>Ga0164297_10004068_pt1 | contig 13302 bp, 15 predicted proteins | sample GEODES058metaG_FD_113539 | JGI IMG/M metagenome (GOLD analysis project Ga0164297, IMG submission 113539) | Dystrophic lake water microbial communities from Trout Bog Lake, Wisconsin, USA - GEODES058 metaG | ecosystem: Environmental > Aquatic > Freshwater > Lake | place: USA: Trout Bog Lake... | reverse complement strand
GTAATGTTTGTGTATTTGTAAATCAATCATCAGGATTCTCCGATTACCACGGAACGGGAGGCAACCCATCTGCGAACGCATCTTATGCTAATTCAGCATTTGTCGCCAATCGCTTCTTGGTCGTACAGCGTCGTTATCACGTGTAAGGACGGGTTGAAGCGATGAATTACAAGCTGATAAAGTTTGAAGTCACCGAAGGGGTGGCTAAGCTCACCCTCAACCGACCAGACAAAATGAATAGCTTCAATGCTGAGATGCATTCAGAGCTGAGAGCGGCCCTGGACAGTATCGAGGTCCAAAAAACGATTCGGGTGTTGGTAATTACGGGCGCTGGTCGCGGATTTTGTGCGGGTCAAGACTTGGCCGATCCTGAGGTGAGATTTACTCCCGGTCAAACGCCGCCGGATTTAGGTGAGGTGGTAAAACGCCACTACCAGCCGCTGGTGATGCGACTCAGCAATCTAAGAGTTCCAACCATCGCTGCGGTGAACGGCGTCGCTGCGGGAGCGGGAGCAAGCCTGGCCTTAGCTTGTGACTTAGTGCTGGCCACTCAATCTGCATCTTTCGTTCTCCCCTTTGGAAAAATTGGATTAATTCCAGATACCGGATGTTCCTGGCAGTTACCCAGGCGTATTGGTCAAGCTCGCGCTTTAGGGCTTGCAATGACGGGGAACAAAATTTCAGCACAGCAAGCAGCAGATTGGGGGATGATTTGGGAATCGATTGAGGATGAGTCATTTACATCAAGAGTGGATGAACTCAGTCAACAAATCTCGCTAATGACCACAAAGGCGTTGGTCAGAACTCGGCAAGCGATGCAGGCTGCCAACACCAACACCCTGGAGGATCACTTATCGTATGAAGCTGATTTGATGAGTGAGTTAGGTCAAAGTGTGGATTACGTTGAGGGCGTTTCAGCGTTTTTAGAAAAAAGACCACCTAAATTTACTGGGGCATAAGTTTGAGCTCTAGAACAACGCACTCCCCAACCACGCTCAGTACTAAAAGGGTACATGCTTTTTTGCAAAATCTGGGTCAATTCTTACTGAGGACGCAGCCTGCCAAGACTACCTCAAACACAGGAAAAAACATTCATGTCTGATACATCAGCCCCCGCATCTGCTCAAGAGTTAGCGCAGGCCGCAAGCCAAGCCATGTGGTCCAGAGACAGTGCCACTCACGCACTCGGAATGGAACTCATCTCGGTTGCACCTGGTAAGTCCGTTATTCGCATGAGAGTTCGACCAGATATGGTCAACGGTCATCAACTCTGCCACGGCGGGTTAATCTTCACTTTGGCCGATAGCGCATTTGCTTACGCTTGTAACAGTTATAACTTAAACACAGTTGCGTCAGCTTGTAATATCGATTTCCTCGCCCCAGCGAGAGTTGATGAAGTATTAGAAGCTACTGCAACCGAGCGCTCTGCAGCGGGTCGTACCGGCGTCTACGACGTAGAGGTGAGCGTTGTAGGCGGCAAACAAATTGCTCTTTTTAGAGGTAAAAGCTACCGAATCAAGGGTGAGGTGATAGCTGGATTAGAGAGCAGTATTTAGACCAAGGCAATTCAGGGGAAGGGATAAAAATGACACAAAAGCAAAGACCTAGCGATAGCAAGCTTGAAGCAATCGAATTAGCAAGCAGAGATGAAATCACAGCGCTTCAACTCGAGCGTCTCAAGTGGTCCATTAATCACACCTACACCCATGTAGCGCCCTACCGTGAAAAATGTATTGCCAAGGGTGTTACTCCTAGCGATCTTAAATCGCTAAGCGATCTGTCTAAATTCCCGTTCATGACTAAGTTAGATTTGCGTGATAACTATCCATTTGGCTTATTTGCTGTACCCAAGAGCAAGGTAGCGCGTTTGCACGCATCGAGTGGAACTACTGGTAAATCTGTTGTAGTGGGCTACACCTCGAAGGATCTTGACGACTGGGCTAATTTGATGGCTCGCTCATTAAGGGCGGCGGGCGTAAAAGCAGGTGAGATGGTTCACAACGCATACGGCTACGGTATGTTCACCGGTGGTTTGGGTGCTCACTACGGAATTGAGCGCGCGGGTTGCACCGTAGTGCCAATGTCTGGGGGCCAAACCGAAAAGCAAGTTCAGCAAATAATGGACTTCAAACCTGATGCAATCATGGTAACGCCCTCTTACTCGCTGGTGATTGCCGAGGAATTTGAGCGACAGGGCATCAAGCCTGAAGATATTTCTTTGAAAGTTGGTATTTTTGGTGCCGAGCCATGGGGCGAGGGCATGCGCAAGGAGATCGAGTCTAAGCTGGGTATAGACGCGATTGATATTTATGGATTAACAGAGGTGATGGGTCCCGGTGTAGCGTGCGAGTGCATCGAGTCAAAAGATGGCCCGGTCATATGGGAGGACCATTTTTACCCAGAAATCATTAATCCCGAAACGGGTGAGGTCTTGCCCGATGGGTCTCAGGGCGAATTGGTATTTACCTCACTCACAAAAGAAGCGTTTCCCGTTATACGCTACCGCACGCGTGACTTAACGCAATTACTCCCCCCCACCTCGAGGTCGTTTCGGCGAATGGGGAAAATCACAGGACGATCGGACGATATGCTGATCGTGAGAGGTGTTAATGTCTTTCCAAGCCAAATCGAAGAGCAAATTTTGCGTGATAAACGACTCGCAGCCATTTACCAAATCCACCTGAGCCGTGATGGTCATATGGACAGTGTTGAGGTTCACTGTGAGTTACAAAATAATGTGAATTTATCTGGCGGTAGTCACGATATTCAAAAAATTTCAGATGAATTACAACATCATATTAAAACTGTAATTGGTATTTCAACCCGAGTTCATGTTCTCCCGGCCAATAGCCTTCAGCGCACAGAGACAGGCAAAGCGCGCCGGGTTATTGATAACCGACCCAAGCAACTTTAACCATACGAAGTGAGTCCCACAAAAATGAATCAAGCTTATATTTGCGATGCCATCCGAACTCCCATAGGTCGCTACGGGGGTACTTTAGCCACAGTTAGAACAGATGACCTTGGTGCGATTCCCATAAAAGCCTTAATGCAGCGCAACCCAAAGGTTGACTGGACTGCAGTGGATGACGTTATTTACGGATGCGCAAATCAGGCGGGCGAGGATAACCGCAACGTTGCCCGTATGTCTAGTCTATTAGCGGGATTGCCTGCAGATGTTCCAGGCACAACCGTAAACCGCCTGTGTGGCTCCGGCATGGACGCGGTGGGGATTGCTGCTCGTTCAATTAAAGCTGGTGAAACAGATTTAATGATCGCCGGTGGAGTTGAGAGCATGAGCAGGGCCCCATTCGTGATGCCTAAAGCGGACACAGCGTTTAGTAGATCCAACGCTGTATTTGATACGACTATTGGATGGCGATTCATCAACCCTTTGATGAAAAAACTGTACGAGACGCATTCAATGCCTGAGACAGCGGATAACGTCGCAAGTGACTTTAATATTGCCCGCGCAGATCAAGACGCATTCGCTATTCGCTCGCAAAAGCGTTGGGCTGCGGCTCACGCTGAGGGAAGATTTGAAAAAGAGATCGTCTCAGTAACCATACCCAGAAAAAAAGGTGATCCCCTCATCTTCTCAACCGATGAGCACCCCAGACCCGAGACGACGCTGGAGATGCTCTCTAAACTCAAAGGGGTTAATGGTCCTGAGTTAAGCGTTACTGCAGGAAATGCGTCGGGAGTGAACGACGGAGCATGCGCGTTGTTGATAGCTTCTGAAGCGGCAGCGGCCCAAAACGGATTAACACCCAAGGCCCGTATTGTGGGTATGGCAACCGCTGGACTGGCTCCTCGCATCATGGGTTTCGGTCCCTCCCCGGCTGTAAAAAAAGTCCTCGCCAAGACAGGACTCTCTTTGAACCAGATGGACGTCATTGAACTCAACGAGGCCTTTGCCGCTCAAGGTCTGGCCGTGTTGAGGGATCTAGGGTTGCCTGATGACGCTGAGCATGTAAATCCAAACGGAGGAGCTATCGCGATGGGACACCCGCTCGGAATGAGTGGTGCCCGTTTGGTGACAACCGCTAGTTACGAATTACAGCGCAGAGGGGGTCGTTACGCCTTGTGCACCATGTGCATAGGAGTAGGTCAGGGAATAGCTTTAATCATAGAACGAGTTTAAAAATTAAAAGGAGACAAGTCATGAAGTTTTCAATTACAAAATTGGTATGCACAGCTGTGGTATCCATTTGCTCACTCACGGCCTTTGCCGCTGATACGATCAAGATTGGATCAATCTTGTCTGTCACCGGTCCTGCGGCCTTCCTCGGCGATCCCGAGTTGAAAACACTTCAGCTGTACGTTGAAGAAATCAATAAAAAGGGAGGTGTTCTAGGCCGCCAACTCGAGCTCATTCACTATGACGATGGAAGTGATGCCAACAAGGCCAACACTTTTACGAAAAGACTGATTGAGGACGACAAAATAGATCTTTTAATTGGTGGCACAACCACTGGGGCTACGATGTCAATGGTGCCTTTGGTTACGAAAGCTGAAGTCCCTTTTATTTCATTAGCTGGTGCGGTAGTGGTCATTGAGCCCGTTAAGAAATGGGTATTTAAAACCCCTCATACAGACCGTATGGCAGCTGAGAAGGTTTTTGAGGACATGAAGAAGCGAGGAATCACCAAAATAGCTTTGCTCTCAGAGACCAGTGGTTTTGGACAGTCAGGCAAGAAAGAGATCGAGGCTGTTGCTGGTAAATACGGCGTAACGCTTGTTGCTAATGAGACTTACGGTCCCAAAGATACCGATATCAGCCCCCAACTGACCAAAATCAAAAATACTGCTGGGGTGGAGGCGGTTTTTGTGTTTGGCCTAGGTCAGGGACCTGCCATTGTGACTAAGAACTACCGTCAACTGGGCATTACATTGCCCCTTTATCAATCCCACGGTGTGGCCTCTGATGAATTCTTAAAGCTTGCAGGTCCTGCAGCTGAGGGAGTTCGTCTTCCCTCCCCCGCGCAGTTGATTCCAGAGCAACTGCCTGCAAATGATCCACAAAAATCGATTGTCACCTCCTACGACAATGCGTTCAAATCAAAATACAAGAGCGACGCATCTACATTTGGAGGCTATGCATACGACGGCTTGTTAATCGCTATTGACGCGATTAAGCGCGCTGGAGGCACCGACAAAGCAAAAGTTCGCGATGCGATTGAATCAACCAAAGGTTTTGTTGCGACAAGTGGTACTTTTAACATGACCGCTGATGATCACATGGGTTTGAATCTTTCTGCATTTCGTATGCTGGAAGTTAAAAACGGTGATTGGACGATTTCTAAGTAATATTTTCATTGCCTAAAACCATGTATAAAACGCTCAAAATAGAACGAATTGACCGAGTTGCTACGATTTGGATGAATCGTCCTGATGTTTTCAATGCTTTTGATGAGGGTTTGATTTCAGATTTATTTGCAGCTTGCAATGAATTAGATACAGACCCTTCAGTAAGGGTTGTGGTTTTAGGCGGTGCGGGTAAGCATTTTTCCGCAGGCGCTGATTTGAACTGGATGAAGCGAGCATCCTCTTATGGACCGCAAGAGAATTTGGCCGATGCTCGTTTGTTTGCAAAAATGCTCCATAAACTCTCCACTCTATCAAAGCCGACCGTCGCCCGCGTTCAAGGTGCTGCGCTAGGCGGGGGTACTGGTCTAGCGGCTGCGTGCGATATGGCGATTGCAACGAGTGATGCTGTCTTTGCAACTTCTGAGGTTAAGTTTGGAATTATTCCCTCAGTAATCAGTCCTTATGTTCTTCGTGCAATCGGGGCTAGGCACGCACTTCGCTATTTTCAGACGGGTGAGCGCTTTAGCGCTGAGCGGGCATATGAGATTGGATTAATTACAGAAGTATGCGAACGCGATCTACTCGATGAGAGGGTTAAATCTCTTACAGACCAGCTCATTGTTGGTGCGCCACTGGCTCAAAAAGCCGCAAAAGATTTGATAGCTGCAATTGATGGTCGCTCAATAGACGAAGATGTATATGAGGAAACAGCTAAAAGAATTTCAAATCAGCGTGCAACAGATGAGGCAAAGGATGGAATCGTTTCATTTTTAGAGAAACGAACACCAGCCTGGATACGCTAACTTGGATTAGCTTGTAAAAAATCATACCGAAAGGAAAATATATGTACACACAATCATTTAGCGTCCCAGATGGAGCGTCAAAGGCAGATAAAAAAGCCGTTGAAGCCATTGATCCTCCTGAGCTAATGGATAAATTTAACAAATGTATTGACTCTGACGGACGTATCGAGCCTCAAGACTGGATGCCCGAGGCTTACCGTAAAACTTTAGTGCGTCAGATTAGTCAACACGCGCATAGCGAAATTGTGGGTATGTTGCCAGAAGGGAACTGGATTAGCCGAGCACCAAGCTTAAAAAGAAAGGCAATTTTGATTGCCAAAGTACAAGACGAGGGCGGACACGGTTTGTATCTTTATAGTGCTGCAGAGACGCTAGGTACGAGTCGTGATCAAATGCTAGAGGGGTTGCACTCGGGTCGCGCAAAATACAGTTCAATATTCAATTACCCTACCCTTACATGGGCAGATGTGGGTGTGATTGGATGGTTAGTTGACGGCGCAGCAATCATGAATCAAATCCCACTGTGCCGCTGCTCCTATGGTCCTTATGCTCGCGCGATGATCCGGGTCTGCAAGGAGGAGAGCTTTCATCAACGACAGGGTTATGAGGCATTGCTGGTCATGATGACAGGGACTGCAGAGCAAAAGGCAATGGTTCAAGACGCTGTAAACCGCTGGTGGTGGAAATGTCTGGCGATGTTTGGTCCCCCAGATGCGGACAGTCCAAATAGCGCTCAGGGCATGCGCTGGGGTATTAAGCGCATCAGTAACGATGATTTGCGTCAAAAGTTTGTTGATGCGACGGTTCCACAGGCCAAAGTTTTGGGAGTCACTCTTCCCGATCCAGATTTAAAGTGGAACGAGCAGCGTCAGCACTATGACTACGGAGCTATTGATTGGGATGAATTTTGGGCTACCGTTAATGGAAATGGGCCTTGTAACAAAGAACGCCTCGCAACACGGGTCAAAGCATGGAGTGAGGGGCAATGGGTGCGCGATGCGGCCCTAGCACACGCAAATAAAAAGAGAACTCAAAAGGTGGCTGCATGAACACAAAAACGACTGAATCTAAAGCACTGAGCGAATGGCCACTTTGGGAAGTCTTCGTTCGCAGTAAACAAGGACTGGAGCACAAACACTGCGGAAGCTTACACGCAAGTGATGCACAACATGCGCTGCAAATGGCAAGAGATGTTTATACCAGACGCCAAGAGGGGGTTAGCATCTGGGTTGTGCCTTCTAACAATATTACGGCCAGTAATCCCGACGATAAGGGAGAGTTTTTTGAGCCCGCAAGCGACAAAATTTATCGCCATCCGACCTTCTACTCTATTCCTGAAGAAGTGGGGCATATGTAATGAGCAACTTAGATTATGTACTTCACTTAGCTGATAGTTGCGTTGTCCTTGGTCAGCGCAACGCTGAATGGTGCGGTCATGGGCCGATCTTAGAAGAAGATATCGCGATGGCCAACAATAGCTTGGATTTAATAGGTCAATCAAGACTTCTTTATCAATATGCAGCAGAGTTGAGGAACGACGGTTCTACCGAGGATTCACTAGCGTATTTTCGTGGACCACAGGAGTTCAAAAACTACACTCTTTTAGAGCTACCCCATCACGGAGCACTCGTTGGATATGCCAGAGATAACTTGGACTACTCGGTCACCATTGTGCGTAACTTTCTCTACAGCAGTTTTATGGCTTTAGTATGGGAGAAGTTACAAACGTCTAAAGATTCACGATTAGCAGCAATTGCTTCAAAGTCTCTTAAGGAAGTTCGATATCATCTACGGCACGCTCACGATTGGTTGATTAGGTTTGGCGATGGGACCCAAGAGTCCCACGATCGCGCACAAGCAGCATTAAACCATTTGATGCCTTACACGCAAGAATTTTGGACTGACAGTAAATTTGAGACTGAGGCGATGCATTCGGGTGTTGGAGTCAACACAAAAGCACTTAAAGAGGATTGGCTCTCCATTATAAATAACACCCTCTTGGAAGCCACTTTGCAACTCCCCCCATCCGACGGATTTGTAACGAGCGGTAAAAGCGGCTATCACTCTGAGCATCTCAGCTACCTCTTAGACGAGATGCAAAGTCTTGCCAGAGCTCATCCTGAAGGCGTATGGTGAGCTCCTCCCAGACACTTGAAATGAGTGAGTCGGTTGGGGAAGTTTGGCGTGTTCTTGATACCTTAACGGATCCAGAAATACCAGTTGTCACACTGCGTGAGATGGGCATTGTGCGCGGTGTTGAGCTAGAGCCCAACAACACTGTCGTGGTTGTGATTACTCCTACCTATAGCGGCTGCCCGGCTATGGAGCAAATTCATGACGATATTTGCACTGCTGTTAAAGGACTTGGATTTCAAGTGCGAGTGCGTACACAATTAGCCCCGGCTTGGACGACTGATTGGATGAGCGATATAGCCAAAGAAAAACTAAGGGCCTACGGCATTGCTGCCCCAAACAGAATGTGCAGTGGCTCAAGCCATGACGTGAACATTGTTCAATTCATGCGCAGACCCCCTAATGCAGAGTCGGCGGTTGAATGTCCTCGTTGCTCCTCTGTGAACACTGTTGAGACATCGCACTTTGGCTCTACCGCCTGCAAGGCTCTTTATAAATGTCTAGATTGCCAAGAGCCCTTCGATTATTTCAAACCTTATTAAGTATTTTCCGGAGATAAGCGTATGTCATCCATCTCATTTCATGAACTTTCGGTAAAGAGAATCAATCCTGAGGCCGGCGGATCTGTAGCTATTACTCTTGATATTCCAGAGGATTCACGCGATAAATTTCATTTTGAACCCGGTCAATTTCTGACCTTGCGTGCAAATATCAAGGGGGAGGATATACGTCGTAATTACTCCATCAGCAGTCCAAGAAGCCAATTAAAAAATCGTGGTGAGCTTGAGATTGGCATTCGACCCGTCAGTGGTGGAATTTTTTCTAATTGGGCAGCTTCTGAGTTAAGGCTTGGTGACAAACTAAAAGTTATGCCCCCAGACGGTAAATTTATAAGTAAAAAACCACGTGCGATTCATAGAGTAGGATTTGCCGCTGGATCTGGAATTACCCCTATCTTATCCATAGCGGCCACAACCCTTGAAGAGCAGCCACAGTCTAAGTTCAGTTTAGTTTATGGGAATCGCCGAATGTCCAGTGTGATGTTCAACGAGGCACTCCAAGACTTAAAAGACAGATTTCCGAATCGGTTCACCATGATCCACGTCTTATCCCAACAAGCCCAGGAGGTGGATCTCTTGCAAGGCAGGATTGATGCAGACAAAATAAAATCAATCATTGCGACCCTCTTACCAGCCAAAAGCATGGACGAGGTCTTCATATGTGGACCTGAGGCGATGATTGAAATAACAGAGCGGACTCTTATTGAATGCGGTGTACCCGCTAGCCGCGTCCACTCTGAGCGATTTACTACTTCTGCCTCTCAAGCCCTTAAAGTTCAGGCTGATACAGATGCTGGAGGGAAACCATCCAACTCTAACAAAAGCATTTCTATGACCCTCATATTGGACGGAAAAGAGCATGCTTTAAACATAAGTTCTGATGAACACATCCTTGACGCTGCGCTAAACGCAGGCATGGATTTACCGTTTTCTTGTAAAGCTGGCGTTTGTAGTACCTGCAGATGTAAGGTTCTGGACGGCGAAGTCACTATGGACAAGAACTTCACACTCGAATCCGATGAAATTGAAAAAGGCTTCGCTTTGAGTTGTCAGGCGCGTGCGACGACAAATCATTTAACGATCAGCTTTGATCACCGATAAAAAATACAACCACTTCTTGCACACAGCCTACATATGTCGATAAATGTTCGTGGTTACGCCGCGCTTTCGCCCAAAGGTGCGCTCGGACTCTTTCATTTCATCAGGCGAGAACTTCGTCCGGATGATTTACTGATTGAAATCTTATATTGCGGGATTTGTCACTCTGACCTGCACAATGTAAACAACGAGTCCGGGTATTCAAAGTATCCGATGGTACCCGGGCATGAAATCGTTGGGCGCGTCACCCGGATAGGTCAAAATGTAAAAAAATTCGCCATTGGAGATCAAGTAGGTATTGGTTGCTTGGTAGATTCTTGTAGAACATGCCTTTCTTGTCTAAGAGGACATGAACAATCATGCTTGAATTTTGTAACCTACGCATACGGGAGTAAGGATAAACAGGACGGTTTAGTAACTCAAGGGGGGTACTCTGAGTCGATCGTCGTACGGGAAGACTTTGCCCTAAAAATTCCAAAGAGTCTTGATCTAATTGGTGCTGCTCCACTGTTATGCGCTGGCATTACTACATGGGCTCCATTGAGGAGAGAAAATATATCCAAGGGTTGTAAAGTCGCGATCGTAGGGCTTGGAGGCTTAGGCCATATAGCCATTAAGCTTGCCAAGAGCCTGGGCGCGGAGGTCACTCTTATTACTCGGTCCTTAGACAAAGCCGATGAAGCCAAGGCCTTGGGAGCAGACTTTGTTATCGCCTCCGGTGATAACAATCAAATGTCAGCCAACAAGGCCAAATTCCAACTTATTTTGGACACGGTCCCCTATTCGCACGATTTAAATCCCCTGGTTTCATCATTGACTGCCAATGGAAAATTAGTGCTCTTGGGATATTTTGGTCCAATTGAACCTTCCCTAAATACGAATCAACTTATTTTTGGTCAACGATCAATCGAGGGCTCCCTAATAGGGGGGATTCGTGAGACTCAGGAGATGCTTGATTTCTGTGGAGAGCATCAAATCACAGCGGAGACGGAGCTAATTAAAATTCAAGATGTTAATAAAGCGTACAGGCGCATGTTCAAGAGCGATGTCAAGTACAGATTTGTAATCGATCTTAAGACCATTGAATCTGAGTAATTGCTTGATTTTTGAATAGCTTATCTATATTTATCGACGACCTTAAATAAGTAGAACCAACAATAAAACCTTCGCTGATGACTAAAGCCACAAGCAAAACAATCCAAGAATTTTTGGATACATTCAGGAATAAAGACCGAATTAAAGCTGGTTCGCTTATTATTTCCGTATTTGGAGACTCCATATTACCTCGAGGTGGGCAAATATGGCTGGGAAGTCTCATTAAACTACTTGAACCCTTAGATCTAAACGAGCGGCTTATAAGGACAACTGTTTTTCGTTTAGCAAGAGATGAGTGGTTAACTACGCAAAGCGAAGGGCGCAGAACCAACTACAAATTATCTGCCTCTGGACTGAAACGATTTGAGGAGGCATCAAGGCAAATTTACGCACCTACAGCCCCAAACTGGGATAACCGCTGGAGACTCATAACCGTAGTGGCAGACTTGCCTCCCGCCACCCGCGAAAAGCTGAGGACTGCTCTTTACTGGCAGGGATTCGGAGAAATCAACTCCAATTGTTTTATTCACCCTAGTGCAGATTTATCGGCCGTTTTCGATGCACTGAATATAGATGGAATGGAGGAAATTATTTCCAAATTAATGCCTCTCATTGCTGTCAATCCACTTTTATACAAATCAGCAGAGGACTCAGACATAGTTCGACTTGCTTGGAATTTAACGCAACTAAGAGACGATTATCTTAATTTTGTTGAAACATACAAAAAAATACTAAACGAATTAAAAAAAGTAAGACAAACTGGTATTGACGATGAGACCGCATTTTTAATTCGGACTCTACTCATTCATGATTTCCGACGATTATTACTACGCGATCCAGAGCTACCTCAGGTTTTATTACCTGCAAAGTGGCCCGGTAAGACTGCGAGAGTTTTAACCATGGAGTTATACCGGAAGTTATTGCCATCATCAGAGAGACATCTAAATCAACATTTATTACTGGCCAACGGTGAGAATCCTTCTGCCTCTGTTATTGTGTCAAAAAGATTTCAAAACGAGGAACCCAATAGCCTGGTATGACGGCCTACAGTGAAATTATCAATAAAGATACCTAATTACAGGCGCCTTGAATTGCTAGTTCACATTTGATTTGCGCTTTAACCCTTTAATCCATTTTTTATTCGCAATCGCTGTGGATTAATGTTTAGAAGTGGAAAAATTTTCCATCAAAAATTTCAGATTTTTAAGCGCTTTGCTTGGTATACAAAGTTCAATTCACAATTGACGTCAAAAAAATAATTGGCCCTGAATTTGTTAAATATTTCACAGCAAATATGTGGAATTTATTGCCGATTGATATCGTAAAAATGTCTTTTGTAATGCAAGAAATATCAGAATACATCTGATTTTTTGAGTTTTTGGTCAATGTTAAATTCTCATTTGATTGATCGTGGTACTCTGGAAATCATTCAAGAATGCATGTCTACGACTGAATATATTTCTAGTTTTATCTATATCTTAATGGAGTCAACGTATGAACAAACAAGGCTACCTATCTTTGTCTTATACCGGGGATAATACGGCTTTGGCAGGGGTAAATACCGCGATAGATGATAAAGAGGAAGCTATAGTTGAAAGTATCAGCTTAATTTTGAACAGCGATGGTGAAATATTGAATCGTGAGAGATGGCATTTGAAAAAATCAAAATCTGATCGACTTAAATCATTATCAATTTGGATGCTATCCCTGGCCGAGGACCTAGAGATATTACTCAATACACATAGAGATCATTTAACACTGCATCATCTTTATCGTACAAAAGAATTTTTAGTCATACCTGAATTACCAACTTTGCACCTAATAGATAATTGTCGGCCCGCCTTACCTTTTCTTAATGCAAATGCTCATGCTTGGGATACTAAAACTCTATCACACTATAAAATTACAGTAGTCAAAAAATGGCTCCAGTCCATTATTACTGAAATAGTGAATGTTAATGTCTATGCAGAGTTTTCATGAATACTGAAAACTTAGCTATTTCAATTCAGCCAAATCTCCTCCATACAATCTAATAAAAAACGAACTAATCGTTCTTTACTTATTATGATCTCTAATTTATCCTTTGAATTTTTGCAACGTAAATAGACTTCATTGCTGGTTCTTAGGTCGAAAATACTCGATTAAAAAGATTTGCCTTGTAACTTTATCCCGTCTCAGACGAATTAGTAGTTAGTAAATTGCTGATTTTTCAGTGAATCTAGCACTAATCGGGTTAAATGTTACACCAAGGGACTTCAATGGAAAATACTTCAAGTACAAGAAATTCTGAATCCAGTGATGTG
>Ga0164297_10004066_pt1 | contig 13309 bp, 14 predicted proteins | sample GEODES058metaG_FD_113539 | JGI IMG/M metagenome (GOLD analysis project Ga0164297, IMG submission 113539) | Dystrophic lake water microbial communities from Trout Bog Lake, Wisconsin, USA - GEODES058 metaG | ecosystem: Environmental > Aquatic > Freshwater > Lake | place: USA: Trout Bog Lake... | reverse complement strand
TCAACAACATACTTCTAGACAATGACTTACTACGGACTTCTAGACGTTTATCAATCTTCCCGTTAAAATTTATTGAATACATAATTCAAAACTAACTCAAAAGATGTGTGTACACGGTAGCCTCGAGAGGGGAATTGGGACGCGGATAGTGGGAGAGGATTTGTATATTTTGGATTGCTTGTGGTACTGAAAAATTTATTTTCGATTTATTTTCAAATAATGATTTTAAATGAAACATAGTACTTTACCTTTGTGTTTCGAGGGTCTTGGATAGGTAATTGATTCGCCTATATAAGTACTTCACCTGATACTACCAATCAACCAACTTTTTTTAATGAATCCATCGCATATTTCGTAGCTAATTTCCCGGCGGTTTAGCAGCACAGTGAGCAGTTAACAGTAAACAGTAATCAGTTAACAGTAAACAGTAAACAGTTAACAGTTAACAGTTAACAGTAAACAGTTAACAGTAAACAGTTAACAGTTAACAGTAAACAGTTAACAGTAAACAGTTAACAGTTAACAGTAAACAGTTAACAGTAAACAGTAATCAGTTAACAGTAATCAGTTAAAGGTCTAGTACTTATATCTAACAACTACTATCTAATAACTACTATCTAATAACTACTATCTAATAACTACTATCTAATAACTATTATCTACTATCTAACCACTAACACCTAACATCTAATCACTTTTTAATTGGCTTACAATGAATAATAGACAAGCGGCTCAGGAGACAAGGAATATTGCGGTATGTGGATTTTTGACAATACCTGCAAACGCGGCTATATATGCGGCTAATGTTGGGTTTAGCACGGCTGCTACCGATATGCAAACGGATAGTGCCGCGGCAATAGTTGCTGGTACAAATGCTGCGGCTGACAATACTGGGTATAGTTTGGAAAAGTTGGTAGCCAAAGATGCTGCTAGCCAAATGGCTGCACAACTGTGTGCTGGCTGTATAGTAAAATTGAATATGTTGGGTAAGTATGCACTTGCTAAATCATTGCATAGTGCGGCTACCTATTATCAGGTTGCAAAGGATGCAGTATGTACGACTAGGTTGATGAGCGTATATAATACAATGTATGATAACTTGACATTGATTACTGCCGATTATTTGACAGCGGCGCAGTTGACTGCTTTTATGACCACCATAACTACTTATACCACCACCAAGGGATCGAGTACTACGGTGAACAATAACAGCCCTGTGCTTACCAAAGCGTTTAATACTGCCATGAAACTGACAAGCACAGACGTGGCTACTCTTAAAGAGCTTTCGAAGGTTTATAAAACATCGCAGCCTATTTTTTATGATGGTATCAATAAGGCTTGTAAGATGCCGGCCGTTACGGTGCGTCATACTCCGGTGGTGATTAATGTTTCTGACTCAATTACCACTGCCGGGTTGTCGGGTGCGGAGAGTACGCTTACCAAGTCGAAGGAAGTGCTGACAAGTAATTTTTATGGCGTGATTAAATACGCTAAGGTAACTGCGGGGCTTTGTATGGGAACAATATCGAAGCCTAATTATATAACCAAGGTACTACCAATGGAAATAATTAGGGGGGTAACAAATACTTTTAATGTTGCACTTGTTGCTGGCATCATGACTGCCGAACAGGAACAAGCCGTAAAGGATACCATAGCTAAAGTGATTGCGGACGATAAAGCTCTTATTGCTGCCAAGAAGAAGGCTAGAAAAGAAGCAAAAGCTGCTACAGTGGCTGCAGCAATGTTACCCAAAGTGGAAGTTGTAGTGACTTCTGGAATTGCACCAGCATTGGAATCGGTGGTGGTGCCACCAGCGGAAGCAGGCGGCGAGGTTGGTAATTAGATAAGAAGTTAACAGTATATAGCCCTTGGATTTTTAGATTCAAGGGCTTTTTTTATCATTAATCACTAAGTAGTTAACTACTAATCACTATCGCTTACATCGTTATCGAAAATAAACATAACAAAAATCATTATATGGCGTTGTTACTTTCGCTACATTTGCCGCCGATAAACAAAAAATCTGCTCAATGACCTGGAAAGAAGTCTTTACATCATCAGTTGGTAAAAAGTTGGTAATGAGTTTTACCGGAATCTTCCTGATTTTATTTTTAATAGTACACGTTGGTCTGAATGCCTGTATCTGGGCAAACGATGGCGGCACCATGTTCAACGCAGGAGCACACTTTATGGGTGCAAACATTGTTCCCCGTATATTGGAAATTGGTTTGTTTGCAGGATTGATTCTGCATATCATTCAAGGGCTTACGCTTGAATTGAGTAACCGCAGCAAAAGAGGTATCGACTACGCAGTTAGCTACAGCAAGGGCAGCAAATGGTATAGCCGCAGCATGGGCTTGTTGGGTACTATAGTCCTTTTGTTTTTGATACTTCATTTGTATAATTTCTGGTTACCTAATCGTGCGCATCAAGGGTTCTTGTTGGGAGAAGAGATTAACCTTTACGATAAAATGAAAGAGGTATTCAGTGAATTATGGGTAGTTGTTATCTATGTATTGGGTTGTATATCATTGGGCTATCACTTGGCACATGGTTTTCAAAGTGCATTCAGAACGCTTGGTGTACATAATAAAAGATACAATGCCATATTCACAACCTTGGGATATGGATTTGCCATTATCGTTCCACTTGCTTTTGCATTGATGCCAATTAGTTTTTACCTGGGTTGGTTGCAATAAACCTTTATGGTATAATTATGTTTTAATAATCATATCATTCAAATCACTTTAATCATATTAAAATAATAATACAATGCTAAACGCGAAGATTCCTGCAGGTCCATTAGACGACAAATGGACGGATTATAAAGGACATTGTAAATTGGTGAATCCTGCCAACAAACGCAAACTAGAGATAATAGTGGTGGGTACAGGTTTGGCTGGTGCATCGGCTGCTGCCACATTGGGCGAACTAGGTTATAAAGTAAAAGCATTTTGTTTTCAGGATAGTCCACGTAGGGCGCATTCAATTGCGGCTCAGGGTGGAATCAATGCGGCTAAGAACTATCAGAACGATGGTGACAGTGTGTTCCGTTTGTTTTATGATACCATTAAAGGTGGTGACTATCGTGCAAGAGAATCAAATGTGCATCGTTTGGCAGAAGTGAGTGGAAACATTATTGACCAATGTGTGGCACAAGGTGTTCCTTTTGCAAGGGAATATGGTGGATTATTGAGCAACCGTAGTTTTGGTGGTACACAAGTTCAACGTACTTTTTATGCTGCTGGTCAAACAGGTCAGCAATTATTGATAGGTGCTTATCAAGGATTGGAAAGGCAAGTTTCTTTGGGTAATGTGAAGATGTATTCACGCCACGAGATGCTTGATATTGTAATGGTTGATGGAAAGGCACAAGGTATTATTGCCCGCGACTTGATTACTGGTAAACTAGAGCGTCACTTTGGTAATGCTGTGTTATTGTGCACTGGTGGATATGGTAACGTATTTTATCTTTCTACCAACGCTATGGGTAGCAATGTTACTGCCGCCTGGAAAGCACATAGGAAGGGAGCTGCTTTTGCAAATCCTTGCTTCACGCAGATTCACCCAACATGTATCCCTGTAAGTGGAGATCACCAAAGTAAACTGACTTTGATGAGTGAAAGCTTGCGTAATGATGGACGTATTTGGGTACCATTGAAACAAGGTGACAATAGAAAGCCAACTGATATACCAGAAGAAGAAAGGGATTACTATTTGGAAAGAAGATACCCTGCCTTTGGTAACTTAGTTCCTAGGGACGTGGCTAGCCGTGCAGCTAAAGAACGTTGTGATGCTGGTTATGGTGTGGGTACAAGTAAGCAAGCGGTTTACTTGGATTATGCTGCTGCAATCGAGCGTTATGGTAAGATAGAGGTTAGCAAGAAAGGATTAGAAAATGTTTCAAAGGAAGAGATAATCGTATTGGGTAAGGAAGTAGTTAAGGAAAAATATGGTAACCTATTCGATATGTACGAAAAGATTACTGGCGAAAACCCTTACGAAGTTCCAATGCGTATTTATCCTGCGGTTCACTATACTATGGGTGGCTTGTGGGTAGATTACGAACTGCAAACAACTTTGGCTGGCGTGTATGCACTAGGGGAAGCGAACTTTAGCGATCACGGTGCAAACAGGTTAGGTGCAAGTGCTTTGATGCAAGGTTTGGCTGATGGATACTTTGTTATCCCTTATACAATTGGTAACTTCTTGGCTGATGAAATTTATAATAAGCCAATCTCTACAGATCATCCTGCATTCGTAGAAGCTGAAAAAGAAGTAAGCGATAGAATCAGAACACTTAAGAATATCAATGGTAAGCAAAGTGTTGAAAGTTTCCACAAACGTTTGGGTAAGATTATGTGGGACAAGTGTGGTATGGCGCGTAATGCAGAAGGATTGAAAGAAGCGATTGTAGAAATACAAGCGTTGAAAAAAGAATTCTGGAGTGATGTAAAAGTACCAGGTGGAATCAATGAAATGAACCCTGAATTGGATAAAGCTAACCGTGTGGCTGACTTTATTGAACTAGGCGAATTGATGTGTAAAGATGCTTTGGAAAGAAATGAAAGCTGCGGCGGTCACTTCCGTGAAGAATACCAGACACCAGAAGGGGAAGCATTACGTGATGATGCTTGTTACATGTATGTAGCGGCTTGGGATTATGCAGGCGAAAGTAACTGGAACTTACAGAAAGAACCATTGGTTTATGATGTGATTAAACCAAGTCAAAGGAATTACAAATAGTCTCATCTTTTCATAAAGAAAAGTTCTTTGAAAGAAAAATTAGTCATACGAAATTTCGGTCCCATTAAATCTGTTGAATTTGAACTCAGCAGGTTTAATGTATTCATAGGGGAACAAGGGACGGGTAAGAGTACGGTGGCGAAGTTGTTGGCGGTATGTAGGTATTTTTCGTATATTATTTGGGGAAAGATTGAAGTTGTAACAAAAGAGAAAATAAACAGCCAATTCTCAATTGGATTAGAAGATTGGGAACTATTAGACTATCTTAAAGAAGACAGCTATATATCTTATCAGTGTGAGCATTACAACTTAACGTGCGAATATTCCCCAATAATAATTAAAGACGGAATTGAGGAAAGTGAAAAAAGATTCTTTAATTGTTTTCTTATACTATTAAGTGACGAATTTACGAATCTTGTAAATGAATATGAAAATATTATTAGGAGTGGGGATAATCAAATTGGTGGGAGTAGTATCCCTTATAGTTTTTTTCAAAATTCAGTTTCAGAAATACTTGATAATCCTTTTTACATACCGACAGAAAGAGGGTTGCAATCGATATACTCTTTAGGTAAAGATGCGACAAGCAATATGTCTGATTTATTGTTTAGATACTTTGTCGAAATGGATAAAGTTAATCGAAACTTTAAGAATGAAACAGAGATTGTACCGCTTAACATACAATATAAGAATATAGATGGGAAGGGGGTAATTAGGAAAAGAGGAGAGGAAGAGTTCTTGAATTTACACACGGCAGCAAGCGGTTATCAATCGACCATACCAGTAGTTCTTTTAATGGAGTATTATATTTCAATACGAAAGAAGGCAAAGACTTTTATAATAGAGGAACCGGAGTTGAATCTGTTTCCTTCTGCACAAAAAGAGTTGATGCAGTATTTGGTTGATAAGACAATGAATTATGGAAATACAATGTTGTTGACAACTCATAGTCCTTATGTACTAGCGTCCTTAAATACAATGCTTGCAGCATATAAAAGTGGTTTAGTGGATAGACAAGCAACGAGTAAAGTAATTCATGAAAAATATTGGCTTAGTACAGATGACATAAGTGTGTTTGAACTATTAAGTGATGGAACTTGTGAGGATATAGTTGATAGGGAGGAGAAGCTTATTAAAGCAGAAAAGATTGATGTTATATCGAATACTTTAAATGAACAATTTGAAGCTTTATTGAATATTGAATTTTCCGAAAAATGAGTTTAATACAAGATAAGTGTGTTGAACATCATGACGATAGGAGTATAATAACTGTCAAGGAAAATGGTAAGATTTACCAATTAAATAATGATTCAAAACAAAAGGTAAGAAAGGTAAAGATTGATGGATGTATTCAGCAATCGAAAGGAGAGAAAAGGTGTGATTATCTACTTACAATAAGTGATTCAATAGATAGAGCAATATTTATTGAATTGAAAGGAGGAGGGTTGGTTACTGCATTGAAACAGATAATTGAGACAATTACTTTGTTGAAAGAAGAGATTGTAAATTTAAAAATAGATGCGAGGATTATAGGAAGTAATAATGTCCCTAACCTTACAACTACTTCTGAATATCAAAAATTGTTTAGGTTGATAAAAGGAACAAAAGGAGAAATTAAGATAGCAACAAATAAATTTTTTTCTGAAAACATATAGTATATGGAACACAAGAGCATAAATCTTACACTGAAAGTTTGGCGTCAGCAAAACACTGCTACTAAAGGTGAGTTTGTAACTTATCAAGTAAAGAACATTTCACAAGAGATGTCTTTCTTGGAAATGTTTGATGTATTGAACGAACAATTGATTCAAGAAGATAAAGAACCGATTGCTTTCGACCACGATTGTCGTGAAGGTATTTGTGGTATGTGTTCTATGTATATCGATGGTAAACCACACGGTCCTTGGCAAGCAAATACTACTTGTCAATTGCACATGAGGGCTTTCAATGATGGTGATACAATCACTGTAGAGCCATGGAGAGCACAAGCTTTCCCTGTGTTGAAAGACTTAGTTGTTGACAGAACTTCCTTTGATCGTATCATTCAAGCTGGTGGTTACGTGAGTGTAAACACTGGTAATGCAGTGGATGGCAATTCACTTCCAATCAATAAGAACGATGCAGATGCTTCTTTTGCTGCGGCTATGTGTATCGGTTGCGGTGCTTGTGTTGCGGCTTGTAAAAACAGTAGTGCTATGTTGTTTTTGAGTGCTAAAGTTTCCCATTTAGCATTATTGCCACAAGGAGATCCTGAGCGTCAAAGCCGTGTAGTGAATATGGTTGCACAAATGGATAAAGAAGGATTCGGTGCTTGTACAAACACTGGGGCTTGTGAAGCGACTTGCCCTAAGGAGATTTCTCTATCAAATATTGCAAGATTGAACCAAGAATACTTGATGGCTAGCTTGACTTCCAACTAAGATTATTTAATAACAACATAAAAGAAAGGCTTAAATTTCATAATGAAGTTTAAGCCTTTTTCTTTTACCCAGTACTCAATAAAAAGATTGCCAGCCGCTTGTGAAAGTCTAATTGTTGTGCATTCCACTGTTTGATAGTCTTTGTTTGAATCATTTCTGAAGGGGCTGTTATATCTACAGCAATACAAAGCTTGGTTGACTCTTTGCAGGTTTGTAGTATTTCTTTTATCAATTGATTATTTCTGAAAGGTGTCTCTATGAAAATCTGTGTACAGTTATTCTTTGCAGAATAGTTTTCCAATTCCTTTATTGCTTTCTTTCGCTCTAAATTATCGATGGGTAAATATCCATTAAACTGAAACTGTTGTCCATTCATTCCACTAGCCATCAATGCCAACAGAATAGAACTAGGTCCAACCAATGGTTTGATTACTGTACCTAATTGTTGTGCCTTATTAACGAGAATTTGCCCCGGATCGGCAATGCAAGGACAACCTGCTTCACTGATAATTCCTATAGTGTCTCCATCTTTAATATGCTTTGCAAAAGCTTGCAGCACTTGTTCCTCTGCTTTATGGATGGCATACCACTTATAATCGTCAATCACCATCTCTTTCCATAAACGCTTGAGGTAACGTCGGGCAGTCTTTTCATTCTCCACAAAAAATACATTGCATTGTTTCACAGCATCCAACACATATGGAGGGATTGTTTCGATAACATCTTCGTGCAAAAAAATGGGAATGAGGTAGATAGACATAAGCAGTTTTTAGATAGTAGATATTAGTTATTAGATATTTAGTAATCAATATTAAATCTGAGTTCTACTATCTCATATCTAATAACTAATATCTATTTTGACTCTTCTTTTACAGCAACAATACTTAGTGTAGCAGCTACTACTGCATAAGCAGGGGCAATGATACATCCAACAATAGTAAGATTCAAGATATAAAAAATAATACCATTACCAATTGCCAACCCTTTGTGTTGACCAATGAAGGCAAGGCTTTCACTGGTTGTTTTCTTATTGCGTTCCATACTATAATCGAGCATAGAAAAGCCGAAATAATAACATTCCACTAGTACTGCCATCACAGGAGTAAGCCATCCGACTGCTGGAATTATACTAACAATAAGGATGCACAACATATAAACAGATTGCCACAAAGCATTGCGGGAAGCTACCCAACTACCCCTAAAAATATCTTTTGCTAAATCTGTAAGGCTGAATGGATAATCCTTTCCAAGAAGGATTGCTTCTGTTTTTTCACTCAAGAATGCAAAGATGGGAGAGCCTATAATGAGGAATATGTATTTGAAAAGGGAGAAATAAAATAACATCATCACTAGCCATAAAATTAAACTTCCTAATGTAAAAAGGAAACCAAGGAAGCCACTATCAATTCTATCCAACCAATTTTTTAAACCTGTCTTTAGACTAAGCCATTCAATAAATTGATTGCATGTTGCTCCAAAGTAGTGCATACTGAAAAGAAACAGAAACGTATAAACAATACCTGGAATGAGTATCCACAGCCAAAGCTTGTGTTGTTTTATAAACAGGTGAGCCCTGTAATAAGCCTGCAAAGCAATAATAATTTCTTTCAGCAAAATGAATGTTGTTATTTTAGTGCTTGCAAGGTAGGTTTTTATTAGTTATGAGTTATGAGTTATGAGTTATGAGTTGAGGATTGAATGGTTATTTGGCTAAATTATTCTCTTTTTTTCTAAAAACTTATAACTCATAACTCATAATTTATAACTAATTAAAATATTATTCATCATCATCCGTCTTCTCTTAATATGGAAGCGGCACTGGATTTAAAGGCTTTAATGGCAGAAGAGCGAGGACGGAATTTAGCATCAATCATTGGTAATTATAGTAAGCGTTTGATGGGTTTCATCAGAAAGCGTATTGCAAATGAGGCTGATGCAGAAGACATTTTGCAAGATGTTTTCTTTCAGTTAGCTGGCAATACACAACCCATCGAACAATTGACGGCGTGGCTATTCCGGGTAGCGCGAAATAGAATTGTGGATGTGCAACGTAAACGTAAGCCAGAGTTATTGGATGATTTATATCCTTCCTCAAATGAAGATGATGTGCTGGGATGGACGGATTTGTTATCTGATTTAGACGATACACCAGAGACCTCTTATTTGCGTAACCTCTTCTGGGAAACCCTGAATACTGCATTGGACGAACTGCCGGCAGAGCAAAAAGAAGTATTCGTCCTTAATGAGTTGGAGGGAGTCCCCTTTAAAGAAATTGCCGCACAAACTGGGGCGACAGTAAATACATTGTTGTCAAGAAAAAGGTATGCAGTACTGCATTTGAGAGAAAGGTTGCAGGTGCTGCGCAATGAGTTATTAAATTATTAAGCTAATTAAAAAGAAGTATTATGAAAAAGTTTTGGGTAAAAAAAGTATTTGGAATGATTGTGTGTGCTGCATTGGCAGTTGTGGCTTTAGGGTTTGTAATTATGACATTATGGAACCATATATTGGTTGCTGTATTGGGAGTTAAAGTAATTACTTACTATCAGGCATTGGGAATATTTGTATTGAGTAAGTTATTGTTTGGAGGGTTTAAGGGCAGGGGTTGCGGATGTGGTTTCAGGGGACGTGGAAGAGAGATGAAAGAGAAATGGATGAATATGACTCCCGAAGAAAGAGAACAGTTCAAACAAAATTGGAGAAGCCGTTGCAGGACTTGGAAAGAAGGAGAGTAACCAATTGATAAATGATAATTGACAATTGATAATTATTTAGAGTATTTGCTAACTAATTATCAATTGTCAATTATCATTTATCAATTAACTAACTTTTCTGCCAACCACAAGAACTCCGTTACAAACACGTGTAATTGTTTTTCAAAAGAAGGATCTATTAGTTCGTTTTGCTCATTGAATTTCTTATCAATAGTTGGTACGATTAATAAACTTGGACTTGGTACACCAAACAATGCAGGCACTAACAACAATAAAGACTGTGTGCATCTTGCACCACCCAAAGCACCCACCGAAGCGGTGCACAAACCAAAGGCTTTGCGTGCCTGCTTGGGAAAATGATCGAACAGATTCTTTATTTCCGAAGTGTAAGTGCCATTATATTCTGGCGTAACAATTATGAAAGCATCAGCAGAAAACATCTTCTCCGCCAACGGCTTAAACTCATCAGGTGTATTATTAACTGAGTTAAATACATTTTCTAAATAACCCAACTTCCATTCTCTTACATCAATCAATCCAACAGCATGTTGACTATAATTTTCTGTCAGGTATTGTTTTAAATACTTTGCTACCCTTACTGTAACACTTGCTGCCCTTGGGCTTCCAGAAACTATTTCTATATTCATCAATTATGATTTATCTGATTTGAATGATTAAATGATTTGAACTTGCGATTACCGACTTACGATTCTCGGATTAATTATTTATCGGCACTTCTATCACAATAAATGACGAACCCGCTTCTATATGCAATGGGATGATTCCTGTTTCCCATATACCAATTGAGTCTCTTTTATCAATATCCGTTCCACAGATGTTTACCCTTCCTTCGGTTACAAAAATATAAACACATTTGTTAGTTTCGTTGAGTGTATAGGTAAATTCTGTTTTTTCGGTGTAATATCCCAAGCTAAGTTTGGCGTTTTGATTAATCCAACAATGTTGTTGCCCTTCATCATTACTAACTATTGTTTGAAGGATATTCTCTCTTTTTTCTTTTGAAAAGAAACGTTTTTGATAACGAGGAGTAATGTTTTGCAATTTAGGTTCTATCCATATCTGTAAGAAGTTTACTTCATCCTCCCCTACATTATATTCTTCGTGGCGCAACCCGGTTCCTGCACTCATTATCTGCACCCAATCTTCCTTTACTACTTCCGAATAACCCATAGAATCTTTATGATTCATCGTTCCAGCCAGCATCACACTTATTATTTCCATATTTGTGTGTGGGTGCAAGCCAAAGCCTTTACCCGTTTCAACAAAATCATCATTAAAAACTTTTAGCAATCCAAAACCATTTCGCAATGGATTTGTGTAGGAGGAAAAGCTAAAAGTAAAGTTGCTTCTCAGCCAACCTATATCTTTCAATCCCCTTTCCGATGCCTTGAATATGGTGTATTTCATTCTATCTCATTTAATTTTCTAATCACCTAACAAAAAAAGGGTACATAGGTTTTAACCTTGTACCCTTAATCCAATATTTCCAAAGTTTATTTCTGAATCAATAAGCTTGTTTCATAGACAGGCTTATTGTTATTTGCCGAAAGAACGCTTACTTTATATAATCCATTTGCTAAGTTATTATCTAAAGTCAGTCCATAATTGGCAGTGCCACCGCTGTGGTTTATTTGTTTGGTTGCCACTTTTTTGCCAGCAAGGTTATAGATATTTACAATGTAACTACCACTTAATGCATTCGTCAACTTAAGATTTACCGTACTATTCCTCACCGGATTAGGATAAATACCATAGCCTGTTACTGTAACTTTATTAACAACAGATACTTGGCTATAAGTCTGTTCCCCAGTTTTGCTGATAGCTTTTATGCGGTAATAATTATTCCCATTCGCTACATTGGCATCTGTATAGCTATAGATAGCGTTAGTAGTATTTTTCGCAGCTACATTATCAAGTGTTGTATAAGTTGTACCATTGACTGATTTCTCAATCGAAAAACTTTCTATATTGGGTTCTCCAGTGGTTGTCCAAGTCAATGCTGCATTGCCATCCTTTAAAACTGCGTTCAACGCAATACTAGTTACTGGTAGCGTACTGCTTCTGAATATTACACTGAATCTATTTTGATACGTGGCAATACTATCTGATTTAGGAGTGAAATTGTAAAGGGTGAGGGGTATTTGTAATTGTGTAGCTTTTTTCAAATAATAGTCATAAAGAAACGCATTAAGCCCGTTACCCTGAAAAGTAGTCGCATCTATTTGTAATTGATAGCCATAAGAATTTATATTCTGCATCACCAATGCAATCGTATCCTTTGCTGTAGGTAAGGATCTACCCTCTATACTTAAATAATTACTGCCTTGTACTATTGTAAGTAGTTCCCCACCACCAAATCCCCCAAAAGCTATTGCATCTTCTGGACCATACACGTTGCTATCAAAACTTGTATCAAAAGATATGTTCACCCCAGTACCAGTAAAGTTATAAGGGGTATCTCCACCGGGGATGGAGTTCAATTGAACAAATATTTGATTGGGTGAGGAATCTGCCGCAGCTTTAGAGAACCCTTCCTTCAAAAAGAAAGAAGTGAATTTGATATCGATACTCTTGGCATAAAGACTTTGCGCAATGAATAGGAAAGCAGCAAGAACCAATGTAAAGTTTCTTTTCATAAATTATTTTTTTGAAAGTGCAATGTAAGCTTTAAAGTTTAATAAATGATGATAAAGAACAAACTTGTAACTTATTAGGTGAGGAGGCGTTGCCAATTTTAGAACAGAATTGCAATAGGTGGGACTTCCTTTTTCTTTCAACAATAAATAAAGGAAAAAACTACCATATCGAGTACCCTCACAATAAAGCTACATAGGATACTGATGTTGTGCGCAGGTATGTCTAGTCAGAACTTTGCCTTTGAAATGTCACAAATTGTTTTTCTTCCATAAAATAAAGTTTGTCAAGTGAAATATTTCTTATGTCAAGCTCTATTTTTTCAATGATTGGGTCGTCCCAGTCACCTTCCCAGCAGCAATAAAATTCGATGCTTTCTTTCTCAGAGAGAACCCTTATAAAGTCAATAAGTTTTTGTGGTGATTTTTTTCTTTCTTGTTCTTCAGGGTCATTGAAATATTCAACTTCCCAAGCAAAACCACAAGAACAGCCTGTGTCAGCCCCAACATAATAAACGTAGGATTTACTAAATTTTGTCTTAACTACTTCATCATCTTTTGAAAGGTTCTCTAGGTACAAGAGAGTTTCGCTTTGTTTCCAAGTGGTGAGTGTCTGTTTTTGGTTTGTCCCTATATAAGCTGCAAAACACATTTTATACCAATTAACAAAATAAAGAGCTGATTAATTCGTTATGAATTAATGGCATCAAGAATTAAGATAACGGTTACCGAGGATTTACAAGATTTAAAGCGTCTTTATCATAAGCATCCTGCT
>Ga0164297_10004064_pt1 | contig 13309 bp, 12 predicted proteins | sample GEODES058metaG_FD_113539 | JGI IMG/M metagenome (GOLD analysis project Ga0164297, IMG submission 113539) | Dystrophic lake water microbial communities from Trout Bog Lake, Wisconsin, USA - GEODES058 metaG | ecosystem: Environmental > Aquatic > Freshwater > Lake | place: USA: Trout Bog Lake... | reverse complement strand
TCAACATCTAAATTAATTTCGTTAGGATACACTTGTATCTGTTGTCCTCCTCTAATACTTAGAAAAGGATTATCAGCATCGTTTAGTTGTGGATGTTGATGTAGCATTTCTGCTAATGCATATATTTTACTGAATTCAACTGGAGGAACTGTATCCATCGCAATAATTACAGGTTGAAAATAAGCTACCTTCAAAGTCATTGTATTTTGTCCTTACTTAATTTGTATATCATTATAGCACGATCTAAGGCCTTTTGTAAAGTCACATTGGTCTTTGCTTCTCGCCGAATTTCTCCCCACATTTGGGCTTCTTTTAAATGTTCGTGTAACGGTGTTCCATCGGGAGTTCGAGTATCAAAACGATGAGACTCATCAGACTCATAATCTATTTTATGTCCACTGATTGGATCATAATCGTAACCAATTAATTTTCTTGTAGACGGATCTGCACCAAATTCTCTGGCATATACTTGTCTACCATCTCTTTCATAAACGTAAGTTGCTCCAGGTTTAAGTTTACCCATTATATTAACCTTATTGCTTTTCTAATAGTAAGATGTTTATCTAAACTATTTTCTTTATAAAAGTCTACAGCATCTCTAGTGAACAAATCAAATGCTAATGTTAGCCTTAGGTCTTCTTTTACAGGATCAACATAATGAAAAACCCAAGATGGAAAAATATTCAAACTGCCCACAAAATTCTTAATTTTAAATACTGTATGATCTTTGTGTAGATCTATTCTAGGAGATACAAAATTAGTTGAATTATCGCATGGTGTTAAATTTATAGATCCGGACAAATATGATTTGTCATCTAAAGAATGATTATGTATCCCTAGATCTACACCTTTTGTTAAAATTGTAACCCACCCATGAATCCATAATTCTTCCTGCGCTTCTACTTTATATTCTTGCAAAAATTCATAGTAGGATCGAATAATTTGCTGTTTTATTTCATTAATAACGGGCAAATCAAACTCAAATACATTATAGGTGCGCCAATGTGATAATTTAGTTTCATCGTAGTCTGATGCATGTAAATTCTTATCAATGATATCAGTTTTTACTTTATTAATTAATTCATCAAAATTAGGTATGTTAGCATTATCTTGCCATATAGGGATGTTGCAGGTAATACCAAAATCACCTGCAACATTATAATTCCAGACAGTAAGTTTGTTCATTAAAGTATTTTATCTAACTGTATAATTTCGCTTTGACGGCTAATTTCTTTAACAAAATATGCGCAATTAGGTTTATCTCCAAAACTAGTAGGCACTGCTAATAGCTGACCATTTTTCATTTTAGGAAAATACCATTTAACATCGTTGTAAAAATTTACAATTTCAATTTTCTTAAACTCTACCCTAAACGAACTTAATGGATTAAACACTAGTGCTTCAAACCCTCGATCATTTAAACTAGTTAAAGGTAAAATTTCAATATCACTTGCACTACTACTATCTCCAACAGCAATACACCAATCGATCGGCATGACTACTTCTTCTCCACCGATTCTTAATACCATTGCAGGTGCATTAAAACTTTCTAAAAAGATCAATGGCATGAAAAAGAAATCTGGCTCTTTAGGATCACTATTGTCTAATACGGCAAACCTAGTGCTATCATCTACCTCATCTGGTAAATTATTCAAACTAAAAGTTTGATTGTTTAATGTTAATATCTGCATGAGTCCTTTATTTTTGCCAATCCGTTTTTTCAATATTGAACGGATATTTGGCTTCCTTATAAAATTTCTTTCGTTCTGTAAGATGGCGTTTTGCCCACTTACAAGTGCTAGTTAAATCCCAAATTTGAACAAAGTCTTTATCTTCTGCTTTACGAATACCTCTACCTATACTCTGTATTACTCTTACAAAAGATTTACCAGGTTCAAGCAAAATGAGATTAAAAATACGAGGTATATTAATACCAACGGCAGCTACACCGTAGGTAGCAACAATAATTTTATTGTCACTAGTTTTAATTTCGTCGTATTCGTCTTTTCTATCCTTTGTTTTTACTTCACCGGATATAAAGACAGCGTTTTCTATTTCTTCTACTAAAAATTTGCCTGAATCAATTCTATTAACTAGAACTAGCGTGTTGCCTGAATCTGCAATGCCTTTAATTAATTTACTAATATATTTCATCCTGTTTTTATCTGTAACAAGATATTTTAATTCTTCTTGATATGTCTTAAATTCCGGTAAATCTATCATTTGCACTACGTTGACATGACAGTTTGATAGAACTCCTTTTTCTTGTAATTCGTGGGCTTTGATGCCGCCCACCACTGGTCCAATGCTGGCAAAAATAGGCTCGGCTTCAAACTCTCCTTTAGGAACAGTTCCAGTTAATCCCCAACGTATAGGGGCATTACATAAGTTCTGTGTGAGTAGATTTTTAAGAACTTCTGCTTTAGCCATATGAACTTCATCTACAATAACGGTCTTAACACCATCAAGGAATTCTGCTAGTGTAACAGCTACTTCGGCATCCCAGTTCTTACTTTTCTTATCTAAGATGTTTAATGACTGCCATGTGCAGATAGTATGTGTTTTATTAAGATCTTTACGATCACCATAATAAACACCTACATCTAACCCAACACTGATAAAATCTTCTTCTGTTTGTTCTACTAGACTTTTGTTAGGAACAATAGTAATTGTTCGTCCGTATTTTTCTGCAAGTTGACTTAGTGTTGCAGTTGTCATTGTTTTGCCAGCACCAGTTGCGATTTCTTGCAATGCCTGTGTGTTGGTTAAAAATGTATTAATTGCGTCAACTTGATAGTCACGCAACATAATAGGCTTACCTTCTTGCTGATGCCCTTTGGGCCATACTTTACCCTGATCGGCCCAATATGTTTCTGTTACCGGAGTAAATTCAATCTTACGAGTAGTTCTTAAATCTTCTAATTCGTCAATATCTATATCCATGTTAGTTAATATCTCAAGACACTTTTCTAACTGGCTTAGGTAGCCGTTGCCGCCGAGGCCGAACATAGTGACACTACCATCCCAACGACCTAATTTATATGCTGGACGGTATCGTGCAGTTGGATCTACATACTTAAATGAGTTGGCTAATTTCTTTCGTGCGTCTAATGACAGTCCTTCAAACTTAATATTAACTTCGTCGCGAATTATTAGTTTTACTGTCATAGTCCGACCCTTTTATTGATATTGAATAATGCAGGTTCAGCATCCCATTCAATTATACAATCACAACAGTTAGAGTATACACTAATTTTACCGTGACGTAACCCCATCTTAGTATTAATACCAATAATGCTCATCGGTTTCCACGGTGTTTTTAGGAAAAATTTAGGAATCTTACCACCTTGTATTCCGACTATTTTTGTAGTTTCATCTAGTCGTGCATTATATGATTTTTCAGCAATAAGCTGATTAAATTTCTTACCAACCTCGCTATTAGGTAGTCTAAAGTAAACCCCAACGCTTTCAAAAATTCTATTTTCTTCGAGAGAATCAGTTAATATTTTTAAATTTTTTAATGCGTTATCTTCTGATCCAGTATCAAACACAACCATTACTGGTAATCTTTTTAGCTCTATTAGAGATGCAATAACTTCGGTTAATGAGTGTTGAGCATTGTCTACAAACAATTTTGTTTTTTGTCTTTGTGCTATTTTTTCAGTTAACTTTTCACTTGGCTCTACTGGATCTTTTGTAAAATATTGATAACGAACACTTCTATCTAATATAACGTTTTTATCAATCAAAGTATCTATACCTAAGTCGGCAGTAATCTGCTTTTCAAAATTAGGGTGTGTAATAGATGTAATTAGAAATTGGTCTTTAATTTCAGTTTCTGACCATGATTTTATAGTTGAATAATAATTTTTTATAGCGTCATCAATTTCAAAATTTAACGGAGTTAATGCATCAACTAGCGTAACAATATTACGTTCAGACAGATCACATGTCCAATTTTTTGTAGTAGTCCCTATTGATAAATTCTCAATAGTGTTTGAAAGACTTTGGACAAATTTACGAATATCGGGGGCAAATGAAAACTCAATTGCAATTACCAGTTCACTATCATCAATTCTTTTAATATATAATTTTCTTACATGTTCTACTTGCCTAAACGGTTTAGACCAAATTGGTGACTCGACCAATGCAGAAATGTCATCTTTAAAAATTGTTATTTTTTCGGCATTTTCACGTAGAATTTTAATTAATAAATTGCCTTGATTCTGAGTTAAAAAATTGCCAGTTGAAATTGAACTAGCAAAACTTTTTAAGACTTGTGAATCTCGTTTGCTAATCAAAACTTCAACGGGAGGTGTTGAATAGTTTACAATTTGTAATAGTAAAGAATCAAGTGTGTTCATATAAGCAAGTATACACTAACTTTATTACAAAGTCAATGATTTCTAAATCCTAAGTTAAATTTTTCAAATATCGGATGACCGATTTCTTTTAAGGTTGCCTTATTCCAATAGTCTATATCAAATGCATTGGCTACATACGTTGGGTCTAATTCTATGGTTTTTATTAGAAAATTAGTAATTTGCCGTATCCGCATGCCGTTGTTAACAATATACCATCTATGAAAGGAAATGCTTTTGTAAAAATCATTTGATAATATTTTAATATCATCATCCATTATTTTACTTGGCCATAAGAATCTAGTGTTGGCAAAATTATACCATCTAATATTTTCAAACTCTCTAAATCGCGGCTGAAAATCGCTAAAATAACGATATAAAATAAATTCACTTACTTGTTTTACACCTGTTATTTGATTATCAAAAATCTGATTTAGATTTATTGTGTTAATTAGTTTTTTAACAACATCTGTCTTGCATCTAAATGGTGTGATAGGTGCCCAAAACCATTTTGGTGTTTTAAAACCTAAAAATTGCTCTATCATTTCAGCAAATGGAAAATGATCCTGCATTTCAGGACCCATTACATCTTTTAAAGTTTTAGCAGAGTCTGGCGGATTATAAATTGTTCCACTACCTTCTGCCTCGCCCCATCGATCTAGCTCAGTAGGTCGTAATAAAAGATCTTTACTGTCTAAAATTAGATAATCTTCACTTTTTATAAATTGAGATACTGCTAATTTTAATATTTGTTGTCTAACATATCCGGGCAAATGTTGTGCTACAAAGTTAACATTACCATCAATGATTTTTAATGTGTGACGTTTGTAAAATTTTGATAATTCAGATTCCCAATATGCTATTGGAAACTGAGATTTTTCAACAATGATCCAATGTGTGCATTTACCGTCAAGAAATTTGTCTAAACTGTGAGATTGTAGTATTTGTTGATGGAAATCCCTATCACACGTAACTGTTACTAGTTCCATAATAATTATAGTGTCGCATCTTCCATTCCTGCAACTCTCAATTTAACTACATTAGTAATTTGCCATTGTTTTTGATCTAGAGCTTTTGTAATACCTAACCATTTGTTGCGTAGCAAGGCAAATTCATTGATAATTTTTTCAAAGTCAACAACATCTGCCTCGCCTTCACAATAACGTTCACAATCTCTGCTACTTAGAGCACGTTGATAATTTTCTAAGTAGCGTCGGAAGTGTTGACTTTTAAGTCGACGCAATTCGATATTAAGGTATTCTAAAATTGCCTCAATTTCCTGAAGCTGACTGAATCTATGTTCAACTATTCCGGGCATTGCTGCCGCGGCACGTTCAACGTTGCCAGACAATTTAACTTCACGTCTGGCTTCGTCTAACTCGTTATTAAAAAATTCAGCCGCATCGGGAATATTACTAATATCTTTAGCAACCTTAGAATACCAACTCATTAAAACTCCAATTCGCCGTAATCGTCGTCTTCATCTTCGACGTCGTCTTCATTCAAATAATACTCGATTGCTTGATCAAGTGTAGCATCAACGCCTGTTGCATTTTGCATTATACGATCAGTAACACCATGATCAGCTAGCAGATCTACATATCGTTCTGCAACTGATTCAATTTGTTTCTTATCGATAAAATCGCTAAACAGCATCCAGATATCGCCTATTTGAGTTTCATTCAACATTTTCTTCTGTCTCCTCGGGAATGGTAGTTGTTGTTTTAGTCATACTGATATCAAATTTCTTCATTATCATATCTAATTTATCATCTTTCCATTCTTTTCGGTAGAATTTGAATTCCTCACCTGTTTCTGGATCAACCCACTTGAGCCTGTTGCCTTCTTGTTTTAGCAAGCCTGCTTTTTCACATAAGTCAACTAGTCCACTGTAAGGATTCATACCTGTTTCATATGGAATCTTTACTTGCAGTGTTTCAAAAGGTTTTGCGTAACGAGTTTTCATAATCTTACAAGCGGCACGAATACCATTTACTTCTGAAACTTTGTTACCATCCTCGTCCTCTTTTAACTTCAACTTCTTCATGGCAACCACGATAGAAGATGCGTAAACGAAGCCTTGTCCGCCGCTAATTTTATCATCAGGATCGAACATATCTTGCGAAGCGTATGTGTGGTTAGTAGCCACCAAGCCGACATTGTAATTACCAAACATGTTAACACAATTACGAACCAACGCCGTAAGTGCTTTAGGTTTACGACCCATATCACCTTTAAGGTCTCCTGCTTCAAATTGATTAATGTCTGTAGGGGTAAGCAACATACCCAAGCTGTCTATGACAAACAAGACTTTTGGACGTTGTTCCATAGCTTTATATTCTGTCATGAATTCGTGGATTGTTTTTGCCACATCATCAATCATAGCCATGTTCAACTTTAGAAGTTTATCTTCACTAGTATCTACACCTAGTGCGTGTAACCATTTTTCATCAAGTGCGTTTTCGCTATCAATTAAAATAACATAAATGCCTTGCTCTTGTGCGTTCTTAACAATATTACCGGAACAAATATAACTCTTGCCAGCACCGGATTCTCCAGCAAATACAGTAACTTTACCTAGAGGAATACCTTTGTTAAAATCGCCTGAGATTAGGTAGTTAAGTGCAAAGTTACCAGTGCTTACCCAATCAGTTGGGTCATTAAACCCAATGCCTAGACCGTCAATACTTTTGGTCAAGGTCTTTCTAAATTTCGATAGATCGAAGGCTTTTGTGGCCATAAATTAATTCTCCTAAAAAGATAACCCGGGCGTATGACTAGGTCACAGAGGCCCAAGTCGTGTGCTTACTTCTGACGGTTACGAATCATCGCAAGGATATCTTGCGCACGTGAATCACCACCGGCACTTGCTTCAGCCTTCGGTGCTGGAGCAGGAGTAGACTTAGCTACAGGTGCTGGTTCGTCGTCAAAGTCTTCGCTAGCGGCTGGTGCAGCCTTAGGAGTTGACTTTACAGGATCGCCAGTGTTTTGGCTCATACCTGCTGGTTTGAAGTATTGTCCCCAACGATCCATATCAAATGGCTCGCCATCAACTGATGCCTCAAACATTTCTTTCATAACTTTCAATTCAACTTCACCTGGTTTCTTAGGCAAGAAGTCACTCAAGTTATACAAGCCATGTTGCTTGATTGCCGCATTTTCTTCGTCACTCAATGGACGCTCACGACGTGCCCAACTTGATGTTGAGTAGTCAGCATACCCACCTTTTGTGCCTTTTTTCATGCGATAGTCTAGACCATGCACATAGTCAGTTGGCAAATCTTCCAACTCTGGATCAACCAAAGCGGCACGGATTGATGTAAAGATTTGAGGACCGATAATGAATCTGCGGATTGGATTCTCTGGAGTTTCTTTTTCCTTAAGTCCGTCTTCTACAACAAAACCTTGGAAAATGTAACTACGCTTTTTCCAATACTTACGACCCATATCTTCCAATGCTGGGTCTTTAAACCAAGCACGAACTTCGGAAAGGATCGGACAAGTATCACCATACATTTCAACGCAGGGGACTTGCACTATTGTTTGTTTGCTTTCTGATTCACCTTTGATTCCGGCGAATGGCAATTTGATCATTGCACGTTCAACCCAGAAAAAAGTGTTGTCGGTGTTACCATCTGGTAAGAATCGCAGAACGGATTCGTCACCTTCTTTTAGATTCCAAAACGGGTAAATTGAATTGTCCCCGCCTGTTCTTTCTCCTGAACCTTTTGATTCAGCTGCCTTAAGTTTTGCTCTGATTTCTGCTAAAGATGCCATAATTATTCTCCTATTAATAGCCTTTTATTTTTGCCTGTAGTTCCTTTATCACCTGATAAAAGAAAAAGTGCATATACACAGTATACGCACTTTTATTTATGTTTGCAAGAGAATTCTTGCTGGAAATGTGGAATTATCTGCCAATCAGGCTAATAATTCTTGCCAATGTAGGTTCTTCATCATAGATGATTTTGGTGTTGTTTTCCATGAACACTGGATCATCTCCATGCTTTTCTTTATGAGCTTGTTTCAACAGACCAGCTAGTTTTAGGATACCATCTTTCTCATCGGATCCGCCATCCATTTCTTCAATGTGGTGTAGCATCTGTTCTACCATAGTTGGATCAACGTTTCCAAATTCACCTTCTTCAGCGGCTTTGGTAAGTTTGATTTTAATGCGCTCTGCACCTAATGGAAAATGTCCGTTTTCTTGATCATAGAATCCTTCTACATATTTTTTCATAGCTTCTTCGGGATTCATTTCATCTTGTTCGTAACCAAATTCGTCTGGAGTGCAGTTACATTCTGCAATAACTTCTGCAAGTGTTTTAACTCCATGCCCGAAATCTAATCTAGTTTCAAGTGTGGCACCGGCCTTTTTAGCTCTAGCAATTGCGGCTCGTATACCTTCAGCAACTGGAGCTGGAGGAGGTGTAGCTGGAGCTGGTGGTGCTGGAGGAACAGCGCCTGCAGCAGGTGGTGGAACTTCTTCCGGAGCTGGTTCCGGAGCTGGTTCCGGAGGAGTTGGTAAATTCTCGCCGCCAACTTCTTCTTGACCAAAATTCAATTGTGATCCAACATCTGCATTACGATTTTGAACGTAATCTTGAATCATTGAACGAACATCTAAGTTAGGATCAAGATCTTTAAACTCATCTAAGAATCTTGGATCATCAATAAATCCTTTTAGTGTATCGATAGCAGTTTGACCACCTTCACCTGCTGGAACTGGTGCTGATAATACTTCGTTATTGAATCGATCGATAGCATCTTTACGGGTAGCTTCATCATCGCTGAATAGTGAATCTGTTCCAGTATCAGTATCGACTCCCATGTCTAATCCGTCTTCAACAATTGAATTTAAGAATGATTCAAAGTGATCTTCTGGGTCAACGCTTTCTTTCTTATGACTCTTATAACCTTTGTTTTTCATCCAATTAGTTAGTGCATAAGGATTATCAATCTCGCCATGTTTCTTCATGGCCTTAACAGTGCCTTCCCATCCTTTGGGTGCCTTCTCAGCTAGTAAATCATCTGCGTCTAACTCTACAACTTCTAATTGTGACTCATCAACAAATTTATAAATGTATGGAAATACTGCTTTTAAATCTTCGTTAAATGATTTAATTGTTAAACGATTAATTAGATCATTAGCTACTTCTTCTGGAATCATTTGCTCTTCTTGTGCTTCAAATGACTCAGCAAACTGTTCATAATAAGCGGGCTTTTGTAGTTTAGTAATTGTTTCTTTAATTTCTTCAATGCGATCTATAACACGACTAGTAACATTACCCATTGCTTCACTAATTTGCTCTTGACGGCTAACATACCCTTTAAATTTACGTAGACTTGCAAGTTCTTCACTTAGATTGCAAATATGTTGTCCAATTGCATCATATGGGTTACCGCCATGTTTAATATGTTCTGCAAGCGCACGAGCACCAGATAAATGTTTATGTGGATAACGGAAACGTTCTCCGGCAGCATTTTCAATATAAATGCTTTCAATGTGCATAGTTCGCCCTGCGGCTAGTTCTGGATTGATAGGCTGGCTGTGTTTAACAACTAAGCGTGCCTCGCCTAAATCTTGATAACTCATTCGAGCTGTGCCGAACAACTTGTTTTCCATGATATTTTCTTCCTTGGGTTTTGCCTGAAACTCATAGTCTCGTTTGTCTAATTCGCTTTTGCCGATGTTTTGCACATCAAAGTTTAACAATCTATTTTTTGCAAATTTTCTAAAAGATTTAATAAACTCATAAGCATGCGGGTGAATACTGTCGTCATCACCTATTAAATCGTCTCCGACTTGTATAATAACGCCGTCTTCTTCGTCTAGGGTAATCGCAATATTTCCTAAGACTTCACCATTTTCTTTGTATTCAAACTCAAAGAAACGAGCCTTAGGAATATCTGTCTTTTTACTTAATATAGTGCCGTTTTCGTCACCGAATTCGATGTCGTCAAAGCGGGTCTGTATTTTACCATACAGTTCTTTAGCAATTTTGTCGAGATTTACGTTCATGTTATATTTATCCGATACTGCTGATGAAGAGTGGTAGCGGCTCTATCCATTCATCCATTGGATGCCCGTCTACACTCATTAAATCAAAGATTTTAGGATCCCATTCTGATAAATTTACGCTCATACGCACTATTAGCAAGAACGCAGACACTAAGTCGTCATGCATGCCTTCTTTAGCTTGGAAGCTAGCGGCTTTGGCAATATAGCCTTTAAGTTCGCTGATTAAAATTTTACTGTTTAATTTTACTTTATCTGCTTCAATTAAAAATTTAGCACGAGCGCAGGCCGAAATCTTGCTTCCATGTGTAGTATTAAACCCTTTACGGAATTTACGCACATGTCCTTTACGCACAGGTTCGCTTACAAACAACCCTGGAAATGTTTCTTCTCCTAAATCTTTAATAACAACTAAGGCAGCCTCTCCTACAGTATTATTTTCTACTGACCAAAATAATGTATTAGAATCAAGTCCGTTCTCTCCAACTTCGCTTTCAATATATCGCAAAATATCGCGCATTATCTTAACTTGTTGTTGGACTTGTGTAAGATTATGTTGCCATTCTCCTACTTGGGTAAAGCTAGGCATTTCAAATATTTGTATACCTGCATAGTCTCCGCCTGTGCCTAAACTAGGATCTAGTGCTACAAGATATAAATTTCCTTTAGTCGGTTTTTTATACCACCGCACTTGACCCATTCTAAATAACGGGTCTCTTCCTAGTAATTCTGCTAACTTCAAACTGCTAATAAGTGTTTCGTCATAGACTAAGAATTCACAGCCATATTCACGACGGAAACGTTCTTCACCGATACGACCCATCTCAGTTTTGCGCCATTCGTCATCACGATCTGGATGTTCATGCCATTCAGCACGGAATCCATGGAAGCCGTTGCGTCCTAAATTATCCTTACGTTCTTCGCCAAATTCATCAAATAAATCTTGGCTTTCTTTCCATATAGTAGCGAATGTGTCTTCGTCACTATTAGGAGTTGAAGTTATAATTGCTCGTCCACCAGTTGCAAGTGTTGGTGATATTGATGTCCAGAACTCTTCGGCAATGTTAGGTTGTAAGAAGGCAAACTCGTCACAATATAGAAGGGAAATAGACATACCGCGGCCTGTGTTGCCAGTAGTTGTTGCAGATACGATTCTTGATCCATTTTCAAACTCCATTGATCCTTTATTATAATTTACAACACCTGCACGTATGTAGTCAGGGCATAATTCATATCCATACCGGATACGTTGCATAATTTCTTGTGCGCCTGTATATTTGTGCGCGGCAATTAGAATAGTTTGATCCGGATGAAACATTGCAAACCATAGCAAATATCCAGCGGCGCATGTAGTCTTACCACTTTGACGTGGCATCATGTTGATATTAAAACGATAGTCGTGATAACTGTGCAATAATCTATGTTGATAGTCATAAGGTTCAAATTTTACCTTGCCCTTAACTGGATGCTGGATATGAAAAAAGTTTGAGACAAAGTGCATATACCCTTCTTCTGGGTCGGCACACAACAACAAGTCTTGAACTTGTGCTTCTGTAAACTTTTCCTTTGTATGCGCTTTTTTTGTTAAGACGCCGTCTAGTGATTTTGCCATATTGTTATTTACTCAAAAAAATAGACCCCGGAGGGTCTATTTGGCACCTTGGACAGGGTGCTAACTGCGACGAATTAACCGTTTAATCTTTTGTTTAATGCTAACATAGCATTTAATTCTGCACTTTCATTCACTTGCTCTGGTAAGTTTGGTTCGTGATGTTTTGCTTTTTTGATATCACCTTTTAGATCAGCTATTGTATCCTTTGTGAGCATTCCTTGTCGTTTGCCCTTTGACACCACTGTGATGTCTCCATATCTTCCATCTGTATTGGAAGTTCGCTTAGCCAATGGGTCTCCAGGATCATCCATATTAAAAAAGTGTTTTTGAGTAACTCCACCCATTGGAACTTTCACCCCAGGATCATCACCAGCACCAGCTTGTGACATTTTGTTTTGAGTATATTTTCTTTCACGATCTGGTGATTGACGGTATAGTTTGTCTTTATATTTAGAGTCACGCCATTTAGCAGATTCTTCCATGTCTTCATAATCTTTAGGATCATGTTCTTCATAGTGGTAATACTCTAATGCCTCTTGATGACTCCATCCGTATTTTCTCATTAGGTGTCGAATTTTTCTTTCTTCGTCATCCTCGTGGTGAGCATTTTCTTTTACGTCTTTCTTAGACATTTTTTCACTTTCACGACGAGCTTTATCACTCATGTTAGTTACTTTACCGCGACCATCTTTCTTTTCAGCTTTCTTCCATTCGCCTTCTTCTTTCCAACGAACAACGTTACCGTGTTCATCTTTTTCTTCAGTGCGTTCTTCTTTTATCTGCTGATACATTGCCGATAGCTTGTTAACTAGCGACTCGTGGTATGGATTGCCGCCGCCTTGCTTTTTAACTGGTTCGTCAGCATCTTGACTGTGTAAGTCATTACCGCCGTGAATTGCGGCATCTAACCCCATAGTGTGTGGGCCTGCGTCGCCGTGAACTGAGTTGCCAAATTTTTCAGCAACTGGCAAATGCTCATCGCCACCAATCGGATCACCTAAAACTACGTTTCCAGCCGGTTTATGATGCTGTGGTTCAGAAGTTCCGTTTTCAATATTGCGCAATACTGCCATTAAGTCTTTAATACCGCCTGGGCCACTTCCGTTCATGCTAACGTTCATGCTAACTGAATCAGGTTGTGCAGTAGGTTCATGAGGCATATCCATTGCCGGCATCATCATGATACTTTCTTCCTCTTCCTCTTCGCCTTGAATTACTGGCATATGGTCAGTATGATTTGGAGCAACCGTGGGCTCTGCTATTTCTTCTGCTCCTGGGTCGTTTGATCCGACTGGAGATTGCATGCCTGCGCCATCG
>Ga0164297_10004061_pt1 | contig 13312 bp, 15 predicted proteins | sample GEODES058metaG_FD_113539 | JGI IMG/M metagenome (GOLD analysis project Ga0164297, IMG submission 113539) | Dystrophic lake water microbial communities from Trout Bog Lake, Wisconsin, USA - GEODES058 metaG | ecosystem: Environmental > Aquatic > Freshwater > Lake | place: USA: Trout Bog Lake... | reverse complement strand
TTCGCGAGCTACTGCCTCGAGGGCGACGCGCAAGAACTTCTGCGCCACGTGGATGGACCCTCAGCCGCCTACAACGCGCTCGTCACCACGTTCGCGAACAACCAGTTGGCGGTGTCCAAGAGTGAGATCTTGATTCTCGAAGGGAAGAAAGCACCCTTGACGGTGAAGGACATCTCCAAGCGCACGGGCGTACTCGCGCAGGAGTTCAAGGCCATCGTGACCCTCCAGACGTCGCTCGACAAAGCGTAAGGCTATGACGACTGCATTACTCGTTATGGACTACCAGCAGGGCATCGTGGCCCGGGTGGCGGACCAGGGTCCGGCGCTCACCGCCGCTGTTCGTCAGGCCGTTGACTTTGCGCACGCCAACGACATGCCGGTCTTCTTCGTGCGGGTCGCCTTTCGTGAAGGGGCGCCCGAAGTGAGCGCCAACAACCGGTCCTTCGCCGCGCTGAAGGCGTCCTTCACGATGGACGAGACCTCCCCCGAAACGCAACTCGTCGACGGTCTCGGTCGCAGTGCCGACGACGTGGTCGTCGTCAAGCGTCGCGTTAGCGCCTTCAGTGGCTCGGACCTCGACGTGCTCTTACGCGCGTGTGGCGCCACGTCGCTGGTGCTCTGCGGCATCGCCACTAGCGGGTGCGTGTTGTCGACCCTTCGTCAGGCCGCTGATCTGGACTACCAATTGACGGTCTTGAGCGACTGCTGCGCCGATAGCGACCCTGAGGTTCACGAACTGCTGATGACCAAAGTCTTCCCTCGCCAGGCCACCGTGGTCACGAGCGGCGAGTGGGTCCAGCAGGGACTGTGACGTGGGTGACGGCGTGACCCAGCGCATTGTGGTGGTGGACACCGTCATGGTCGACGTGGCCCTGCACATCGACACGCTGCCGGTCCGTGGTGGTGACGCCCTCGCGCACCAGCGACTCGTTACCGCAGGTGGTGGTTTCAATATCATGAGCGCCGCCGTGCGTCAGGGTCGCGAGGCGGCCTACGTGGGACAACTCGGTGCCGGTGCCTTCAGCGCCATGGCCCAGCGGGCGCTGGAGTCCGAAGGCATTGCTGTACTCGTGCCACCGCACGGCCCGAAGGACTTAGGTGTGTGCGCCGTCCTCGTCGAGCGCTCCGGTGAACGAACGTTCATCACCTCGCCGGGTGCCGAACTTACCCTGCAGCCCAGCGACCTCGGCGAGGTCGCGCTCCACTCGGGCGACGTGGTCTACTTCTCGGGCTACAACGTCGTCTATCCCGAGATTGCCGAAACGATTGTGGAGTGGCTGTGCGCCTTCCCAGATGACATCGTGGTGGCCTTTGACCCGGGCCCCCGGGTGGCCGACATCCCGCTGCCGCTGTTGCGTCGCGTTCTGGGGCGGACCGACTGGCTGCTGTGCAATAACCACGAAGCCACGTATTTGACTAAAGCCAATAACGCGACCCTCGCCGCCCAAGCGCTTTACGCGCAGTGGTGTCGCCGTGGTGTCGTCGTTCGCGACGGCGCCCGAGGGTGTGTTGGCGTTGACAGCACGGGGGTGTACCCGGTGCCGGGCTACGTCACCAACGTCATCGACACCAATGGTGCCGGGGACGTCCATAACGGGGTCACCTTGGCCGAACTGCTCGGCGGTGCCTCGTTGGCGGCGGCGATGGAGAACGCCAACGCCGCGGCGTCAATTGCCATATCGAGCTTTGGTCCCGGGATGTGTCCACGACGCGACGAAGTGCTCGCGCGCGTGGCCCGCGGCCACTAGTAGCTCTGACCGAGCTCTTCACTCCAGGCGGCGGCGCGCACGTCGGTCGTCGGTACGCTCCAGCGAAAGACCGGCTTGATGTCGAGCACGGGGGTGCCGTCAATGCCGTCGAGTCCGCGAACGGTGAGCGAACGCTCGTTGACTGACTCAATCTCGACGGTGGTGAGCAAGATGCGGTTAGGACGGTCCTTGTTGCGCTGAGCGAAGATGCCCACGTCGGGCCAGTCGGTGTTGCCACGGGGGTGGCGGTGCCACGGCCCCGGTGGGACGTCCTCGGCCCAGTCGGCGAAGAAGACGATTTCCACGTGGCTGAATTCTTCGAGGCCACGGAGCGATTCCCCTGGCACGTCGGCGGCCAGTTCGATGGTGCTGACGACGTCACTCCAGTTGTCGTCGAGCGCCTCGGAGCGTTCGTTTCGGATGTAGGCCACGGCGCGAAGGGAAATATCCATGGCCCCAATCTAGTCAGTGGGCGCGGAGAAATTAGGGGTTCGCGGCGGTGTTAGCGTGAGCGGCACACGAAGCAGGAAGAATCATGGCAGAACTTACTTTTACCTACGGCACGATGGCGGCGGGCAAGTCCACCCTGGCCCTGCAACTGTGCTGGCAGCTCCGTGAAGGACGCAGCGACGTCGCCTTGTGGACCTTCGGCGACCGCTCGGCAACGGGCATGGTGACGAGCCGCATCGGTATTGAAGCGGAAGCGGACGCCATGATTCCTGGGGCCGACCTGGCACCGGCCATTGCCCGACTTCTCGAGGACGGCGACAACATTCTGGTGATCGACGAAGTGCAGTTTGCGACGGCTGATCAAATTGACGCCCTGGCGCAGCTCGTCGACGACGAGGGCGTCGACGTGCACGCCTTCGGCCTTTCGGCCGACTTTCTTCTCAACGTCTTTCCCGGCTCGGCTCGGCTCTTTGCGATTGCGGATCGCTGCCAGGAGCTGCCGCTTACCTCGAACTGCTGGTGTGGCCAGAAGGGGCGCTGCAATGCGCGCGTCGTGAATGGCGTCGTGGCCCGGGCCGGCTCACAGGTCGTGACGGGTGACGTGCACGCCGGAGTTGTTCACTACCAAGTGCTCTGTCGCAAGCACTACCGCACGGGCCAACTGGGCCCGCACCCGAGCGAGGACCTCTAGAAAAACGCCGTGCAGAGCTCGTAGAGCTCGCGCGGTACTTGGCGCTGGCCGTTGGCAATCTCGGTGAGCGGCGCCAACTTGACCTCGTTGCCTCGCACGACGGGGATCTGACCGTACTGACCGTTGACGACGGCATCGTAGGCTGCGGCACCCACGCGGGTAGCCCAGATGCGGTCGTAGGCGGTGGGAGAGCCACCGCGCTGGAGGTGACCGAGAACGGTCGTGCGAACTTCGAAGCCGCCGTGCTCGTCGATGCGGTTGGCAACGAAAGCGCCAACGCCACGGCTCGCCAGGCGAACGCCGCCGATGCCCTCGGTCGGCACGCCGTTAGCCTCATGGCCACCCAGCGTTTCGAGGTTGATACCTTCGGCCACGACGACAATCGAGAAGCCGTACCCGGACGTGCGGCGACGCGTGACGTGGGCGATGATGTCGTCCATCGTGGTCGGGAACTCGGGAATCACGATGAGGTCGGCGCCACCGGCGAGACCACCCATTGCCGCTACCCAGCCAGTCGCGCGGCCCATCGTCTCTACCACCATGACGCGGTGGTGCGAAGCGGCCGTCGTAATGAGTCGGTCGAGCGATTCGGCGACAATCGAGACGGCGGTGTCGAAGCCGATGCAGTAATCGGTGCCGAGGAGGTCGTTGTCGAGGGTCTTGGGGACGCCCACAATGGGGGCGCCACGTTCGGCCAGCCAGTGCGAAATGCGCTGCGTACCGTCGCCACCGATAGCGACGACGGCGTCGAGGTGCTCGTCGATTGCCTTCAGAATGCGTTCGCGGCCTCCGGGGGGATTGTCGAGGTTGTAGCGAGCGGTGCCCAAAACGGTGCCGCCCTGGCCCACGATGTAGTTGATGTCGCTATTTTCGAGCGCTCGGCCGCTGTATTCGTCGGCGAGACCGGCCCAGCCGTTCGCGATGCCAATGAGTTCGTGGCCATCGCGCAGCGCCATGTGACCGAGGCCCCGGATTGCGGCATTTAGGCCGGGGGCGTCGCCGCCCGCAGTGAGAACACCAATACGCATTCAAAACCCCTTGCTACTTCGTCGTGCCCCCACAACTACTTTAGGCTAAAGCGAGAAAATGCAAGGTTCCTTGGGTGAATGTCGTGTTTCGGGCGTGTTAACTCATCGCAACATTCGAAGGGACAAGATTTGCTGCGATGTCACGCAAAGTTAACCTTCCTGTTTCGTTTAGATTGCCTGACCCTCGTACGTTGCGTAGTGGAGAAGTTCCTGCGCCCCTTGGGCTGCGAGAACTCGTTCGAGAAAAGGATCTGTCCATGGAGAACGTGAACGTCGAAGCAGCGTCAGCGCAAGATGCCGCCAAGGATGTCATGGCCCACCTCGAGGCCGAGGTGGCTGATCGCGGCCCCGTGGCGATGAGCCTGCGCAACGTTGCCGTTTCCTTCAACGGACGCACCGCCGTGCGCGACGCAACTTTCGACGTGGTGAAGAACCGTGTTACCAGCCTGATCGGACCCTCGGGTTCGGGTAAGACGACGCTGCTTCGGGCGCTGAACCGTCTTCACGACCTCACCCCTGGCGCCAAGGTGACCGGTGACATCCTGCTCGAAGGCACGGACATCTACCGTGGCGACATCACCCTGACCGAGCTGCGTTCACGCGTGGGCATGGTCTTCCAGCGGGCCAACCCATTTCCGACCATGTCGATTTACGACAATGTCGTCTCGGGCCTTCGTCTCAATGGCGTGCGCAACAAGTCGACGCTCGATGACGCCTGTGAGGAGTCGCTGCGTGGCGCGGCCTTGTGGGACGAAGTCGAAAATCGCCTGAAGTCATCGGCCACCGGACTGTCGGGCGGCCAGCAGCAGCGCCTGTGCATCGCCCGGGCCCTCGCGATGAAGCCCGAAGTCTTGTTGATGGACGAGCCCACGTCGGCGCTCGACCCGATTGCGACCTTGCGCATTGAAGAGTTGATGGCCGAGCTGCGCGAAAAGGTCACCATCATCATCGTCACCCACAACATGCAGCAGGCCGCTCGAATTTCGGACGACTGCGCCTTCTTGTTGATGGGCGAGGACCGTGCCGGTGAGTTGATTGAATTCTCGACGACCGAGAAGATCTTCAACGACCCCAAGGACCCTCGCACGCTGAACTACACCCTCGGCCGTTTCGGTTGATCGCCGCTCGGCGAACGGCCGAGTGAACTAGAGCGCTACCTCCACGAGATCGCCGTCGTCGACGTTAAAGACGAAGCCGCGAATATCAGTAGTGGAAACAAACAGGCTCTGGCGCAACGTGGCGACGGTGTCGCGCACGCTGGCAACGACGTCGTCGTAGGCGCCGAGGACGAAGGGCGGTCGTTCACCGAAGGTGGACTCCAACTCGGCCTGCAGGGCCTCTTCCTGGAACGACTCGAGGCCGCAGCGCGTGTGGTGGATGACCATAATGGCGTTCGTCTGCAGGAGGCGCTGGCTCAGTAGAAGCGAGCGAACAGCGTCGTCGGAAGCGATACCACCGGCGTTACGAATCAGGTGCGCCTCACCCAGGTTGAGTCCGAGCGCCCCGAATAGATCGAGTCGCGAGTCCATGCAGGTCAATACTGCCAGGTGTAACTGGGGGATGGTCGGCATCTCGCGGTGACCGTGTCCGGCGACGTACGCCCGATTGTGGGCGAGCAGTTCGTCGATTACGTTCACGGTTCTATCCTAAAGAACGAGAGCACCCGAGAAAGAATCGTAGGGAAAAGCAATGGAGCACGCACACGAGGTACGAGAAGAGTTGCGGGGGCCGGCCCTGGCCCTGCGAGGTCTAATTCCCGAGGTCATGCGTGGCTACGCCGAACTGTCTCGGGCGGCGATGGCCGATGGGGCGCTACCCGCAACGACCAAGGAGCTCCTCGCGCTGGCCGTTGCCATGACCAGGGAGTGTGACGGCTGCATCGTGGCCCACACGCGGGCCGCGGCCCGACTGGGCGTCTCGCGCGAAGCCATCGCCGAAACGGCCGGGGTCGTCATCATGATGAATGGCGGTCCGGGCACGGTCTGGGGACCGCGCGCGCTACGGGCCTTCGACGAAGCGGTCGAGGAGTTCGCCACCAAGGGCACGAACTAACAATTTCACGGCAAACTAGAGGTATGTCCCTTACCGATGACGAACGCGCCAGCCGACTGAAGGCCCTCCAGAGCCTGCTTGACCTCATGCGCCCCGCCGTGCAGGCGGACGGCGGCGACTTGGTGCTGGTCCGCGCCGACGTCGAGACCGGCGTCGTCGAAGTACAGCTCGGTGGTGCCTGCTCGAGCTGCGCAATTTCCACTGACACGCTGCAGGGTGGCGTAACGCGAATTTTGAAGGATCGTCTGGCGTGGGTGACCGACGTCATCGGCGGCATCGATGATTCGATTGACCCCGAGGAGTCCGTGGCGCTCGGCGTTGGTGGCTACGTCCCCCGTTACCGTTCTTTGTCGTAGCGCCTCCGGTACAGTCGATTCATGGCATTTCAAGTGACCAACCGCGTTGGGGTTCGCTCATGAACCAGCCGCTACCCGTAAACCTCGACACCAAATCTCGCATTGTCGCCACCACGGTGGAAGTCCTCCGCGATACCGACCTACACAGTTTGCGCGTGAGCGATCTCGCCCGCAAAGCGCACGTTTCCGTTCCGACGGTGTACTACCACTTCGGGTCGCTAGGTGAGTTAGTGGTCGAGGCCGTTATCGTCTCGCTGCAGCGTTTTCTCGACCCCTTCTCGGCGTCTATCGCCGGTATGTCGGCCGCCGTGTCGGCGAACGACAAGGACGAATTTCTTCGCCAGCTGCAGGCCTTTTTGGACCAGAGCTGGTCGGTCGAGACGGCTGAGGAGGCCCACCGGTTGGCGCCACTCATGACCCACTTCCGCAAGGTCGCGCCACAGGATGTGCGCATGCGCGAGTTACAGTCGGCCGGTATCGGCATGCTGGCCAGCGGGATTGAACAAGGCCAGAGCAAGGGGTGGCTCAGTGCCGACATCAATGTGGCGACGTTCGTCGTCTTGCACTGGACCTGCGTGCTCGGCCAGGCCGTCTTCTGGCACCCCTCCTTTGGTCCGCTCACGGGATTAGTGGAGGCGCAAGACGGCTGGCACCTGCGCTTTCAGACGGCCCTGGAGAGCGGGCTCGGAAATCTCCCCGTCCGTTAGTTTGCCGGCGAGAAAATCTCGTAGGTTAGAGAGTCAACGTCGAACGTCGTCGCATGACTGGTGTCGAGAGAGTCGTAAAAGGATGCGGGTCGCGTGACGCGAACTAACACAGGAACCACTGCTGCACTGTCGGCGCACGAAGGCCCGGCGCCCCGTCCCGCCACGGCGCCGGCCCCCGGCAAGTTGCGTATCGCCTTTTTGGTCTACCGCGGCAACCCCCGCGTGGGTGGCCAGGGTGTGTACACGCGCCACCTCACGCGGGAACTCGTAAAACTCGGCCACAGTGTCGAGGTCTTTTCGGGCCCGCCGTGGCCCGAGCTGGACGAAGGCGTGGGCTTTACGCCGGTGCCGAGCCTCGATCTCTACCGCGAACCGAATCCGTTTGGCACCCCACTATTGGCCGAGTTTCGCAGCTGGGCCGACGTCGTGGAGTTTCTCACGATGCGCGTCGGCGGGTTCGGTGAACCCTGGACGTTCGGGATGCGGGTGAAGAAACTGCTCCGCCAGCGGCGCAGCGATTTCGACATCATTCACGACAACCAGTGCATGGCCACCGGCATCCTGGATCTCTCCTACGACGGGTTCCCGGTGCTCGAGACGTTGCACCACCCAATCACCGTCGACCGGGCCATCGCCCTCGCGCACGCCCCGACCCTCTTTAAGCGCTACGGCGTTCGTCGCTGGTACGGGTTCTTGCGGATGCAGACCCGTGTCGTGCAGCAACTACCCGCGGTAGTGACCGTGTCGCATAATTCGCGCCACGACATTCACGAGCAGATGGGGGTGGCGCTCGACCGTATGACGGTCGTGCCGGTTGGCGTCGATCACGACGTCTTTCGCCCCTACGAAGACGTCGTTGAGATATCGCATCGCCTCATGGTCACCACCAGTTCCGATGTCGCCATGAAGGGTCTCGTGCCGTTGCTCGAGGCCGCGGCCCTGATTCGCCGGGAGCGCCCCCTCGAACTCGTCATCATTGGCACGCCGAAACCCGATGGACCCGTCGCTCGAGCCATCGATCGCCTGGCGATGCGCGACTGCGTCACGACGGTGTCTGGCATCAGTGACGAGGCAATGGCCCGCCTCTACGGGGAAGCAGCGCTGGCGGTGGTTCCCAGCCTCTACGAAGGGTTTTCGCTCCCGGCCATTGAGGCCATGGCCTGCGGCGTCGCCGTGGTCGCGACCACCGGGGGAGCGATTCCCGAGGTGGTGGGACCCGACGCCGGTCTCCTCGTGGCGCCGAATGATCCCGCGGCCCTGGCCGGGGCCATCACGAAACTGCTGGATGACCCCGAGCGCCGCCGCACAATGGGCCAGGCCGGGCGTCAACGGGTGATGGAGCGCTTTACCTGGGAGGTCACGGCGCGCGGCACCGTCGCCTGTTACGAGGCCGTCCTCGCCAAGCAGCCCCTGCCCGAGGCCGTAGATTTCAACTAATGCTGACCGCCAACTTCGATCGACTCTCTCTTCGACCGGGTGACTCCGTGCTCGACGTGGGGTGCGGTTTTGGTCGCCATTCCTTCGAGGCCCTTCGCCATGGGGCGCACGTCGTGGCCCTCGACGCCGGCCGAGCCGAAGTGGAGGGGGTCCGCGACATGATGGGCGCCATGGCCCTCGAAGGCGAGTTCTCGGCCGACACCCAGTGCGCCGAAGTTATCCAGGGTGACGCGCTAGCGCTGCCATTTGTCGATGGAGCCTTTGACGTGGTGCTCTGCTCCGAGGTACTCGAGCACGTGCCTCAAGACCAGGCCGCGATGGCCGAGTTGGCCCGGGTACTGCGACCAGGTGGGATTATGGCCGTGACGGTGCCACGGTTGGGTCCCGAACGCATTAATTGGTGGCTTTCGGAGGAGTACCACCGGGTTCCCGGCGGCCACATTCGCATCTACGCGCGCAGCGTGCTGGAGTCACGCCTACGCGACGCCGGTCTCGAAGTGACTGGCCACCACTACGCCCACGCGCTGCACAGCCCCTACTGGTGGCTCAAGTGTTACGTGGGGACGACCAATGACCGACACCCGCTGGTTCGCCTCTATCACCGGTTTCTCGTCTGGGACCTAATGAAGAAGCCACGGCTCACCGCTCGACTCGACGCGCTGCTCAATCCCTTCATCGGAAAGTCACTCGTGGTGTATCTCCGCAAGCCGGAGCAAACCGCGTGACCCCGCAGTTCCTTGAGGAGGTTCCTGACCTCCTCAGCGCCACTGAACTACGGGCCAGCGTTGACGCTCTGGTCCAACTCCAGGTGCCGAGCGGACAGATCCCCTGGTTCCCGGGTGGCCACTGCGATCCCTGGAATCACGTGGAGGCGGCGATGGCCCTGACCGCGGCGGGTCGCGTGGGGGAGGCCCGGGCGGCCTTTGGCTGGTTGCGCGACACGCAACGTGCCGACGGCAGCTGGTTCAACTACTACGTGGGCTCCGGCGTCTCACGCCGGCGTATTGACACCAACGTCTCTGGCTACCTCGCAACGGGACTGTGGCACTACTACCTCGTCACTGGTGAGACCGACGTGCTGGCCGAGTTTTGGCCGGTGGTGGAGCGGGCGATCTCGTTTGTCTTGCGCTGGGTGCGTCCCGACGGGGCGGTGGCGTGGTCACTGGACGAGCGAGGCTATGTCGAGCCGGATGCACTGGTCACGGGATCATCGTCACTCCTGCACGCCCTGGGCTGCGCCGTGGCCATCGGGGAGCGTCTCGGTCTCGAGCGTCCGGCGTGGCGCACGGCGCAGCGTCGCTTGGGCCACGTCTTGGCGCACCACGAAAATCTCTTCGCGCCGAAGAAAGTCTTTGCCATGGACTGGTACTACCCGGTCCTCTCGGGGGCCCTCCGCGGTGAGGCCGGTCGACGGCGACTCGTTGACGGTTGGGAGACCTTCGTGATGGCCGAACGCGGCGTGCGCTGCGTCTCCACGAATGACTGGGTAACGGCGGCCGAAACGGCCGAATGCGTGCTGGCGCTTGATGCCGTGGGGGAGAGTGAGCGGGCGCTGAAACTCTTGGCGACCACCTCTCGTCACCGCCAACAAAGCGGCGGCTACCTCACCGGCTGGGTCTACCCCCAAGAGGCAACCTTTCCCACCGACGAAGTCGCCAGTTACACCGTGGCGGCCGTGGTGTTAGCGGCCGACGCCGTCACGAGATCAAGCGGGGGTTCCGGCATCTTTCGCGATGCTCCCACCGTGTCGCCGACCTGTGTCGAGGTCGACTGCCAGTTGCCTAATCGAGGCCCGGGGCGTTAATCCGCACGAGCGCTCGTAGCGAGCCCTCGGCACCAATCTCCTCGTAGAGGTCGGAGCGAAGCGCGTGCTGGTAGATCTCATACGGCGGTCGGCCACCGTCGGCCGGGTCGGGGAAGACGTCGTGAATCAGGAAGACGCCGCCCACGCGAAGCTTCGGCGTCCACTTGCGATAGTCGCGCCAGGCGACCTCGTCACCGTGGCCGCCGTCGAGAAAGAAGAGATCGAGGGGCTGGACGAAGTGCGGGGCAATGACTTCGGCCGGACCAATGAGGCCGATAACCGTGTTCTCGAGCTGGGCCGTGGCAATCGTTTGCTGCCAGGTCGGGAGCGTGTTGAGTCGACCGTCGAAGGGGTCCACCAGCGTCTCGTCGAAGTAGACCCAGCCACGCTGGTTCTCTTCGCTGCCGCGGTGGTGATCGAGGCTGAAGAGCACGGCCTCACGCTCCTGCGCGGCCGCCCCGAGGTAGAGGGCTGACTTCCCGCACCAGGCGCCCAGTTCAAGCCAGGTCGTCCCCTTGGCCTCGTGGGCGAAGCGGTACAGGGCCTCTCCCTCGTTGTCGGGCATGAAGCCCTTGGTCTTGCTGGCAAGTTCGAAGAGTTCAGCGGTTGTTTTCACCAGTGTCGCAATCCGTAGAGGGTGTAGAGGCCGAGGCCGAGGAAGATCAATCCTCCGCCGAATCGTATCTTCTTGAGGGGAATGACTCGCTGCAATGCGGCCCCGCCGTAGGAGCCGAGGAAGGCGACGGCGACGAGGGCTAAGGAGCCGGCCACGAATATGTCGAGGGGTTGGTGCGTCTTGGCGGCGAGGTTGGCCGCCTGAATCTGGGTCAGGTCACCGAACTCGCCGATGAAGATGACGGAAAAGGCCGTGGCTATTTCTCGCAGCGTCGATCCACGGGTCTCACGAGCCGCTTCGAGTTCGCCCTCCTCCTCCTCTTCGTCCTCTGAGACGAGCAGCAGGTAGGCGGCACCGGCGAGGAAGAGGACGGCGACGATTAGGTCTTTGAGTCGGTGGGGAAGCAGCGTGAGCAGGCTGCCGGCCGCCACGGCGAGCGCCATCTGCACGATGAACCCCAACGAGGCCCCGAGCGCGACATTGCGCGAACGGGCCTTGGTCGACATGACCACCGTGGCAATCATCGTCTTATCGGGCAGCTCTAAAACAAACATGAGCGCAAAGACTCCGAGAAGGGCCCCTGCGCTCATGTTTGAAGTTTAGAACGTGGCTAGAACTGCGGGCGGACCGTCGCCGTGAAGGCGAGGCCCACGTTCATGCGCTCGAGGAACTGCTCCACCGAACGCTGCATACCGCCGAGCGCGTGGCTGCGGTGGTAGGCCTCGACCTCGGCCGAGAAGGCCGGGTCGGTAATGAACGTGGTGACACCGTAGGCCAGGGCGTACACGGTGTCGCGGGGGAAGCGCTCGAGCGCCTCGTCCCAACGGCTGACCACGTAGCGCCAGACGGCGGGGCCGGTCTCGGCGTTCGAGCTAAGCAGGCCCAGCGTCGAGGAGGCGTCCTGGGTGCGAACTTCGCTGAAGCACTTCTCGGCCATGTCCAACGCGATGGACTCGACGCTGAAGCCACCGAAGGCGCGCAGGTAGCGCTGCTTGTCCTGGGGCGTGGCGCCGTTGCGGTAGCGCTCGAGGAAGATCTGGTAGTCGGACTCCAGACCGTCGTTAGCGACCACGCGCAGAATCGAGGGGGCCAGGTTGCCGTCCATGGTGTCGGCCTCGAAACGACGACGGGCCTCGGCCTTAATGGCCTCGTCCCCGCCCAGACGTCCGAGTGTCGAGATCACGAGGGCGCGAAGCTGCGGCGTACGCTCGCCTTCGCCGTCCGCGGCGTCCCAGCCGAGGCGGGCGAACTGCGGGGCGTAGAGCTCACGAACAATCTCGGCCAACTGGGGACGCTGTTCGGGCGTGAGGGCGCGCCAGAGGGTGTTGAGCGCCTCGGTCACAATGCCCCAGACCGTCGGCTCGTCGAGGTCGCCGAGACCGCGGGCCAGGGTCAAGAAGTCGGCCGCGGTGACCTGGCCGGCGAAGAAGGCCGCCCAGTTGTCGGCGAACAACGTGAAGCGCTCGAGCTCCTCGAGTTCGTTCAGTCGAGCCGCGATAGCCACGAGCTCCTCGCTGCCGTAGCGCGAGCGGAAGACGCCCGCACCGCCGGCGTTAACCACGACCGGGGCCTCGTCGGTGACCGCCAACGGCTCGGTACCCAGCAAGTGGCGAGTCTTGGCGCCACCGTTGAGCGAACGGGTAAAGAGGGGCACGAGCCACTCCTGACCGATATTGCTCTTGCCGGTGGCCGGACCGAAGGCGAAGGGCTGCTGCGTGAGGTGACCATTCTCGAGCGTCACGATGGGGTGGCCGCCCTGGAGAATGAAGGTGTCCATAATCTGACCAACGGGTTCGCCGCTGGCCTCTTCGAGGGCGTTCCACAGGTCGGCCGTCACGGTGTTGGCGTAGCTGTGACGCACCAGGTAGCGGCGGATGCCGTCACGGAACGTCTCGGCGCCCAGCCACTGCTCAATCATGCGTAGGACCGAACCACCTTTGCGGTAGGTCAAAACGTCGAACATGCCACGGGTGTCGTCGGGAGAGACCACTTCGTACTCAATCGGACGGGTGGAGTGCAGGCCGTCGACCTGGAGCGAGACTTCACGCTCGGTACCGAACTGGACCAGACCCTTCCATTCCGGACGGAAGGCGTCGGTGCAGAGGACCTGCATGAAGGTAGCGAAGGCCTCGTTTAGCCAAATGCCCTGCCACCATTCCATGGTGACCAGGTTGCCGAACCACATGTGGGCCAGTTCGTGGTGAATAACACTGGCCACTCGCTCCATCTCGGCCAGCGAAGCGGTCGCCGGGTCGATGAGGAGGTCACTCATGCGATAGGTGATGCAGCCCATGTTCTCCATGGCCCCCTGGGTGAAGTCGGGGACGGCGACCATGTCGACCTTGTCGCCCGGGTAGGGGATGTCGAAATACTTCGAGAACCAGCGCAGACCGAAGGCCGAGGCCTCGATGGCCAGCTCGGTC
>Ga0164297_10004060_pt1 | contig 13314 bp, 20 predicted proteins | sample GEODES058metaG_FD_113539 | JGI IMG/M metagenome (GOLD analysis project Ga0164297, IMG submission 113539) | Dystrophic lake water microbial communities from Trout Bog Lake, Wisconsin, USA - GEODES058 metaG | ecosystem: Environmental > Aquatic > Freshwater > Lake | place: USA: Trout Bog Lake... | reverse complement strand
GCAGTTGGTCAGTGTGAGCCCCGAAGACAGTCTGCACAGTGTCGCGCACGCGCTCCTCCGTTCAGGAAGTGGCGCGTTACCCATGCTCAGCTCATTGGCGAGCGGCACAACAGCGGGCGCATCCGGCGCGCACGGAGGGGAGGCCGCAGGCAGGCCTGCACCTGTGCCTTCCAGCGGCAGTGGCGTGCCTCAATTGCTGCATCTCTGCACACTGTCCGGCGTCCTTGCATGCTTGATGCGACACTTCAGGGGGGTGCCGAACGCGCTGCCGCTGCTGAGCCAGCCACTGGGGTCGCTGCCTATTGGCACGTGGGTGGACTCCTGTGCACCCAGAGGTTCGCAGTCTGATAGCCGAGCGTCACCCTCGGGAGGCGTGCCTCACCGCCCGCTGGTGACGATGCACCCCAGCACCCCACTGAAAACGGCGCTGGCGATGCTATTGCAAGCTGGGGTTGGTGCTCTGCCCATTGTGGATGATAACAGCTGCCTCCTGGACGTCTACGCGCGCAACGACATCCTTGCGTTGGCACGCAACAACGCGTATAGCCAGCTGCCGCTGGACAGCATTAGCGTCAGCCAGGCGTTGCATTTTATGAAGGCAGGGGCAGCAGCAGCAGCAGCGGCAGCAGCTGCACAAGGTGGCGCTTCTGGCGCGGGTGGTGCGGGTGGCGCATTCGCTGCACCCGCGGAGACGGGTAATAACGGCGCATCAGGCGGGCGCAGGTGCTACACATGCACACGGGCGGACACGCTGCGGACAGCGATGGAGACGCTCGCGCTCCCTGGAGTCATGCGCCTCGTGTGTGTGCAGCCTGGCACACAGCGCATCGAGGGCATCATCACGCTGACTGATGTCGCGTCTTTTCTATTCCTCTAGTGCAGGAGGGGCAGAAGGCAGCCTTGCGAATTGAGCGTGGCACGCACCTTCAACGACCTCTCAGTACTACAGAATGACCCACACACCACACACGACAACACAGCAGTAGGATGTCTGCCCGTTCTTGGTATGGGGTGTCCTATATTGTACACGGCATTCACTCGCCGTTCTCATCTCCGGCTCATCTCCGTATACAGCTGCGCGCCCCTGCTAGCAGCAGCAGCAGCGCCGTCATCGCCCCACGGGTTGCTGGACGGTGCGCCCCATGGGTTTCCACCCGAAGACCCTCCTCCACCGCCCTCGAATGGGTTTCCGCCATCATCGCCACCCCCGAACCGCGGCGCCGGCATGCTCGGAGTCGGCGGCTTCGCCGGCAGGCTGGGCATGCCGCCGCCAAACAGCGGGTTCTCCGCGGATCGCATAGGCGGAGCCGGTGGCGGGGGCTCCATGGGAGCAGGTGCGCCGCCTGCGTCCCGGCCACCGCCGCGGAAGCGGCCGAAGAAGCCTCCACCGCCCTCTTCTGCATCCGTTGGCGGGGCCGTGTCGAATTGTTTGTTTCGCCCGCCAGATGGCCTGTGCACAGGTTCATCGTCTTCAGGCACGCCTTCCAGCAGCACGGAGCGCGAGGTGAAGAGAACCAAGGCAAGCAGGAACTGCGTGATGATGGGCATGAGTGAGGCGCCGGCATTCATTCCGCATACTTCTTAAGGGGGGACAAACCTGAGCACAACCGCAGGCGTAGAACAGCGCGAAGGTGACTGCATACAGCGGGTAATCGGACGTGCTGGTCCACGTGAAGCCGGATTGAGTGAAAGGTATGTCCGGAAAGTTTTTCTGAGAAGCGTCGAAGACAAAGAGCCTGGCGTCAGGCGAGAGCACAGCGGAAGCGGACATTGCAGACAACACACACGTACAAAGACTTTGTCGTAGACTGTGTGTGCGTGTGTGTGTGTGTGTTGGAGGGAGGAGCAGGGCAATGTCAGTGCGTGTGCGCGTGGAGGGAGGTGTAAGCGCCAGGGCAAAAGTGGCACCCGCGCACTTTGGAGCGGGCCAGCGAGCGCGAGGGACAGGATGGAGGTGTACAGCGTCATGGTGACCAGCACGCTGAGCTGGCTGGTAGCAGCACGGCTGCCGGAGCAGCAGCGGCCGAAGCAGGACTTGGTGAACACAAACATCTGCCGCCGCCGACGAGGACAATGTCAGCCCCTGCAGTCGCTCACACACAAGCAGCGCAGGCGGGCACGTACGCAGCCGTAGACGAAGTGGATGACGATGAGGATGGCCTCGGCGGAGCAGTTGCAGACGAGGAGCGTGTACGCCATCACCGTGTTGTCGGTCGCGCTCACTCCATTGTCCGTCTCCAAGTGGGTGATTAACCCCTGTATCTTCTTGGCCTGCAAGCTTGCAATCACCGCCGTCACAATCTCGAGCAGCTGCGCAGTCAAGGTGGGTGCAGTCGCGCGTGAGTGGCGCGGGGTCCAAAGAGGAGAGGGAGGGAGCACAAGGAGGGCAGTGCATGTGGTTGTCGCACCGTGGACAGGACGACGAAGAAGCGGAGGCGCAAGCGCCTGTCCGTGAAGACGGTGGCCACCTTGCCGAGGCAGCCACTGATGGCCGACCCGACGCCCATGGTGCGCACTTACAACAGGCACACTGCTGGATGCTCCCCCGGCAGACAATGCCAGCACAAGCCGCGGGTGCTGGACACACACAAGCGGTGGGTTCCGCGCTGAATGCTCTCAACCACACAACGTGCGCTTCCCGAAGGACACGTGCGACTGCCGCTGGCGTCTACGTCATCAATGCCGACGTCCGACGGTGAGGTGCTCATTGTGGGGCATTCAACGTATCTATCAGGGCGGCTGGTCATCGCAACATCTCTGTGGGTCATGGTCCCTCACTTCTCCACAGGCAGGCCGGCACTCTCCCAGGCACTGAACCCGCCGTCCACGTTGATGACCTTGACGCCAGCCTCTGCTAGCCATCCGCAAGCCATGACGCTGCGTCGGCCAGCTTGGCAGCCCACAAGCACGGCCTGGCTCTTGTCACTCACCAGCGACTGCACGTCGGCGGCGAAGTTGTCCGGCTTCTCGAAGCCAGCGGCACCTTTCTTGAGCGCCTTGTTCACTGCGCCCTTAGGATGGCCGGCAGCGTACTCCTCCGCCATGCGTACGTCCACATAGACGGTCCTGGAGACGAGGAGTAAGCGCTGGTGGCCCGGCTGACACGTGCACTCCTGATAGTCTGTCTTACCCGCTCTTCATCAGCTCCTCAGCGCGTGCCACGTCCACGGTCTCAAACGAAGCACTCGCCATGGTAAGTGCGCGACGAGCGACGAGGCGTGTGGGTGCTCGACACCTGCTCGGAAGACGTGAGCACTGTTAGTCCGTCTCCTCTCAAGCGAACTCCCTGCAGTAGTGACACGCACCTGGAGCAGAGTCCAATCTGCTTCGCACCTAGGGAACACAGTGCGTGCATACACACGGGCTCGTCGAGGGCGTTGCTGCAAGACACGTCAACCAGCTGACGACAAGGTGAGGGGACCGCTCAGGAGACGGGGACAGCGTGCCGGCCCCGTCTCTTGTCGTTGCGATGACACCTCTGGGGCGTGTCGAGTTCACTCGCTGTGTGTAGTTACAACACAACAAAGGGGCAATTGCGCGTCTTATCTGTGGCTCTGGTCAGCTGACTGTGACTCAGCTCAGAGAGCAGCTGCTGCCTTGCTGCGGCTTCCCGTCCGGGCCGCAAGTGCAGCGCTTATCAGCTGTGTACGGGGCTAGCGCCTACAAGAGGAGTCGCGGCGTCAGTTCGTGTGTGAAGAACAGCCCAGCCTAGAGGCCGCGAAGGCACACGCACCGCCTCGATGTGCATGCCGCAGCCCGCCCACGTCATCTTGCCACATGTGCTGCATGTCACTGCTCGACACATCGCTGCTGCTGCTTGTGCGAAGGGATTGGCCCATGTGGGAGACGGAATTGGACAGAAAACGCGCATCGCGCGCGCCCTCGCGTGCACTGTTGTGACCTTGCACGTCACGTGATATAGACGCGTACGCGGGCGCAAGCCACATGCACTCGATGGCTGCGCATGTGTGCCCCTGGAGCACTGCAACCTGCTTGGGCACTGCCCTGGTCACGCCCACAACGCGCGCTACTGCTTCGAGTTGCACCCCGGTCAGAGCAGTTGTGCGATGCGGCAGGTGGTCATGTCGCACGCGACGGAGCGGCGTGTGCGGCGCTGTCAGTGAGCCTGCTGCCGGAGCCACGGCCTTGCCCCAGGACCAGCGTGTGCATGCTGACACCCCGCTGCATGCGCGCAACGGCAACGGTGCAAGGGCACCGCTGTCGCAGGGAGACAAGGTGCGGTGTTGCTCGCCGCTGGAGAGGCTGTGATCCAGGATGCTCTTGGTGCTGACACCCCCCTGCACCTTGACCCACCCCCAAGACGAACGAGGCCGAGGACGTACCTCACTGCACAGACGACGACGTCTTGATTGAGCTCGTCAACGTCCACAAGTCCTTCGGCAGCCGCAAAGTGCTTGCTGGCGCCAACCTGGTGGTGCGCAGGGGGGAAGCGGTCGGCATCATAGGCCCCAGCGGCACTGGCAAGTCCACTATCCTCCGCATCATGGCCGGCTTATTGGAACCAGACGAGGTGCGTGTGCCGTGTGGCTGAGTGTGCGCTGTTGTCTTGTGGCTCATGCACGTGTTCTCCAGGGCCATGTGTTCATCCGGGGCCGGCGGCGGAAGGGCCTCATCGGCGATGAGACGAAGGAGCGTTTGCGCATCGGCATGGTGTTCCAGAGCGCAGCCATGTTCGACTCGCTCACTGTTGTCGAGAACGTGGGCTTCACCCTGTACGAGCACTCCAAGCTTCCAGACGCGCGCATCCGGGAGCTTGTGACGGAGTCCCTCACCCGGGTGGGCCTCTCTGGCGTTGAAGACCGGTACCCGAGCCAGCTGTCTGGCGGCATGAAGAAGCGCGCTGCTCTAGCGCGGGCCATCATCGTGGACCCCACCAGCGAAGACAAGGGCGTCGAGGAGGTGGTCATGTACGATGAGCCCACCGCGGGGCTAGATCCCATCGCAAGCACGGTGGTGGAGGACCTGATGCGAGACCTGCACAAGAAGAGCACAGGCACCGCCTCCTCTGGGGGCATCAGCAGCTACATCGTGGTCACGCATCAGCACAGCACCATCCGCCGCGCAACAGACCGCCTCGTGTTCCTCCACCAAGGCGTCGTCGTGTGGCAGGGCAGCGCCTCAGAATTCGACACGAGCGAGGAGCCCATTGTGCGCCAGTTTGCTCGGGGCGAGCTGAATGGACCCATCACGTACTAGAGTGGCATATACACGAGTTGCGGCTTCACGTCATTGGCTAATGCTACACCCAGTGCCAAATCTACCCCCGTCATCGTGGAGTTGCAGATTTCACCGAGCCTCGGCAAATGCTTCTTCACAGCGCTGTGCACAGCGCAAAGACCACGTTTCTGTGTCGGCGCTGCACCCACCGCTTTGTAGCATGTGTACGCTCACAGACGACGCCAGAGCAGCCGTGCCGAGGCAGCGACACTATTAGATACATGAGGGCGCTGTCAACTCAAGCTCGCAACGGGTGCCGCGGGCCGCCACGCACACACGTGTCACCTCGAGCTATCGCTCAGTTGGCAACACCGCCAGCAACTTTACTCGTCGTGCTGCCCTGGTGGCTCCAAGCGGGTGTCTTTATTGCCTGCTTGCTCTTTGCGTCAGTGCTCCTCGCCCTGCTGCCTGTCCTGCAGAAAATCTACGTGTCCGCAGCAGCAGTAGAGAGGTGTACACAGACTATAAACTCAGCATGCGCAGCCATCCAATATCTCACCAGCGACCTGCGCGACGCAACAGAAAGCGTGTCCAAGCCGCTCAAGGCCCTGTCAAGCTCTGCTGAATCGCTGCCTTTCAAGGAAATGTGGGACGACCCTGACAGCAAGCTGTTGCGCACTGTGGCTGGGGCGACAAGCAGCGCGGCGACCAGGAATTTGCGCACCAGGGCAGCGCGCCTGGCGGACACCCTGTCAAACGCAGCGGCGCGAATCGCCACCAAGCTTGACGCTAGTAAGGACGAGTCGGTTGATGAATAATTAAAGCAGCAAAGCAAGCACGGCTGCGACCAGCAGCGCCGTGATTGCCGCGTAGCCCCGTGCAGCGGCTGATGTGTTTGGCAACCCGGTGACGGCAGGCGGAGCTGATGCTGAGCCGCCGAGGCCGCCCGGAGATGATGCCAACGTCGTCACCTGTGTCAATCCAGCAGCCTGCATCTGCGCCACAGAAGGGGGCGCCGTAGCCAGCGCGGTAACGATATTGGTCGACATCGACAGCGTGGTTGCGATGGAGTAGGACACCGTGATGCCCGTCAAAAGCAAGTGGCGGCCGGAAGCTGTGACGTTGGAGGTGGCTGCAACCCCTGTGACTGTCACTGCGCTAGTGGGCAGGGAGACTGCATTCGCGACCACACTCGTGAATTGCGCAGCCTGCACCGTCCCGAAGGTTGAGGTCGTGTAACCGTCGAACGAGATGGCGCCAGTGATGTAAGACACGGATGAGGGCGAGTTGCAGTTGGTTGTAGTGCACACAGCGATGGCGGTGAAACCGTACAATTGCATCGCCTGCAGCGACGTGGAGCAGTTCATTCCCACCGTCTGAGTTGAGTTCGGAAAGGGCAAGTAGGCCGTCATGGATTGCGTCACAGGACAGACGGCTGGTGAGAGTGTACCGGGAGCGAGTGCCAGCAAAGTGACACAGCTCACTGTCGCACTGACGCACGGCTGGTTGGCCGTCACGTTCAGCGGTGCTGGTGTGCCGGAGGTGAGCGTCAAGCCGACGGAGCTGAGTGTAGCGATCGCTCCGGCGACGACGAACTGGGGGCCCACGAGGCCCGTGTAGCAGGACGTGGCTGTTGTTGTAGCAGGACATGTCTGCGCACTGGCGCTGGCCAGCAGAAGAGAGAGGCAGAGCGCAGCGGCGGCCTTGCGGGAGTTCCACATTCTCAAGGGGCAAGTGCTTAAGAGAACGGAACGCCAGCACGCGGTGTGTGACTCTCACCAAGCGTCTCACGTTGTCCGTGACTCGCTTGCAACGCCGCAACGAGTCAGGAGCAGCAGAATAGGCTTTCCGCGACGCCGAAGCTGTTGCAGTCCGCCACCTTGGCGGATGTCGCCTCTTGTATCCCCCGTGGGGCGCAGTTGTCATTACCACTTATGGCTGCTACACGTCGTGCACGGCGGGCACAGAGCGATGACGACGCAGCGCCGGCGGCGAAGCAGCAGCAGGTCAAAAGACAGCCGCTGGTGTTGCCCCCCCCGACGACGTCCACGACGCGAGCAGCAGTCTGCTTGGCCATGCACCTCATTGTACGCGTTTTGCGTGCATTCGCTGCACCGCTGTGGCGGGTGCCGCCGTCTCCTGAGAACAGCTGAGATAGGACCCTGACACGCTCCTCATGTGTGCCTCTCTTAGTGCCTGGCGGTATACGCGCGCACCATCGGCTGGCACTTCTTCTCACCCGACGCAGTGACACTGCCGGGATACACCGGCTTCGGCCGCTTCTTCCGCGTGCGTCGCCCCCACTCGAGTAGAACCGCTAACTGCGTTCTACACACTCAAGGCCTCTCACGCGTGCCTCCAACCTGCATATCGCCTTCGGCGCAGTACCTCACATTCTGCGGATTTATGGCGCAGCTTCTGCTGTGGCCGTTCGCTATCGTTGAGGACTTGGTGCGAGAAGAGAGCTGCACGGACTTTTTGGCAGTGGGACACACCTCACTGACTCGGGCCGTCCGTGTGTCCTTTCTCACGCGGGTACAGCTTCTGCTTGCCCGACACTCTGGGCCACGATACACGGCGTTTGTGGCTGCTGTGGATGATTGGGCGTGTGCGCTTGTGCCAACAGCATCAAGTGTCACGCTCCTTTTTTACGGCCTCTTGTTCCAGGATCCGCGGTTAGTGGTAGAAGCGTGCGTGCTCATGAAATGGAGCCTGCCATCGCCAAATCATTCCATCACATTTAGCAATGGCTGACGCGGCCCGCTTCACCTCAATTGCGCAGCGCGCTCCGGCCCGCATGGCTGAGCCCCGTGATGCATGTATGGAACAGCATAGCTGCCTGGGTTGATGCATTGCTGTGCAAACAGCGCACGTTCAGCAGCAGGGCTGCGCGACTGTCGTTGGCCTTCTCGGCAGCATACACGCTGTGGATCCAGCTCGTCCGCCAAGTGGTGGGCCAGTACCCGTACCCGGTGTTGAACAAGCTGCCGCACCCGCACGGCTTTGTAGCGCTCAGCGTGATTGGTCACATCATTGCACTGGTTGTATTCGCAATGGGGCGAGGTCTAGCGCGCTACGTGCTCGCCAGACCCGTGCGGTCGGGCGTGCAAACAAGACGCACATCAAGGGCCAAGGCGGCGTGACTGGGGTTTATAGCAATCCTGCGTGATGACGTGACATCCAATTCTTGCAAGCTCTCGCCCGACTCGTCTGCATGCCTCTACACAGCGAGCGCATTCCGTTGGTGAGTGCTTGGTACGGAGGCCCTCGACTACGCAGACCTGCTGAAGGTCTGGACGGTCTGGACGCAATCTTGTTGGAGCCACAACCGCGCGCGAGCTGGGAAGCTGAGGAAGAGTCACGCAGCCGTGAGCCTAGCGGAGCCTCTTCTCGCGGAGCCACACGCGCTCCGTTTGTCGTCGGCACCGCAGCTTCGATTGCGGGAGCTGCCGCTGGCGCCATGGTCGCAGGTCCAATAGGCGCTGCAGTGGGTAGCAAAGGAGGCGCTGCACTGGGCGTCGTTGCCGGTGCTTCCTTTGGTGCAGTCACTGGGCCCCGTCTTGCGACACACCTCAACAACGCGAGGGAAGTGCAGCTGCAGGAGTTGCAGCCCAGCGGCGTGGAAGACGCCGACGTCGACAGACCGGACCGACCAGCCAGGTCGTCTCCATTCTTGTCACTGCACAGCATGGTGGGGCAGACACTAGACAGAGCGAGTGCGTGGCGTGGGTCAAGACTGAAAGAACGGAGGCCACAGGCAGCGAGTGAGCGCTAAGTAGCGTGCATGAGTGCTATAATCACACGGCCGACGATGATGTTGTGAGTCAGATCTGTAGTGGCCCCGTGGAGCCTCTCAATGTCATGCTCCCAGCTTGAGGTGCACTCCGCAGCCGCTTCTTGGTGTCATCACCCTCAAGCATGGACGCCAGTGCAGCCAGCACGCGCCCCGCCGTCGCTGTGGGAGACTCCGACAGCGGCGGGTTTGTGCCATCCTGCGCCAGCTGCGCCACTGTCAAGTCGGATTGGCGGTACATATCCACCCGCTGGGCGTGGACCTCCTGCAGCTTCACCCGCGCATGCTCTATCTCGCCACCTGGAGGCGCGCCCGCTAGGAGGGGTCGGCGAGCCACACCATCGGCAGCTACACGGGCGGCCAGCAGACTTGGGGAACACACACAAGCCAGAGCAGGCGATGCATGTGAGTGCTGCATGTTGTGTGTCAGCACTTCGGAAACAATGACGCACTCGACAGGTGCTTCGAGGTAGATGACGATGCCATTGCGCAGGTGTCCCCAGTTCTGGGGGCGAGTGACGACGCCCCCGCCGGTGGAGACCACCACGCGGCCGTAGGAGGCAACCTCGTTGAGAACTGCAGCTTCGACGCTGCGGAAGCTCTCCTCTCCGTCCTGCTCGAAGATTTGAGTCACGGAGAGACCCGTGGCGCCCTGGATCAGCGCGTCTCTGCGTCGCAATTCACGAGGCGGGGAGTCAGGAGTCACGGTGAGTTGCGCTTGTGACGTTCACACCACGTGGTCAGAGAAGCCAACGCGACGCACGTGTCCAGGTGCGTGTATCCCAGGCGCTGTGCAAGTATACGTCCGACGGTGGACTTGCCGCTGTTGGGGGCGCTCAGTGGCTGCAGTCAGAGAGGTCGTTGAGGACTCATCCCCTCCGAGGTCGTCCCCCCCGACCGCGCGCACCTGCCCATCATGCCGACCATGAATAGCGACGTGCCCTCAAGGTCACGCACTACCTGCGCCGCCAGCGCCTATGAGCACAGCAGCGGTGAGGAAGAGGCGTAAGACAAACAAGTGCTCACACGTCTCCTGGCGGTGGCTATGACTTCCCCGTCGGTCAACCGGCGGCGTCAAACTCTCACCTTCTGCTGTGCTTCACTCGGCGGCTGCTCCGGGACGACAGCGGAAGCAACGACGTGGAGGCGAGGAGCTGCTGCACGGAGAGGTGGTGCACTGCGCAACCGGTGAGCGCTCCCTGGAGGGTGCCCAGCCCGACCATGCACGACGCACGGCACAGGCGAAAACAGCGCCATGGAGGGTGTTGTAGTCAAGTACGGGGCGACAAACTGGCTCGGCGAGGGCTGGGCCGATGGGGGACTTGGCATTGATTGATTACAAAGAAGCGCGCGAAGTATGTCACGGCAAGCTGGCCAGCCGCGCTGCCGTGAATGCAAGCGTGAGGAGCAGGCCGTGTGCTGCATGCCAGCGCGTGGCGAAGAACTTGGCCTTGAACACCACTGCTGGGTTGCCGTGGTTGGCGGTCACAAATTCAAGCATCACGCGCGCAATCGGCGCGGCTGCAAGCGCGGCAGCACACACGGTGAGAGGCAGAGCGCCAGCGACGGCGGCGAGCGTGGCTGTGGCATATGTTGCCAGCACCCCAAGACGCAGGGCCTTTGCTGCACGCGCAGTGCCGAGCCGCACAATGGGGCTCTGTTTGCCGGCTGCTCTGTCAGTCGTCTCCTGATGGAAGTGGCTGCAAAACAGGATGGCGGTGGTGGTGCATCCCACCAGGATGGATGCCACCACCGCTGCTGGGCTAATGCTGCTCAGCCCAAGCGTGCCCGCAGACGGGCTGGCCGCCGCAGCAGCCACCGCGGCGAGGTAGAACCCGCAGGTTGCGAGCGGGCCGAAGGAGACGAAGCAGAGGGGCTCACCGCGGCCTTTGTATGACCACCTGAAGGGAGGTGCCTGGTACAGGACACCGCACATGAGCGCTGCCGCCAGCAGGCAGGTAATAGTGACGCCGCCACTACCACCAGCAGCAAGCGCCATGGCTGCCAAGCCGCTGCCGCCGAAGAGCAGCGCGGTGGTTGCCATTGTGTGAACAGTGCGCACACTGCCTGTCAAGCGCACCACTGACTCCGTCTTTGCGACATCCACGGACGTTTCTGCATCCTGCACTCCTCGTGGATTAGCTTCAAAAGACCGCGGCGAGCGGAGTGCAGTGGAAGACAGGGGAGCGCACCCAGGCATCATTGGAGAGGTTCAGCCACGCGATGATGAGGCACGCGCATGTGATGTACGCAGCCAACACGCCCGGCACGAAGGCGCCCGTGTCGAAGAACGCGACGGCGAAACCAACCTGGGCAGCAGTGGAGCGTATTTTGAGCCGTGGAGAGGCGTCGCATGGCGGGCAGAGAGGGCGCAGGCACGGACCAGGACAGGCACCATTGCAACGGAGTAGATCGGCGGCTTAATAGCAGCAAGGAGGAGGCGCTTCCGCTCTTGGCTGGTGGTTGCAGAAGCCCAGGACCCTGGAATAGGGGCTCCCGGCGCAACCGCGGCACTGCGTGCCTGTGCTCCTGCTCCGGCCGCATCTCCTTGCTGCGGCGCAGGGGGGAACGCCACCGCAAGGGTGACGAGCGCCCTGGAAGCGTGCACACGGCGCCGCAATAGCGAAGCACCCAGTGCCACGCCACTGCGCCTGCCCCTGCACGTGTGCGCCCTCACACAGTAAGGTGCGTGACTGGATGTCAGCAACATCGCGCAGCAACTGCTTCGGCGACGAGCTCCCACTCGCAATTACCCCAGAGAACTGAATACTCCCTCCGTCGCGAGTCTATCGACCGGCGCACCGGGTTCGATCCACATGGGCTTTCTCGGTCTCGGTCGCGGCGAGCCCGTCTCGTTCGAGTTCTCCGTCGGCCTAGTCTCGCTCACACCCTGGCCTTCTACTCCGCCCGTGCGCCGTCTCGCACTCCGCTGGCAACGTGGCTCCAAGGTGTGCAGTCTGTGCATGCACGCAGTGCCAACGCTACGTGCTAATACTTCGCCAATGCGACGCACACAGCGCTCTGGAGTGTCCCGCGCAGTCCATCCTCGTCCAGACGACAAACCGTTCTTGACATATGAGTTCAGCGACACGCTGCTCATTCCCGCCACTTTGTACAAGGTGCGTCCATGCTTGCAGCTGCGTAGCTCCGCGTGGCGTGCGCGTGGGAGTTCCTGTTCGACCAGACTTCAAACCCCACTGTCCCTTCGCGACGGGGCTGACGCAGCGATACGTCCTGTCTCCCATCCAGAGCTCTGGTAGCAGCCGGGGCGGCGTGCGCATGCGCTATGCGGCGAAAGACGTGCAGCTGACGCTCATGGAGGTGGACCCTTCCGGCAAGTCCGCGGTTGACGTTGCGGTGCTCACCCTCGACCTCGCCCAGCTTGTGGACACGGAGCCGAGCACCAAGACAGCGGCCATGAATTTGCTTCCGGGCGCGCCAAGTGCGTGTCCCTGTGAGAGGGCGCAGCATGTTGAGTGGGACTCGGGGACTGGGGCTCACCTTTGACTGACTGACTTTTCCACACCCCAGGCGCCGGTATGCCGCCCAAGCTCACCATTCGTGTGTCATGCCGAGCCCTAGGTGCCGGGGCAGTGCCATCCAGCCAGGCTGACAGCGAGGATAAGAGGTGCGAGAGTCTTGCTGCACTCCCGCCCATCCTTCTCTCTCACGCACGCAATTCCTCAGTGACCTGGGTGCCGGCCCCGAGACCGCGGATGCGCTGCACCCGGCCGGCGCATCTCACTACAACGACCCCAGCTACAGCTCAGCAGACACACTGCCCACATCAATAGCAGCAGCACCACCCCCGGCATCGCGCATGCCGCCACCGCCACCACCGCTGCCGCCATCTTCTCAGGCGCCGACGAAGGAAATGCCGCCAGAGCTGCCGCCCCGGGCACCCAGTCCTCCGCCACTGCCTCCCCGAGCGCCCAGTCCGCCGCCGCTGCCTCAACGGCCTCCGTCGCCGCCCCGTCTCCGGTCCGTTGCACCTGCAGACACACCATCACTGCCTGCGCCGCCTGTTGCCGCAAAGCCGGAGGCGCCGTCTGCAGAGCTGGTGGCGCAGGTGAGTACATTGACCGCAGAGCTGCAGCGTGTGAAGGAGCAGCTCGCAGCAGAGCAGGCACGCACACAGCAGCTACAGCAGGCGGCTGCAGCGCAGCAATTCAAGTTTGACCTGCTTGTGGACATGTTCACGCTTCAGATGCTTGACCACGACCTCATATTGGACCAGGTCCATAAATGAGCGAAGGAACACGGGAGACAACGTCGATTCTGTGTGGTGTGCGCACGTGTTGTATCAATAGAACCCGTCAATACCACTTGTCCTGTTTGATCTC
>Ga0164297_10004059_pt1 | contig 13315 bp, 5 predicted proteins | sample GEODES058metaG_FD_113539 | JGI IMG/M metagenome (GOLD analysis project Ga0164297, IMG submission 113539) | Dystrophic lake water microbial communities from Trout Bog Lake, Wisconsin, USA - GEODES058 metaG | ecosystem: Environmental > Aquatic > Freshwater > Lake | place: USA: Trout Bog Lake... | reverse complement strand
TCTAAACAGATTCGTAAAGATATAGAAGAGCAAATTACACTCGTACCAAATGATTATGCTATTGCAGCTCTACGTTTATCAACATTATTATTTGGTACAGTATCTAGTAATCAACAACAAAGACAAACAGCCACAACTCAGACAGATGTGACAGATGTGACAGATGTTACAACTCAGACAGATGTGACAGATGTGACAGATATACAAAGAATAATTGAAGAGACTCCTACAGAACCAAGAGTCATACCAGTAGGCAAAGAGACTATTAAATCTGTATTGCTTTTACTCGCAGCTAAACAATTAACCCGAGAAATAGCTTCGGTGAATCCGCTATTTACTGGTGTAACAAGAAGCAACATTAAGTCGGCTTTGTTAATGCTTGCATCTAAACAGATTCGTAAAGATATAGAAGAGCAAATTACACTCGTACCAAATGATTATGCTATTGCAGCTCTACGTTTATCAACGTTATTATTTAGACAACGGGAAGAAGAGCAAAGACAACAAGAACAGGAAGAGCATCCAGAACGGGAAAGAAGAAGAGAGACGCAGCAGCAAGTCATACCAGTAGGCAAAGAGGCTATTAAATCTGTATTGCTTTTACTTGCAGCTAAACAATTAACTCGGCCAATAGTTTCAGTGAATCCACCATTTACTGGTGTAACAAGAAGTAGCATTAAATCAGCGTTGTTAATGCTTGCATCTAAACAGATTCAAAGAAATGTAGAAGACAGACCTACAAGTCCACTCGTACCAAATGATTATGCTATTGCAGCTCTACGTTTATCAACGTTATTATTTAGACAACGGGAAAAAGAGCAAAGACAACAAGAACAAGAAAGAAGAAGAGAGATGCATCAGCAAGTCATACCAGTAGGCAAAGAGGCTATTAAATCTGGATTGCTTTTACTCGCAGCTAAACAATTAACTCGGCCAGTATCTCCAGTGAATCCACCATTTACTGGTGTAACAAGAAGTAGCATTAAGTCGGCTTTGTTAATGCTTGCATCTAAACAAATTCAAAGAAATGTAGAAGACAGACCTACAAGTCCACTTGTACCAAATGATTATGCTATTGCAGCTCTACGTTTATCAACGTTATTATTTAGACAACGGGAAGAAGAGCAGCGAAGACAACGGGAAGAAGAGCAGCAGCGAGAACGGGAAAGAAGAGAGATACAGCAGCAAGTCATACCAGTAGGAAAAGAGGCTATTAAATCTGGATTGCTTTTACTCGCAGCTAAACAATTAACTCGGCAAGTACCCCCTGGAGTGCCTGCGATACCTGGGGTGCCTGCTGTGCCTGCTGTACCTGGAATACCGGTTGGCAAAGATGCTATTAAATCGAGTCTTCTTATGATGGCATTGAAATATGCAAAAGTTTCTGCTATTGATGAATATGAAGACATTGAAGTAATGAGTTGGGCATCATGGGATACATGGCAAAGTTGGGAAACTTGGGAAACATGGGAAAATTGGGAATAATAAATATTAGTATATAATTATAAGATGGCAGAGGCAAAAAGTGAATCAGAATTAAAAGAAGATTTTAAAGATAAAATCGATAAATTAATTAGAAATGACTATATTGATAGAAACTCAGATCCAACATATACAATAGATACATTCAAAAATGAACTTAAACAACGGTCATTTAATGACCTGAATCGTCTGGAATTATTAATCAAAATCGAAATATTCATTATTATGTATATATATAAATATAATGTTTTTAATGCAGATACATTAAATAAATATTTAGAAGATGCATTAAAAGACATTGTAGCATACGTTGTTTCTCCGCCAGAACTAGCTGAATTAATAGAAGCACGCGCAGAAACTGAAAGCATATTAGATATTATAAAACAGTACATTGCTACAATTAAAGATTACCGCGCATATCTTGCTAGTTTAACTGCACGCGGTGCGCCAGCATCAACGGGAGGAGCGTCATCCTGGTTAGGCGGCGATGAGTACGGCGATGACGATGAGGACGACGATGATGATGACGAAGAAGACGGCGGTGGTCAAAAAGGTGGTTTACTTTACATCCCACCTGTAGGTTCTGCTGTAGCAGGACTTGTAACCACGAGAACTGATAATTTTATATTTAAACTGCAAAATTATAATAAATTTAATAGTACCGCATCACGTGATATATTAATAAAAGAATTAAAAAAAAATTTGGTAAAACGTAAGATTGATAAAAAGTTCGATGTTATTATAGGAGATTTTACTATAGATGCAAAAATAACTTTTACAAATATACCATTAAATGATATAATATTAGATTCAAAATTTAAGACTATAAAAGCAGAATTACAAGATATTACTAAAATAAGCGAGAAACAAGACGGACAAATAGTATTATTTAAACCCGTTGAAACTAAATCCGGCACAACAAACACTGTAGTTGTTAAGTTTAAAATAATATTAAAATCAAGTACGCCGGATGCACCAGACGCAGCGGGCGCAGCGAGCAGATTACATGGAATTATGGAGAACTTAAAAGTAAAAGCATCTGAAGAATACGATAATAAATTAAAATCATCATTTGGCGATCTTAAAAATGGACAACAGATTGAAACATCTGTCTTTGCCGACGATACCTCGCCAAATGTATTTGTAAGTATAGTTAACTATCCCTTTGATAAAACAAAAGATACATTAGATTTTATTCAAGAATTATTGAAAAACCCACCATCTGTTCCTGCTCTTCCTGCTGCGGGTCCGCCTGTGGCTCCTGCTGCGGGTCCGCCTGTGGCTCCTGCTGCGGGTCCGCCTGTGGCTCCTGCTGCGGGTACGCCTGCTCCTCCTGTGGCTCCTGTTGCGGATCCGCCTGTTGAGGGTAATACAATTATTCCAGGACTCGAAAATGTTAGCGATATTAGCAAGGCACCCATTAATATCTTGAGCCGGGGTTACAAGTATGTTACAAATACATATGAAGACATACAAATAAAATCTAAAATCGCCGATATTATTGGTAAATTATCTCGTACAAATACAAATACTCCTGAAGAAAGAAAGGAAGAACGAGTGAAAATGTTTGAAACATTATACACAAAAATATATAAATTATTACCTCCTAAAGAACCAATTGATGAAAAAGCAACAAAAGTAATGGCACAACAATTTGCTGATTATTTAAATTATTTTGATACTTATGATAAAGATGCAAAAGATTATGGATTAACAGACAAAAAAAGTGAGACAAAAGATGTGGTAGATGAAATAATTAAAAAAATAGAAAATGAAATGCTAAAAATCTACAAAGAAATTTTAGAAAGGTTTACGAGTAAAATCAAGAGTATTGAAGAAGATAATAGTGTTAAAATGGAATTTATAAAATCTTTAAAAGATGATAAAAGCAGCGGGGGTGCTAGCCGCCGGAGTCAAAGAGGAGGTCTCGTGCCAGTGATAGATTATAAACCATATAATATTGAAGGTTTAAAGGCATCTATCGAAACTGGCGAGGAAATTGAAGATTTAATTACAGTCACATCAAAAAAATATACTGATTCTGATATATTAGGTGTTGCACCGGCTAAGGATGCAGATATTGAAGAAAAGTATAAATATGTAAATAAATTGACTCCATCTATTAAATATGATAATTTATTCATAAAAATAATATATTATACAGGACTGCTTATTACTTATGCTTCAAAAAATATTGTAGATTTTAGAGATTCTTTCGATTTATTGCAAACAGCACATATATTATTCGAGACTTTTTATACACACCAATCTGATGAAATATTTAAAAGAAATATCGGAAAACCCTATGAATCTCTTCAAAATACAATCAGTCAATTAATAAATTCACTCTATTCTAATACAGCTGATTATATTGATAATGATTACAAAGAAAGTACTCCTTCAATACCAGACCTCTATAAAGCTTTAAATTCTTTATTTAAGGATCCAGAAATTTTAGTGCCGTCTGAAAAGTTAGATCGAAATCTTCAAAGTATTAAATATATTTTTAGAACTCTTCCTCCTGTTACCGGTGTCTCGTCGCTAATAATATCAGGTCCTCAAAGATTTAAACATTTAATAGACTCAGCCATGACTCGAACTTATGCAACAAAGAATTTTATAAAATATGTGAAAGATAACCCTCCAACATTATCGCCTGAAATAAAGGCTTCTATAAAGCAAAATGAAGATTCAATTAAAAAATTAGTAGATATATATGATAAATCTTCAAAAAACAATGATGAAATAACTGGTATTCTAATAGATTTAGAAATAGAATATTTTATATATAAAAACTGTATTTTAAAAGATTTCCCCGCGGGTATAGACTCAGAAGCCAAAAAACTAAATTATATTCTAAATATAATATTTATCTCAACTGATACTATTCCACAAAATTTTAAAGATTATTTAATGGAATTTTACAATCATTTAATAGAAACTTTTAGATATATCAGTATAGGCACTGTTAGTTATAATGGAAGTTTTAGTGATTTTATTACACAATTAAGTAATATAGACGATTTCTTTGATAGTATAGACGATTTCTTTGATAGTATAAATACCATATTAAATATAAAATCAATAAAAATAACGGCTGAACAAATTAAAAAATTAAAAGAAGACGTAGAATTAAGAAAATATGTCAATAAATTTTTATCTTTCAAAAATAAAATTGAAAAGACAATTAAAGAGATTTCCGCCGCTGTCACAGCCCCTACACCACTAATTCTCGATGGGGCGACGAAAATTGATGAGTATAAAGAAAGGAAAGGCAAAGAACTTGGCGAACTTTTCACAGAATCATTTACTAAAATCGATAGACTTAAAGAAAAAATGCCCAAACTAACTGAATCATTCAGTATTTTTGACGGAATAGTGGATACTTCTAAAAAAATAGATACTGGAACAGTTACAACAAAAGCAAGTATAATAGACTCTGCTGTACCTATTAAACCAAGTGAAGGTATAAAAATAGTTCCATTGTCAATTGCATTCGAAGAGGATAACTTTAAGAATAAAGATATATTTAAAAAATATTTCCAAGAGTTGTATAAATTAGCGAGATGGCTTAAACGATTCAATTATTCTGTAAGACTTGAGGGCACTGATATTAATGAAACCGCTACAACTCTTATACAAACATACTTTAAAAATATATATCCACATGTAAGTGACCCTTCAAAAAGTTTATCATCACTTACAAATGGTGTAAGCAATTTTGGCATAGGAACGTTTGATTCATCATTCGGAATAGATATACTTGAAAAACTAAAACCAGAATTATTATTAAGTGAACAAGAAAAACTGAAGGACCCTGATGCTGTTGAAACTGTTGAAAAATTAGCGCATGTCAATAAACTAGAAAGACAAGAATTAGAAGATTCAGAAAAAACATTCGTCAAAGATTTAGCTGGTATTGCTGCTTTATTGCCAACAGAAGAAAAATCAATTAATAAAGTGTTAGAACTATTTAGAAATTATTTTGCAGCAAATAATCTAAAATATGCAATAAAATATAATAAAGAGAATTTCTCCAAACATCAAGAAACTAAATTCGGCGGGAATAACAGCAATACCGGCGGCACATTTTTCAAAGAATTTATGAATAAAATAGATAGCTATCTTATTTATAAATTAAAATTACAAACTCAGCAACAGCAGCAAAAAGGCGGGGGTGAAGGTGACGTGGGAAGCGCAAGTGGTTTAGATATAAATGATTTATTATTACGCATTCAGAAACTTGAAAAATTTATTGGTGGTGGTGCAGATACACACGTAAATGGAATATCATCGACAATAGGTGAAATTACAGAAGAAGGTATAGCAGATGTAATGATGGAAACACTAGGAGGAGCGGAAGAAGAAAAAGGGGCACCAGGAGCGGGAGCGGCTAAAGAGGAAATATCTGCCGCAGCTCCAGCAGTAGCCCCAAATGTACTTGTAGAGACAGCTAAAAAGGTGTTAGAAGCTGTTGAAGCGATTAATAAAAATATTAGAATATATAATGAATCTCTGTCTAATATTAAAAGTACATATCTTAAAGTTTATGCGAAATTAATAGATGAGCCACCAGAAAATGAAGAAGATGCTAAAAATCCTTCTAAAAATAATAATCAATTAGATATAGATATTCGTGAATATTTGAGTGCAACAGCAGAAAAACCTGCAAGTAAATCACTTCAACAAAAAATTATAACTGCTAATAAACAATTAGAATCTGGAAACGATTGGATTAAAACTACTGATGAAAATTTAAAGAAAGAAAAAGATTTATTAGGAGAAATATTCAAACAAATTACAGATTTATTAAAATTACAACCAAAAACAAAAGATACTTTAGATAAAATAAAAACTGTAAAAGACTACTTTGATGGTCAATTAGACCCGGCAACTACAGAAGCAGAGAAAAAGAAAGAAGGTACCGTAGAATATTACAAATTAAAAGGACTCATATCAACTATAGAAATTTTAAAAAATAAAATATTAAATAATTATCAAACATATAGCAACAAGTCAAAAGGTATTGTAGAGAGCATTGCTAAAGAAGCTGCAGCTGAAATAGAAAAAGCAAAAATTGAAAACTCTCGACAGGATAGAGTGGCATATAGAGGGCACCCCGACGGACACGGAGGCGGTGACTCTGACAGCTACAATTCTAATGCAGGCAATACAGACTACGCAGGCATTGGCGGTGGCGTATCTTCTACAGATTCTATTTTCGAACTTTTAGAAAGTTTGCAAAAAACAGTATCGCCAATATTAAATGCTCTCATTGAAAAAAATAAGCGTAATTCCGACCCATTATATGCATCTTCTATGACAGAACCATCACTCTTTTCGAAATTATATAATAAATATATTGATGAAAAAGGTTCTGAGGGTGATTTAATAGCTTCCAATAATTTTGTGGAAAGCCTGCGCGCAAATTCGTTATTGCCATCAGAAGCATTAAAGATAAATTCAACAGACAAAATAATATTTGTATTTGTAACATTATTTATAAGACTCCTTACAGTTACTATCGTTGAAACAATGATTACCAGAAATTTAATTAAAAATATAACATTTTCTCTATTAGCATATTTCGTATTATATGCTATTGCCTTCGTAGGTGCAGTTGTATTGGTAAATTCTGATACATATCGCATGAGAATTGTATTTAATTATTTGAATTTAAATGGTAATTCTTCTGGTATTATTGGACATATAAGTGCATTATTTATAATATCATTTTTGATATTCTTTATGAATACACGATTAAATCCTGAGTTAATGAAACAATCTCCTGGCAATTTAAGCGACCAAGACAAAGTCTCGCTCATGTATAAATTCGAGGTTATATCTATGATTACATGGTTCTTCCTCTTATTAATAATTGCGCTCCGATAAAGAGCCCCGGCAATGGCTACGTCATAGCAGGCAATGGCTACGTCATAGCAGGCAATGGCTACGTCATAGCAGGCAATGGCTACTTATATAAACTATTGGGTTTTTGCGGGAATTTATCTTTCGGCGGTGGTTCGTCTATTCTCCCATGTTTTCGAGTATTTTGATGTTGGAGACAATATTCTGATTTAGCCCCATTTGAATCGGTAAGACATTTGCGGGTGCATTGTCCACCTGTACCTCTGCCCCATATCCGCGCAAGACATCTCATATTATTTGGCGCCTCTTTCCGTGTCTCTACTTTCTTCGCGACATTTATAGATATCCTTGAATTCGGGATTATTTTATTTTTTTCATTTGGAATATCAATGAATTCTAATATTTCTTTTTCATTTATATTATATTTTTTAGCTATCTTTTTAAGGAGAGAAATGTGAGTTTGTCTTAACTCCTCCTGCAATATCTCGAAAATATATTTTGGCTGATTCATTATTTAACTTGAAAAGATAGCTACATATTTTTTTCATTTTTTACTTCCATTAAAATTATTATCTGCATATTATAATTACATACATTCATACCAGTTAAATCTACTCCATTCGGAATAATAGTACCACCGCTACCGCTGCCGTCAAATTCAATTATATTATTTAATATTCTTAATACTGTTATTTGGAATTCAGTACTATCTTTTTTAATTAATAGTTGATGACCAATTTCTACATTTATTGTATTCGAAAGTGTAATAGTTGAATTGTTATTTAATAGTTTATTATACTCTATAATAGTTGCGCCGTCTTTTCCTATATCTATATTATTATCATATATATCACATACAACTAATGTCCAAGGTGTAGCAGGTATATATCCGTGTGCTATAATAGATAATTCTTTAGAACAAGGTCTCCATATATTCCATTTATTATCATTTATTTCTGTTTGCGAACATATTAATTTAAAGGAATTATTAGCAGGTGTGCTTATTTTCAGAAAAATATAAGGAGTATTTATTTTGGCATTCTTAGGTATATTTATTGAATTCAAGAAAATTTGTGAATAAGCATTGCTGTCATTTATGCCCCCATTTATGCCCCCATTCCAAACCATGATAGAACGAGATGTAAAATATTCCCAGTCTCTATTTATACCATTAATAACTATAGGAACTGAAGGAATAACAGTCGTATTTAATGTAGGTACATATATAACACTTGGCGGTGACGCGGACACAGCAGGGGCAGAGGCGGACACGATGGGCACGACTGGCACAACGACGGGCGCGGCAGCAGAAGCGGCAGCTACAGATAGCAACTTATCAGGCGGCGGTGATATAGTTGGTAATGTAGAATTGCGCTGTATTTGTAATTCCTCTAATTTCGAGAAAAACTGACTTTGGTCATTTATAGACTCGTTTTGCATAGTCGACGGTGGCATTGATGAAGGCACGGCTTGGGGCGCGGATTGCGCAGATGGTGGTTTTTTGGTTGTAGATTTTATTTGTTTATTTACAGATTCTATAACAATATCTTTTACTTTACTTATAATTATCTTATTATAATCTTCAATAGATTTTTCATTTTCAAGTATACTATTTTCATTAATAGTTTTTGTAATTATCTTCTTAAGATGTTGATTTTCAATGCGAACATTATATTTAGTTTCTAGAAATTGCGAACATATATTGAATATTCGCGTTACATTTTCCGTGGATTTATATATATTTGTATTTGTATTCATATTGATATTTGTATTCATATTGATATTTGTATTCATATTGATATTTGTATTTGTATTCATATTCTTATCTATAAAAATAACTAATATACTATTTCTCTAAATAGCAGCGGCAGCGGCGGGGGCGGCAGGAGCACCAAGGACTTTCTTTTCACTTTTGCGAAAGACAACATCTCGTATTTGGTGAATATCATCATCATTCATTTTAATTCCCACAACATCTTCAAATACTGTATCCGGATTTTTCACTAATTTGCGCAACCAACGTATCTGAAAGACCATTGAGAATACACCACATTCTGTATTTTTATATTGATGTTTATTTTTATTAAAATCTATTCTAAAAGGATGTGGTGTCTGTGTACCATGTAATGCAACAATTTGTTCTCTTATTTTATTAATAAAATCATTTATTTCTTTGGGTGGTCTATCACTTGCAGTGAAAGTACTATCATAATAATAGGCACCGTAACATTTAATTTTCGGGTCAATGCAAAAAAATAGTGATGTCCAGTGTGATCCAGGTTGGTCGTGTTTATCTAAATTAGTTATCATACCGACATACTTAATGCCCTTTTTATAAAGAGCGGAAATATTCAGCTTACAGATTTCATCGCTAATACACATACCTAATTCGCTTTTATTTGCGAAATCAATAGGGAATACACCAAGAAATTTGTATAAATATTCTTGGTCATCTTGATATTGTCGCATTACTTTTTCTATATCATAATTTGATAACCATGCATAGGGTTTCTTTTCCCATTCTTTAGGTTTTAATGGACGTATGCTTTTAGCTACTTCTGATGCATTTAATGCTTCTTGGCCTAAGGTGTCTACCCAACATGTTTCAGATCCATTACATATTTTCCCCATTTTACTGTTTATCTCACTCCATATTTGCTTTTTTGTCTTCCCTTCAAATCCTTTGATATTTCCATGCTGTGCCCCGTAATTTTTATTCCAAATTGTAGCTATTTTTACCAATGCTTCTTTTGTAAAACAAGTACCATCACTTTTGTATAACTTTTCATTCTTTGGACTACATACTTTTGCACCTTCTGGTACAGGATTAGCGTTGACAGGATTCGGATTCGTATTTGGTTTGGATTTGGGATTGACTTTCTTTATTGTTGCCATCTAAAGTATAGTAAGATATTGATTTATATATTATAAACCATTTTCTGTATAAATGAGAAAAAAATTCTGTAAAAAATGACATAAAAAAAAGGCTTAAAAATATCTGCATATATTATTCAGAGGGTAGAAACTCCGTAAAAATATGTCTGAATTTAAAAAATTTATCACACAATTCAGATGTAAAACAGGAGAAAGCTATACTCATACAAGTATCGATGACCCCAAGGGAAGTTTCAAAATACCCGAAGAATCTATAAATGAGTTCTATAACGTATACAATCGTTCAATGATGCAAGGAACTATGTTATATATGACGGAGAAACCAACAGATCCGAGTCCTATGCGACTAGACTTGGATTTCCGTTTCTCTATAGAAAAGAATGATGACGGAGAAATTATTCGTAAATATAATGAGAGTCACATAATTACAATTTTAAATACTTATAATTCATTACTAGAGAAATATATAGATATAAATAAATTTGGACGAGAATGGAAAGCGTATGTTATGGAGAAACCGAAACCTGTTGAGAGTCGCGGAAAATGTAAAGATGGTATACATATAATATGGCCAAATGTAATCTTATCACACTCAATGCAACATCTTATCAGAAAACATATATTGAACGTAGCAAATGAAATGTTCAAAGGATTATCTATGAGTAATACATTCGAAGATATAATTGACAAAGCAATTATTGATAAGAATAATTGGCAAATGTATGGCAGTCGTAAACCAGACTGTGAATCATATCGAGTTACAAAAGTATATGGTTATACCTGCGCCGTAGGTGGTGCCGCAGGAGCTGGAGGAGCCGGAGGGGTATTAGAATTATGCACTACACCTGCGCCATCGGAAGAATTGGAGTTTCCTTTGCTATTCTCTATGAGAAATAAAGGAAATCATGTTACTCCGATCCTTCCAGAGAAGGATGTAGAGTTGGAGGAATATATTCGCCATATTGTTCCTACGATGGATGATAAGCGAAAGAGTAAATTGGATTTCTATATATTTGGGAAAAGTCAGAATAATTCGCGGAATTTAACGAATGACGAAGATTTCAATATGGCAAAGCAACTTGTAGAGGAATGTTTAGTACCTACTCGTGCAGAAAATTACGAAGATTGGATAAAATTGGGATGGACTTTGCGAAATATTGATTTCCGTCTTCTTGATACATGGATTAATTTTTCACGTGTTTCTAATAAATATGTCGAAGGTGAGTGTCAGAAAATGTGGAATCGCATGAAGAATGATACATTGGGTATGGGAACGCTTCGATGGTGGACGAGAAATGACAATCCAAAGCAGTATGAGGCGATATTGCGAAATAATGTCGAGATACTCATAGATAAATGCATCGGATCTGACGGTGCTCATTATGATATTGCGATGGTCATTCACACAATATATAAGGATCGTTACAGATTTACTTCAAAGGATACATGGTATATGTTTGCAGATGAAAAGCATAAATGGGTGAGGAGTAAAGAGGGATTAAAGTTACGAAACATATTATCGACGGATATTTGTTCAAGATTTATGCGAAGATCTATGTACTGGACGGAGAAGGCGCGAAGTGCAGAAGATGACGATTCAAGGGAAAAATGTGAATCAAAATCAAAGAAATTATTGACAATATCTGTGAAATTGAAAACAGCGGGGTACAAAGATTCAGTATTGAAAGAGTGTAAGGAACTTTTTACTGATGAAAATTTCGAGGAATTATTGGATAGTCATGCCCATTTGTTGGGATTCGAGAATGGGGTTTATGACTTGCGAATGGGTGAATTTCGCGATGGACTTCCAGATGATTATATAAGTTTTTCGACAAATAGACATTATGTAGATTTTGATAAGAATAGTGAAGAAGCAAAAGAAATTGAGAAATATCTGTCACAAGTCTTTGTGAATGAGAATGTGCGTAAATATATGAAGGATATTATGGCATGTATGATTGACGGTGGAATTCGCCAAGAGAAATTCTATATTTACACCGGAAATGGTTCAAACTCAAAGAGTGCCCTTTTGAATCTGGTGCAGAAAGCGATAGGTGATTATTATTGTATATTGCCTATTGCATTACTTACGCAAAAACGCGCGGCGTCGAATTCAGCCCAGTCAGAATTGGAGAGGACAAAAGGGCGTCGTATAGCAGTTATGCAGGAGCCAGGGGAGAATGAGAAATTGAATATAGGACTTATGAAGGAATTATCTGGTGGTGATCGTATTATGACTCGTGCGCTTTTTAAGGAACCGATTGAATTTCGGCCACAATTCAAGATGATTATGACATGTAATGAATTGCCAGAAGTTCCAAGTGATGATGGTGGGACATGGAGACGTATTCGTGTAATAGAATATAAATCTAAATTTACAGATTCTCCTGATCCAAACAATCCTTTGGAATTTCCCTTGGATGGCGAATTACTCGATAAATTCGAGAAATGGGCGGATATTTTTATATCAATGCTTATCCATCATCATGGAACAATGGATTTCAAGAAAATTCATGAACCCGAAGAGGTGCGATTAGCTACAGAAGGATATAAGAAGAATAATGATTTGATTGGTCAATATATTAATGAGAGATTGGAGAAGGATGAAGAAAGCAAGGATAGAGTTATAGTAACGAAATTATATGGTGATTTCCGTGGATGGGCTTTCAATATTGTACCAAAGGGAAAACTTCCTGATAGAAATCAATTCAGGGCGAATGTGGAGAAGGTCTTTGGAGTATATCCTACAAACGGAAAAGGATGGAAAGGTATTGTATATAAATCATCTGGTGGGGAAAATAATAACAGCGATGTCGACTAGTCGATGACTAGTGGATACTAAGTCGATGACTAGTAGAGCTGTTATAATAGATAAAAATTATCATACTTCTAAAACAATATTAACTCATTTACTATTCATAGATACTGACATTACTGACATTACTGACATACTTGTATGTTAGTGTTAATAATATCTTGTAATTGTTTGCATGCATTGTAGGTACATATGTCAGCAGCATTCTGAATGAACGATACAACGTTCAAAACTGACGCATTAGTAATATTTTTA
>Ga0164297_10004057_pt1 | contig 13318 bp, 10 predicted proteins | sample GEODES058metaG_FD_113539 | JGI IMG/M metagenome (GOLD analysis project Ga0164297, IMG submission 113539) | Dystrophic lake water microbial communities from Trout Bog Lake, Wisconsin, USA - GEODES058 metaG | ecosystem: Environmental > Aquatic > Freshwater > Lake | place: USA: Trout Bog Lake... | reverse complement strand
TAGATAATTGAGTATTTAAAGATTTCAACGTTTGCCATGCAAGTGAGTTCGGCAACTTTTCAGAGTTAATCCTCCATTGATTTGATCAATTTGATTAATACTTTTGTCAACCTTTAATAATGAAGGGCAAATTACTTGCCTATTCTTTATCTATGATTAGGAAGTAACCTTTAACTTGGTTCTGTCGGCTTTTAGCTCAGGCCTGCTCAGTTTCTTAGCATTGTCATCAACACCGGAAATAGCCTTTGATGATCCTGCCCAGCCATTTTCGGTGATATCGATCATTATGCCGTTCGGATCTAAATACTTCACTTCATAAAAAGAATTATCTTCAGGAACCTCACCTGCAAAATACTTTCCACCAGCAGATTTTATTTTCTCTTGAATTTGTTCAATATTGTCCACCCAATATCCAAAATGATGAATACCAACCCAATCTTTTCCATTCGGACCAGCCATTTCATCATTCTTAAATTTTAATATAGCCATATTAATGATATCATCCGACAAAAATACACCTAGCACAAAAGAGATATCAACCTCCCCCACCTTTTTCATATCAAAAGCTTTCATATAAAACTCGGCTGTTGCCCATGGGTCTTGAACTGAAAGTGCAATGTGTCTTAGTTTTGCCATGAAATGCTCCTGTTTAATTTAGGTAAGTAACTTATAAAATGAAAAATTCAAACATACTCGCAAAGTATTTAATCTTATTACTCAAGATGAATGCACGATAAACATGTTATTTTGCCATGGATCCTCAGCAGGCTTTTGAACATCAGTGTCAAACAAAACACCACACCCTGCACAGCAGTATAGACGAACCACAACCTCAGGATTTTGCGCCTCAGAGTTTATTTTTGCCACGCTTGATATGGGGCGCTCAATCATTAAGCCGAAATCACGTGGACTTTTATCAGCAGATCCTAGTACCGTATCACAATGATCGCAAACAAAAGTTTCTTTTTTATCAATCATCCTTACTGAAAGAATTTCGCCAACCTGCATGAGTCGCATTTTTGAACTCGCTTTTTTACGATTTAATAAAGCATTCTCTTTAGAAACACCCTTCCTTATTCTTTCTTGACGTAAAAACTCTCTTTTAGTACGGGTTAATTCCTCATCAATCTCAAACGTAAGATCGGATTTAAATACAACACCATACAAAATTTTTGCCTGCTCAGGTGAACACAAGCCACTTTTTATATCACGATAAACAGCACTAGATTCACGGTTGAGTGGATCACCATACCCCCCCCCACCTGAACAATAATTCACCCAAACGTCACCAAATCCAAAATGATCAGTATCTTTCGCTTGAGGAGAATCAATTTGTTGAGCAATTAGCTCGTCTCGAGATATAGGAATTTTTCCATCAGCAAATAATGCAAATAAATTAGTATCTCGCATTAAGGTATTGCGCTGAACAGTACCAGGAAAGCCACCAGAAACACCTTTGTTTTCTATATGATCATACCCACTAGCAAAAAATATTGCTTCTACATCGTGAGGAGTTTTATGCGGAGTAATCATGAATTCAAGACTTACACCGCCTCGATATTTTCCTGCTCCGCCAGTATCTATTTTTTCAGTGCGATATACGTAAAGTAATGGCAAGAGACTTTCAATTCGCTCTACATTTGGAATTCCATACGAAGGAGCGATTAAATTACCACATGTATCGATTCCATCAGCAAATGATCGAGCTCCACCACCACCTACAGAGTCAGTGAACATATTAACAAATGGAGTGTTATCTGCTCTGCGACCAGATAAGACTGCCATATTTACTCCACCGTAGCCGATAGCAATAACTTCATCTCGCAAATCAGATGATATTCCATAAAGCTTTGCCATGGCCTCCCATACTAAATTTCCAGTTGATTGAGAGGCATTAACAGTAGCCATACTGGTGGCAGCAGGAAATAGAGCATTATTGATGGTCCCAGGTTCTGAAATGATTTCAATACAATCTAATAATGCTCCCTGCGACCAAGGAAGATCAAAACAAAGTAGAGGGAATAAAATTTGTGTAACTCCACCAATTAATCCACTGTAAGCACAATTAATAGACCCGTTAGCTTGTTTGGCAGTTCCAGTGAAGTCAAATATTATTTCCTCACCCTTTTTAGTTAATAACAACTTCAATTCATAGAGTTTGTCGTTAACACCATCATGCTGCAAAAGGGTATTTGCGTAAAACTGTCCATCCGGCAAGGATTTAATTCGTGTTTTTAAACTCCTTCGTACGTAATCAATGATTCTTTCTTGAACATTTAAAAAAGTATCTAAACCATAGTCATCAACTATTTCACGCAAGCGTTCACGCGTAGATATTTGAGCTGCAATTTTAGCCCTAAGATTCAATGCGTTAACTTGCGCAGTTCGCGAATTGCGCAAATAAAAAGATTCAATATCTTTTCTAAATTTACCCGAATCAACTATTTTTGCAGGAGGCATAAGCGGGCACTCTTCGTAAGCGTTTTTCGCACCCACGCTCCAACTACCAGGCCTAGGACCACCCACGTCCATTTCGTGCATCGTGACGCCAGTCCAAGCAACCAGCGTTCCCTTGAAAAAAACCGGTGCAACTACCGCATAATCCATGGCGTGCAAAGAACCAAACCAAGGATCATTTGTTAGAAACATATCCCCGTCGTTAATATCGCTTTCAAATTCTTTGATTACGCATCTAACCATCACATCAAGGGCTGCAGCTTGCCGGATGACATAAACACCAGTGAACAAACCTCTTCCATCGGCTGTGAGTAATGCGGCATTGAAGTCCCCAGACTCGTAGACTGCTGGTGAGCCTGAAATTCTTGCTGCCATTAACCCCATTTCATCATTAATTTCCCAAAGTCTGTGACGTAAAACCTCAAAGGTTACAACATCTAAATGACCCTTTTTATTCATAGGATGAGGCACCTTATCTAATTAATTTTTTTTAATCGTGAGTCCGCCAACATCGTCCATAGATAATTGGGTACCCGGCGGTATTACAACTGTGTCAGCATATCTTTGAATGATCGCTGGGCCTATAATTTTTTGTCCTGCCACTAATTTCTCGCCCAAATGGACTTCGGTTTTTAATGCTCCTGAACTCATAGAAAAATACGCTAATCTTTCGCCGATCAATGAACTCATTTTTTTTGTCTGATTATTCAGTGCTCCCAAATGCGGTTTTGGAATTGCAATCGATCCAATACTTCGCAGTGTGACTAAATCTATACCTGCACCCAAATAGGCGCTACCTGGACCAAAGTTTCTTTCATAAATAATAGGGAAGTTTTTCTCTAACTTTTCAATATCGAGTTGAGTTAATACCCCATTCGGCGCATCAACCTCTAATTCATGCACCTGCATGCCAAATCGCATATCAACAGTTCTTCTTAGCTCAACAGAATTCACATCAAAACCTGCATTTTTAAATCTAGTCATCAATTTTTCATCTGTGATACCGAATATTAGATTTAATTTTTCTAAATTTTCTTTTGTAAATGGAAATTTAAAATTGACAGATCTCTCTTCTTGTAACTCAATATCTGAAGTCAGCATTCCCATGGCAGAAAATACACCCGATTCTGCGGGAACGTAAGTGATTTCGTTTCCAACTTGTGAGGCTAAAAATCCGGCAAAAATTGGACCAGCACCACCGTATAAAAAAAGTACGAATTTTCGTGGATCCAATCCCCTCTCCACAGTTACCTTTCTTACCAAATCAGCCATATGCGCATTAGAAATTTCAAGTATTGCCGTAGCCACTTCCACCACCGACATGCCTAGAGGTTCAGCAACTCTTAAAATAGAGTCATGCGCTTTTTTTAGATCAACCTTGACGGTGCCACCCAATGGAAATTCCTCCGTAAGGTAGCCTAAAACCACGTGAGCATCTGTTACCGTTGGCTCAACTCCGCCCCGCCCGTAGGTTGCAGGACCAGGATTAGATCCAGCACTCTGTGGCCCAACTCTCAAACTCCCACCCGGATCTACCCATGCAATACTACCTCCGCCAGCGCCAATTGATTTAATAAATATCTTAGGCATTAGATAGGCATATTGTTTAATTACTGGCTGAGAGTCCATTTGAACTCGACCTTGATTAACAATACCAACATCAAACGTTGTTCCACCCACATCGGCACAGATAATATTTTGGTGTCCAATAATGTTTGAAGCAAACCGACCACCTAAAACACCCCCAGCAGGTCCCTAGTCAACAGTTAAGAGGGGGCGACCAAGAACTGCGTCGACGGTAGTTAAGCCTCCGTTAGCTTGCATCACCAACAATGAGCATGTAAGTCCATTGGCTTGAAGTCTTTGCTCTAATCGCACCAAATAATCGCCCACAATGGGGCCAATGTATGAATTTAAAGCAGTAGACACCACTCTTTCGTATTCGCCACTGCGTGGAGACACTTCAGATGAAATTGACACAAAAAGATCAGGATACTTGCGCTTAACCAAAGCTAAAATCGCCTCTTCATGTTTTGGATTTGCAAATGACCAGAGTAAACAAACTGCAAGAGAGGAGATGCCGCTTTGAACCAATTCATCCAAAGCTTTCTCTGCTTGAATTAAATCTAATTTAACTATAATTTCACCACTGCTATCAATCCGTTCAGTAATTGGGCGTATATCAATCGGGTCGATGATTGGCGGATGAGCTTTGCTGAGATGGGTGACGTGTATTTTTTCTCGTTCTGACAATCCCATTACTTTTTGTCGCACACGGCCAATTGTTATGGTCTGTTCATGACCACGAGTCATAAGTAAGCCCGTTCGCACGCCTTTACGTTCGGTTAAAGCATTTGTTCCTACCGTCGTACCGTGAACAAACGCGCTAGTTTGACGCATTAGTGCTGATACTTGAACCCCCAACATTTGAGCTCCTGTCTCAATACAATTCATAACGCCCAAAGAAGGATCCGATTTAGTAGTCAGAGACTTAGTGACTATTCTTAATCCCATATCGCCTTGAATAACGCAGTCTGTAAAAGTCCCACCTATATCCACTGCAATTCTCACTGATTGATTTAGAAGCATAAAGAAGAAGCTTTCATCAGAGAAAAAATTTATATAACCTAACTAAAAGTCTAAACAAGTCTCGGTAACCAGTCAATTAAAACTTTTACCGAATTGCAAAGCTTAACAATAAAGTTTAGGGTATACCAGTATGAGCTTCACACCAAGAATGATTGAAAGTACGTTGTTATCAAGTTAACATGAGTTGTGTCTTTTTCATAGTCCTTATAGAACAACTACCTTGAGACAATTTTTAGGAGAAAAAAATGGATAAAACGACTATTACTGAAACTCGAAAATTTTTCCTTAAGTTACTTCGTTTTGCCATTACTACTAGTCTGCTTACTGCCACTTTTTTTGGAAACTCAATTGCTCAGACAAAAGAGCCTTACATAATTGGTGCGGTTTTGTCATTGAGTGGACCTGTTGCAGCTAATGGCGTTCCAACAAAAGATGGCATTCAACTTGCCGTTGATCAAATTAATGCGTTAGGCGGAATTAATGGTCATCCAGTGAAAATTTTATTTGAAGATGATCAAAGCAAACCTGATCAAGCAGTTATCTTGGCTAATAAATTAATAAGTCAAGACAAAATATCTTTATTGTTGGGAGCAAGTTTTGGTTCAACGGCAAATGCTGTTGCCTCAGTAGCTGAAAAATTTAAAGTTCCTCAACTCGCTCCCACTGCCTGGACAAAAGCAGATTTAAGACTTATTCCCTATACCTTTTACTTTCTTGTAGACTTTGAAACAGTCGTCGATGAAATGTTAAGCTATTCAACCAAAGATTTGGGTGCTAAAAAAGTAGGCTTTCTACGATTGACTCGTGAATATGGTCAGGTCGCTTCAGAATCGCTTTATAAATTAAAAGACAAATATGGAATTGAGGTAGTACGTGAGGAAAAGGGAAATGATCCAGATACCGATTTTACCGCGCAACTAGCCAATATACGAGCAGCAAAGCCAGATGTTTTAATCTCCTGGTTTGCTAATCCTGCTGGTGCCATTTCCGTAAAAAATGCTCGTCAATTAGGACTTAATATTCCAATCATGGGCCCTGTTTCCATGGCAACTAAGCCATTGATTACAGCTGGTGGTCCTTCTGCAGAGGGAGTCATTTTGCAGTCATTTATCGCAGCAGATGACCCGCTACCAAGACAAAAGGCTTTTGTCGATGCTTTCAATAAAAAATACGGCAAACTGCCTGAGGTATTTGAAAGTGTTGGTTTTGATATGGCACAAGTTTCATTCTCAGCTCTAGCCAAAGCTGGTGGTGACAATCCTGATCCGCAAAAACTTAGAAACGAAATTGAACGCACTAACTATGATGGCGTAGCATTAATTATTCGATATAACTCTAAAGTACACGAACCAGATGCAAAAAGTATTTTATTCACCAAAGTACAAAAGGGTAGATTTGTTCGTGCAATCCAGTAAATTATGAGAATATTTGATTTGAGACTATGGATACTTTAATACAGTTTGCATTAAGCGGGGTAACCATTGGAAGCATCTATGGCTTAGTTGCCCTTGGTTTTACCCTCGTTTTTAACGCGACTGGCATTATAAATTTTGCACAGGGTCAATTCGTGATGCTAGGTGGTTTATTAGCCACCACCTTTGCAAACGAATTAGGAATACCAATTTCAATTTCAGCCTTAATGGCAATCTTACTTACAGCTTTAATTGGTGCAAGCATTGAGCTAATAACTATCCAGCCAATGAAAGGAAGGCCCGTATTTACTTTAATTATGATTACATTGGGTGTCTCTACAGTTATGGAGGCTCTAGCACTTTTAATCTGGGGTACGGATCCTATTTTCTTGCCAGGCTTTTCAGAAGATGTACCTATTGCATTTTTCGGCGCTACTTTACAACCACAAATGCTTTGGGTTTTGGGCGTTACACTGTTTGCAATGATAGCGCTACAATTTTTTTATCAATACACAATTATGGGGCAAGCCATGCTTGCTTGCTCATTTAATCCATTAGCTGCAGCTTCTGTTGGGATTGACCAGCAAAGAACTGTACTTATTGCATTTTTACTTGCTGCAGCACTGGGCGGACTTGGCGGTGTATTAATTGCCCCTATAACAACAACTGGTTACAGCATTGGTATGCTTGTTGGACTGAAAGGTTTTTCTGCAGCCATCATTGGAGGAATGGGATCAAGTCTTGGCGCTGTTGTTGGCGGCCTTGCACTAGGGCTGGTTGAATCGATGAGCACTGGCCTCATTTCATCAGGCTATAAAGATGCAATTTCATTGGGTGCCTTAATCCTTTTTTTAATTATTCGACCGCAAGGCATTTTTGGAACGAAATGAATATATTTACGAATTCACGATTCAAAAAGATTCCGTTTGTAAGTACTTTAGTTTTTCTGATTTTAGTATTTCCACTTCTGTATCCTGATTCATTTACAGTCACGTTATTGGTTTTTGTAGGTATATATGTAATAGTTTGCACTGGACTTTCGCTTATTTTCGGTTTTGCAGGCCAACTATCTCTTACACAAGCGGCTTTTTATGGAATTGGTGCATACTCATCTGCTCTAATGACCACTAAATATTCACTTCCCTTTTGGATTGGTTTTTCAAGCTCAGCAATCTTGCCTGCGCTAGTTGCATTTATTATTGGATGGCCAATTCTGAGGCTTAAACACTTTTATTTAGCCATGGCAACGCTTGCTTTCAGTGAAATTACAATGGTTTTCTTTATACAAGAGATTGATATTACTGGAGGTCCAACTGGTATTACTCGAATTCCACCAGCAAAATTATTTGGAATTGTTTTTGATACACCTGTGAAATATTTTTTTCTAGTCTGGATTTTAGCGTTATCTATCCTATGGTTTGCAAATAATCTAATTGAATCAAAAATCGGTCGCTCACTAAGAGCCATTAGTGATAATGAAATTGCTGCAAGTGCGATGGGAATAAATATTGCGGCAATGAAAACATTCATGTTTGTGATGTCTGCAATTTTAGCTGGAATTGGAGGATCACTTTATGTGCACTTTGTCAGCTTTGTTAATCCAGATCCCTTCTCTGTCTCACTTTCAGTTTTGCTTGTAATTATGGTTGCAGTTGGTGGTGTACGCAGTCTTTGGGGATCTGTTTTAGGCGCTATTTTTATCACGATCTTACCCAGCTTACTTGGAGCCTATAAACAGTATTCTATGCTCATTTATGGAACCATACTGATACTTATTCTCATGTTTTTGCCCGATGGAATCGCCGGCCTTATTGTGTCAATAATTAAAAATATAAATCTACAATCGAAATCATTAAAAGAGTAATTTATAAATGACGCATCTCGTTCTAGACAACATAACAAAGAGATTTGGTGGTTTAAATGCTGTTTCCGATTTATCTTTTTCAACTGAAAAAAATAAAATTACAGCTTTAATTGGTCCTAATGGTGCAGGTAAAACCACAACATTTAACCTGATTTCTGGTTTACTTAAACCAACATATGGGAAGGTTTCTTTAGAAGACCAAAATTTAAATGAATTAGAACCACATCAGATTTGCAAAATTGGTATTGGTCGATCATTTCAAACACCGCATATTTTTCCTAATTTGACTACTCTTGAAAATGTGATGATTGGTTGCCAACTTCAAACTAACACTGGTTTCTTATCTTGTGGATTAAATATTTCAAGTGCGCGAAGCGATGAGAGAAAAATAATCGACAATGCTTATGAAGAGCTTAAATTTTTAAACCTTGAAAAATATTGCCATCAAATGGCTGGAACACTTCCTTTAGGTCAACAACGGCTACTTGAAATCGCTAGAGCTCTAGCTACTAAACCAAAATTACTTCTACTTGATGAACCCGCAGCTGGACTCACTCAATCGGAACTTAATAAACTTAGAGAGCATTTAATTAAAATTAAAGATCGCAATATATCAATTCTTTTAGTCGAACACAACATGAGATTCGTATTTAAAACCGTTGAATATATTATTGTTATGAATTTTGGAAAAAAACTTGCGGAAGGGAAACCAGATGATATCTCAAAAAATGAAAATGTTATTGCAGCATACTTAGGCCAATCTCCGAAAGTTGAATATGCTAGTGCTTGATTCAGTAAATGCAGCGTATGGAAGCATTCAAGTTCTTTACGATATTTCTTTACGTGTTGAGGTGGGCGAAGCTGTGGCGATTTTAGGGCCTAATGGTGCAGGTAAAACAACATTATTAAAAACAATCGCTGGCCATATCAAATCTACATCAGGCTTAACCTCATTGAATGGAAAAAATATATCTAATCTTAAACCTGAATTAGCAGTTAAAGAAGGAATCGGTCAAGTTCTTGAAGGTCGACAATTATTTGGCCCCTTAAGTGTGCTTGAAAATTTAAAGTTAGGAGCCTATGCGCGTTTTAAGTTTGATACATATAAAAATATATTGCGTGACATTGAAAAAGTATACGAACTATTCCCACGACTAGAGGAGCGTCGCTCACAAAAATCAAACACATTATCGGGTGGTGAACAAATGATGTTAGCAATTGGGCGTGCAATTATGAGCAAACCCAAGATTCTGTTACTCGATGAGCCATCGATGGGATTGGCCCCCATGGTGGTCTCTGATATATTTAAGTCACTCAAATCTCTGAGAGATGAGGGTATTACATTGGTAATAGTTGAACAAAATCCAGACGCTGCATTTTTATTGGCTGAGCGTTGCTATGTATTAGAAGTGGGCAGAATTGTTCATTCTGGTCCTAGTTCGAATTTACAATCTAGTAAAGAGTTGGCACAGTTTTACCTTGGATTAGATTAAATAAATTGTCCAAAAATCAAAGATGATTTATTTTTTCAACTGCTTTAATAGCCATTCGAGTTATTAAATTTGATCTGTATTCTTCATCTGCAAAAATATCACAATTTAGATTTGTTGTAGGAGTCATAATATCCGAAATACTATCTACTGACATTTCCTTACTCAATGCACTCTCCATTGCAGCGTGTCTAAAAACACAAGAAGCTGCCCCAGTAACAGCGACCCTGACCTCATGTCCAAAATCAGCAATAAATACGCCAACAACTGCATATCGAGAGGCAGGATGTTTGAATTTAACGTATGCACTTCTTTTTGGAATTAAAAATCTGACTTTAGTGATAATTTCGTGTTCATTTAATGCAGTTTGAAATAATCCCTTAAAAAAATCATCTGCAGGAATGCTTCTTTGATTAGTAAAGATTGTTGAATTAAGTGCAAGAGTTGCAGCGGGATAGTCAGCAGATGGGTCGCTATTAGCTAAAGATCCCCCCAAAGTGCCCATATTTCTAACCATACGATCAGCGATGCTTCCTGCTAAGTGATGTAAACCTGGAATCACATTTTGAAGCTCAATTGAACCTGCCACCTGCGCATGCCTAGTCATAGCACCGACAAAAACTTCATTAGTTAATATTTCAATTCCGACCAACTCTTCTATACCTTTTAAGTCAATAAGTGCAGAAGGATTATTTAACCTAAGTTTCATTGAAGCAAGAAGACTTTGTCCGCCTGCAAGCAATTTTGCATCTGTATTGCTAGCAAGAAGTTCAGTAGCATTTTGTAGGTTTTTTGCATGATGGAATTTAAATGAATACATAGTTTCTTTTAAAAGTTTAAGCAATGCTATTTTTAAAGTTCATTTTTACTGCAGCAGATTTTATTGCTTTCACAATATTATGATAACCAGTACAACGACACAGATTTGATGAAATTTGCTCTCTAATTAAGTCCTCGCTGGGATTAGGGTACATCTCCAATAAGTTTAAGGCACTCATAATCATTCCGGGGGTGCAATATCCACATTGCAAGGCATGCTCTTCATTAAAAGCGATTTGCATCGGATGCAAATTTCCATCACTTTGAATTAAAGACTCAATAGTCTTTACGGTAGAGCCATCAGCTTGTAGAGCTAAAACATTACAGCTTTTTATAGCTTTATCATTAAGATGAACAGTGCATGCCCCACATTGCGCAGTATCACATCCAATGTGTGTGCCAGTTAGACGGCAGTTTTCCCGAATGAAATTAACTAAAAGTGTTCTTTCTTCGATAAAGTGAGTTTCAACCTTACCATTAATATTGATAGATACTGACACCATATTTTTAAACTTCCTTTAAACGTTATTTAAAACAATAACTTCAATAAACTCTACTCACTTTTTGATTATATTAGTCTAAAATAAAAGTATTTTGATATAAAGTAAATTAAGTTTTGGAGATTTTTATGCATCCGCAAGGAATTGGAAAATCTGTGCTTAGGAGAGAAGATCGTGCGCTTCTCACGGGAAATGGCCTTTTTGTAGCGGATATTCATATTGACAAAATGCTTTATTGTGCGTTTCTAAGATCTCCGCATGCGCATGCGTATATAAAAAGTATTCAATACGATGCTGCAATTACTGCTCCCGGAGTAAGTTATGTTTTTACAGGAAAGGACCTGCAAATCGATGGTGTAAAACAAATGGTTCCACTTTGGTCAATTCCTGGTGTCGACCAAACTACACTAATCGATCCAGCTCGATGGTCAATTGCCTTGGATAAGGTTCTCCATGTAGGCGAAATAGTTGCTGTTGTAATAGCTGATACCGCGAATAATGCTAATGACGCCATTGAAAAGATTGAAGTTGAATACGAAATATTAGACGCTGTAGTTGATCTAAGTGAGGCTATCAAGCCTGAAGCTCCTCAGATCCATAAACAAGCACCCTTAAATACTGCTTTGCGTTTTGAAAGGGGATCAAAATCAGCGGTTGAAGATGCGTTTACGAAAGCCAAACATGTGGTGTCTATTGAGATAGTCAACCATCGATTGGTTTGTGCAGCGTTAGAGCCTCGAGCGGTAGTTGCGAAACCATCCCCATCTGAAGGTTCAGATGGACACGCTTTGACACTTTGGTCATCAACCCAAATTCCTCATTTGGTCAGAAAATTAATTTCCGAACAACTAAACATTAATGAAAATTCAGTTCGTGTAATTGCACCTGATGTCGGAGGAGGCTTTGGGACCAAGGGTAAGCTTTATCCAGAGGAAGTCATTTTGTCGTGGGCAGCTATTAAAACTCGAAAACCTTTAAAGTGGATTAGTACTCGCAGTGAAGCTTTTGTTAGTGATTATCAAGGCAGAGATCACTTGACTCAAGCTCAAATCGCTTTAGATGAACATGGATACATTTTGGGTTTGAATGTAAAAACATTAGCTTCTCTTGGTGCTTACGTGTCAACTGTGGGTGCTGCAGTTCCAACTACTGTTTATACAGCGGTACTATCTGGTCCCTACAAGATACCAGCAATTTATGCCCAAGTCTCTATTGTATTCACTAATACAGTTCCAACCGATGCCTACCGCGGCGCTGGTCGCCCTGAAGCATGCTTCGTACTCGAACGGCTGATAGAAGAGGCTGCGATTAAAACGGGTTTCGACAGGGTAGCACTTCGTAGAAAAAATTTCATACCTGCAAGTCAAATGCCCTACTCTACACCTATTGGCCCGGTTTACGATAGCGGAGACTTTGCAAAACTATTTGATCGTGCGCTCACTGTGAGTGACTATTCGGGTTTTGAAAGTCGAAGGAGAAGTTCAAAAGAAAATGGAATGCTTAGAGGTTTTGGTATTTGTTATTTTATTGAAAGCTCTGGCGTTGCCCCTTCAAAACCAGCTGGTATGTTTGGTTCTAGGACCGGACTATTTGAATCAGCAGATATTCGTGTAGCTGCAGATGGTAGTTTGTTAGTAATGTGTGGCACCCATAACCATGGTCAAGCACACTCAACCACTTATGCTCAATTACTCGCCTCTAAATTAGGTGTACCTCTATCCTTAATTGAAATTGTTGAAGGAGATACGGGCAGAGTACCTTACGGAACTGGAACGTTTGGATCTCGCTCAATGGTTGTCGCTGGAAGTGCTATTTTGCTTGCCGCCGATAAAATAATTATAAAATGTAAAAAACTAGCAGCACATATTCTTGACTGTGATACGGCTGCGATTAGTCATCAAGTTAGAGGTGATAAATGCGAGTTTGTCTCAACTAATGGAAAGAATATAAATTGGTATCAATTGGCTAGAGCAATTACGTGTGCTCATGATCTTCCTGTAGGCATGGAGCCTGTACTTCATGAAAATGCTTTTTATGATCCCAGTAACTTTACTTGGTCAAATGGTGCACAAACTTGTGAAGTAGAAATTGATCCACATACAGGAATCACTAAAATACTTTCCTATTTTGCTATAGATGATGCTGGCACTATCATCAACCCTATGGTAGTTCAAGGTCAAACTCAAG
>Ga0164297_10004055_pt1 | contig 13322 bp, 10 predicted proteins | sample GEODES058metaG_FD_113539 | JGI IMG/M metagenome (GOLD analysis project Ga0164297, IMG submission 113539) | Dystrophic lake water microbial communities from Trout Bog Lake, Wisconsin, USA - GEODES058 metaG | ecosystem: Environmental > Aquatic > Freshwater > Lake | place: USA: Trout Bog Lake... | reverse complement strand
TGACCCCGAGTGCGGCCGTGCAGAGTCAGCGCAGTGATGCCCCAGTCAGACATCGAAGCAGCAATCTCGTGAGCGCAGCGCTTGTCTTCATCATCGGCGAAACCGGTGCGCGTTTTCAGGGTCAGTGGCACATGAAGCAGCGGCGCTGTTGCCCGACAAATGGCCTCCATGCGCTGCGGTTTCGTCAATAATGCGCTACCTGCGCCTTTGTCGCACACCAGATCGATGGGGCACCCGCAATTGAGATCGACAAAGTCGCAGGAAAGATTCAGGTCGCTGAGCAGCTCTGCAACACGCGCCACCGCATCTGGGTAGCCGCCACACAGCTGGATGCCGAAGCAGTCTTCACAAGGGTGACGCCGCACAAGTGCCCATTCGCTGGCCTGGCCCTGCAACAAGTTGGTCGCCATCGCCATCTCCGAAACCGTGATGTCTGCCCCCAAAGCTTTGCACAGGCGCCGAAACGGGAGGTTCCCAACTGTTGTGAGTGGCGCCAGATACGTCTTCCCCCGGAAATCAACCAGCTTGATCTCCTCTCGACGCAGCCGGGCAGTCGCAACATCCGTCTTGTTATCATCTCTGTCATCCACACGGGGCCGCTTCGCTGCCGGATCTGTCTCGTCATTGCCGCCATCGTCTGCAGTTTTGACGGGCCGGAACGATATCTTGCAGCCCAGAGTGGTGAGACGCGCATCCGCCTGGGGGAAGGGCCGCATGTTTTTCCGCAGTGTCGACTGCACTTCGTCAGGAATGAAATTATGCTCCGCTTGTACTGACTCGACAGGTGGTAGCGTACTAGTGTCACCATCTGCCGCACTAGTCTCCGCTCCGCCGCCGTTCTCAGCGACATGCGTTGCCAGAGCCGGCGGGCATGGCACGTGTGTGAGCGCGTACCGGCAGCTGAGCCCATACGGACAAGCGCCAGTGGAGATGAAAGGACACGTGCCCGGCAGGTCAGGCGGTTTGGAAGCTAAATAAGCGCCCAGGTCGTGGCTGAAGCGGCAGTCGGTGCCGAACCTGCATGTTCCAGCCATAAAGCCGAAGCACAGCTGTTCTGCACGCGACGCGCGGCGGTCCTTGGCTTGCTGCCGCTTGCTCACCTTGTGTGACTCCCCGCCGCCAGCAGCAGGGGCGGCAAGTGCAGCATCAGCAACGTCTTTTGCAGCCTCAGCCGCAGGTGTGCTCAGCGCCTGACGATGCACAAGGTACTGTTGCTTGATGGGCGCAATGTTACTCGCAACAAGCTCCTCGGGCGTCATGCCTGGTAGTCAGTGCGAGGGGGCCCCTTGTCACTCTGCGCGCCACGTCATGCGTTGTACGGCGCCGTCGCCAAGCCAATTCAAAGCATAGCATCGCGGCCCGCGGTCAGAGCTGCTGCACGAAGATGCCGCCGCGTCCAGTGAGAAACGCGAAGAAGAAGAAACGCGACTCCTCTGACGACTCCTTCCACTCGAGCGAGTCGCCGTCAGAGGAGGAACTCAGCGAGCCAGAGGAGGAAGAGGAGGACGAGGAAGAGGAGGAGGAGGAGGAGGAGGACGACGAAGAGGACGAAGAGGGCGATGAGGAGCCTGCACCAAAAGCGCGACGCACCACTGATGGTGGGCGGGGCAAGGCAGGTGAAGCTGGTCGGGGCCGTGGTCGTGCTGGCGCGGCAGCCTCCACAGGGCGTGGCCGTGGCCGTGGCCGTGGCCGTGGCCGGGCAAAGAAAGAGGACAACCTAGAGGTTGATGCCGGTGTGCCTGTGCTCCACGGTGAGCCTCAGGCTGCGAATACGCGGCTCCCGCGTCCGCCGCTGCCTAGCGTGCCACTCAGAACTGGACCTGGTGGTGGCGCGGCGGCGCCTATTCTTCAAGGCAGAGTCCTGCAGCCCGGTCCAGGCGTCAACAGAGCACCGCCGCCGCCACCGCTGATCACCGCTCCAGAGCTGGACGAGCTTGAAGCCCCACCTCCGCCGGGTGCTGGTGGCCGCGAGGAGAGCGAGAGCGATGACGACTTCGACCCAGCAGCTTATGAGGCCCGAGAGCAGTCTCTGCGCCGAGCCGAGGCGCAGCGCATGCGCCATCTGCTGGCCTCGTTCACGCCTGAGCAGCTGGAACGGTACGAGTGCTTCCGGCGGAGCACGCTGAACCGGAAGACAGTGCGCAAAGTAGTGGGCGTTGTCACAGGAAACGGCCCCAAGGAGGCTGCTCTCATCGTCATCGCGGGTCTGGCCAAGACATTTGTGGGCGACCTCGTGGAGGAGGGACTACGCGTGCAGGCGGAGAGAGAGGAGGAGGGGCCGCTGCGGCCGTCACACGTAAGAGAGGCACATCGACGGCTCTTTGCGCGAGGTGCGTCGTTGGTTATGTTTCGGACAATGTCTTGCAGAGTGCTAACCTGCGATGTGTGTATCGTGACAGGGAAAGTGTTCAGCAGCGCGGCGAGGCCGTCGCCGATGGGAGCGAGAGGGGCGGCGGCGAGGACGAGGCTGTGACCTACTCTGGACCCTTTGTGTTTGTGCCTGTTCCTTCCACGGAGACAGCCAAAGCAACGCGTGCACGTCGAATTGCTATAAATCATCGCGCATTACAACATTCCGTCTTCCTCAGTCACGAACCCTGCCGGCGTTGATCTGCTCACATTACCCGCCCTGCTCCGCTGCTGTAAGCCTACGCTCAACACACGATCCGCTTCCACCCCCACAGCGCCGGCGCCGCCGCTTGCCCTGACCACAGGCGGTTCTACTTCGGACGCCCATCCATCATGGTCGCTCGCTGCTGACGCCGTCATATTGGCAGCATCAAAGCCGCCGCGCGTAGCGTTGCTAGCACTCTCGTTCACCCCTGCTGTAAGCGCTGTCAAGTTGCTCACAAGAGGCGCTGAGTGCCACTCCAGAACATCAGCTGCGCTCGTATCGTCCACACGCGCGCTGCTGGCATTGCTGCTCTGGCGCTGCAGCGCAACCACTACTTGGCCGGAAGCCGCTCCAAGGCCAGCTTCAGAGGTGGTGACTAGCGTCGATACAGTTCTATCATCGTCAGCCTGAGCTGGCGGACTCCACACTGCCGCCGCTAAAGTCACCGGCGGCGGGTACGCGTTCACACTGCCGGGTGCAGCGAAGTTATGCACCCGTGTGACTCCTAAAACTTCGCCATCTACTGTTGCGCCACTGACCATCGCGGCGACGTTTTCTGCAGCTGGGCTGTGGAGTGCGGCACCGCCGACCCCGCCTTGCTGTGCGCCCTGCATGTACGTCATCACGATGAGGCCGCCGACACCGACGCCGATGACAGTGAGCACGAACACGCCCACGCCAGGGCCCCGCTCAGCAGAGAGGACTCCGCCTCTCCACCCCCGAGCCAGGGCAGTCACGCACGCGCTGATGCTGCCACCCACCGTTGCTGTCAAGTGCGGTCCCAATGTGCGAGTGAGCAAATCTTCGGGGCCGCTGAACAGCGCGAAGGAGAGGAGAACAAGAGCAAGGCCGATGAGGAAGCTCGGACTCGGCAGCACTCGGTTCATGGCACTTTCCAAGACGCAGCTGAGCAGGATGCTGACTGCAGTCGCGAATCCTTTCACGATGTTGTCCGTGTACTTGAGGACCAAACCAACAACGAGTCCGCCAAGTGCCTGGAGCCAGATGACTGCCCAGGTGTAGGTGTTGAAGTTGTCGAGCACTGCAGCTAAGCCGCGGCCACGCACATCTGGAGCAGATGACAAGTACCCGAGCACCTGGACGCCTGCAAAAAGGGCGCCCCAGCCTGCGAGCTGCACGTTCAATGTCAGGAGCGGGCGGCCAACCTCGAGAGAAGCGCCGCCGCCGCCTTGTGATGACGAAGACGGCACGCCGTTACCACCAGATGTGATGGCCCCACTGCGTGGACTATGTTCCCCAATACCGTGCGCTTTGCTGTTCTCAACGGAGCTTGTTGGCTGACGGCCACCTTCTTCCGCCACGCCGTCGTCGTCGCCGCTAACATCTACAACCAGCGGGCGCGTGTCCACATCGCTGTTACGCGCCGCTGCTTTCGCACCGGGTGATGACCCCGCCCCGACAGGCGACACCAAATGATGCATGCCTCCGCTGCCCCCACCACCGAATCGCTCCGTTTTCAACAGTCGTTCTACAAACACACTCGCGTAGCCACTGAACACAGCTGCTGCTAATGCTGCCGCAAGTCCCAAGAACCAGTGGCCGTGAAATGCTCCACTGACAGCAGCAATTGTGCTCTGCATCGACTCCGCCTGGCCATCCGCGGACGTGTGGCTCCGCACAGGCACACCGTCTGTCGTAGACGCCGCGTCGTGAGCGAGCACCGCCCTGGACGTGCCGCGGCCTGCGTGCGCGGACGCCGACAGGTTGACGACTGACACTCCCAGGGCGAGGACTGGCAGGCTTATCCACTGCTGCAGCTGCAAGCTGCGGTTCAACGCGACGACAGAGAAGAAAGCGGTGGGGAGGAGCTTCATTTGGTTGGTCACTACGCAAATGAAGCAAAGGGAGGAGTCAGTACGAGGACGCACTTTTCCGAGAAGAACAGGAGGCAGCAAGTCTTATCAGCGCGCGCACACGGCGTACCTTGGAAGGTGACTGCGTCCAGCTCCGTGGCTGCGTACAGGTTGAGCTGCTGCGTAGCGACGAACAGCGCGCTGGGCATCGCAAGAGGGAGGGAGCTTCTGAGGACATACAGCAGCTGTTCAACCACGAACGGCACACTCAGCGTCCGCGCTGTACGGCCAGCAGCGAAGGCGCAGCACAAGGCGAGCTTGAGGAGCTCGGTGAGGAAGACAGCAGCGGAGACGCTGTACAGGGCGCCGCCGTGTGTTCTACTGGCGTGCATGCACAGAGTCAGGCCCGACATCTGCAGCACGAGCGTCACCAGCGCAAGCAGCCCGACGGGCGTCATGGGCGCAGGCGTGAGGCAGCACGGCGACGGGCGCTAAAGACGGAGAGGTCTCAGTCTTGGACCGGGTGTGTTGTTGCAGAGAGCTCCCACGGCACCCGCCAGCCTCCAGCCTAGGCGCGCAGGCTGAAGTTCTACACACAGGGGGCTTCTTCGCGTGCGATGATTGCCCCGCGAACGGGCCAGACCTGTGCTAGGTACCCCATTTACAGCGCTATGCGCGTGACGGCGCCCCCGCTAGACGCGAATCGCGGCGGATGAGTGGCTCGCCGCCATCGTGCGCGCATCTGCAAGGTGAGACTGGCAGATATACACGGGGTTTGCGTGCATACGGGATGAGCTCCTCACTCACATCGCCCCCTATCCTGCCCTCGACGACGCAGCCCTCCGTGCGCGGCTCACGTCGCTGGTGCGCACACTCACTGCGTTGATATATGAGGTCACCCCCACGAGTTTCTGACACACCACCTGGCGTGACACCACGCGTTCTCGGCTCTGCACTGCAGGCTGCCTTTGGCCAGGCGTGTTTCCAGCCTCACCCGCCACCTCCTTTAGGCCACGTCGTGTGCACCAGCTGCGGCACGCCGTGCTGCGTCAGCACCAGAGCGGCGGCGGAGCACGCGACAGCGGAAGGGGAGGCGCACACCGTATTTATTGACGTCGCAAGGTGCCCTCCCCTGTTTTCCCTGTTTTCCATGTTGGAACGCCAAGACTGACGTGAAAACACGTATGATGCGACTCCCCCTCCAGAGCGGAGCTGTACTGCGCCCGGTGTGGGGACTACGTGTACGACGACAGCTTTGACAGTGGAGTAACAGATGCACTTCCTTCTTCGCAGCACAGCAGCGCTGACGGGGCTCATGCTGCTGGTGTGTTCCAACATGGTGGACGGACACGTGGGAGTCGAGTTGGTGGCGCGGCGTGTCGAGATTGGGACGCAGTGCTAGTGAAACATCTCACCTTGCATGCCTCATCGAGCAGTGCACCTGCGCCCGGTGCGGAGACGATGCCATCGGCGGCTTCGGCATCATGTCCGAGCACGATGCGTCCGTTGGCGCCGGAGACGCCACCGCTGGGTGTGCGCGGCATGAATAATTTGGGGAACACCTGCTTCATGGCCTCCATCCTCCAAGCGCTCTTCGCACTCCCACCCCTCAAAGCCCACTTCCTTGCGGGCGGACACTGCGCTGCCGTCTGCAGAGCTCGACGGCGTGGCAGCAAACAGACCGGCGGCGCCGATGGAGACACAGCCGCCCCAGCTGCAGCGTTGAGCCCTTGCTTAGCGTGTGAACTAGATGCAGCCTTCCAAGCTGCGTTCCAGCCGAGTCATACGGGTAGTGCTATCTTGGCCGCCAAAGATGGCGTCCGAGCTGCAGGCATACCACAAGGTCGGGGGCCGTGGAGCCCTCACGCGTTGTTACTCGCCTGGTGGCGCCATTCAGAGTCGCTGGCATCGTACCAGCAGCAGGACGCGCATGAGTTCCTGCTCACACTCATTGCTGGCGCTCACGCTGCAGTTGCGCCCAGCGCGATGCGGAGCCCAAGTGCGAGGTCTCTGCCTTCCACGCCTCGTGCCGTGGGTGGCTCATCGTCGTGGTACGCTTTAGCACCCGACGCGTGTGACTGCCCTATGCATGCTACACTGGCTGGTGTGTTGCGCAGCGAGGTGACGTGCGCGACTTGCGGCACCGTGTCCACCGTTACGGACCCTTTCCTAGATTTATCGCTTGAAGTGCCTTCCACAGACACATCTGCTGGCATTGCGCGCTTAAGCTCATGCTTGAGGCGGTTCACACGCCGCGAGAGCTTAGGCCCTGGCGAGCGCATTCATTGCGCCACTTGCGGCTCCCTGCAGCCTGGCTCCAAGCTGATGTGCGTCGACCGATTGCCTCCAGTTCTGTGCCTCCACATCAAGCGCTTCTCCCACGCCGGTTCACGTGCGAATGGTGGCGGTGGAGGCGGCGGTATTCTCGCCGGCGGTTTGGGCGGAAACCGCGACTCGTCGAAAGTGACTACGCATGTCGCCTTCCCGCTGGATTGCTTAGACATGGCGCCGTATACAGCTGAAGGGCTGGCAGAGCCGGCGTCTGACATGCGCGCAGTGCCGCGCTTTGCGCAGGCTCATGGTGGGCAAGGCAACTGCTCGTGCAACGATGCTGGGCGGGCTGCCGTTGGCACCAAGTACTGGTGCGCTGCTATCGTGTGTCACTTGGGCAGCATGGATGGCGGCCACTACGTCGCGTACGTGCGTCACGACGGGAAGTGGTTCAAGTGCGACGACAGTTGGATCACTGCTGCCAGCAACGCGGAGGTGGCTGCCTGCCAGGCCTACATGCTGTTCTACGCGCAGACAAGCCCTAAGACTGAGGTGGGCGCGCCGGCATGATATTTAAAATGCACGGTGGGTGTGCTTAGGAGATCTCGTGTCACAACAGCATCAGCGCGGATGGCTGCCCGTGAGATCACAGTTTGCTCAGCTCCTTGGCCCGGTTCGTGGCAGCCACCACCGCATCCATCAGCGCCGCCCGCACCCCGCCCGTCTCTAGCGCATGCACACCCGCGATGGTGGTCCCCCCGGGACTGGTCACCATGTCCTTCAGCTCGCCCGTATGCTTCCCTGTCTGCAGCACCATCGCCGCTGCCCCCGCCACCGTCTGCGCTGCCAGACCGGTAGCGATGTCACGCGGCAAGCCGGCACGCACACCCCCGTCAGAAAGAGCCTCGATGATGAGGAAGACATAGGCTGGGCCACTGCCACTGAGTCCTGTGACTGCGTCCAGCAAGTTCTCCTGCACCGTGTAACACCTGCCCACGGAGTTCAGGAGCCGAGTCACCAACTCACCGTCCGCAGGCGTGGCTTTCGCGCCCAAGCACAGCGCCGCCGCGGTTTGACCTGAGTGAGAGCAGGCAGGGGTTGGTGAACGGAGGCGCATGCGTGTCGTGACGCGACACAGACGCACCAACCATGCACGGTGTGTTCGGCATGACGCGGACGACGCGCGCAGACGGGCCAGCTGCCGCCTGGAGGTCCGCCAGAGTGACTCCGGCTGCAATGGACACCACCAGGTGACGGTCCGTCAGACTCGGCCCCACTTCCTGCAGCAACTGCTTCACGCCGTACGGCTTGACGCAGATGAAGAGCACGTCAGCGCGAGCAACCACGTCCTGGTTGGAGGAGACCACAGTGGCTCCTGCAGAGGCAAACACCTCCCGCCGGGGTTGCGCGACGTCGAACGCAGTCATGTTGCGCAGCTGCGCAACGCCAGCGGTGTCGAAACCACGAGCGAGAGCTTCCGCCATCATGCCTGCGCCCAGGAAGCCGACTCGGAGGTCACCAGAAGACATGGCGCTGGTTGCGGACACGGATATCAGCCTGGAGCGTGGCCGCAGGGATCGAGCGGATGCTGGCACGCGTGTGATGTGGCGGGCAGTAGGGCAACCAACGCGCATAGCGACGGGGGAGCGCACAAGGGGCGACATGACGACATCACTGTGGCCCCTCGCTGAACGCACGCCCTTCGCCTCATATTCTCGCTCCACGGATCACAATTTTTCAATCATAGGAGCATCTGCATGTGGCGACACAGTCCCAGCGCCGCCAACATCTCAGCTGTTTTTGCCTCTTCTGTTGCAAGAAGCATTTGCCGCAACCCAGCATCTTGCGACGCATCGCAGCACAGTGCACGGGCCACCAGATGCAGCGCATGCGCCCGCTGTTTGACCGTAGCCGATGAGCTGTTCAGCAATGCCACAAGAGTAGGAGCGAATGTCTCTTCACTCTGCATGCTCACAATACTGCCAGCCGCGACATCTAACGCATCCGTCTGCAGTGCGTATGTGTCCTCATCTAGCGCGCTGTCATGTGCAACAGCTCCGCTTTCATCAGCACGGCGCCGTTTAGAAGCTGGCGTGTCCGCAACAGCAGCTGCTTGAGCATCAATGTGCGCTATGTCAGCGGCGATAGCGTCTAGAGCGCCAGTCAGTGCAGCGCATGCCTCCGTCAACGCCTCACGCAAGGCTGCGTGTCGAATGTCGACCACATAGAACTTTGCGCGCTCGCACAAAGCGCGCATGCGTGCCTCACGATCACGCCCAGGTGACCGTAGAATGGCTGCATCAGATGCGACAGCTGCGTGTAAGCGCAGCATCAGCCACGTAAACAGCTGTCCAGTGCTCAGGGGGTCAGGGTCAGTGCCCAGCAGCAAGCGCACTGGCCCGGCCACCACAGAAATACCCTGCGCATCAGTCACCGTGATGGCATACAGCGCTAGATCCTCCCACAACGGCGTGGCGCCTCTCTGTCGTGCATTACCTGCCCTCTCCCAAGCTTGCACAGCCGCACTTGCAGCCTCCACATGCGCACTACTATGTCCCACAGATGCCGCCCACGATTGCAACACCTCGGCTGCCGATGTGCGATACGGGACGCAGCAGAGCGGGAGGAACACCCACCACAAATGGCGTCTCGGGCCCTCTCGTAGCGCCCCACAGAAGGCAGTGACTGACACCCCCAGCGGTGGCGGCATGCCTGGAGCGCACCATGCAGCACCTGCCCGCACAGCAGGCTCCAACGCAGCGCAGGCATCTGCGAGAATCAGCGCGCTGCAGGAATTCATCTTGTTGTGAGCACCATGGTGCATGCCGCCAGTCTTCCCGGCGAGACGGAACGCAGTCAGCAACGCAGTGCACTCTTTAAGATGACCTTCATCGCCAGAGCGGGCGTATGCGGCTGCGTGCCACGTCACGAGCTGGGAGAGCAGGCGAGCACACGGTGCCATCGCTTGGTCTAATCGTGCCGCAGAAGCAGCTGCGCGAGTGAGGTGGTCGCCACGGTCACCAATTATCGGCAGCGGGCTTGCATCAAGCTGGGCTGGCGCTGATGCAGCGCAGAAAAGCGCTGCATCGCAGAGCTGAGTGGCAACAGCATTCCACCATGGATCGACTTCACCGTTGTCGCTCTCCACTGCGCTGCTCACCGATGGGGCTGACATGGCTAGCCCGCGCTGTTCCGCCAAGATGCGTGCTAGCAAATCAAATGCGCGCTTGTGTCTCACTGATGAAGCAGGCGACCAGTCAGTGGAGCACCCGTCAGGTGATGCGAGCGCGGCCATAAGACCAGCGCATAGCAGCCCCGCATGCGGCGTCTCTTTGCCGTGGTATCGCGCGTATGTCGCAAGGCGAGCGCAGACAGCATCCCAAGCAGGATCATCGGGAGATCTGCCATCGGCGAAGCGTATCTCCTCCGGCGAAAGAAGGCAGCACAGCGTGAACGCGGCTGCGCCTATGGGGAAGTACAAGTGACCCGGCAACAGGGGCGCGCCATCATCATCGCCTTGTGGCGCGACGCAATCGTGAAGTACCTCCTGCATGGCTGATGCCAGTGCTGTGGCTCTGTCATCTCCAGGCGGGCGTCGCATCAGCGGGGCTAGCACACGATTCAACATCGCATGCGTAATTGTGTGCATGCGGCTGCTGACGATGGCACGCGTGTATACGTCCAGCGATGTAGGCAGAGTGTTCCCACCGATTGCGTCGCCTTTAGCACTCGATTCACACCACGCGAGCCATGCCATTTTGTGTAACGCCTCAGGACTGACACAACCAGCTTGTGCCAGCTCGCATAGCAGCTGCACAGCCGCTTGAGAACTGGGCTCTTCACTCCTAGTCACAGTGCTCACATGCGACGCCACAAAGGCTGCGCAGTGGCGAGCCACACGCGTGCAGTCGCTTGTCGTTGCACATAGACGGCCCATGCAGTCAATAAACCGGTCTCTGTGCACCATAGCGCTCCCGTCCTGGACACGTGCGCCAAGCACAATACTCGGGCTGGGCTGCACCACGTGCCGACACGCGCGTCGCAGCGTCTGCATCGCGCGAGCTATACATGGCTGGCCGTCTATTTGATGTGTCATCAGCTGCGCAAGCAAGTGCTCCGCTACTTGTGGAAGGCACTTTGCATGGAGAGCTGCTAAACACGCGACGTTCGGCAGGTGCTGGATCCAGTCCGCGGTGTTCGACAGAGCTTGCGGCGTTCCCAAAAGCTGACACAATCGCGTGACCATGGCTTCTGCCGGCCAGTCCTCGTCGTCTGGACCATAGTGCTCTGAGAGGCCGAGGAAGCGCAGCTCAGCCAGGTAAAAGCGCTCGCCGGAGGTACCCAGGCAGCGAGTCACCGCTGGAGGAGCTTGGCATGACATCGATGCGGGAAACTGCTACATGACACTCGATCCAGGAAGGGCGCACGACACGAGCACTGTGTTGGACTTTCCACAGGTGGGGCGGAGGTCGTGACGGCAATAGCGTCATCATCGATTTTACATTTCACGCAGTCTCTGGCCCTCCAGACAGTGGCGGTGTGGGTGCAACATACAGTGGCTCAAAGCCCCCTTCCTCTGCATAGAAGCAGAGGCCCAGTGGGGCGCTGTCACCTATGTGCCTGGCCGCAAGCATCTCATCAACACGCAGCACTGGCCCGCTGGCTTGCGTGCAGGTGGTGGCGTCGAGAGGAACGAGCTGCAGCTGGTCTGCGGGCTTGCTGACGAGAACTGACAGCGCCTCCAGCAGCGTCTGCACTGTCTGAGACGCCTCCACGGACACGAACCACGTGGTGGTGCCCCGCTTCACGCGCACGTGCATGGCAGCGGGCAGCAGCAGCACAGACAAGACAGGTTGTGGAAGAGAGCTGCTAGCAAAACCTGTGTCGCTCGGCGACGCTTCTGCACAGCGACAGCGGGCGCTGCAAGCAACAACGGAATGTGTGTCGCGCTGTCAGGACATGGCAGGGAGTCGCCGCGTCCCCGCGACGAGCTTGCCTGTGTCTCGGAGGTGGGCCCTCGGAGAGTTGCAAGCCGTCGCGTGTTGCATATACTCTCACACTACATACTTGCAGCCCTCTTGGTCGTCGCAATGCTGCCACCACGCGCAGGCTCCGTGCCCCGGGCTCCTGGCTTTCCAATTGGAGGCCGGAACACGGTTGGGGGCAACCGTCGCCAGCCAAGGAGGCCCCGCGCGTCTGAGAGCGCAGCTGACGGCGAGGTGCGTTCCTCATGATTAAATGTCCAGTGTGTGCGCTGCAAATACTGGAGCTGACGCGTCGCGCGTATCGCAATTGCCCGCCACCTGCTTGGCTCCCAACTAGGCTCCTGCGAGCAAGCCGCACTGGACGGAGGCGCCTGCGCTGAAAACAGCACAAGCTCAGGCCCAGAAAGCAGCGGCAGCCGCCGCAGCTGCAGCGAAGCGCGCGGCTGAGCACCCGTTGGGTAGCAAGTCGTTGGAGTTGTCCTCTACTTTGTGGGCCAAGCTCCCCGCTGGCGCGCAGCAGGTTGTGCCACCTGCAGCTGGCGCGTTGGGTGTGCTGGGCGTCATTGCAATTGCGCGTGGGAACGCAAACAGGAACCCAGAGCTGCACAAGACTCTCATTGCAACCCCGCGCGTGGACGATGTCGCCTTCTTGCAAAGCAAGCTGCTGAAGACGTTGGAGGAGAACAAGGCGCTGACTCGGCGTTGCTTGGAGGCGGAGCTGGCGCTGAAGGCTGCGAACGAGGCAGTGGCCAAGGCTGCTGGTGCAAAGAAGGCAAAGTGACAAGGCGCCGTGGACGCATGACAGGGACGGACAGTGTTGTTGACCCCCGCACACGATGGTGACATTGCATCAATACAGACCAATCACCTTCCACCATATGCCGCCCACGAGACCCCAGATGCCCAGATTCAGGGACGCACAGATAGCGCCCTGCACACGTGTAGATGACATTTGCGCGGTCAGTCGACGGAAAAGATGAAAGAGTAAGACCTAAGGAACAGAGGGTAATGCGCACCATTCTGAAGGTGGTCGGCAGATCCGTGTAGCCGGCCCCGTAGTATACTGCTGCCTGTCCTGACGAGTAGTGCGTGATGGCACCAAACAGGTTGGTCGTGTACGCCAGCGTCAGCGTGCCCAGCACCGGCGGCACGCCGGCGGCGAGCATGACTGCGAGGCAAGCGGACAGGAGGGCACCCACATGCGCAGTCTGGCTGGCAAAGATATAGTGCATGCCGAAGTAGGCGGCATTCATGAGGACGCACACCGCGGGCCAGGTGAGGTTCATGGCGCTGAGAGCGCTGCCGATGGCGTTGCTGACATAGGAGACGAGGCCGAGGTTGTTCAGCTGGCCAGACATACCGACAAGGACAGCGAACCAGGTGAGCGTGTCCCACGCAGACTTCTCGCCTAGGCAGTCCGCCCACTGCAGGACGCCGCCGAGAAGGAGGACGCAGAGCGCAATCATGGCGGCAAGGACGGACGAGACGCCGACGGCATCACCCGCAACCCACAAGAACACCGCGAGACCCATCGTGGCGACCATGATGCGCTCATCGCGACTGGGCGGGCCCATGGCGGTGAGACGCGCCTTCGCGGCGGCGGGAGCGTCGGGAGTGCTGGTCACCTCAGGCGGGAGG
>Ga0164297_10004051_pt1 | contig 13331 bp, 17 predicted proteins | sample GEODES058metaG_FD_113539 | JGI IMG/M metagenome (GOLD analysis project Ga0164297, IMG submission 113539) | Dystrophic lake water microbial communities from Trout Bog Lake, Wisconsin, USA - GEODES058 metaG | ecosystem: Environmental > Aquatic > Freshwater > Lake | place: USA: Trout Bog Lake... | reverse complement strand
TATAACAAGTGTTGGTACACTTACTGGTCTTACAGTTAGTGGAACAACCAATCTTCAAGGTACTACAAATGGTGCTACGATCAATGCTACCAGTTTATTAGCAACTACTATTGGCAACTCAAGCAGTGCTGGCACATTCAGCACAATAACAAGTTCTACTCACACACCAAGTAGTAATAATGCTGTTACACTGGGAAGTGCAAGTGCTTATTGGAGCACCTGTTATGCTGTGACATTTACTGGTACATCAACAACAGCAAAATACGCCGACTTGGCCGAAATGTATCATAGTGATGATTATTATACGCCTGGCACTGTGATGGTATTTGGTGGTGATCTTGATGTTACTGTATCAACCCAATCTCATGATACTGCGGTTGCTGGCGTTGTTTCAACTAATCCTGCTTATCTTATGAATGATAATTTTGAACATGATAACTGGTTGCCAATCGCGCTAACTGGTCGTGTTCCTTGCATGGTGCGTGGTCCAGTTGCAAAAGGAACGCTACTTGTTAGCAGCGATGTAAAGGGTGTTGCTTGTGCGTTAGATAAATCATTATATGAACCAGGCTGTGTAATTGGAAAAAGCATGGAAATTATCCTTGATAATTCTACAAGAAAAATTGAAGTAAGTGTGGGTAGATTCTAATGGCATTTCCAACTAGTCCAACCGATGGTCAAACCGCAGTAATTAACAATACAAGTTATACATATAGTGCCTCACAAGGCACATGGAGTGCTACTCAGGCTGGTGTTCGCACACCTATTACTATCTCTGCAAACACTGCTGCAACAAGCACAGGAACAGGTGCGCTACAAGTTGTAGGCGGCATTGGTGTTCAAGGCAATGTATATGCAGCCAATGTTGGTTTCGCTGATGGAACAGTTTTTAATACTGTGTTGTCATTGGGTGCTAGAAATCGTGTTATCAATGGTGATTTTAAAATTGACCAACGCAACGGCGGCGCAAATGTTGCTGTTACTACTGGCAGTGCCGCATATTATATTGATCGTTGGATTTGGAATATAAGTGGTTCTAATACTCAAAATAAAGGTTATACTGGATTAAATCAAGGCAGTGTTTCAAGCCCATCAGGATTTTTTAGTTACTATGGTTGGACAACAACTGCTGTTCCTTCAACACTAACCAGCGGTGATTATCTATTTTTATCTCAAAAAATTGAAGGATATTTTGCTCGTGATTTAGGTTGGGGACAAAGTTGGGCAAGAAATGCCACTTTAAGTTTCTGGACACGCAGCAGCAATGCTGGCGTATATAGTGGATTTATAAGAAATAATCCCAACTTTAATAGCGGTTTAAGTTTTACATATAATATACCATCGTCAAATACTTGGACTTATGTTGCTATTCCCGTAACAGCACCGACAAGTGGAACTTGGGGCGGTGGCAACGGCGTAGGGTTAGAACTAGGCTTTGCTATTTGGAACGGTTCTGTTTATGCACCAGCAACCTCAAATACTTGGACAACGGGAAACTTTACTGGTGCAAATAGCCTTGCATTAAGTGGCAATGTGCTAACTGCAATCGGTAGCACTATGCAATGGACTGGTGTGCAATTAGAACCAGGCAATGTGCCAACTCCATATGAATATAGACATTATCCAGCAGAATCGCAACTTTGCCAACGATATTATTATTCTACTGCAAATACAAATATCAAAGATTGGATGTGGATAACTTATACATCAAACGGCGATACTCGTGGACGAGTGTCGCATCCTACCACAATGCGAGCAGCACCATCAATTACATTTAACACAACAAGTTGGAATATGATTGGTGTTGGAACATCAACAACTACTCCATACTCACCAGCCAATGTGTCAATGACAAGCGTGACTGCTGCGGCAGTAACTGTTGATAGTTGGAGTATTTCTACTGCAAGTATCTCAAGTCAAGGAACTAACTTAGTTTGGGGAAGTAATCAAGGTATTATTGTTTATGCAGATGCGGATATGTAAGTGATGAAAAAATATACATTATGTTGGCACGGAACTATTATTGACAATGAAGATGGATGGAATATTCCACAAGATGCGGATAACCGTCATTTTCAAGAATATCAAGCATGGAAGGCACAAGGAAACTGGCCTGACTTTGAACTTGAAAATTATGCCATTGATGAACAAAATGGCAGATTTATTGCAACTCAATTTAGTCAAATGAAATATAGCTTAAATGATTTCCCTGCCGAAGTAATTATACCATAAATATCATTATGCCACAGTTAAACACACCCATCTATCGTAGAGACTATACAGGTGAAACCCTTACTCATGTTGAGAATGGTCAATTAAAATCGCTGTTTGTTAATCCTCGTGAATTTCCATATGATCGTAGCGTTGATAGTGCGATTGTCATAGGAAATGGCATCAGTAGATTATCTCCTGATATTCAGATTATCTTAAATCAAAACAACAAGCGTGTGGCAGAAGGTTATAAAACAACCTATGCTTGTAATGCTGCATATCGTGATACCGCTGCTGATTATTATGTGCTTAAAAACAATATATTTTTTGGTGATCCTACCTATCCAATAGATCAGGCAAAGATATTTTTGCAAAATGATCTATGGGTAACTTATCGTGATACAAATTTAATACCAAATGTTTGGTATATGGATAGTGGCAGCACGGCTGCATTTCTTGCAGCATTTGATGGTGCTAAAAAAGTATTCTTATTTGGTTTTGATGGAAGTGGTGATGTTAACAATAACATCTATGCAAATACATTAGGGTATAATGATAGCGATTATACATATGATAAGCATAATGCTCATTTAACGAATGTATGCAGAATTTATACCGATGTAGAATTTTATCGTGTTAGAAATCATCATAGTTTTGATTTTATTAGTCAAATAAACAGTTTACCAAACTATCATGAAGTAACAGTTCGTGAAGCTGTGCTATTGGGTGATTTTTAATATTTCTTTTATAGTTTTTAACTTATCGCGAATAACTTTATTAGATAAGCTATTATACAAACCAGGATGTAGTGGCTTTGGTGTAGCACTTAAATCGCACCAAGAATAACCTTTGTGTTCATTGCTTAGCGTTGGAATAAATTCTGTTGGCACAATCACTACAAATGTATGATAAGAAAAATGTCCATCTGGACTGCTGAAATATTCTAGTGGTAACACTTTTTGAATGGTCGGTTCAAACCCAACTTCTTCACGAACTTCTCGCATTAAACCGCCATAAAGAGTTTCACCAACTTCAATTTGACCGCCAACCAATGACCAAGTATTGCTATATGTGTCTTGATCTCGCAAAAGAAATAGCGCACGACCAGACTGTTGGCTAATAAAAAGCGCACCAACTGCTGTCAATTCTCGTGAAATAAAAACTTTTTTCTTTTTCATAGATATACAATAACACTAATAGATGATTAAATCAAATTACTATTGACCAAAGTCCTGCTGAATAATAACCTTCCCATGATTTAACCCATTGTGCGCCATTCCATGCATACTGATGTGATGAGAATGTATTTGTAACATATGAAGCATTGCTTGTTGCATTTGGACGATAAGAAATGTTCCACTTACTGCCGTCATATTGGATAATATCATTGGTCAACGCTGGTGTTATAGAACTATCAGTATTTTGCCATACAATGGCACCATTGCCAACACTTGCGTTTCCTAGCGGATTAACAATCAAATAACGCTGACCAGTAGAAGCTGCTGGCAATCCAATGGTTGGACCATTTATTCTTGGGTCTACGATAGCATTAATGCTTGGCAGTATGTTAGTTGGAATAGTTGCTGGATCAACATTAAACTTTAAGTTGGCTAAATTATTTGGATCATATGCAACTGTGCCAGTGATTAATCTTTCAGTAGTGGCATTTGTCAAATACATCATGCTATAATTGTTTGCAATATTTCCAAACAAACTAATAACAGGTGGCCATTCAATTGGAGCGGTATTAGTAGAAGGATCAGAGAAAGTTGTATTATTAAGAATAGGACCGCCCTGTGGAGTTAGAGTAACATTCTCGCCATTTACAATAACTCCATATCCAGTTGGAGTAAAGTATTGGCGACTGCCAAGATCATTGACCGCATCTTGAATTGCCGTTGATAGCGGCTGTCCATTGGCATCATATGTATTAGAAACTACGCTTTGAATAATGCCAAGACGCAAAATCTTAGCTGGCGTGGATAACCAAATAGGCATCTCAAAGGTAAATGTAGCAACATCAATTGGGTCATCTGCACCTACTGGAATACTACGAGTTGTCCAGTTAAAATTATTAAGCAAAATATAACTTAAACTTGACCAATCATAATAATTTTGAGAACTTTGAAGTTCCATATCTGGATTAAACATACATCCAATTTGTTCAAGTAGTTGACATTTTTGATCAAAGTTGCTTGTCCATAGTTCAACTACAACTGTTAGCTTATATGGTGCTGGCATCAATCGTTTTAGGGTATAGTTTTGACCTTGTTGAGTAGTTACATTGCCAGTTAGTGGATCAGTGGCACGACTTCTTACGCTTTTGTTATCAACATATTTTGGTTCTTGAATACGCTGACGATCATAATCAACTTCCTTGATATAACAAACCATCATAGGAACATTTAATGTGGTTGTATCACTGTTATTTTTTAAGATAGCACCAACCTGACGGTTAGTATCAGCATAGCGAACTGGAACACGAGAAAGAATACTGTTTCCATTAGCATCTTTGCCAAATTCTACATACATCTCATCAAAGATGCGAATGAATTGATTCATAAATCTGCGTATTTGTTTATCGTAAAAATATTGACCCACTTGATTATCCTAGTTTATCTGGTGTTAGATTAAACAAATTACTTAGTGTTTGACTACTTGGTATTGCATAACCATTTGCAAGTTTAACAGTTCCAGTGTTATTAATAAATCCACCAAGTTGTGTATTAGTGTTTGCACCAGTGATATCTGCGCGTTGAACATCTTGAATTGCAGTCCAACTAGTTCCATTATAGCGAAATAATCTTGCTGGAATATAATCAGTGCGCAACGCATATTCGCCTTGTGTTGGATTTAATGGAAATGCTGTATCAACATTAACAGGCAATCCGTTTGGAGCAGTTCCATCTCCACTTAGATATGCATTAATAACTGTTACTGGGCTAATTCCATCTTGCGTTGGTAAAATAAACAACTTATTAACACTGTATCCGCTATTTGGAACATCGCTTTCAGCTTGTGCAATCACTGCATTATTAATTTGAACATTCAGGTTATAACTGCTTAGGAAATCACCAAGAGTGCTTCCAGTTGGAGTTCCATCGGCTTTAACTGCTTCCTGATCAAGAATATCACGATACTCTTGGCTATCAACCATTGGCGTAACTTTGCAACGCCAAAGATGAGGCCACCAAGTTTGAGCATACCCTTCTGCTGCACGAGTAGTTTCTTGAACAACATAAAACTTCTTTAATGCAACTGGTATAGATGAATCAAGCGGATTAAAATCACGAAGATGCGGCAATTCAAATACATCGCCTGGCATAATTTTTCTGCCCATGCGTTCGCTCATATCATTGATATGAAAGGTGATATAAAGAGTATCATTGGTTACCATAAGACCAAACTGACTTAAATTAAAGTCATTATCTTGAATGGTATAATGTCCACGCAGCGCATAAATGTCTTTGTCATATGCACGATCACGGTTTTCTAAAAATAGTAAATCTTGAATGTTTTGCACACTTTGACTACTATATTGTGGCTGAGTCAAGTCAGTTGTTAGACCTTGATCCTTTGGACCAAGATATTTGTGAACATTGATTCCAACGCCACCAGCAGTAAACACTTCACGGATGCGATTATCCTGAAATTTAAAATCGTTACTATGATTTTCTCTATATAAACTTAAACGTGGCATGATTATTTCCCAATGATATTTATGGGAAATAAACTATTGTGTTTTTAACCATGGCGGAGTTAAAATTATTTTAACATGCTCATCTAAGTCTGTGCCATCACTTGCTTTAATATATTTCTCATTAGCATCTTCTTTAAGAATTTCTTCAATTTGTGGATCATCCCAAAGAAGAGGAAAATCTAACCAATGCGATAAGCTTTTAACATAATGTTTGCGATACAGATATAGCAATTCTTGTGAAATATAAAACGGTGGAACTTTCATCCATTGTATTAATTGTGGCATATTGCCCCAAGTTGGTCCACCTCGTAATCGTGTTTGTTGATGAGTAAGAATATTTCTATCTCGTCCTATTACAACTGGTTGAACTTCAATACCAATGCTTTCACATTTTTCCATAAACTCATAGATTGGTGGAACTTTTGGTAACCATTTTTCTACATATGGGTTTGATATACTAGTGACAGCATATTCTTTACCGCCCATAATATCCATATCAATCTCATCAATATTATTCCAATACCAATTAAATGGTTCTTTATAGTGTGGAATGAAATATCCATCTGGTTTTAAAGCATCTTTCCATCCATGAACATCAGGATGCATTGAAAATATTTTACCAAATAAATGATTGCCACTTCCCTGTGGACCAAATAATACGATTAGTTTAGGCATTTTTTGTTAACTCAAAATAAAGTCTATCACCATTATCTTTCTTGAAAGAACTCAATTCACAATTATGAAGTTGAGCAATTCTGTAAGCAGTGTCAAAATCCCAAGGATAGATATCAATCCATTGACCATTCTTATGAACATGCCCAGGATTTGCACGAACATAAATCTTGCCACCTACCATAGTTAAATCTATTACTTTTTTAAATCTAGCATTGATATCGTCAAACTCGCCAAAATTAATGCTGCCAAAAACAATAACATGGTCATATGATTCATTAGGAACTGTATAATCTAGAATATCAACCATATAATCAGCACTGTTATTATAAGCATCAATGCCTATTAGATTTGGAATACGAGCCTTAAATTGGTTAAAACCACATCCAACATCTAATACAGCTTTTGGATTTGCTTTATTAATAATTTCTACAATATTCCAACCAGTAAATTGATAAACTTCGGTTCTAGGTTGCCAAATGCCTCCCCAAAATCTTGCACTATATTTCTGATCAATATCATGCGTTATATCTGCAATCGTGCCATTAAAATTTATTTCTAAATCAAATTCATTATTAATCTGGTTGCAAAATTTCTCCCAACGCTTGGGAGTCCACGGCAATGCATTGACAATAGTCCATTGTGTCATGGTTTTATTAAAATCATCATACTTTGGTAAATTAAACGCATCATGCAAATTTTTATATAAAAAGTTATAAATTTTTCTATTCACAGATTTTTTCCTACTTTTTGAATTTTTTTATAAATATCTTTATAAAATTATTTATCTTAGAAAAAAATTAACTTGGGAAAAAATTTATGACAGAATATGAAAATTGGGGCGATAGTCGTTGGGAATTTACTAAAAGCCGTAGCCGTTGGCATTTTGATACTAAACGACCACCAGCACCAGGCATAGACAGTTACACTCACGTTTGTAGATTTGACGCAGATTTTACGGATGCAATCCGTGAATGCTTGCCTCGTACAAAAGCCAGTAGTTGGGGAACTCGCAACAATTTTAACAAAGATATTGCGGATAAAGGTTTGTATAGTGCAACCGCAGAAGAACAAGATTTGATTCGTGCAGGAGCCAACCCTGATCAAGAAGTGTTTAATCGCACCGCAGCAGAAGATATTGAAATTTTTCAAAAAGTAAGCGATTGGCTTGGCATGGATGAAAGCATGATTAAATTTCATAATCAAACAACAGGACAAATGCTGCATACTCATATTGATAATTTTGCAGCCAGACCAGAACGTGAAAACAGTTTTAAAGTAACAGAGATGGATAAGAATCCAGACATTATGCGTAGGTTTGCCATCATGTTAGCAGATTGGGAAATGGGACAAGTATTTCAACTAGGCAATGCCAACTTTACTCAATGGCGAGCAGGAGATTGTATCACATGGGAATGGCAAGATATGCCACATGCCACCGCTAACATGGGTTGGTGGGATCGTCCTATGTTACAAATCACTGGATATGTTACAGATAGAACTCGTGATGTAGTTGGTGGTGCTAGCAAACAATTGGTGGTAAAACTTTGAATCGAGTTATTACCATAGTATATGCGCCTGGTGCCTATGGCAGTTTTATTGGTTGGGCATTAGACCGTTTTAATGCTATTAGAAAAACGCATCAGCCACCTATAATGGATAATCCTTTGCAACCAGATGGCAGCAGCCATGGTTATGCAAGTTTTTGCAAAGTGCGTGATACCGATTCGTTTATGGAAGAATTAGAAAAATGCCGTAATGCCATTTCCCACTGGGGTTACAGCATCTATGGTGGATGGCCAGCGGCTATCGGAGAGGATATTGACCCAGCCATCCACCAAATACTTCGTTGGATGAATAGTGATGATCGAATTATTTTTATTGAAAGACCTACCCTACATGAGGTATTCTTATGTTGGTTAAACAATGAAACAAAGATGACTCGTGAGCGTTGGTATGGTATGCTTGACATTAGGGATGATGCACAATTAACAGAACGATTGCAGAAAGAGATTGATAATCGTTCGTGCGATGTATCAGATTCTCGTATTGTTAGAGTCAGCGTCAGTGATATTTTAAATGGCGATCCAACTAAATTACTTCAAAAGTTATATACGCATTTAGATTGGGATATCGTAGATGCGTTAGATTTTACTAATGTTCATGCTCGCATGGTTAGTATGCAAAACAATTTACAAGTTCTTGATGACTTGTATAGCAACAAATTGGCGGATTTGACCGCTGCACAACAATCAATTTATAATATTTTTAAGGAGTATAATGATGGACTTCACTAAATTGTTTCCGCTATTTGACAGCGGAACAGGAATGACAATTTTGGCAGTATATGCTGCTGTTATTTTTGGACTAACATATTGGTTTGCACGTGGATTTGCTAATACCAAAGAAGGATTTCTTGTAGCAAAGCGTGAATTAACGACGCTGCAAGGTGCCATGAGCACAGGTGCTGCTTGGATGTGGGCACCAGGCATGTTTATTAGTGCACAGCAAGCCTATCAAAATGGCGTAGTAGGATTGTTCTGGTTTACAATCGGTAACTTCCTATCACTCATTGTATTCAGTTGGTTTGCCTCTCGTCTTCGTGATCGTAAACCAGATGGATTTACAATCAGTGGATACCTGAAAGAACGATTCAGTAATCGTGTGCAGATTCTATTCATGATTGAACTTGGTATGCTAGCAATCTGTTCATTTGCTATCAATGTTCTTGCTGGTAGTAAGAGTGTTGAAGTGTTAACAGGTATGGATTATCATACGGTAAGTTTCATCCTTGCTGCAATCGCCCTCACATATACTCTTCGTGGTGGTTTAAAAGCAAGTGTGATCACAGAAATGTTCAAGTTAAGTATGCTTATTCTTGGCTTGGTTATTCTTGTTCCTTGGGCAGTATCTAGTGTTGGTGGATGGGATATTGTAAGTGCTGGTCTCGGTGGCATTACAGGTAACGGTTCCGCAATCTATGGAACTGATTTTGCTCTTGGCGTATTCATGAGTGTTGGTTTCTCGACTGCAATTGGACATCTTGGTGCGCCATGGGGAGATAATAGTTTCTATCAACGAGCATTTGCTATCAAGCGTGAAAATGTAATCCGTGCATTCGTCGGCGGCGCATGTATCTTTGTTATCGTTCCACTATTAACGGGCGTATTAGGTTTCCTTGCTGCTGGTATGCATTATGATATTCCAAAGGCATTGGTTGGATACACAAACATTGTAACTATTGGAGCAATTCTTCCTCATTGGGCAACTATGTTGTTCTTGTTTATGCTGTTTGCTGGGCTTGTAAGCGTCCTTGACAGCCAGTTGAGCAGTGTTGGTAACCTTGTTGGGCATGATATTAAAAACATGGTCAACGATTTGCCAACTGATATTGGCAATGTAAAAAGCATTACCTATGCACGGTTTGGTATGTTAGGTCTTATTGTTGCTGGTTTAACCCTTGCTAACTGGCCTGGTATGACTCTGGTAACCATCTTCTTGTTCTTTGGTATTCTTCGTGCAACAGTATGGTTCCCACTCATGCTGAGCCTATGGAATGATAGATTGGTTAACGAGCGTGGAATGTTTTGGGGTGTGTTGATTGCATACCTAGTTGGATTTACCACTTATGTTTATGGCATGAACTTTGGTGGTGGACCAAACATTGCAGTTCTAGGAACTATGCTTGCTGTATTTGGCAGTGGTGTTTTATCACTTGCCATCACACAAATTAGTAAGGCTTCCACATGAACAAGAAGATACTCATAATGGGCTTGCCAGGGTCGGGTAAAACCACTCTGGCGAAAGCCTTAGCACCAAAATTAAAAGCAGTTCACTGGAACGCTGATGCTGTTCGTGCAAACATTAACAGTCATCTTGGATTCAGTGAAGCAGATAGAATTGAACAAGCCAGACGAATGGGATGGCTTTGTGACCAAGTTACGGCAGCAGGTTCATGGGTGATAGCCGATTTTGTTTGTCCCACACCAGCCACTCGTGCAGCCTTTGGACCTGCTACCGTTATTTGGATTGATACAATTAAAGAAGGGCGGTTTGAGGACACAAATAAGTTGTTTGTAAACCCAGAACCAGGCAGTTATTATTTTCGTGTAGACACACAAGATGCGGATTTCTGGTCAAAATATATCATGGAAGAACTTGACTTTGATACTCATCCAAATTGGATTAAAGCAATGATTAAAGGATTAAAATTATCATGACATGGAACAATCAAGCACCAACTGTACAATTATTAGGAAGATACCAGCCATGGCATCCAGGTCATACTGAATTGTTTAAGCGAGCACATGCCAAGACAGGTCAAGTTATGATTATGGTTCGTGACACTGGCGGAACAGATGAGAAAAATCCGTTTGATTATTCATTTGTTAAAGAAAAAATTATAAAAGATTTAGAAGCAGAAGGTTTTAAATTTAAACATGATTTTTTAGTCAATCTAGTTTCTAATATTACAGAAATTTTTTATGGTAGAGATGTGGGATACAAGATAAATAAGATAGAACTTCCTGATGAAATAGAAGCAATATCTGCTACAAAAATTAGAGAGGATATGAAACAAAAAGGATTATTGTAGTGAAAAAATATCACTATGTATATAGAACAACAAATAAAGTTACTGGTAAGTTTTATATTGGAGCACATAGCACAAATAATATTCATGATAATTATTATGGTTCTGGAATTCAAATAAAACAAGCAATTAAAAAATATGGGTTAGAAAATTTTACTTTTGAAATATTAGAATTTTTTGAAACTAGAAAACAAGCGTTTGAAAAGGAATTTTTATTAGTAAATGAGCAATTTATTCAAAATTCTGACAATTATAATATGACAGTTGGCGGATTGGGAAGTTCTGTGAAAACAGAACAATGGAAAAATCAAGTTTCTTCTAAATTAAAAGGTAGAAAATTTACAGAAGAACATAGTAGAAAAAAATCGTTAGCACAAACAGGTCAAAAAAATCATAGGTATGGCAAACCTAATCCAAAAAATCCAAAATTAAAAGGTAAAGAAAACGGAATGTATGGCAAACATCATACAGAAGAAACAAGAAAACAAATAAGCAATAGTAGAAAAAAATCAAAAGTAAATTTAACGGAAGAATTAATTACCGCATACTCGAACGCTTGTAAAGGCAAATTGTGGTATAATGATGGAAATAAATCAAGAAGATTTTATGAAAATCAACAACCTTCTGGTTATACAAGAGGTCGGCTATGAAATATATTTTTGTTGCGGGCGCACCAGGCAGTAAGTGGAGTAGTGTAGTAAAAAACATTTATTTTTCTTCAAGCATTGATACCAGTGATTATAGCGATAAGAGAACCTATTATCATGACGCCAGTGGTACCAATCAGCTTATGCATCTTGGTGCGTATTTTGATCCTTATATGGAATTTGGACATAAGTTTAATCTTATGGAGTTCTTAGATAAAGATACGCTAGAAAGGGAGTTTGATCGTCCGTTTAGTGGGGAAGGTGTTCGCATCATTAAGAGTCATGTGTTCTGCCATCACCTTGATTTTATTCGCAAGACTTGGCCAGATTGCCCAATCATTCTCGTTCACCGAGACAATGATGCTTGTTTGGGCTGGTGGGTCCGTTGTGGACACTTTAACATAACTTATCCTAGTTATGAAGGATATTATAAGAATTTGCGTGATATGAGTCATCATATTGATAAACAAAATGAAGACTTAAAGAAGTTTGTAAAAAATAATCAATCATCAATGATGTATGACAATATTGAATTATGTGAAAAGTTAGGAATTGCTACGCCATTACAATTGAATATTCAAAACTATGCGGCAAATGATATTAAGGTTTATTTGAACCAAAACGTAACATAAAGATATTCACATCTTCGCTACTACTAAAAAGTAGCGACCAATATGGATCGCCGCTATTGAATCTATAATTTAATGAATAATTGCCGCTAAAACATTCGTCACACCATTTCTTTAATGGTTGTTGAATTGTTTCTTTGAGAAAATTTGTGCTAAGCGGTGGTAGAAAAACTGTACCAGAAAGATTTGGATATATTTTAATAAGATATTTGTCTGGGGCAAGAGAGGTTAATAAACCTATTTCTATATCATCTATTGTAGGCGTCATCGGTATTGTTTTTTTATTTGTTCAACCCGCATGGACATATAATCTAATAATGTTTGCCTAAGATCATTTGGCATTTCGTGCTTTTCATTTTTTAATTCGTTGACAATGATATAAGTGAAAGCAAACTCAATCATCTTGGCAATTGAATAACTCATATGATATTTATTTCAATTTTATGACTTAAAGAAAAAGTTGGAGCGGACTAGGGGAATCGAACCCCTCGCTTTAGCTTGGAAGGCTAAGGTATTACCACTATACGAAATCCGCTTAGTTGATGTAATCATGAATATTTACATCACCAAATAACCACTTGCAAAGAAGCGCAAACCAAAATAGTTTAAGAACAAAATCAAAAACTTTTTCAAATAATTTAAACTTCTTATACATTATACTTTCTTTCTATGTTGGCGGAGGTACAAGGAATCGAACCATCAACCTTGCGGTGGCAGAGTTTTCAAGACTCTTTGAGCACCTTGCTCGCATACCTCCCTATTATGGTGCTCTCACCTAGAATCGAACTAGGGATTAATGCTTACTAGGCAATTGTTATACCATTTAACTATAAGAGCATTTGGTGCCCACGAAGAGATTCGAACTCCCACCACCAAGTTCC
>Ga0164297_10004050_pt1 | contig 13333 bp, 13 predicted proteins | sample GEODES058metaG_FD_113539 | JGI IMG/M metagenome (GOLD analysis project Ga0164297, IMG submission 113539) | Dystrophic lake water microbial communities from Trout Bog Lake, Wisconsin, USA - GEODES058 metaG | ecosystem: Environmental > Aquatic > Freshwater > Lake | place: USA: Trout Bog Lake... | reverse complement strand
CAGGCCATTTCGATGACACGAGAGATCTCTGCAAGGGTAAGGGTTTTTTGAATAGAATGATCCATGCAGTAATTTTAAACTTTTTTGAACTATTTTATTTAAACCAGAATCAAATGATTGGCAAAATTAGAAAGAAATTAATCGATCAGGAAGTTGATCTTATCCCTGAGAAAGGTGAGATTATTTGCCCAATATGTGATCGGATTATCCCTGAATCCCAAAAAGATGCGCATCATGTAATTCCCAAATCTAAGGGTGGGAAGGATACGCAATATCTTCACAGAATTTGTCATCGACAAATACATGCCTTATTCACTGAAACTGAATTAGCAAACCATCTCAATACGGCAAATGCTTTAAAAGAAAACAGTGAACTGCAAAAGTTTATTCAATGGGTAAAAACGAAGCCCGATGCATATTACAAAAGGACTTCTAAGAGTACAAGACTTCAAAAATAAACTTCAATTACAGGTTTTGTTCACCTAATAATTTAAAGTCTATAACGCCAGTTAAACCATGTTCTTTGACAAGCGCATTTACTTTTGCCATGATGGTTTCTTCGCTCTCATTAAAGTCTAGGCCGATTAAAAATCCTTGACGAGCTTTTAAGCCTGTAGGCCAGTAAACCTCACAAATATTTTCATCAGGATCTTTGAAGTAGCAGCTAATCGCATTACCGTGCGTCACTGTGTAAAGTATTGAAACATTATTTTTGACAAAGCGTTTCCAATACTCAATGACATCAGTTAATGAGTAGACTCTGAAAGAAATTTGTTGGAGAAGTCGAACATCGTTAGGGACATTTCTGCCAGATGCAAGAAGAACTTCATGGTGTTCCTCATCAGGATGTGATGACATAAAAATCAAGCCTGCTTCACGATTTTCATCGCTAATTTGAAGGCCTAACATATCTCTGTAGAATGCCAAAGACCTATCTAAGTCTTGAACATGAATTCCAACATGCGCTAAGCGTTCTATAGAGGGTGTGTGCATAACATTCTTTCAATCAAAATTTAACAATGATTGATTATCGAAGTTACTGGCAATTTCTTCCTACTAGGGAAAACGATTACATCACTTCCCAATGACTCTATTTTTAATTATTTATATCTGCCAACCTAATGCCAAATCAATGATTTGATTAGCATTTGAGTCATCATTACCTCTCCAAGCAAGCATTTGATCTGGTCTAATTAATACAAGCTTGGCTTGATATAAATCAAATAGTTCCTGATTAGGGTGATGAACTACATGTAGCTGAATCTTTCTTTTTGCAGCAGCATGAAGTAGTTGTTGATGATCAGCTTCACTTTCTCCAAGACATAGTAGTGTCCAATCTGGACCAAAAGTATCAAATAGAGATAAATCATCATTGAGCCAAACGTGCGGCGGACGTCCACCTGGTTTGGCACAAGGTTCATAAATATTTGCCTGATCTAATGGCTCTGGACCAGCTTCTTGAGCGATGATAGGAGAATTTATATATCTTGTACCAAAGGTGATACCTGGGATATTAAATTCTTTTCTTGCGTGATCATTGAAATACAGGCTTGCTGCTTGACGATCTGCAATACCTTTTGGGGTATCTTGTTCAAATTCGTCACTAACCTGAAAAAGTCCAACAGAATCGGCAAACATTTTTGCATAGTTTGTGTTTCTTTTTCCAATGGGGCAACGCTCTAAAGAGTATGTATCTAGCAGTTTATGAGGTGATTGACCTTTTATTACGCTTGCCAATTTCCAACCCAAATTAACAGCATCTTCAACAGCAGTGTTGTAACCTAGGCCTCCGGTTGGGGTAAATAAGTGTGCAGCATCTCCCATGATGAAGATATTGCCATGGGACATCCTTTCGGTATACAGGGAGTGTCCTGCAGTCCAAGTGAGGTATGACAAGATATCTACTTCAACTTCGCATCCTAAAGATTGGCGGATGACATTATACGCATCATCTTTAGTCCATTCGTTCCCAGATTCATCCTCATGCAAAGATGCATGAAAAGCAAACTCATCAACGCCATTTACAGACATTAATAAAGAGCGACGTTCATTATTTACTGTTACGTACATCCAAGAACGTGCGTGGGGTATTTTTTCAAAAAGTTGTTTTGAGCGGAAATATACCGCAAACATTTGCCCACCCATATAGCCTCGTTTTACGCCTGTCATACCACTATAGGTAATTCCAAGGCTTTGTCTAATCATGCTACGAGGGCCATCTGCGCCAATTAAATATTGACAACGAACATGTATTTCAGGGATTGATTCATCGGTTGGTTGTATCCAAGCATCAATATGATTTGTGGACGCTTCATAACGTGTGAGTTTCCATGCAAAGCGAATATCGTTAGTACGCCATTTCTCGGCATGTTTTCTCAAAACAGGTTCTACATATTTTTGAGAGATGCGATGGGGAAGGTCAGCAGCACTCCAAGAGCCTTTTAGTTTGCGCACATTTGCGCTGGCTTGTGCAGAAGTGGGTAAGGATAAACGGGCTAATTCATAAGTACTGTAGCGTGTGAAATAAGCTATATCAGTAGGGTGATCTGGAGGTAAGCCAAGTTGTCTTATTTCATTGGCAAAACCATGTCTACGATAGTATTCCATGGTTCTTGCTTGGGTAGCATTTGCTTGAGGGTTAAAGGCAGTTGATGGTTTGGCGTCAACTAAGAGTGCGCTTACATGCCTTAGACCTAATTCATTGGCTAACATTAAGCCGCTGGGCCCACCACCTACAATTAATACTGGAATTTCTATCATTCTTTTTTTATTTCTTTAAGGTATGAAAATATAAAAACTATGAAGATTCTATATCAAACGGAAATAGTATTGCTCACATGTAAGTGTTTAAAAATTTTTAGTGTTTAAAACATGATTTGATAATGTTCAGCCTGAGCAATTGGACGCACTAACCTTTCAGTTTTTTCCATTTTGACTAAGCCATAACGAGACATGGTTTTTAAGGTTCTTGAAAGATTGCTCTGTTTTCGCCTAGTCATATCAGCTAATTCAGTGATTGAGCTAGGTTTAGATGTTCTAATCACGTCAAGAAGAGCCCGATTTTCATCACTTAATACTTGGGACAAAGAACGCATGGATGTGAACCAAATTTTAGTTTGGTTTGTATTCGCCTTTTGCGATAGCCAAAATCCGCTCTCGAATCTTTTCTTGTGGCGCAATTCCTATTTTTATAACTTTCATGTTCACATTACCTCTTTAAGAATCAAATCAACTTCTTTAAAAAAATCCAACATTAATTTTATTAGCCCTAAGTAATCATCGGTAATTTTAGATATCGATATTTACAAATTATTGGGAAAAATGAATAATGAATTACTGAAAAATATCTCATCAAATTGAGATAAATTTATGTTATTTTACTTTTATCGAGTATGAGGGAGAATTGTTAATGGATAGAGCTCAAGAACATTTTAATGAATTAAGAAGACTTGCTGATTCTGAAGAGCCAGAAATTGTCAAAGATTATTACTTGGAAATTGGTGATGAGTTTGAGTTTGACATTGAAGACGACATCACTTTTGAAGAGGATGATGGTGAGCCATTTACAGAGCTAATTCAAACAATACACATCATACTTGATGGTTTAGAAGTTTATGAGTTCGAGAGAACCTATCATGGCTTTTTTAGTGACGACAGTGACGAATGGGAAGTTGAAGAAATTGATAACACCATTGATCCAGATGTCGAAGCTCTTTTAGACGCCTGCGGAATATATTTAGATGAACCTGAGGTTCCTAAAGGTGATCAAGACAGCGATGATGACGAAGACTTTGACGAATAATAAAAAAAGTTTCTTTAGTGAATTCAAGCGTAAAAAAATCCATACACCATTCGGATTAAATACATCATTGGATAATCTGAAGCATTTTTATAGTGTCCTCATACAATTCAAAATTTGAAATAAATTCTAGCTGAATCATTCTTTTGCTTAGTTCTTTATGTTTTGAAGTTGATAAGCATGTAGAATTGAATAAAAATATGGAGACACTATGCAAAATAAACTTTTGCAGCTAGGTAGAGCTTATTGCTTTATAAGGGTAAATCAATCATGAGATTTAACTCTTTATTCAATAATTTTGAGAAATTTTGCAATTGGAATTTTATCTTTTTATGTTTGCTATTTATTAGCTCATACAGTTTTAGCCAATCAGCTCAAGATTATCCTAATAGACCAATTCGAATTATTGTTTCATTTCCTCCAGGAGGCTCTCCAGACTTTACTGCGAGGGTAATCGGTCAACAAATGAGTGCATTACTCCATACAAGTGTGGTTGTAGAGAATAAGCCAGGATCTGGAGGAAATTTAGGTACACAATATGTGGCAACGACTAAACCAGATGGGTATACATTACTAGTAAACTCTTCTGCCTTTACGGTTAATCCGAGTTTATATGGACCGAAAGCTGGTTACGATCCTGAAAAAGATTTTTCTAATATTATTGTTGTTTCAAAACAGGCGAATGTCGTTTCGGTCAATGAAAAAGTTCCGGTGAAAACCTTAAGTGAATTAAAGACGTATTCAACCCATGAAAAATTAGCTTTTTCAACACCTGGAAGTGGGACCACGCCGCATTTAACATGTGCAAATTTATTTCATGGAATTTGGAAGGAAGATATTATTCATATCCCTTATAAGGGAGCAGGGCCTGCTTCTTTAGCTGTGGCGAGTGGAGAAACTCCGATTGGATGTACTGCGGCATTTGGTGTTCTACAGTTTGCAAAGCAGGGGAAAGTTAAAATTCTAGCAATTTCAAGTGACAAAAGAATTCAGCAACTTCCGGATGTGCCGACATTTATAGAGTTAGGATATCCTCAAATTAACGATTACACCTTGAGTAGTTTTTATGCGCCTAGAGGTACTCCAAAAAATATTTTAGACAAATTAAATTTAGTGATTAATCAAGCTTTAGAAACACAAGAGGTTAAAGATAAATTTGAAAATGCTGGACTCATACCGGTTGGCGGGAGTATTGCACAAACGAATCAATATATAGCTTCAGAATTAAAACATTGGGAACATGTTGTTAAGATCACAAAGGCAACTGCTGATTAGTGGATTGGTGGAGACTTATAAGAATTAAATAGAGAAATAGCTAATTCAATATTTTCTATAGTTGCGTTAATTTTTCCTTGTTCAATTTGGGACATTACCTCAACGATTGCTTTGTTAGCAGGTGTAGGAATTCCGTGCTTTTGACCTTCGTTAACAATTAAGCCATTGAGATAAGGGGTTTCTGTTCGACGTTTTTTAATCACGTCTTGAGTGACTGCATTTTGCGATTTTTTACCAATGTGTCCAAGAAGAGTTGCAACTAATTTCTCTGAAATAATTTTAGGATTGTCACCCATTTCTTGACTAGACAGACCAAATATTCCTTCAAGTTGATAATTCAGTGCTTTACCAACTGCGATGGATTCTATGCCAATTTCATAAATTAGATTTTGCATATGCGCAAGTTGTAAGGCATCGTAGGACTCAGCTCTAATCATCGCGAATGGGGCAAGTATCATTGCGTTAGAGACTAGCTTAGTCCATTTAGCGCCCTCGATATTATCTGTAAGATCAACATTTGCAACATGCTTTAATAAATCTCGTACTTCTTCTAAGCGCGGTGTCATTTGTCCATCTAGTTCACCGAGTGCCATCCAGGTTCTACTAGTTGGAGTTTTTCTTTTAATAAGGCCTGGTTCAAAACTCTCAGCGGATAATTCAAGCACACATCCAATAACTCTCTGTGGTCCAATCACTTTAGCTATTTCTTGATTCATCATCCCATTCATTAGTACAACCACCATGCTGTTTTGGTTTAGATAGGGAAGTATAAATTGGCTTAGCCATAGGGCTTCACCAGCTTTTGATGCCAAAAATACGATATCAAAAGTTTCATATGGTCGGTTAGCCAATTCACTCAAATGAATCGCTTGTAGAGCCTCTGATTGATAGATTTCATTTTCACAATTGATTCTTATTCCAACTGTACGAATTGTGTTGATGAGATCATGCCATGGATCAATTATGAGGTGAGGAATTTTTGCTTGCGCAAAATTAGCGGCGACACTCGCCCCAATTGCTCCAGCTCCTAAAATCAGAATTTTTTTCATAGATAAACATTATCACAATAATTAGATTTATAAGGTTTTTAAAGTAATAGAGAAACATTCTTAGCTAATAAAATTTAAAGTCATCACCTTACAAATCAATCCGAAAAAGCTGATAACTTTTATGAGTAGAAGAGAATAAATTATTCATCCTTCCACTCATTTAATTTATTCAGATGCTCAATATAACTTTGATTTATTTTTTCTTATTTGGTTTATATCAATTAGGCCGAAAGTACTTACCTAAAATTCAATTATTTCTTAGAAGTTCTCATCGTATTTTTAAGGAATATCCTTTGATGGTTATGATTTGTGCGCTTAGCACTTTCATAGCGATGCATATTCAACAATCGTCCAACAAAGCTAACGATTTATCTATAGCTTTATTAAAAAATAAAGCTATCAATTTAAAACAATTAGATGAGTTATTAGATGCTACAGATATTGAAAAACTACTCTTTAAATTGCTTACGCTATTATGACCTTAAGAGTATTCAAGTACTTTTTTACTTTAATTGATTTTTCACACAAGTATCATAGAGGGGAGAGCCTACAGTTAAGCCCATTCCAACACACCGTTGTACTGCATTAGAGAAACTTTCTGCCATGTCAGCATTGGATTGCTTAGGAGTTGCAGGTGTAGTGTTATGCGTTTGTGGAAATTGATTTGCGCAAGCAGATAAAAAACTGATTGCTACAAATAGGGTACAAGTTCTTATTTTTTTCATCTTATTATCCGAAATAATTAATGTGAATGATTATGTGCAAGCAGTTGACCAAAACCGTAGTTTAAATCAATCCCAGCGAGTATCTCTTGGCATTTATTAGATTCTATGCAGGAAAGGCTTTGCTGCTGCGCAGTTGTTGAATTAAGTTCGTAAATTAGTTTATCTTGTTTAATTGTTTTAAGAACTTTTATCTCGGAAATTTTTAAACGATCTATCGTAGTTGGGTTATCAGATAAGACTACAAAATCAGCTAGCTTACCAACTTCGATAGATCCTTTCATTTTGTCTTCACCATATTGTTTAGCTGCCCATAGAGAAATAGCTTTTAATCCAGTTGTAGGATCTACACGTTGATCTGGCCCAAGAACTTGACCTGATCTTGTTGTACGGTTTACTGTTGCAGAGAGTACTCGCATCATATCTGGGAAAGCTACTGGAGCATCATGATGTGACGAAAACGGAATGTTTGCATCAACTAGCCATTTTGAAGGTGATATGTTGGCTGCTCTTTCAGGGCCGAGAACAGAGTCTCTATGCCAATCTCCCCAATAAAAAGTATGCATTGGGAATATGGAGGGGAAGATGCCTAATTTTTTTAATTCCGGAATTTGATCGGCACGAAGCGTTTGTCCATGGATCATTACGGGAACAATCTTGCTATTGGGGTAGCTCTTTTTAGCCAAGCTAATTCCCTTAATCATTTGATCAATTGCAGCATCACCGTTGGTGTGCGTAAGGATTTGCCAACCGTTTGCATAGGCTTGAGCAAAGTATTTATTAGCATCAGCATCTGGCATTGATGGGTAACCGTTATAGTCCGCCGATTGTCCTTCTGGAACTTTAAAATAAGGCTTTGTAAGCCAAGCAGTTTTACCTTGTGGAGAACCATCAAGAACAAGCTTCACGCCCCCAATTCGTAAATGATTTTGATAGTTTTTACCGTAGTATGGGCTTTGCATTGCCTTCTCAATACCTGGGAACATGATTGGTGGATATGCCACCACATCGATATCTAATTTTTTACTTTTCGCGAGTTCAGTAAGTCCTAGTAGAAAAGGGCTAATCGCTAAACCTTCTTGAGCTGTAGTATGGCCAAATCTTTTATAGAGATCTTGACCGGCCATAGCGATACTAAGCATTTCAGTTGTTCCGACTTTGGGCAGGATTTTAGTATCAACAAGGATCATTGCTGATTCTTCAAATACGCCGTTAGGTTCTTGAGTTCCAGTCTTACGTTGAATCACTCCACCGACAGGGTCTTTAGTTTGGTTCGTGATACCAGCTATCTCTAAAGCTTTGCTGTTATAGGTACGGATGTGACCACTTTGATGGAAGCACATGATTGGAACATCTTTAGAGACTGCATCAAGTTCTTCTTTGGTGGGATGACGTTTTTCTTTTAACTGGGAGTCATCATATCCAAAGCCAATAATCAGACCATATTTATTTGGAATTGGCGATGAGGCCATCCATTCGCGCAGTACTTTTTGCAATGCTGGGATTGAGTCGACATTTCCGTCGGGTGGAGGGAGTAGGTTCGCTGCTATAGCTTGCACTCCCACATTCACCATATGTCCATGGCCATCAATAAAACCGGGAACTAGAGTTTTACCGTCTAAGAATATTTGTTGTGTTTTTTTTCCTGTTAAAGGCATCATGGAATTTTCAGATCCAACGGCGACAATTCTTCCATTTTTAACAGCGACTGCCTGAGCTGTAGGATTTTTATCATTTAGGGTAACAATTGGTCCGCCATAGTAAATAGTATCAACAGCTTTCTCTGAGCTTGCGAATTGTGTAGCATTGATATTTGTTGCTATTAGGAGTATTGAACAAGAAAGTGCTATTGATAAGAGTCTATTTTTCATGAGAAATATTTTCTTTTCCTAAATGATTAAATTTTTAAAATCACCGCTTAAACAGTTTATTTTTGATTTATGACACTTTAAACTCGATATTACTAATAAATACCTAGAAAAAATAATTTTCGATTTAAAATGAAAAAAACATCAAATATATAAGGAGATAGAGATGCAAGCTTGGAAATCAGAAATTCGTGATGGAATGCATATTGATTGGGATATGCCAATTGAGATGGATGATGGTTTGATACTTCGCGCTGATATTTTCAGACCAACGCACAAAGGTAAGTTTCCTGTCATTCTTTCTTACGGTCCTTATGGAAAAGGTTTAGCTTTTCAAGAGGGTTATAAGACTGCTTGGGAAATCATGGAAAAAGAAAATCCTGATGTGATGCGTGGCTCAAGCAATAAATACCAAAATTGGGAAGTTGTAGATCCAGAAAAATGGGTTCCTGATGAATACGTTTGTATTCGTATTGACTCACGTGGAGCGGGGCGTTCCCCAGGATTTATGGACCACAACAATGCGCGTGAAACAAAAGATATTCATTTATGTATTGAGTGGGCAGCCAAACAAGCATGGTGCAATGGCAAGGTTGGAATGAATGGTATTTCTTATTATGGAAGTAATCAGTGGCGTGCATCTGCAAGTAAACCCAAGCACTTAGCAGCTATTTGTGTATGGGAAGGTTGGAACGATAACTACAGAGAATCTAATCGTCATGGTGGTATTGCATGTACTTTCCGTAAAAACTGGTTAGATATGCAGATTAAGACTGTTCAACATGGTGTTGGTGATCGTGGAAAAAGAAACCCTATCACTGGAGAAACTGTTTGTGGACCTGAAACATTGCCACATGAAGAGCTTCTCAAAAATGTTGAAGACATTTGGCGCAGAGTTATTGACAATGAAATGATCAATGATTGGTACTTAGAGCGCACAGCAAATTTAGATTTAGTTGAAACACCAGTACTAAGTGCTGCTAACTGGGGTGGTCAAGGTTTACACACTCGTGGTAATTTTGAAGGTTTTGTTAGATCCAAGTCAAAAAATAAATGGCTGGAAGTTCATGGCGGATCGCATTGGGCACCTTTTTACACTGACTATGGCATTGGCATTCAGAAGAAGTTTTTTGATTGCTTCTTAAAAGGTAAAAAGAATGGCTGGAATAAGACACCTCCAGTTTCAATGCTAGTCAGAAGCCCTGGTGAAAAATTTGAACCACGTGCAGAAAAAGAGTGGCCATTAAAGAGAACGCAATGGACTAATTTATATTTAGATCCTACTGAAATGAGCTTTAGTCAAAAGCCAATTAAGCAAAAGACTGAAGTTACCTATGACATGATGGGTAATGGCGTTACTTTTGCATTCCCACCGCAAGAACAAGAAGTTGAAATCACGGGACCGATGGCTCTTAAATTGTTTGTTTCCTCTTCAACTGTTGATGCAGATATTTTCGCTATTTTTAGAGTATTTGATCCACAAGGTAAAGAGGTCTTATTCCATGGTGCATTGGATCCTAAGACACCTGTTGCGCAGGGCTGGCTAAGAGCATCTCATAGAAAATTAGATAAAAAGAAAAGTTTGCCTTACAGACCATGGCATACACATGACGAGAAGCAGCCTTTAACTCCAGGGGAAATCTATGAGTTAGATGTTGAAATTTGGCCTACTTGTATTGTGGTTCCTGTTGGATACAGTATTGCTTTATCGATCCGTGGTAAAGATTATGAACACGATGATGCTGCGGCAGTTTTATCTAACATGAAAAACCCGATGAAAGGTTGTGGCCCATTTGTGCATGATGATGAGGAAGATCGTCCACCGGCAATATTTGGTGGAAAAGTAACTTTACATCTTGGACCTAAACATGCTGCGCGCTTATTAGTTCCGGTAATCCCAAAGAAAAAATCTAAAAAATAATGAGGAGATTAGCGTGAATGTAACTTTAAAAAAATACCTGAGTTTATCTCTAGGTATATTTGCAATGGGCATAGCTGTTCAGGCGCATGCTCAATCAAGCAATTATCCTAATAGGCCTATCAAAATTATCATACCTTTTCCACCAGGAAATACCACTGATATTATGACGAGGTTAATTGCTCCAAAGTTACAGGAACGCTTGGGTCAACCGATTGTTGTAGAGAATAAGGCGGGGGCATCTGGAGTGATTGGTATGGATTTTGTAGCGAAATCTAAGCCAGATGGCTATACCATCGTTGCCTCCCAAGGTGGCAATATGGTTGTATTGCCACATACCAGTAAAAACATTAACTATCACCCCATTACAGACTTTACTTCGATTGCTTTATCTACTTATAACTACCAAGTTATAACAGCGAACAATCAAGCGCCTTTTAAAACTTTTGCGCAAATGATTGAATGGGCGAAAGCCAATCCCGGTAAATTAACGGTTGCTTCCAACGGAGAGGGTGGTTTTCCTCATTTAGTGTTTGAACATTTAGCTAAGACAGCAGGTATAACTTTTACCCATGTACCTTACAAAGGAACTGCTGCCATCATTACAGATCAAATTGGTGGACAGGTTATGGCTTCAGTTGATGGAGTCAGTGGACCAGCTCCTCATGTTCGCTCAGGTGCGATTCGTTTATTAGCAATTTCTAATAAGACTAGAGTTTCTGAATGGCCTGGAGTTCAAACTGTGTCTGAAACAATTCCTGGATGGACTTCTAATGGTTGGTTTGCTTATTCAGGTCCTGCTGGTATGCCGAAGGATATTACTCTTAAATTGAATCAAGAAATTAATAGGGCGATGAACTCTCCTGAAGTTGTGGAACAACTCAAACAGTATGGTTTAGAAGTTGTTTCAGAGTCTCCAGAGTATTTTGAGCGAGTTTTAAAAGAAGATTACACAAAATATGGTAAGTTAGTAAAAGATATAGGTTACGTGCCACACTAATCGGTATTTTTTTAAAGTAGAATAAACTTCATGCCAACGGTTAAAAAAATAGTCATTTTTGTTCTCATTTTTTTTATGGGAACAATCAAAATTGCATCAGCAAATTATGATGTTTCTATTGCCATTGGTAAATGCTTGAGTATTCAAAAAATGCATGGTGATAACTATAAGTTAAATTTAAAGAATGTTCATCCTCCCAAAGCCACTCCTTCTTTGCATTTAAATAGTGTATATGTAGCTTTCTTAGACTCATCACCGAAGATTTTTAATCCTCTCAGGTTAAAGCGATTTATTTTTTTAAAGTACACAAACTTATCGTACCAAGATATATTTCTTCAGCGAAGTAAGAACCCCCCCAAGCTTTAAGTCTAATTGATTTACTTATTGTAAAAAGATGAGATTTTTGAGAGTTTCTAATGTTCAGCAATTCAAGAATAAGAAATATTATTGTTCTTTCACAGTATAACTATGGAAGTCAAATCATTGACATCCTTAAAAAGCATAGTCCCTCTACATCTTATTTACTTATTTGTGAGAAGGCTGAGTTAAACGTTGTTTCAAAAAGTTACTTGAAAGATTCACGTCTTCTTTGCTTTTCCAGCAAAATTATTGTTCCTGAGTTGATCTTGGAAAATTTAGGTTTTGGTGCATTCAATATTCACCCTGGTCCTCCCCATTTACCTGGGTGGGCTCCATTTTGTTTTGCTATTTACAATAGCGAAAAGAACTTTGGCGTTACTTTTCATAAAATGACTGCTCAAGTTGATTCTGGTCCTATTATTGCTGTAAATTCATTTCCAATAGGTGAAGATATAGTTCAATCTGATTTAGAAAATACGGCGCTTTTATTTGCTTTGAGTTTGATTGAAGAGTGGGCAGACAAAATAACAAAGTCACCGCCTCTAGATATATTGCCAATTAGTTGGGGTAGCATTAGAGCGACTCAAAAAGACTTTAAAAAAATGTGTTTAATTGATGAAAGAATCAATAAACAGGAGTTTCACCGCCGTTTGAGAGCATTTGGAAATGGTGATGGGACCCATTATTTACATGTAAATAAACAAGGGCGTATGTATAAATTGGATCTTTACAAGAACCAGGACGAAATTTCAGAGTTTATATCCATACATGGTGTGAAATTTGAACTGCAGGAATAGGAATTAATTTCCAAATTATTAAATGCAGGGATTTAAACAAAAAGCAGTATTAGATTTAAATTTTGGAAATAACTTTTTATATTTTGAGAAATATTAAAGAAGTTGAATATTAAATTAAAGAAAGTTAAATTACTGCCGTTATAAAGTTATTAAGATAAATCGATACTGAAAGAGTATTTGATTCTCTTTGATGTGACCTATTTATCTACAAAGGACCCCTCATGAATGTCAGCGCAACATCCCCAATTAACCTTTATCCTGTTCAATCTCAAGTTTCTAAAACTCAAAATAATTCAGGTTCTGTAGAGTCCTCCAGTAATTCATCAGAAGACAATGGTGGAAAGTTGTTTAGTTCAGTGCTAAACGCACTTTCAAGCATTACCTCACAGTCGAGTAATGGATCATCTGGAACATCATCATCAAATCCAGTACAGGCTTTGCAGACATTTATGCAAGATTTAGGGGCTGCATTGCAAGCTGCCAATGGTGGCCAACAGGCTCAAGGTGCACAAGGTGGTCACGATCATGACGGTGATCATGGTGGT
>Ga0164297_10004047_pt1 | contig 13336 bp, 11 predicted proteins | sample GEODES058metaG_FD_113539 | JGI IMG/M metagenome (GOLD analysis project Ga0164297, IMG submission 113539) | Dystrophic lake water microbial communities from Trout Bog Lake, Wisconsin, USA - GEODES058 metaG | ecosystem: Environmental > Aquatic > Freshwater > Lake | place: USA: Trout Bog Lake... | reverse complement strand
TCCGCTTCGCTCCAACCCCGAAAAATTGCCTTAGGCCGAATTTTTCCTCTGTGCTTCCGCTTCGCTCCAACCCCGAAAAATTGCCTTAGGCCGAATTTTTCCTCTGTGCTTCCGCTTCGCTCCTTCCGCTTCGCTCTTCCTCGATGCCTAAACCACGTAAATAGATGCGCATAAGAGGAGTAAACGCCGAACCATGGATCATTTCTTGGACCCCATCCTGGCCCGAGGTGGAAAGAACATATCGGAGACAACGTACCAAGAAGGCATCACGCTCCTGCAAACGCACCAAGATGACCCTGCCGGTTGCGAGCTCTTGTTGCACCAGATGTTGTTTGTGTGGCCGCGACGGCCCGAACTCTACTATTTCCAAGGATGCATGGCGCTGCGTGCTGTCGGCCGAGAAGGCGGCAACGGGGGGGACGCGGTCATGGTCGCGCTCTCTTGGTTCCAACGGGCATTTCACGAATTCTACCGGGACCCCCATCCTGAAAACTGGCACCCGTACCACATAGAAAACCTCTTGGACTTTTTCAAGCTCTTGTTTGACCACCACTATACCGACTATATTTCCCATGTCATGGAGACCCACGTGGACCTGTTCCGGTCATTGTCGTCGCCGCCGGCCGACCTCCGGTGGCTCCTCTTCTTGGGGGCTTTTTACATCAAAACCAACCAATTGAACCAAGCCGACCGCATTTACGCCCATTTGCTGTCATTGGAACCTGCCTCGCGCGACCTGGACTACAAGATATGCAACAATTGTTTGATCCTATACACGCGTATGGCGAGGTTCAATGAACTGCCGTGGTTGTTGAAGCGTCGGTTTGACGTCTGTCACGCCATGTTGGAGGACCCCGCGGTAGAATTCGCGACCAAGGTCAACGTCTACTGCAGCAACATGCTCCAATACGATTACATGTACCACGACCCGGCCGAACGCCAAAAGATGGTCGGCTATGTGGATGCGTATTTCCCCGGGGACGGGGAAGCAGAGACGAGGGCCCGGGATTTCTCGGACATGGCCCCCGAACAGCCTCCGTTCCTTTCGCAGCGGCAGCAGCGACCCCTGCGACTCGGCTACCTGTCGTCGGATTTCGTGGGACACGCCGTGTCGCATTTCATCTTGCCCATCTTGGCGCACCATGATCTCACGCGGTTTGCGGTGGTCCTGTTTGCCACACAAAACTACGCGGCGGTGGCGGCTGACCCGGTGTGTCAACGCCACTGCGTCGTCAACCTGCAGCATCTCTCCACGAAGGATGCGGCGGACTATATCCGGGGGCTGGGCATAGACATCTTGGTGGATCTGAACGGGTACACGGAGGGACACCGGCTGGACGTGTTGGCGTATAGACCGGCCCCGGTCCAAGTGGCGTATTTGGGTTTCCCGAACACGGTGGGGTCGGCGCGGCTCTGCCAGTACCGGTTGACGGACCACCTGGCGGACCTGCCCGAGTCCCGTCAGTGGTTTGCGGAAGAACGCGTCTATCTGGACCGGCGAGGGTTTCTCCTCTACCGTTCGTTGGCACAGGACCGCCCGCTTCCGTTTCGCGACGGCAATTCGCCGTTCTTTCCCTGGACCGTCTTGGGGGCCCTGAACCGCGAATCCAAGAATTCCGACGCCGTCTTGGCCTGTTGGCGCGCCATTCTGATGCGCGCGGCGCACACCATGCTCTTGATCAAACTGAGTACGGTGGAAGACGACGCGCACCACCGGGCCAAGTACCGCACCGCGTTGGCGGGGGTGGCCGAGGACCGCGTGGTCTTTGTGCCCTACGGGTCCACGGCCGACTATTTCCAGCTGTTCTCAGTGCTGGACGTGGTCTTGGACACCTTCCCCTATGCGGGGACGACGACCACGTGCAACGCACTGTACAATTCGGTGCCGGTGGTGACCATGGCCCACCGCGACCTGCACGCGCACAACGTGAGCGCGGCCATTGTGGCTCGGAGCGGGTTTCCCGAACTGGTGGCCTGGAACCCCGACGAGTATGTGGACAAGGCGGTGGCCCTGGCCATGGACACGGCCCGGCGCGCGGAGTATCGGGGCAACGAGGCCGGGCCCGGCACCATCCACCGGGGTTTCGTCGCTTCCATGGAGGCGGAACCTTTCATGGAAGATTATGAAGCGGCGCTGGCGAAGATGGGTGGTCAGGGAGTCGGGTCCGGGTCCGGGTCTATCTGAAACAAATAGCGGTCGCAATGGCATAGAGCATGCCGGCTCATTTCGCCCAACAGCTCCATGTGACTGGTGAGCAAAAAATTTCCGCAGAAGCGGCAACTCACCGACTGCAAGGCCAGACGATAGTCTTCGGTGGCAAAAATCCAGTGTTCGTTGAGGGTATCGTTCGGTTCCACCCCACCGAACCCATTGCGTCGGGACAAGGCGGCGAGGATCTCATTCAGGGTCGCACGCATTTTGGTCGCATGATGCTGGACAAAATGGGTGCGGTCGTACACCAAATACGTCTTGACCATATCTTGGAGTTCGGTAAATATCGGCAGGCGCCGCAACAAGAGACATTGAGTGTCTAGATTTCGCATGGGCCGCGCTTATTCTATGGACCGAAATTCAAATTTAAATTTGAATTCAAATTCAAATTTGAAAATGGACATAAACAGGACGGCACATATTAGGTCAAGATGGGACCCGTCCAATCGCACTACTTTACCGACCACTACACGGAGACGCCGCATAGCGCGACGTACACGTACACGCGCAGTAACCGGTTTGGCGCGGTAGAATCCAGACATACCATCGCTTCCCCCGACCAAAAGGTGCGCAGCATGATCACCTTCAGTGACGGACATGGGTACGTCGTCTCACTGCATCGTCGCGGGTGCTTGGCCAACAATTTGGCGGATTATTACACGGGCCCCCCTCAGGACGGGTTTTATGAGGGGAATTACGGTCATTTAGTGGACTCGCGCGCCTGCACCTGTGGTAAAGGCTGCAGTTTACACCAGGCGGTGTAGAGCACATTATATGCCATGATAATATATAGTATCATGGCACATCGGTTTTCTTTTTCAGGTAACAAAATTACTTACAATGGTCAGCCTATAGATACCAACGACATTGTCACCGAGGAATTAAAATACCGGTTTTTCGCGGACATATGTAAAGATGCTTACGAAGCCCCCGTCGTCAAAAACATATACAACATATTACAACAATGCTTGAATTCGCCTATTACAGGCAATTACAAGTCGGTTTTAGATAAAATAGATGAAAAATACTGGCCGGAAGGGGACGATAAAACGTCGTTCATCAAAGAGCGCACCATCGTGGAAAACAACCTGTTGAAAGCGAGTACCGACGACGGAAGCACCTTTACCCAAATTTCGGATGCCGGCACGATATTTTACGAAAGCGGCATGGGACCCGAAAGAGTGACCAGAAATCAACGTCTCCATAAAATCGCCACGCCGGCCACCATCTTGGACACGGCCACCAAGGATTTGAAAAATGTGGAGTTCTATCCCGACCAGGCCAAAGACACGATTGTATTTGACGAAACGTTCATGACCGCCTTGGGATTTCCCCGGGGGATGACCTGGTCGTCCAATTTACTCTCGCTCACCAGTGTTCCGCAATACAACGTCACCATTCAGTACCCCGTTCCCACCAACCCCACGGTCAGCAGTGTCGTCAAACCGTTGACCGAAGTCAAAGAGAGACCCAGCCGTTTTGGGGAATTTGTGGGATATTCCAAGGGAAACACCGAGAAGAACAAGCAAATCAATTCCATGACCAAGACGGATTGCGAGAAAATCATTAAAATACTGTTGACCAAGGAATTGGGCGACGTGGCCCAAGTCTGGATGTATTTGGCGTATGTCATCATTCAAAAAATGAACCGCATGGACGCACTCATGGTGACCGTGGACCATGTGGTGTTGTTGTTTTGTGCGATACTGGATTTGTCGTGCATGTATACCGGAGGGAGAAGTGGGGTGACCCAACGGGGCAATTGCCGCCTGATTTATTACACCGCCGGTGAAGTGGATTATTTTAAAAAGCTATCCAACATGCTGATGATCAAATACAAATTAATACGCGAGTACAATGAAGGTCAACTTGCCGGATTGACCGACATATCCAACGACATACGCAAATTCAAATACATTACCAGCAACATCGGGAGACAAAAGGGGCAATTCGGTACCAATTTGAAGACCGAATATGGCGACTTTCAGGTTGCCACCGAAAAAATACCCGGCATCCGAGCCGCCTTTCAAAAGACAGCTCAGGTCATTGCCGAGAAAACCGCCCGCCTTGAAAAGGACTTTAGGGACGTGATGGAACGTATCAAGGGCATGGACATCCATAAGGGCAATATAGACAGCATCGTTGACAAGTTTAGTACGAAAATCGCCGGTTACAAGCATGCGCACGTGATAACCAAGGTAAAAATACCCGGTATCGGGGATACCATTCAGAACATGTACATTCTACTTCCCGGGGAATTGTTGACCGAGTATGCGGCCATCGCCGGTATTCCTGCTTCGTCGTTGCCCACCAACATTGACGACTTTATACAAACCATCTTGAACGAAGTTCAAAATTTAGAAGCAACCAACAAAGCTCTCAAAGAACGCAAAGTGAACCCCAATATGAAAATTACCAAGAAGTTGGTGGGTCCTCGGACGGCGAAACCGAATGCAACCCAAAAACGCGAAGAACGCATCAAAGAGCGTGTGGGTGAACAGGGGAAAGCCCGAGAAACCCAAATTGCCCAACGGAGAGGCGTCCAACCCGTCTCTGCCCGAAAAACGCCCACCAGTGGCAGAAAAACCGCGACCAAAACCCGGAGATCTGCGTCCAGGAAAGTGAGGGGGGGTGAAGGCGAAGAACACATGTTGGATATGAAGAACAGTGGTATCGGATACTACGAATGTTTGATTTTGTTTGTTCTGTATTATCACGGAATTAACGACCCCATTGCCCTGCCCGTACTGTATGACGTGGTTCTTTCACGCGTTTCTCCCAACAAGAACTTCAACGATGTCTTTCGCGGCATATTCAAAGGTTCCTCCTCCAAGAATTATTTCAACGAGGTCTTTGACCAATTTTCCGACGAGGAAATCGTGGCCACGGGACTGGAATTGGCCGACACCTATTTCTCTTTTTCAAAACCGCCCGGTCCGGGAAGCGCCAAGACTTCCGTTGCATCCGCACCCGCACCCATAGAGGCAAAGAGCAAGGATAAACATACCCCTACCGGGGTAGCACACAGTCCAAGTGAATTGAATTAACCTGTCGTCATGTAAGCAAACAGATGTCTTTTACTGTCGTATAAACCACATCCCCTGCAAGAAGCAGTCGCACAGATCGTCCTTTTTCTTGCTGGCGTCCAAGGTCGGCTCCCAGGGTGTCAACCGGGGGTCGGCCGCCAACAGTTGTCGGGTATAGATGACCGCGTCGCGCTTGTGCTCCTTGTACTTTTGGGCCTGGCGCTTCTTGGCGTCCTCCGTTCCTTTCGCAGCCGCATCTTGGTCTCCCGCAGAGAAAGGAACGGAAGCAGCAGAAAACCCCTTGAGTTTGTTCTTGGACGACACGAATTCTATGTGCACTCCGGGATACCGCATGAGAAAATACATCATCAGTTCGCCCTGAATGGTCATCATCCGCGAGGCAATGGTGCTAATCTGGTTTTCCAAGAGCACATGGGTCGGGGGATGCGGCCAGGCCGCTGCCCGGGTGTCCAGCTGCCGGATCATGTTGCGTCCCAAGGTGATTAAATCCGTTTGCCGCGCCGACAGAGGAGCGGGACCCTGGGCGCCCACGGGCACATAACACACCCGCTGGAAATGATCACATAGTGCCTCTATGTAGTGGGCTTTGGTGGGGCGAGGAGTCGGGGGCACCGCCACGGCACAGGCGGTGACCAGGGCGGCCAGTTTATCACGGTTCAGCGTGTTCAGCTTGGACCGCGTGTAGGACAGTTTGGGAATGAGCCACCCGTTCTGGGCATTGGCCCGGGCCTTGGCGTGAACCTCGCAGTAGTACTCACCCGAAGGGCCCTGGGGATGCGTCCATTTGGCCAGTTTGCCGCAGATGCGGAGGTCGGATATGGCACCGCTTCCGCTTTTCCCAGTTCGTACCTTTCCCACCGCACACGTGCAGGTCGGCGGCGGTCCGACCCTTTCTTGGTCTTGGTGCAAGAGGTCCACCAAGGTCCAGTCTTGGATGGCCACCCGGGAACCGTCTTCCACCAAGAAGCAGTAGGCGAGGTTTTTGATGCCAATGTCAAAGGACACAATGTGGCGCGCCCCCACGGAGAAAGTGCCGGAAGTAGGCGGAGCGGTGGACATCACAGATACACCATATATAGGGACCACCATCTATGTGGATTCTCTCCGATGAACTTGCTCCAAGTACCATATAGGTCCTCCCTCCAAATGTCTTGGGAAAAGACGTGCCGGGAAGCCATTTTAGTCGTACCGCGTTTCGTTTCTCATTATGTGGAATGGTGCCTCGTTTGTCTGCATCCCCCGTCTCACGAACATTGCGAGGAAATTCCGTTGTCTTCGTGGGGAAGGTATCCCCCTGGACATATGTATACCCCGGTCAACCATACCCACACATTGGACGAAGACCATTCCCTGCACGCTTATTTGGCATACTGGTTTCACCGGGAAAAGAGGTCCGGATGACCTTACTCACCAAGAACATGTATAGGATCCTATACATGTTGTTCATGGACCATCCGTCATGGGTCCGAGCACGGTCCATGGACCACGGACCTTACTGGATGGTGGGGGCGGATTTGCGCGCCTGCAGCTGCTCGCGGGTCAAATACAACGATTTGAGGTCCGACGACTCGTACCCGGGCACGGTCTCCGACGAGGCCGAGTCGTTGAGCGACGTGAACATGTACGGGATGTTGCGGTTCTGGGGGGTGGAGGATGCCGGGGCCTGGCCTTGGGCCTGGGCCAGGGCCGCCGCCGAGAACCCGGTGTCGTTGGCCGTCTCGCGGAAATTCTGCGCAATCACGTCCAGCCCGTGCTTCTGGAGATGGCGGCGGTACATCCAGTTCGGCGACATGCCCGCCCCCCGAAACTGGGCCGCGTTGTCCTGCCAGTACTGGCGGTCCACGACGGATTCCGGCGTCCAGGACGACATCAGCGACCGCCCATCCTGCATCAGCGGGGGGAACTGCGGGTAACGGTTGTTGGTGCCGTACCCCAATTTGGAGGCCGGCAGCGTCTCCTTGATGTAGGCCGGGTAGGCCGCATCGGTCATTTGTGCATCCAAACCAAAGGAATACGAAAACATCGCGGGAAGCTACAGCAGCTAAAAGTCTACTATATGGGTAGAAGAAAAGGGTTGGGAGCGGGGTCCGGACCGATACCGGCCGGCCCCGAATTCGTCGGACCGTATAATATGGAGTCCGAGCCCGAATTATTGACACTCTTGGACAACATCCGGATCAACTGCGTTCTGTATGCCAATGCCCACCGCGAACGTTTCTTTGTCTTGCATGCGTCCCTGAAATACTATAAAATCCCCGTCTTGGTACTGTCGTCCTTTTCCTCGGCCATCAGTTTGTCCCAAGAGTACATTCAACAGCGCACCATTACCATCACCAATACCATCTTGGGCTTGGTATGTTCCATCATTGTCTCGGTGGAACTGTACCTCGGCATCAGTCGCGAAATGAGCAGCAGCGAATCGGTGTCTAAAAAATTCCACGCCCTGGCCACGGAAATATCCAAGCAAATCACGCTGTACCGGGTCCATCCCAGTACGGACATTTTGCCGTATATTGAGGCGTCCTATACCGAGTACAGCAGTCTGGTCACGAATTCGTCCATCATCCGGGAAACGGTCCAAGACCAGCTCATGAAATTGCCTGAAATGACCGTATCGCAAAATGACCAAGGTGGTACTGCGAGCAACATCATACGTCGTCTTTCCACGATATCCGGCATCCAGGCCTTTAGGCGTTCGTCTAAATATACGCCAGAGGCGCCAGCGGCGCCGTCCCCGACCCCGTCTTCATCTCCGAGTCCACCCCCGACCCCGAATACACTGCTGAATCTGGGACCTCTTCGGGCCGGCGCGGAAAAATCGCCCTCTCACGACGACCAAGAGGTGGACCCCACCATGTTTGAATTCCCGTGAATTATCTTCATCCGTGTACATTAGGAAGTACATGTTTGGCAATACTCTTCAAAACAGTCATCAAATATACTGTATTGAAGCGGAGACGGGCGAATTGCCCATCTTGGTCCCGGCTCAGTGTACCGGTGACCCGGTCTCTGAGCGTGACAAATGGATACTCCCTGAGGCGACGGTGCTGTCCACCGCCACCGACGTCATAGTGTACGGAGAACCCCAGTTCACGGTCTACCGTGAACCCCCGGCCCCCCGAATCATACATCCCGTGAAATTATTCATCACATTGGTCTCGTTTATGGTCATTATCGTCGTCATCATCTACACCATGACTCGTTTTCCGGTGTGGACAGAGGCGTGACAGCGGGCTTACTTGCGCGCCTTGGGGCTCTTCTTGGTACGACGCACCGTGCGGCGATGCGCCCCCGGCAACATGTTGATACGCTGCTGCATGATCTTGGCCTTTTCGGCCGTGGACAAATCCGGGGAAATGCCGACCAGGCGCTGCACCACCCTAAAGCTCTTGCGCATGGTCTGCATCATTTTGGCACCCCGGGGCGCGGACGCTCCTCCTTTCGTTCTTCGCGTTGACGACGGCATTATATCCTATATGAAGATTTTAGCCTCCTCATATAGTAGCAAATTGGACCACGACATGTCGCAAAAGACTGGGGCTGCGGGCTCGGCCACGGACCTCTACGGCGAAGTCTTCACGCCCCCCGTATTGATTCATGAACTTCTGGACTCCCTGCCCCCCGCCGTATGGACCAACCCCGCCGGGAAATGGCTGGATCCCTGCGCCGGGCAGGGAAATTTCTTGGACGAAATTCTGCCGCGGCTGATGACCGGCCTCGCGGACCAGTTTGACCACGACGACGCCGCCTGCCGTCGCCACATCTTGGAACACATGGTCCTGCAAGTGGAAAAGAACCCCGCCAATGTCCGCATCCTCCGCCGCAAATACGGCGCTCGGGCGCACATCGTGGCCGGGGATTTCCTGGCCCTCACGGCGTCCGACCTGTTGCTCCCGGCCCCGCGGGCCCCACCCCGGCCCCGCCCGCTGACCTCCCCGCTCCACGCCGAGCCCCGTTTTGACGTGGTCGTGGCGAACCCCCCGTACCAAGCCCCGAAGACGGCGACGTACGCCGGCTCCGCCGGCAACCGCACGCTCTGGGACCAGTTTGTCCGCCGCGGAATAGAACTGGTCTCGGAGACCGGCGTCTTGGGGTTCATCACTCCCGCCAACTGGCGACGTCCCGGCCATCCGCTCTGGTCCACCCTGCGGGAACGTCTTCTCTACTTGCACATTTACCACAAGCAGGACGGCATGGCCCTCTTCAAGGTCCAGACCCGGTTTGACCTCTATGTGGTCGCCGCCACCCCGCGCCCCCCGGACGCCACCATCCCCCTCGTCATAGACGAACGCGGCGTCCAGCACCGCGCGACCCTGCATCCCCGGGACTGGCCCTTCTTCCCCAATTTCATGTATCGGATCCTCCGCCCCCTCATCGTCCAAGATGCCGACGCCGGACTCCCCGTCCTCCACGATGCCTCCACCTACGACGCGCGCAAATTGACCCAGCGCCCCACCGCCGCTCACCCCTACCCCGTCGTCCATACCCTCACTAAAAAAGGGGTCGGCCTCCGGTACGCCGCCGAACGCGACCCCCGGCAGTTTGGCGTGCCCAAAGTCATCCTCAACGTCAACGAGAAGCAGTACCCGGTCAACGACTGGCAAGGCAAGTACGGCATGTCCCAATTGTCGTTTGGGATCCCCGTGCGGAGCCGGGCCGAAGGCGAACGCTGGATGAAGTGCCTCGCCAGCCCCGTCTTTGCCGACGTGCTGCGGGCCACCAAATGGGGGTCGTTCCAGACCGACCACCGCATGTTTTCGTATTTCCGGCCCGATTTTTGTCAAGAGCTGATGCGGTCCGAGGACCGGTCCACGGACCACCCCTCGGGTCACCAAAGACGTACCAAGAAACGCACCCGTCGGGTCGTCCCCGAATCCTAGGACCTGCAAAAATTGATTGCGGCGGCGGCCCTAAAACGATATGACCCCATCTAAATATATAGACTATGATTGAACCAGAAGACGATGCGTTCACCGTGACGACCTGGGAATCGCGGCACAGCGGCACCGACGACAACGAATACGACGAAGACGACGACGACCTTTACCCGACCATTCGCGACCAAGTCATTGACGACATCCAGCCCGAGGTGTTCCTGGAAATAGACGATTATGTCCCATACCACCTCTTGGATTACGCGTCGCCCTCGTTCCACACCAACATGCTGAACGATGTGACCGACGCCATTTACGACGCGGTCCTGAATTCCGGCATGTGCGAAGACACGGACAGTAACCACCAGGAAATCGCCGAGATGGTGGCCGCCGCGTCCGAGACCTACTTTGATAGCGCCCGGATTTATCCCATACGTTCGTATCCCCCGGACACGGACCCGGCCACGCTCCAACGCACACGCACCCCCCAGGAGATTAAGCGCCAAATTGTTCACCTGAAATCCCTACCTCAACCGCCGCAACGCACCCCGGAATGGTACTCGTTTCGCCACAACCTCCTGACCGCGAGTTCCATTTCCGATGCACTGGGCACCCCTGCCCAAAAAAACAAGCTCATCTGTGAGAAATGCAAGCCGGCGTGGGGCGCCGGGGACAGTTCCGGCGCCCCCCCGGTCGCCACGGCCCCCAACGTGCTCTCCGCCACCCACCACGGTCAAAAATACGAGCAGGTCGCCGTGATGATTTACGAGGCCATGTACCCCGGCAACCGCGTGGACACCGACTTTGGCTGCATCCGTCATCCAGACCGCGCCTTCATCGGCGCCAGCCCCGACGGCGTCGTCGTCGCCGGACCGCGCATGGGCCACATGCTGGAAATCAAAAACACCGTGTCCCGGGTCATTGACGACACGCCCATTCTGAAGCACTGGGTGCAGTGCCAAGTCCAGATGGAAGTATGTGATCTAGAATACTGCGACTACCTGCAGACGTGCATCGGAGAGATTTCTCAGGAGGCGTTTTATGCGAAAGACGATGCACCGACGTGGAAGGGGGTGATCCTATACTTGATTTCTAAGAAGGAGGGGGCAGCCAACTACAAGTACCTGTATATGCCGATATCAGACGCTTCGCGGCAACCTGGCCCCGTCGGCGCCGTGTCCAGTGCGGTGGAGGCCTGGACGCGGTCACAGATGGCGGCCTACGCCGACGAGTACCACCTGTTTGAGACCCTGTATTGGCGTCTGCAACATGTGTCGTGCGTCATCATTCCGCGCAACCGCGCGTGGTTCCAGGCCGCGCTGCCCTACTTTGCCGAATTGTGGGCCACCGTGGAACACGACCGCGTGCACGGGTACGAGCACCGCCTGCCGAAGAAACGGGGCGCGGGCGCGGGCGCGGGCGCGGGTGGGGGTGGGGGGTCCCGCATGTGCGGAGCGCTGTACAATACCATCGTGAAGCTGGACGCGTGAAAATGCGCGAAGGTGCATCAAACCGGATTTACATCTTTGCAAGCCTGCAAAGATATAAAGTTTTTATGAATGTATGCAATAAGGAACGTGCTCCTCTATCCGCTGCCACTTACCATGTCCGTCTTTGAAAACACCTCCGAGATGTATGTGACCAAGCGCAACGGGAAGAAGGAAATCATATCGTTTGATAAAATCCTGCAACGCATCAAGAAGGTGGGCAAAGAGGCCAACATCCAGATCAATTACACGTCCCTCGTGATTAAAATCATTGACCAGCTGTTTGACGGCATCCAGACCGATAAAATAGACGAAATTTCCGCGGAGCAGTGCGCCTCCATGGCCTCCATCCACTACGACTACAGTACGCTCGCCAGTCGGCTCATCATTTCCAACCATCACCGCAACACGTCGGATTCGTTCTCCAAGACCATGAAGAAGCTGCACGCCGAGCATCTGCTGAACGACGATTTCATGCAGCACGTGAATCACCACGCCAAGCAACTGGACGCCATGTGCGACTACAGCCGCGACTACCTGATTGACTATTTCGGGTTCAAGACCTTGGAGCGTTCGTACTTGTTGTCCATCAAGCGCAAGGTGCACGAGCGTCCCCAAATGATGTTCATGCGTCTGGCGGTGGCTATGCACGGCGGCGACCTGGACCGGATCGCCGAGACGTACACGTCCTTTTCGTTCAAACAGATGATTCACGGGACGCCCAGTCTGTACAACGCGGGGTCCAAACGCGAGCAGATGTCGTCGTGTTTTGCGCGGGGCACCCTCGTGGACACGCTGACGGGCCCGATTCCGATTGAGAAAATGACGCCGGGTCAACGGGTCGTCACGCACACGGGCGAGGTGCGGGAGGTGACCCAGCTCCACGTGAACCGGCTAGGCGACCACCGGTCGTTGGTCACGGTCCATTTTCACGCGACGCGGCCCATCACGGTGACCGACGACCACCGGTTTTGGATCTACAACCGAGTCGCCGGCGGCGCGGACTGGAAGGCGGTGCGGGACCTCGGCCCCGACGATTATGTCATGGTTCCGAAGAACCGTCACCTGACGTACGTGCAGGAGGAAATCAACATGAACAAGTTGGCGGTGGACACGGAAATCAACAAGTTTTTTGGGATTTGGTTGCGCTACGGGGAGTATCTCTACTACGACGATTCCAGTCGGAACAGTATGGAGGACCGGACCCAGCCTCAGGGTATCCAAATCATTTTGCCGACGGCCTGCGACCAGGCGGTGTATTTTTGCTGGAACATCCAGAAGATGTTTGGCAATGTGAAGATGGAGCGGTCCGACTACGACAACGGCTATACCATCATTCGGTACGTGTTCAAGGAAATGGGGACCGACTACATGAACTGGTTCGGCAAGGACCGGCGCATCCCTGCGCGGATGTTCCAGTTCCCGACCCTGTGGATCCGGGCGTTTTTGTCGGGGTGGAATATCACGGGGGACACGCTGACCGAGGCGCAGGTGCCGCCGGAGATTTACACATTGTGCCGCATGCACCAACTGAACCACTTGACGTTTGTGCCGCTGAACTACGTGGAATGTGACGAGGTGGTGGAGTACGAGAATGCGCTCTATCTGCAATTTGTGGCGATGGAAGCGGCCAGTGTAAAGGCGGATCCTATACCTACCTTGGCCATGGATACTTCAGGGGTGGGGGTGGATACTTCAGGGGTGGGGGTGGATACT
>Ga0164297_10004045_pt1 | contig 13340 bp, 13 predicted proteins | sample GEODES058metaG_FD_113539 | JGI IMG/M metagenome (GOLD analysis project Ga0164297, IMG submission 113539) | Dystrophic lake water microbial communities from Trout Bog Lake, Wisconsin, USA - GEODES058 metaG | ecosystem: Environmental > Aquatic > Freshwater > Lake | place: USA: Trout Bog Lake... | reverse complement strand
GTGAGCTCAGACGCACCGCGGCCACCTGGGCGGCGTTCATGGTTACTCCTGCGAGGGGAGCACAGCCTGGACCCTGGGGTACGTTATTGGTGGGCGACCCTTGTCCTTGCACTTTTCACCGCGCGTCTCACACACGTGTTCGGGCAGTCGTGTTTCTTATGTACAAAGGGGTGACACGAGTGGTGAGTTGCTTACTCACTGCATCCTGAATGGTCCTCCTCCAAGCTCGCGGTGGAGGGGACCGAGGGCAGCCCGCGCCCACGCGTACGCGTCATCCATCTCCTCCGCAACCAGACGCACCAGCACACCTTCTGGCGCGTCGGGCGACGCCCCCAGCGGCGCGCCAGACGCTGAGAAGAAACGGGCTGGTGCCTGAGCTCCAATCACTGCTGTCCCCGGGGCTGCCTCCGCCGCCACCGCCGCTGCAGTGGCAGCAGCGCTGTTGCGGTTGCGGTCGAAACAGATGGCGGTGAATGCCTGGAGGTCACGCAGCAGCGCACGCGCGTGATCACGGACTCTGCACATCAGAGGACCACAATTTGGGTGTCAGTCAGCGCAGACGCGACACACGACATCGTCTTGTAGCAGCCGGACATGCAGGATGAAGCACATCACGCACCGCGGTCCGTACAGAACAAGCGTGCCAATCACATGTGCAGGGCCCATGCGTTGAGGCAGCGGCGCAGCTGCAGATGCTCGAAGCACGCACGCCTCGCTGAGCACAGGATGGAGCATCCACGCCTGAGCACCAGGCTGGGGCGGTCGCCATTCAAGCAGCTTGGTGCGCAGCTCCAGATGCGTGAAATCCCAAGACTCGCCCCTGGCTCTCCGCCCAGAGCACGTCCAATCCAGCAGCACGCAGCTCGCCCCTGGGGCCAGCGCGACGGTGGTAGCTTGCACGCACACTGCGCGCGCGAAGCACACGAGTGGATCCAGCACAATGGCGAGCAGGCCACCAGGCGCAATGCTCGCCACAGTGCTGATGACTGCTGCACGCGCACCAGCCGCGGCATCGCCCCCGCTGCTTGCATCGCCACCTGCACCTCCTCGCGCGTGGAACACCTTGGTTGATCCCTGTGAGGAGAGCACCACAGTTGCGTCTGTTCCCACCGTCACGGCCAGGGGCAATTTGTCACCAGCCACGACGCCGCCGCCGTAGCTGATCACGAATGCCCAGATCGGTGTCGGGACAGACACGTGCCCGGTGGAGCTGCCATCGCCAGGTTGGAACGATGCGAGAGTGCGCGGGAGTAAGAGCTTCATGGGATACGCGGCGCGCACAGTCCTTGCCTCGCATACGCGCTGCGCTGATGTTTGCGCTGCCACGACGACCTCCAGAACGGCAGTTGGACGTCCGACGCACAGCGGGTGATGCTCCGGCAGCGGCGGCAAGTTGGTGTCGAGTCCGCCTTCAGCGCTTTTCTGCATCGCCGCCATTGGCTGATCTGATGATGTGCTCATCTTGTTGTGCTACACTGATTGCTCAGCTCTGGAACAGGCGGGTGAACAGGGCATCATGGCCGGACTGCAAGGCATCGCCTAGCGGGTACGCTCCACCGGCAGAAGATAGCAGCGCCTCATCATAATCAGCATCAGTGCTGCTCGTCTGCGCGAGTGTCCACTCAGCGATGAGTGCTTCACACACGGGTGCAAGGCGCGCTTGCAGATGCGCAGCTGCCATCGGGCCCAGAACGCCCAACCTGCACGCCGCAGCACAACCGTCGCGCAGCTGGAGGAAGAGCAGCGCCCGCATGGCGGCCGGGAGCGCCACACCTAGTGATGCGGAGCAGGCGCCCAACGCAACTGCGTGGTGCACGTCTCCGCGGGCATGCAGGGCCGCAACAACAGCAGAGCATTGGCTACTTGCATCGAAAGCGGCGCCGCAGGCACGCACTAGCGCGCTGCCAGCAGCTAGAGATGCTCGCCTAGCGACTGGATTGCCCACAAGGTGCGTGTCAAGCGTCTCGTGCGCATGCGCCAGGCGCTCAATCATGTCTCCTGCACTGCACTCCACTGCTCGGTGCGCCACCGTCAAGAACGGCGCTAAGAGAGACAAGCTTGATGTGGCGCTTCCCAGCAGATGCGCTTCGAGTGCCTCACTTCCGCGCGGTCCTAGAAACAGGCCGGAGCGGTACACAGCCTCCACCCCGGCGCTGTGCGCGAACCCTCCCGTCGGAAACGCGCTGTCCAGCAGCTGCCACATGCGCCACATGGCGAGTACATCTCCTTGAGGTGATGCGTCCATGATATTTGTTTTTGGAGGCGCTTAGAACAGCTGGTAGAGTTGCGCTAGTGGCAGCTTCTTGGCAGGGGCGCAGGTGAGACGGACGCCGTCCGCCGTGACCGCATACTTCTCAGGGTCCACCGTTATGACGGGCGTCGCATCATTGAAGTGCATGTTCGCCTTGGTGACCGTGCGGCACCCCCGCACCGGCTCCACGCGCTTCTTCAGCCCATAGGCGCCCTGCACGCCCGCATGGCGTGCTGCAGTGGACACGAACGCGATGCTGCATCCGTGCGCCGCTGTGCCCATGGCGGCAAACTGGGGCCGCATACGCACGGGCTCTGGGCTGGGGATGCTTGCGTTGGGATCGCCCATCTGCGCCCAGGCGATGTGGCCACCCTTGATGATCATCTCCGGCTTTGATCCAAACATGGCGGGTTTCCACAGCACGAGGTCCGCCAGTTTGCCGACCTCGATGCTGCCGATGAGATGCGCCATGCCGTGCGTCAGCGCTGGGTTGATGGTGTACTTGCTGATGTACCGCTTGATGCGGTAGTTGTCAGCGCCGGTGCCCTCGTCCTGAGGCAGCGCTCCACGCTGGAGCTTCATCTTGTGCGCCGTCTGCCACGTGCGGGTGACCACCTCGCCGACGCGGCCCATGGCCTGGCTGTCACTGCTCATGCAGCTGATGGCTCCCATGTCATGCAGGATGTCCTCCGCCGCGATCGTCTCCCCACGGATGCGGCTCTCCGCGAATGCGACATCCTCCTTGATGTCTGCATCCAGGTGATGGCACACCATCAACATGTCGAGGTGCTCATCCAGCGTGTTCAGAGTGAACGGCCGCGTCGGGTTAGTGCTGCTGGGAATGACGTTGCTGTAGCCGCACACGCGGATGATGTCTGGCGCATGTCCGCCACCCGCGCCCTCGGTGTGGTACGCGTGCACGGTGCGGCCCTTGAACGCGGCGATGGTGTCGTCCACGCAGGAGGACTCATTCAGGGTGTCTGTGTGGATGGTCACGGCGACATCGAAGCGATCCGCGCATGTGAGACACGCGTCGATGGCGCTGGGTGTGGTGCCCCAATCCTCATGCAGCTTGAGACCCGCTGCGCCAGCGCGGATGACATCGTCAAGGCCATCAGGGGCGCTGGTGTTGCCCTTTCCTGAGAAGCCGAAGTTCATGGGGATGCCGTCCGTGGCTTGCAGCATCAGACGCATGTGCTCCGGCCCAGGAGTGCAGGTAGTGGCACACGTGCCAGTGGCGGGGCCAGTGCCTCCGCCGAAAAAGGTGGTCACACCGCTGGCAATGGCCTCTTCGCATTGCTGCGGGCAAATGAAGTGGATGTGTGTGTCCACCGCGCCAGCAGTGAGGAGCAGGCCCTCTCCTGCAATCGCCTCCGTGTTCACGCCGACAACCATGCCCGGGTGAACGCCCTCCATGGCGTCTGGGTTGCCAGCCTTGCCGATGCCTGCGATCAGCCCGTCCTTGATGCCGATGTCGGCCTTGTAGATGCCGGTGTAGTCCATGACCACCACGTTGGTGATGACGTAGTCGAGCACACCAGCTGCAGGGCGGCCATCAGCCTGACCCATGCCCTCGCGTAGGGTCTTGCCGCCCCCGAATTTGCACTCGTCGCCCAGGATCGCGTAATCCTTCTCCACCAGAGCCACCAAGTTGGTGTCTCCCAGCCGGATGCGGTCCCCTGCCGTTGGTCCGAACATGGCCGCGTAGTGCGGTCGGGACATGATGCATGCCACGGCGCAGTTCTGGTCAATGGACGCCCACTCCTCCGCAGTGGACTCCTCCACATGACCGAACTTGCGGCGACTGATTTCAGCCATGATGCTGGGCGGGGCAGCAATCAGCCGCGTCTGCGTGGCCATGTCCATGACTTCAGGGTGCGTGATGCACAGCGCGTTGCCACCCGTGATCACGCGGCGCCCGCCGATGGAGACGAGAACAACAGCTTTGCGTTCGCCAGGCTCGAAGCGCACGGCACTGCCGGCAGGAACGTTGAGACGCATGCCGAAGGAGCGCGAGCGGTCGAAGACCAGCGCGGCATTTGTCTCGATGAAGTGGTAGTGGCTGCCCACCTGGATGGGCCGGTCACACGTGTTCGTCACCGTCAGCTTGACGGCACGCCGGCCCGCGTTGATGAGAAGCGGGCCCAGCGCGTCGTCGAAGAGGAATTCACCAGGGGTGGTGCTGATCGAAGGGTCCTCATTGTTAGCGGGCAGCTTCGTGAAGGCGTCCAGACTTGGCACCGGCAGAAAAGAGCCGGTGAGCGCGAGTGTGAGGTCGCCGTCTGTGCGGCAGATGGGGTTGTGGACAGTCACCAGCTTGGTGCCATCGGGGAAAGTACCCTCCACTTGCACCTCTGCCAGCAAGGTGACGACACCAGGCATCACTTGGCGTGTGCCCAGCAGCTGGCGCCCCAGGTCCATGAGCTCGGACACGGATTTGCCATCGCGGATGAGCTCCAGGCAAACAGTTGCGATGAGGGCAACCGCCTCCGGGTAATTCAGCAAACAGCCGCGAGCAAGGCGGCGCTGAGCCAGCAGCCCGGCGGCGTTGAGGCCCAGCTTATCGAGTTCGCGCGGAACGAGACGCATTCCTCTTGCTTCTTGGGGGTTCGCTCCAACACTTGTTCACTGACGGTCACTGCCGACCCACACTGGCCGCGCAGCACTCAGCCACGCAGGCGCCAAGCGACGCTGACGCAATGACGCGCGGATGACCGCGCAACGGGTGCCTGCGCGCGCACAGAGGCGCACCAGGCGGCGTTTGGGAGCAGCCTGCGCTAGCACTGCTGGCCGGCGGACGCTACTCACGCGCCGCTGCTTCGGCACCGCGCGCTTTTGGGTGCAGCTGCGTGTACGCAACTGCACGGTGAAGGCCGCCGGTGCGATCCGCCGGCGACTGGGTGTGTGGCGGCGCTGCAGGCGCACTGGGCGAGGGAACGCCCTGGGTGGCGGCGCGCGCAGTGCGGCCGCGAAAGACGCGCGCCCGCTGGTGTGGCGAGACGCACGTAGCTGGACCAGCCGCGGGAGCGCGAGCTGGGGACGTGCCTGCGTCTGAAAAGGCGGCATCGGGGGTGAATACACGAAGTGTGCGCGGATCAGTTGCCGACATGTGGGGGTCCAAAAGGGTGTGCAGCCGCACCGGCAGGCTGGGGAACGCCGCTGCGCAGGTGAGCAGCGGCAGTGGTTGCGCTGTCTCGCAGCGCTGGGACGCGCGGCCGCGGCGAGGGCGGGGCGCGTGGCGGGCGCGGTTGCGGCGGCGAGAGCACTGGGACTGCGGCTGCTGAGCACGGCGGAGGTCCTCGGACGCCGTTCTGGCGGAGGATCCTACCACGCCGACTGCACGGCCGACCGGGCGCGCCAGGAGAGAGCACACGCACGAGGCGGGGTACAACAGCGCTTGCGAGGGGGCGGTCTATGCAGGCTGCCACCTCACCCGATCGGGCACGGGCAAGCGCGTTCCGCGAGCTGCATTGCGTGCGTCTACTCCGTGAGAACCAGGACGGCTACGTAAGACGCGGTGGAATGTTCAGTTCAGTGGTTGGCCAGGACTACAAGGCTGCAGGAGGCCAACAGCAGCCTGTCTGCGGGGACGCAAGCTGCCAGCAGCAGGGAGATGAGCACGGTCAGAGCCACGGGCACGAGCATTCGCACAGCCACGGCCCCGGGCACGGTCACAGTCATGGTGGCCGAGTGGTTGTTGCTACCGGTGACGCATACGGAGGTCACGCGCACAGCCATGACGGCTTGGCGCCGCACACGCACGAGGTGTTGACCAGTCCTGGCGAGTTCGCCACTCGCGCGCAGCCTCTTACGCGCGACTACGCTGGCCGGAGCTTCACTGTGGGCATCGGGGGCCCTGTAGGGACTGGCAAGACGGCGCTCATGCTCGCCCTGTGCCGCGGCCTGCGTGACAAGTACAGCCTCGGCGCAGTGACGAATGACATTTTCACGAAGGAGGATGGCGAATTCCTGCTCCGACATGGAGCGCTTGACCCCAGCCGCATCCGTGCTGTCGAGACTGGCGGCTGCCCGCATGCCGCCATCCGCGAGGACATCAGTATTAATCTTGGCCCGCTGGAGGAGCTGACACGGCAGCATCAGACACAGCTGCTGCTGATCGAAAGTGGAGGTGACAATCTGGCTGCCAATTTCAGTCGCGAGCTTGCTGATTTCATTATCTACGTCATTGATGTCGCTGGCGGTGACAAAATCCCGCGGAAAGGTGGCCCAGGCATCACGCAGGCTGATTTGCTGGTCATTAACAAAACTGACCTTGCGCCTGCCGTGGGAGCGGACCTGGATGTCATGGCCCGCGACGCGCAGCGCATGCGTGATGGTGGACCTCTCGTGTTCGCGCAAGTGAAGCACGGCGTCGGAGTGGAGGACATTGCTGCCCACATCGTGAAGGCACTGCGCCAGTCCACGACAGCGAGCTGAACGGCACGCATGAAACTCTAGTGTGTCACTGCTACGAATGTGTGTTGTCACGATGATGAATGTTGGGGGTTTACAGTCCGTGGCGTCTTGAAAGCAGCGGTGTGCGAGGACAGCCTTTGGAAGCATGCAAGAAGAAAACAGGACGAAGCAGAAGTAGGCTACAGCGTATGTCGTCAGGTGAACGCGCAGGTTTCACGTGACAGCTGCCTTGCGTCTAAGCACAGAAAGCAACAGGTGAGTCAGCACACACACACAAAAGCGTGTGCAAACACGCACAGAGACGCGCCTGTTGCCAGCTAGCTGCGCAGCCTTAGGCAACAAGCTTGGCCCCGGAGCGCTCTTGCTCTGCGGCGCTTGGTCCGCAGCCTCAGCTGCAGCATGCTCCGCCTCCTCCAGGGCCTTCACAGCGGCCTCGAGCTCTAAGAAACGCTGCTCGAAGCTCGAGCCCGGCGCTTTGTGCAGCCCCTTCTGTGCTGTCTTCAACACGTTGTACAACTTCCGTAACTTGTCAGGGTCCTGTTGCAGTAACACAGTGTGCCGAGCATGTGCATCCAACTCGTCTTGCAGTGACGCGGCAGCGCCCATGCTGAAGTCATTCAAGCTGTGCGCATGAGCTAGCGACTGTGTGGAAGCGCTCCCCGCGCCGCTGCCCTCGGACCAGTCTTCCGCTAAGTCCTCTGCGAGCTCCTTCAACTCGTTCAACACTGTCATCGGGTCGGGCAGACTCGACAGACTAGGCAATGCCGAGCGCAGCGACTCGGACAAATCGCTGAGCGGCATTGGCGGCACAGGACAGGCGAAGGGCGCTGCCGTCCAAAGTGCAGCCACCGTGGCACACAATCGACGCCTCGCTTAGTGCCCTGTGTGACTCGCGTAGACCGCTTATGCTGAGGCCGCTCACGCGTGTCGAACTGCGGCCAGAGGACCGCGCAGAGGTGTGTGCCCAAGCAGTGCGCTCCCTCTCCTTTCCACCTGCGAGCTCGCCCCCCTGCGCGCGACGCCCACGCAAAGGGCAGGGTCAGCATCTATGCACTACACCCAACGCATAGCTGTCCTGCTTGGTGCAGCCCCGCGCGTAGTCGCTTCGCAAACCTGCGCCACTCTTGTTAACTGCCTTCCTTTTCCAAACTTGCAGCTCGCCGAAGCGCGCAAGGCTGCAGCTGAGGCGGCTGGCATAGCTGCACCTCCTCTTGCAACGCAGGTGCGTGCGCGCGTGCGTGTTCCATGCGCCTTCCCTGTGCGAACAGGCGCCGCCTGAACTCACACACCCATCGCCCGCCAAACCGGGTGCTTGTCCACAGCAGCCTCAGAAGCTGACGACGGCGCAGCGGATCGGTTACGTAGCACCTCCCAAGTAGTCGTACCGAGGCAGCCATGTCGTTCGTGAGCCACAATAGCAGCTCCCCGCAGGAGAGCTCCTCTTCCTTGGCTGCAGGCTCGTCCATCTCCTCGCAGTTGAGCGTCAACCGCACAGCCAGCGGTAAGCTCATGCTCGCACCCATCCCTGAAGTGCTGTCCTTCGACACTGGTTTCTTCTTGGCGCTGCGAGCTGTGCAGCTGCTGCGCAACGCCAGTGAACAGGACAGCAGCAGTTGTGGCGACGATTCGCCGCCGCCCCTCGTCGTCGTCGCCCTTGGCGGCCCCAGTGGCGCTGGAAAGACAGTCTTCGCGGAGAAGCTGTGCAACATGCTGCCTGGCAGCGCGCTCATCAGCCTCGATTGCTACAACGACGGCTCCAAAGTGCGCGATGACAATTTCGATGATGAGCGGCTCACAGATTACGACACGCTGCTTGCCAATCTCAGCGACCTTCGTGCAGGCAAGCCGACGGAGGTGCCGGTGTACTGTTACAAAGCATCCAAGCGCATTGGCACGCGCACTGTTGCTCAGCCTACGAGCCGCGTGCTGTTGCTGGAGGGCATTTACGCGCTGAGCAGCACGCTGCGCCCACATGTGGACTTGCGCATTGCCATCACGGGTGGCGTGCATAAGGACCTGGTGAAGCGCGTGCTGCGAGATGTGACCCGCACAAAGCAAAGCCCGCGTGAGATTATTCAACAGATTAGCGAGACAGTGTTCCCCATGTTCAAGGCGTACATCGAGCCCGACCTGCAGACGGCGCAGCTGCGGATCCGAAACGAGTGGAACCCGTTCACAGGGCTGGTCCAGCAGCCGACGTATACAATGAAAGCTCCTCTGCCTCTGGCAGCGCCTGCAGCAGCAGCTACTGGTGACGATGGTCACGATGTGGCACGCATCGCGGCGGCGCTGGGTCTGCCGTCGGGTGTGCCGAGTAAAGAGGCTTGGACAACAACAGTGGACACCTACTTGCTGCCTCCACACGAGGAGGCCGCCACCTGCGCCACATGGCTCCGACTCCGTGCTGTGGACGGCCGCTACTTCCTCATCTTTGACGAGTTCCTCTCCGATGGGCCGTTTATTATCAGCCCATGTGTGCGCTTCGAGGTCGGCATCCGCGTGCTGGGTGGCCTCATGGCACTGGGCTACACCATCGGGTGCACGCTGCGCAGACGCACTGTCACTCTGGATGCAGGTGATGCGTGCGGCACCGTCGTCAAGCTAGATGTCATCCGAGCGGGGCACGATGCAGCTGAGCCCTCTGGCACAGATGTTGCTGGACGCAGAGGCGGGCAACCATCCAGCGGCGAGGCAGCAGGTAGTAGTGGTCAGTGGTTCTGCCAAGTGCAGGGCCGTCTTCGGGAAGCGGTGGAAGAGGTGGCGCGTCGCATCGGCATGGCTCAAGAGGAGTGCATCCCCTTGTCGTACATTCAGCAGGTCCAGAACCGCATGCTGGGTGGCATCACTCTCCGCAGCGCTGACGGTGGCGGGGACATGATGATGGCGCCGGCTGCGATAGGTGGCGGCTCGCACGACGCGTTCGGGCCCAGCACACCGGGCCAGAGTGATGTACATCCCAGGGCATCTGGTACTACGAACAGACGGTCGCACTCGCTTCCGCTGGCGCATCATATCGGCAACGCAGCCCATGAGCACGAGGAAGCAGCGCGGGTGGACGCACTGTGCCATCGTGTGGAGGCATTGACTGCACGCATGATCCACGGAGAGCGTGCAAAGGGCGGCGCTGCAGCCTCAGCGCCTGCAACTACCACTGCCGGTGGCGCACTCGAGGCGCTTGCGCGGGCGCATACGGCTCTGGCTGCCGAGGTGGGGCGCATGCGCAGTGACGGGTTGTCGCTTCGCGTCGGATCGCACAGCGCATCTGCGATTCTGTCGGCGCTGGCGATTGGTGTCATTGTGGGAGCTGCAGCTGTTACCTTCGCTGCAAGGCAATGAGTCGTGTTTTAAATGCCGCTGCCTCTAGGCTATTTGCTTATCAGATCAATCTGTGTGTCTGCTCATCACGACACGCAACACACGCTCCCTCCCGTTTCATGGCGACATTTGCACTGAGGTGGCAGTGAAATCACCCATGCGCGCGCCAAACATGTCCGCCAGATGCGGCGGTGGCGGAACATCTGCTGCCATGAGATCTCCAAAGCTACCAAACGCGCCGTCTAGTCCAGGGAGGAGCTCCTCAGCAGACGTGTTCTGCTGTTTCCCACCACCGGGAGTGGACGTGATCGCCTCTCCGTCTGCAGCCTCCTCAAAGCTGGTGCGAGCAGGCAGCGACAATCGGTCCTCATGAACCTCCTCGTACGCGCCTTGCTGCATTCGCATCCCCTCGTTCACCATGCCTGGACGGCGCGTAGCGGCTGTGGTGGCACCACCAGACACGCCACCGTTCTGCGGCGGCGTCATCACCGAAGCCCGCGCGCGTGCTAGTGCCCGGGCCTCTTTCTGAGCAGTCGCCGCAGCAGCGGCAGCCGCCGCCGCCGCATGTCGAGCTTTTAATGCAGCGGCACGTCCTACGGGCGCCCCCTTCTCCGGCATTGGATTCAAATCCACTCGGACAGTGGTCAAATAGAACCTGTCGTGTTGTGCGGCTACAGCGCTGGCGCTGTGGAGCCGGGAGTCGCATTTCTGGCACAGATATGAGCGGTCTTGGCGACAGTGGACGAGAGCGTACGCCTGGCGGTCGTTCCAGGGCGGTGAAGGGCGCGTCAGAGGCGTTGAAGGAACAAACCACACAGAGCACAGGCAGCTCTGCCACAACTGCCACCTCGTGGGCACCCCACCCACAGCCCCACACCGGGCCGCAGACGCGCCTGCTGACACACGTCGCACGCAGGTCTGTCGCATCGGGGCACTGCTGGGTCGCTGTTCGCGTCCGTGGGCTGCAGGACTTGCGGAGAACGGCGCACCGGCTGCGTTGGGGGCTGGAACGCGAGGCGGACGTGCTTGCCGGTGATACTATTCGCGACGTGGATGCTGTGTGGATGGCGCATGCAGTGCCTGTCAGGTGGAGGTCCGACGACGCGGTGGCGGTGCAGAACAGGTGGGTGCCCTCCGTTGTGGCTGGATAGTCTGCAGCGGCTTTTGACGGCGCGACAGCGCTTGGGAGCCAGTGTGCTCACGCACCTGTCGTCACATGCTGTACACAGGGCCGCCTCGTCGTTGCAGCACACCAGGCTGGCCTGCACGCGCGGCGCAAGGCGTGTGGGACAGTTTGCAAGCTGCTTCAGATACTTTGTGTGGTTGGAACTCATACACGGCCCACGGCGGGCACGCACCGCTGCTGCTAAGCACACCTCGCACAGCTGCGTGCTTGTGAACGGCGCAGCGTCCACTGCTACACGGCCGAGGCTCGGCATAGCGGTCGCTTCTTCCCGTCTCACAAAACGCGCGACGGTTTCCGACCGTCACAGCTTGCATACCCATCGCAGGACCGCAGCAATGCAGGCCTTGGCCCCGCGCCCGACATGCCGGCCGCAGCATTGCTTGCGGACGCTGCGCAGCCCCGTGCGCGTGGCTGCAGTTGGTGGCACCACCGCGTCTGATGCAGAGGCGAGCGCAGGCGCAAGCGCGCCTGCGGAAGGCGCTGTGTACGAGGGTGTCTTCGAAAAGCCGCTGGGCGTGAAGTTCACGCGCGGCAACGACGGCGGCGCGTATGTCATCAGCAAGTCAGCAGACCCGGCGTACGACCAGTTCGAGGTCGGCGACAAGATTCTGGAAATCAGGCGCGTCACGGGACGGGGGTTGCGCACCAGCACGGTGTCGCGTGCGTGTCGCGGCGGCAGGGCTGTTGGGGCGCAGTGGAAGAGCCCCTATTGCACCGGTAATGGGGTGTGCGGCTCTGCACATACCTCCCGCGTCCCGCCTCACACGCCTCTCGTCTGCAGCGCGTCCTTCGGCCCAGAGGTGTGGAAGGCCGAGAACTATGGCCAGGGTGCGTGGCCCTAGCACACATAGCGTCGCGCGTGCCGCACCAGGCGCTCGCCTCTCTCCACTGGTCGGTTGGCTCCACGGAGGAGAAGCGCGCGTTGCGCGCTGCTTCGCCTCTGTGCCACCTGCTCCATGGCGAGCTGCGTGACACGTTGGTTGCTGTGCGCAGTCATGTACGCCATCAAGACGCGCTCCGGCGGAGTCTTCCTCAAGATGCAGTCCCGTGGAGGTGCGTGCCTGCTTTTCCCCCCCTTCACGCGCGTCTATACTATGATTGGCGCCTGAACGTCATGTGTCAACTCCCAGGCGACATGTCTCCGTTCGAGAAGGACGACGTGAGCGCGTTTAGAAAAGTGCGTAGTCAGAGGGACTTGTCATCCATGGCCCTTGTGCTGACCAACGACACTGCCCAGGAGCGCAACGGCGGAAACTACGGCAGCGGGACGCAGGAGCTGCAGCGGCGGAACTATGTGGAGAAGAAGGAGCTTGAGCAGCGCCGCACGGCCATGTTCAACGAGGGCATCGAGTTGTTCAACGCCAAGAAATACGAGGAGGCGTTGATTACGTTTGAGAACATTGTTGCTCTGGAGCCGAAGAATTTCATCGGCGACAGGTTCGAGAAGGTGACCAGCATCTTCCGGGTGGCTCAGTACAACGCCGCGTGCTGCTACGCGTGCATGGGCGCCATCGAGCCGGGGCTGGAGGCACTGCAGGTTGCCATGTCCGTCGGCTTCGACGACTTTGACAAGATCCGGAAGGACCCCAGCTTGAAGGCGCTGCAGAGCAGCGACAAGTTCAAGAAGTTGATGGACAAGTATGACGAGCCTGTGTTCGACATGTCCTCCCTGAAGGCGTTCACCAACTTGTTTGGTGGTGGCAAGAAGTGAGGGACACTCGCATTGCTCGCTCGCGTGGCATGGCGATATAGCTTGCTGTAAAAATGCACATCACCGCGCGTCAAGACACGATTACTGTTTTGGTGTGGTGGTCACTCACAGGTCCCCTCGCCAGTGCTATTGCGCGGTGTCGTATGGGAGGCCACCTTAAGTGCGTGCCATGTAAAGCGCGCGTAACGTGACACCTGCGACTTTCCCGCGGGTGCGGCCGCGCGCAAAGGGACGGTCTTCTAGCGTACTCTTTTACAGCCATGCAGCTCCTCCTGTCGCTGCTCTTGCTCCTGGGTTGCTGCAGCCAGCTCGGAGGCGCCGTCAAGAACGGTGCGAACGAGCCGTATACGGAGAGCAGCAACAAGATGTTCCTGCACCTCCTGGACACAGACCAATACCCACTGGCGGTGTGCAACTACGGAAGCCCCGGCGGGTACTACATGATCAGCGCGACTGACCCC
>Ga0164297_10004042_pt1 | contig 13347 bp, 9 predicted proteins | sample GEODES058metaG_FD_113539 | JGI IMG/M metagenome (GOLD analysis project Ga0164297, IMG submission 113539) | Dystrophic lake water microbial communities from Trout Bog Lake, Wisconsin, USA - GEODES058 metaG | ecosystem: Environmental > Aquatic > Freshwater > Lake | place: USA: Trout Bog Lake... | reverse complement strand
CGTCTACGGCGCCCGGGAGATCGGCAGCGGCATCCTCTCGCTGTCGGTCGACAAGAACCTCGGCCTGTGGAGCCGGGTCGCGGGGGACGGCCTCGACATCGCCACCGTGCTGACGGCGCTGCGACCGGACAACCCGAAGCGCGGCAACGTCACCGTCGCCCTGGCCCTGCTGATCGGCATCACGGCGGTCGATCTGATCGACGCCCAGGCCAGCACGGCCCGGCACAGCCGCAATGTGGGCCGGAAACGCTCCTACCGGGATCGCAGCGGCTTCCCGCGCGGCGTGCAGGCATCCCGGGGCGCGGCCCGGGACTTCAAGACGCCGCCCGACCTGCGGCATGCCCCGCCGCTCGCATCGGTATCGAAGCGGACATCCGTCGTTTGAGGCATGATCCTTTGAGCCAGCGACTCGCATAGCCTGGGTGACCGACCGCATCGCACGCGCGGACCTCTGAGCCGCCCAAGCCGGCGTTGATCAAAGAGACAACCGTTGTGCTGACTTCAGACGGGGGTCGACGGCTTGGTCCCCGTCGACCTTCGCTCTTCAACCAGCAGTAACGGGCGTCGGAGTTGGGTCCCCCATGCGCGCTTCGAGGGCGGCTCAGCTTGGCGCGGCCATGAGGATGGGACTGGAAACGCCTTTGTCTGCTTTCGAGCGCCCGATTTTCAGCATTCAAGGACCGGGATGGGCGCATTGCAGAACGTCCGCTTACAGAAATCTCTCAAGCTCCGCAGCTGACCACTTTTCTGCCATCCGGAGGGTCTGCTCGCGGGGCCTCGGTTAGCCTCGAATGCCCGGGTCTGGCCGAAAGCGACGTGTTTGCTTCGAGCAAGCTGCAAGAACATCGCCGCTGCGTTATGTCTCGAACCCATGCGATTTACGGCAAACGGCCCTTCCATCCCCGACGAACTACTCGTCGCGCGGGATGCTGGCGATGTCATCCTCTTCTGCGGCGCCGGGGTAAGCCAGCAAGAGGCGGGGTTGCCGAGCTTCGCCGGGCTCGGACGCGAAGTGATCCGCCTTCTCGGCGCCGCGAAGGACAGCAGAGCTCGCCTCCTGCTCGAACAGGCGCTCGCCCTGGCTCCCATGCCGGGCGTGGGAGGCCTCGTCGCGACCGACCGGGTATTCGGCCTTCTCGAGCGCGAGTTCGAAGTTTCCGACGTACGTACGGCCGTGTCAGAAGCTATCCGCCCGCCCCCCGATGCCGGCCTTGGCGCCCATCGCGCACTGCTCGACCTTGCGACCGCCCGCGGCACAACCCGTCTCGTCACGACGAATTTCGACCTCCTGTTCGAGTCGTGCGATCCGACCCTGCTCAGCTCCGGGCCGCCGAACTTGCCGGATCCGCGTAGCGACCGCGATTTCCGGGGCGTCGTCCACCTTCATGGCCGCGTGGACGAGGGCTACCGGACGGCTCAGGATGACGAGTTCGTCGCCTCCAGCGCCGATTTCGGGCGAGCCTATCTCTCGCTCGGTTGGGCGACGCGGTTCATCCAAGCGCTGCTGTCGCGGTTTCAGATCCTATTCGTCGGCTACACCGCCGATGACCCGCCGGTGCAGTACCTCCTGGAAGGGCTCAATCTGAGGGCCGGCACCCGCAATCGGCTCTACGCGCTTCAGCATGGCGACGAGCGTTCCGCCGTGGCGCTCTGGGAGCACCCAGGCGTCCAGGCGATCCCGTTTGACGACTTCGGAGGCCTTTGGGAAACGCTGGGGGCCTGGGCAGCACGCGCCCGCGATGGACGGCGATGGCACGAAGCGACGTTCGCCAGGGCGGCTTCGGGCCCCAAAGGGCTGCTGCCTCATGAGCGTGGGCAGGTCGCTCACGTTCTTTCGACCGCCGAAGGCGTACGTCGCGTCGTCTCGGCGGCAAAGCCACTGAACGCGGAATGGCTTCTCATCGCCGATCCTTCGCAGCGCTACGCGCGCCCGGGGGAAGCATCCCGGCCGACGACGGCGAGCCACCCTTCGACCCCTTCGATGCGCTCGGCCTCGATGACGATCCGCCGCCGGCGCCACCGGACCCGGAAAGCTTCCGGCGCGAACGGCCGGTGCCTGCGGACGCCATCGACCTCCTCCGATCGAACACTCTCGACCGCGAGCAAGGTGCGCGAAGCTCGGTCCTTTTGCTCTCAAGGCGAACATGCGGTTTCGGTGCCGACCTGCCGCCCCGGCTACAGGGGATCGGAGTGTGGCTCCGACAAGTGGCGCACCAGCCCGTTGCCCTGTGGTGGGCAGCGCACCAGCCGGGGCTGCATCCGGCGGTGCTGGAAGGTATCGAGAACGCCCTGCTGCACGACGGAGGGCGCTTTCCCCCGCCCATCCTGCGCGGTTGGCGCATGCTGATCGCTGCTTGGGCCGATCGAAGGCCCGATCCGATGATGCTGAAGTACGACATTGAACGCCGGGCGAAACAGGAAGGGTGGAACGCCTCGCTGGTACGGGAGCTTGCCGCCCTCTATCGCCTGCGGATTACGGCGCAGGCGGCCTACGGCCTCCCGCACCCAATGGCCTGGGATTCTGAGGATCGGACCGAAAACGTCATCCACATCGACGTCGACTATCCGCACTCGCACGAGGGCATCGCTGTTCCCGATACATGGCTTGCGTACGCGGTCTCGTGCTTTCGGGGCAATCTCGATCTATCCATAGCTCTCGAGGAAGAGATCTCCGGGACGGACGGCCTGCATATGCAGACCAGCCGCGGGCCGGATGGTGGCCCCGATCCCTCGGACGACAGCTACGGCATCACGGGGCCTGTCGTGCGCTTTCAGAGACTGATGGCCCGTCTGGCGGCCGTCGATCCTGAGGTGGCGAGGGAGCAGTTCCGTTCCTGGCCGACCCGCGACGAATACGTCTTCGCGCGGCTCCGCATCTGGGCAGCGGGCGCGGGCCTGCTGGACGGAGGGGCGGCAGGCGCCGTCTTTAGATCGCTGCCGGATCGAGCGTTCTGGGGTTCCACTCACGAGCGCGACCTCCTCTATGCCCTGCGTGATCGCTGGCAAGACCTTTCGGACAACGACCGAAGCGTCTTGGAGGAGCGTCTCCTGCGGGACTCCTACCCATGGGACACCGCCGTGATTGGCAGGGAAGTCGAGCTGGCGGCGTACGACCGGCTGAATCGGTTGCATTGGCTGTCCAACCAGGGGGTGACGTTCAACTTCGACGTGGGCGCGGCGATGGACGCGCAACGGCTCGCCGCGCCACAGTGGACGACGCAGGCTGGAGACAGGGCGGCCGACTCGAATGCGCCGCAGGTGTTCTCGATTGAACGCGACACACGGTCGGATCCTCTCGACGGGTCCCCATCGGCGACATTCTGCGCCGATCGGCGGAGCTTCGGGAAACAAACTTCGCGGAGCGGACCGAGCGCGATCCATTCCGAGGCCTGGCCGCTTCGAAGCCCGTCCGAGCTCTCGCCGCACTCGCCCGTGCCGCCCACTCCGGCGAGGCACCCAGATGGGCCTGGTCCGCCTTCCTTGGGACAGAGAACCGGACCTCGGATCCGCCCCGCCTGGTCCGCTCGATCGCGGCGCGTTTGTGTACCCTGCCGCCATCGAAGCTCCACGAGATCGCCTACCCGGTTTCTGTATGGATGGAGGCGGTAGGGGAGCGCTTCTTCGACAATGTGGAGGATGCTCTACCCGGTCTGTGGGGGGCCTTGATGGCCGCCCTCCGCCCGGAAGACGGGGGTGGTCGGCGCAGGCTGCATCGGTCCTGGGCGACGGAGGCGCTGAATGCCCCGGTCGGCATGCTGTTCGGCTTAGCGATGAAGGATCCCGCGACGAAAGAGCTGGAAGCCGGCGCGGGCTTCCCGTCCCATTGGACAACTCTGCTCGATGACCTCCTGGCGCTACCCGGTGACTTGCGCCGGCACGCGCTGGTCATGCTCGGATATCAGGTCACCTGGCTCTTCACCATCGATCAGGATTGGACTGAGGGGTGGATGCTTCCGCTCGTGGACGACGCCAGCCCGGATGGCGACGCCCTTTGGGAGGGGCTGCTCTGGGCCGCTCGTTTGCCGCCGCGTCCGCTCTACGTGCTAATCAAGAACGCTTTGCTGGAACGTGCCATCCGTGACGGCGGCAGCGATCGGAAGGACAGGACCACGATCGTCGCGGGTTTCCTGCTCGCCGGTTGGGGCAGCACCGACGACGACGACACGCCTCTCGTCTTGGACGATGAGCTGCGCGAGACCCTGATCCATGCCAGCGACGAATTCCGCCGACGGTCCTTATGGCAACTTGAGCGATGGTGTACGGAGCCCGAGGCGCCCTGGCGAGACAAGGTGGGGGCCTTCTTCGAGCGGGTTTGGCCGAAGCAACGGGCTCTGCATACGCCCGCAATGTCGAGGCAGTTGGCGAATATCGCGCTCATGAGCGGCGATCTCATGCCGAGGGTCGTCGCTTCGATCCTGCCGAGGCTGGTGCCGATGCGAGATGCAACCCTGCGATTGGATACTGGGAACCGAACCGGCGAAAGAACGCCGGCGCACGACCACCCAGGCCCGCTTCTCGACTTGCTCTGGGCAGTCCTCGGCGAGGATGCGTCGCTGTGGCCGTACCGGGTCGAGCATTCGCTCGAAGCGCTGGCCCAAGCTCCTGAAACGGCAGCGGATCCAAGGCTTTCCGAGCTTCGCCGGCGCCTGGAGCTGAGGTAGCGAGCGACGTGTCTGGATTGGACGCCAAACCGAAGGTCTGATTCCTAGCCGTAGGAAAAGGTCCGGCAGTGGCGCGCACCTGCGGCGCGGCCGGATCGCGTTCGGGGTGTGATGCTGACGGCTCTTCAAACAGAGCCTCATCATGCCATTAGGTAGCGAAACCATCCGCCAACCCTGGAACCTCGGCCGCCTCATCAGCCCGAAGCCACCGTTCAAGCCGAAGCGCATCTGGGCGATCCGTACCCGGCTGCAGCACGTTGGTCGCACCCGCGACCTCGCTTCGTTCATGCCAGTGAGGCTGGACCGGAAATTAGGCCGCCGGTTCGTTCCGCAGCTTGCGTTACCTGGATTGTTACCCACAGCGCCGAGAAGGTCCGCCGCACGCCAGGTAAGTTGCTGATAACAGTGGTGAGCGCGCTGGGACTCGAACCCAGGACCTACAGATTAAAAGTCCGTTGCTCTACCAGCTGAGCTACGCGCTCGCGTCCCGGGTGCGCCTGAGGTCGGTTACCGGGGACGGCGCGTCCGCAATAGGTGAGCCGAACCGAGGGGTCAACAAGGACCGGGGAAGATCCCTCAGCGGGCGCTGCCCCGCGCCCGCTCCACGATCGTTCGCGCTTCGTCGAAAGCCGCGTCGGCATCCAGCTGCGTCGTATCGAGACGCACAGCGTCGCCAGCCATTCTGAGAGGCGCGGCCGCCCGGCCGGCGTCACGGGCATCACGCGCCTCGATATCGGCCAGGATGGTCGCGAAACTCGCCGTCTCGCCGCGGCCGGCGAGTTCCCGATGGCGGCGGCGCGCGCGCTCCTCCGACGAGGCCGTGATGTACAGCTTCACCTCGGCTTCGGGACACACCACCGTGCCGATGTCGCGCCCGTCGAGCACGGCACCCTGTGGATCGGCGGCGAAGCGACGCTGCCATAGGAGCAGCCCGGCACGGACCTCCGGGACCGCCGAGACCTTCGAGGCGGCCTCCCCCATGACCCGCTCGCGCAGGCGCGGGTCGTCGAGCTTTTCCGGATCGAGGGCTTCGGCCGCCCGGGCCGCGGCCGCGTGATCGTCGAGCGAGAGACCCGCATCGAGCAGAGCCAGTGCGACGGCGCGATAGAGCAGACCGGTGTCGAGATGCGGCAGGCCGTAATGATCGGCCAGACGCTTGGCCAGCGTGCCCTTGCCTGAGGCGGCCGGACCGTCGATGGCGATGACGAGCGGCATCGCGTTCACGCCCCGATCCGGCCGCCAAGGGCGCGCATGGTCGGCAGGAACGTCGGGAAGCTCGTAGCGATCATCGCACCGTCATCCACCGTCACCGGGTCGCGCGTTGCGAGCCCCATCACCAGAAACGCCATGGCGATGCGGTGGTCGAGATGGGTCGCCACCGTGCCGCCCCCGGCCGCCGGCGTTCCGTCGCCCTCCACGATCAGGTCGTCGCCCGCGACCGTGTAGCGGACGCCGTTGGCCGCCAGACCTGCCGCCACGGCGGCCAGACGATCGGACTCCTTGACGCGCAACTCATGCAAGCCGTTCATCCGCGTCAGACCCATGGCGAAACTCGCCGCCACAGCCAGCACCGGATACTCGTCGATCATCGCGGGCGCCCGCTCGGCCGGGACATCGACGCCGCTCAGGCGGCTCGCGCGCACCCGCAGATCCGCGACGGTTTCCCCACCCTCGTCGCGCTCGGCGACGCGCTCGATCTGCGCGCCCATCTCCAGCAGGGTGGTGATGAGACCGGTCCGGAGCGGGTTCATCATCACGCCCTCGATCACAACGTCGGAGCCGGGCACGATCAGCGCAGCCACCAGCGGGAATGCCGCCGAAGACGGATCGGCGGGCACCACCACATCGGTTCCGCGCAGGATCGGCTGCCCGGTGAGCGCGATGCGGCGGCCATGACCCTCGGCCCCGTGCGGCGCGACCTCGACCGCGGCGCCGAACAGCCGCAGCATCCGCTCGGTGTGGTCGCGGGTCGCCGCCGCCTCGATCACCGTCGTCGTTCCCGGGGCGTTGAGACCGGCAAGCAGCACCGCCGATTTGATCTGCGCCGAGGCGGCCGGCGTCTCGTAGGTGATCGGTATCGCCTCCCGCGGTCCGCGTAAGGTCAGCGGGACGCGCCCGCCCTCGGCCTCGGACAGGACCTGCGTGCCCATCCGGGTGAGCGGATCGAGGATGCGGCGCATCGGGCGTGAACGGAGGGAGGCGTCGCCGTCGAAGGTCGCGGTGACGGGCTGGCCGCCGACGACACCCATCATCAACCGCGAGCCGGTCCCGGCATTGCCGAAATCGAGAACCTCGGCCGGATCGCTCAAGCCCCCGATGCCGACGCCTCGCACGCGCCAGCGCCCGTCACCGAGACGCTCGACACCGGCACCGAGAGCCTTGGCGGCGGCAGCGGTACGCAGCACGTCGTCGCCCTCAAGCAGACCCTCGACCCGGGTCTCGCCCTCGCTCAGCAGGCCAAGGATCATCGCGCGGTGTGAGATCGATTTGTCGCCAGGCGGGCGAAGACGCCCCGTGAGGGGCGTGCCCGGCGCGGCGGTCAGGGGTTCGGGGGGCAAATCGTGCGACACGGAACGTCCGTTCGGTCTTGATGAGTGGGCCGGGATCCGGCGCGTTGCACAGGCTCGCCGCGCCGCTGCATTCGGACCATGGAATCGGGGTGCGGTTAACACGCGTACCGACTTACGTCATCCACCGGGTCCCTCGGGGGGCGCGGCCCGGGGATGCCGCCCTGCAAGGTCGCGACGGGGTCGATTGACAGGGGCGACGCCCGCGACTAACGGGGCCCCTCCCCCGAGATAGTAGTGACGACGAGGTGTCCGCCCGTGGCCCGACCGGAACTTGGCTTGAAGCGCCAATGCATGAGCTGCGGCGCGAAGTTCTACGACCTCGCCCGTGATCCCGCCGTCTGCCCCAAATGCGGGGCGGTCTATCAGGCGGTGGCAACATCGAGCCGTGCGGCGCCTCCGGCGCTGTCGCGGGCCTCGAACACCAACGACGACGAGGACGAGACGGACGAGAAGGGGCCGGAGCTGGTCTCCCTCGACGAGGTCGAGGCCGCCGAGGATGAGGCGGATCCCACACCCGACGACGAGACCGTCGAGGATGGGGATGCGGCCGAGGACGATACCTTCCTCGAGGAGGAGGATACCGGCGACGACGATGTCTCCGACTTGATCGACGGCGATATCGAGAACGACGAGGAGAGCTGAGGCGGTCTCCGCCTCACCTTCAAGCCCCTGCTGACGAGCGTGAAAAAAGGGGTTGAGTCCGCGGTGCGAGCCGCCTATAGAACCGGCCTCGCCGGACGCAAGCCGGACGGCGAGACCCCGCGGGACCCAAACCGCGGTGTATGTTAAAGTGGGGCCTTAGCTCAGCTGGGAGAGCGCTTCCATGGCATGGAAGAGGTCATCGGTTCGATCCCGTTAGGCTCCACCATTCTTCCCTTGCGCGACGCGGCCCTGTCTGGGACGTGACCCGCCGTTAAAAATTGGGGCCTTAGCTCAGCTGGGAGAGCGCTTCCATGGCATGGAAGAGGTCATCGGTTCGATCCCGTTAGGCTCCACCATCTTTTCCTCGCGCGGCGCGGCCTTCGTCCGCGCCCGAGGCTGAAACCTTCCAATCAGAGCCAGCACCGCACGGCAATCTTGCGCGGCCGTCGACGATCCCGACTTATCGGGTCAGGTGGCCGAGCGGCAGCGCCGTCGTGTATTTCACCTGCCCCAGCGCGAAGCTGGAGCGGATGTTGGCCACCCCGGGGATCCGGGTCAGGTGGTCCAGCACGAGCTTCTGGTACTGGCCCAGATCCTCCACCACGACGCGCAGCATGTAGTCGGCCTCGCCGCTCATCAGATAGCACTCCATCACCTCCGGGCGGTTGCGCACCGCCTCGTCGAAGGCCTGAAGCGCGGCCTGGGTCTGCTTCTCCAGCGAGACATGCACGAAGACGTTGACCGCGAGCCCCAAGCTCAGCGGATCCACCACTGCGACGCAGCCGCGGATCACGCCGGCCTCCTTCAGGTCGTTCACCCGCCGCCAGCACGGCGAGGTCGAGAGTCCGACCTGCTCGGCCAAATCCGCGATGCTGATTTCGCTGTCCTGTTGAAGGCGTCCGAGAATACGTACGGAAGCGGCATCGAGGGGGACCGGTCGCGGGGCCATGCCGTTGCCTTTCGTGAAAATCCGGCCCGTCAGCGTGCCGATCGACCCGCAGCCCTCGGATCGACCGGCCGCTGAGGAAAAACCGATCCGTTCTCTGCGGTTTTCGGGATGAATAATCCTATAATCCAGAGCCAGGGGCAAATCTTCGGCAAGCCCGGTCAGTGCGTCGGCGGTACGATCCCAGGCACATAGGGAAGTCGCGCCGATGAACGCCATACCGCCGAAAGCCACGATCGCGCGGTCCGCCGAGGTCGATCACGACCCGGCCGAGACCCAGGATTGGCTGGCGGCCCTGGATTCGCTGTTCCGCACCGAGGGCGCGACCCGGGCCCGCTTCATCCTCGACCGGCTTGAGCGGCGTTCGAAGGAGATCGGCATCCTCGACGAGGCCCTGCCCTACTCGCCCTACCGCAACACGATTCCCCTGGAAAAGCAGCCGCGCTATCCGGGTGATCTCGACATCGAGGAACGCCTGACCTCGATCATGCGCTGGAACGCGCTGGCCATGGTGGTGCGCGCCAACATGGCGTACGGCGAACTCGGCGGCCATGTGGCGAGCTACGCCTCGGCGGCGGAGCTGTTCGAGGTCGGCTTCAATCATTTCTTCAAGGGCGGGACCGACGGGGATCTCGTCTACTTCCAGCCGCATTCGGCACCGGGGGTCTACGCCCGGGCCTTCCTCGAGGGGCGGCTCTCTGAAGAGCAGCTCAAGCACTACCGCCAGGAGATCGCGGGCGACGGCCTGTGCTCCTATCCGCATCCCTGGCTGATGCCGGATTTCTGGCAGGTCCCCACCGGCTCGATGGGCATCGGGCCGATCCACGCGGTCTACCAGGCGCGGTTCATGTGCTATCTGGGCCATCGCGGGCTCGCCGACACAGCCGGGCGCCATGTCTGGGGCGTGTTCGGCGACGGCGAGATGGACGAGCCCGAGTCGATCGGCGGCCTCGCGCTCGCCGCGCGTGAAAACCTCGACAACCTCACCTTCGTCATCAACTGCAACCTGCAGCGGCTCGACGGTCCGGTGCGCGGCAACGGCCAGATCATCCAGGAGCTGGAAAGCCTGTTCCGCGGTGCCGGCTGGAACGTCATCAAGGTGCTGTGGGGCTCGGAGTGGGACGGGATCTTCGCCCGCGACACCAACCACGCCCTGCTGCGCCGTTTCGCCGAGACGGTCGACGGCAAGTACCAGACGCTCGGCGCCAAGGACGGCGCCTACAACCTTGCCCACTTCTTCGGCGAGGATCCGGAGGTGCGCGAGCTCGTCGCCCACATGTCGGACGCCGATGTCGACCGGCTGAAGCGCGGCGGCCATGATTTCCGAAAGCTGCACGCGGCCTTTGCCGCCGCCAAGGCCACCAAGGGGCGGCCGACCGTGATCCTGGCCAAGACCAAGAAGGGCTACGGTATGGGCGGCGCGGGCGAATCGCGCATGACCGCCCATCAGGCCAAGAAGCTCGACGTGGACGCGCTCCGCGCCTTCCGCGACCGTTTCGCCCTGCCGCTCACGGACGCTCAAGTGGAAGGGCTCGCCTTCTACAAGCCAGCCGAGGACGGTGCCGAGATGCGCTATTTGCGCGAACGCCGGGAGAGCCTGGGTGGCGTGCTGCCGGCCCGCCGCCGGACGGCGCCGACCGTCCCGGTCCCGCCGCTCTCGACCTATGCGGGCTTCGCGCTCGAAGCCGGCGGCAAGGAGATGTCAACGACGACCGCGGTGGTGCGCCTGTTCGGCAACCTGCTGAAACACAAGGACCTCGGGCCCCGCATCGTCCCGATCGTCGCCGACGAGGCACGGACCTTCGGCATGGCCAACCTGTTCCGGCAGGTCGGGATCTACGCCCCGGACGGTCAGCTCTACGAGCCGGAGGATGCCGGCTCGATGCTCTACTATCGCGAGGCCCGGGACGGGCAGCTTCTGGAGGAAGGCATCACCGAGGCCGGGGCGATCTCGTCCTGGACGGCGGCGGCGACGGCCTACAGCGTCCACGGCCTGTCGATGCTGCCCTTCTACATCTACTACTCGATGTTCGGCTTCCAGCGGGTCGGCGACCTGATCTGGGCGGCGGCCGACCAGCGCGCCCGCGGCTTCCTGATCGGCGCCACGGCGGGCCGCACGACGCTGGGCGGCGAGGGTCTGCAGCATCAGGATGGGTCGAGCCACATGCAGGCGGCCGCGATCCCGAATTGCCGGGCCTACGATCCGGCCTTCGCGTACGAGATGGCGGTGATCGTCGACCGGGGCGCCCGGGCGATGATGGAAGACGGCGAGGACGCGTTCTACTACCTCACGGCGATGAACGAGAACTACGCCCAGCCCTCCATGCCGGAGGGGGCGGAGGCCGGCATCCTGAAGGGCCTGTACCGCCTTTCGGGACCGGAGGACGGAGTGGCCGCGGTGCGCCTTCTGGGCTCCGGAGCGATCCTGCCGGAGGTGATCGCGGCCGCCGAGCTTCTGGCGCAGGATTTCGGTGTCGCGGCTGAGGTGTTCAGCGTGACGAGCTTCAGCGAGTTGGCCCGCGACGCCCGCGAGGCCGAGCGGCAGGCGATGCTCAACCCCGAGGCAGAGGCGCCGGTCAGCCATGTGGCGGCGCTTCTGCCGGGCCCGACACCCATCGTCGCGGCGAGCGATTATGTCCGGGCCTATCCGCAGCTGATCGCCTCCTATGTCGGCGCACGCTTCGTGGCCCTCGGCACCGACGGCTTCGGCCGCAGCGACACCCGCCACGCGCTGCGCCGGTTCTTCGAGGTCGACCAGCAGCACGTGGCCATCGCGGCGCTGCATGCCCTCGCGGAAGCCGGCACGGTCCCGCGCACCACGGTGGCGGATGCGATCCGCCGATACGGCATCGCGGCGGACGCGCCCGCGCCCTGGACCGTCTGACATGATGAACACGCACATCCCATCCACGACCGCATCCTGAGATGCCCGCGTCGGGGGCCTCGAAGGAGCCTCCCAGAGGACGCGACGGTCCCTGAAGCCCTCCTTCGAGGCTTCCGTTGCGCTCCGGCACCTCAGGATGAGGCGGTGGATGGGATGTCCGGAGAGTCGCCAATCCGCTGCCTGCACGCAGACAGCCCGAGCCAGTGCCTTCCCGAAACCGGAAACCCACCCGCATGAGCGCCGCGCTGCAGATCGCCCTTCCGGATATCGGCGATTACTGGGACGTGCCTGTCATCGAGCTTCTGGTGAAGCCGGGTGACCGGCTCGCGGTGGACGACCTGATCCTCAGCATCGAATCCGACAAGGCCACGATGGAGGTCCCCTCCCCGGTCGCCGGTACAGTGCGCGAGCTGTTGGTCTCGGTGGGATCGAAAGTTTCGGAGGGGACACCAATCCTGATGGTGGAGCCCACGGAAGGCGGTACGGAGCCGGCACCAGCCTCCCTTCCCCGCTCTGCGGGGGAGAACAGCCCCCGAAGGGAGTCGGGAGAGGGGAGCGACGGTCCAGAAGGAAGCGCCGGCCTTCAAATTGGCTCGGCCCAGTCCGGAGGCCAGGCTCCCCCCTGGCAAGACTTTGTCCCGGCCCGCCCCCCGCTGACGCAGGTACCACCCTCCCCCGCAGAAGGGGGAGGGCAGGTTGCGCCACCGGCCACGCCACTCCGAGCCTCGACCGGCGACGTGCATGCCAGCCCGTCCGTGCGCCAGCTCGCCCGCGAACTCGGCGTGGCCCTGGACCGCGTGCCAGCGACCGGTCCCAAGGGCCGGATCCTGCGCGACGACGTCAACGCCTTCGTCAAGGCCGCCCTTGCTGCCCCGGCGGTTCAACCCAGCGCCTCGGGCATCGGTGCCGGCCTGCCAGCTTGGCCGGCGGTCGATTTCGCCAAGTACGGCTCGATCCGGCGTGAGCCGCTATCGCGGATCCAGTCGCTGTCCGGCGCCAATCTCAGCCGCAACTGGCTGACGATCCCGCACGTGACCAATTTCGACCGGGCCGACGTCACCGAGATCGAGGCCTTCCGCATCGGCCTGAATACGCAGACGCGCACGCCGCCCGCGAAGGTCACCATGGTGACCTTTCTGATCAAGGCCGTGGCCTCGGCATTGCGGATCTACCCGCGCTTCAATGCCTCCCTGGAGGGCAGCGACCTCATCCTGAAGGACTACGTCCATGTCGGCTTTGCGGTGGACACGCCGAAGGGCCTGATGGTTCCGGTGGTGCGCGACTGCGACCGCAAGGGGATCATCGAAATCGCCACCGAAATGACCGCGATGGCCGAGAAGGCCAGGGCCGGGACCCTGCCGGGCTCCGATATGCAGGGCGGCTGCTTCTCGGTGTCGTCGCTTGGCGGGATCGGCGGCGATGGCTTCACCCCGATCATCAACGCCCCCGAGGTGGCGATCCTGGGGGCGGCGCGCTCACGCATGGAGGCGGTCTGGGATGGAAATGCCTTCCAGCCGCGCCTGATCCTGCCGCTCAGCCTCTCCTGGGACCATCGCGTGGTGGACGGCGTCGCGGCCGCCCGCTTCCTCGGACACATTGCGTCGGTCCTGTCGGACCTGCGCCGCGCCCTGCTGTGACGGTTCG
>Ga0164297_10004041_pt1 | contig 13351 bp, 5 predicted proteins | sample GEODES058metaG_FD_113539 | JGI IMG/M metagenome (GOLD analysis project Ga0164297, IMG submission 113539) | Dystrophic lake water microbial communities from Trout Bog Lake, Wisconsin, USA - GEODES058 metaG | ecosystem: Environmental > Aquatic > Freshwater > Lake | place: USA: Trout Bog Lake... | reverse complement strand
CAACGATCGGCACTGGGATCCTCCGATGGACTGCTGGCTACCCGTTTGAAATGGGGCTACGCGTCGATCCTTGAACAGGAAGCCGCGATCGCTCAGAAGAAGAAGCAACTGGAGATACTTCGTACCGCGAGGAGCGCCCAGAGGCTTCTAGGAGTTCACAAGAATCCCCTGCTCCAAGCGGGGGAAAAGATGGCGGCTGACGCACTGAACAAATCGCTCCGCGAAATGCGGCGTCAACTCGTGCGGAGCAAGCAAATCTACCGTTTGGACTATGAGCTCTATTGCAAAGAATACGGCACAGATTTCAAAATCCATCATGGCAGTCATTCCTATGGGCATCAGTCCTCGGGGATGCGGATTTGAGATTGATTCCTCTCTCCTCGGACATCTGATGAGAGGTCTGAGACTTATCTCGACAAGATCACCCCTCATTCTCAACCCAAGCCCTGCTCTATCAGGAAGGAACGTGGAGTCCGAACGGCCATGCCGTAGACCTTGGTATCGAGAACGATTCCGAAATCTCCTGTATCAAGAGTCAGGAGAACGTTGCACTTTGCTGCCAGTGCTGAAATCAAGACGGGCTTATCCTTGGAGGCCGAAAGAAGAAGCGGGCGATTGGTTGTTAGAGCATTTGCAGTGAAAGAGAGATCCCCCTGAAGGGTCTTCCAGGTTTTTGTGGCCTTGGGTGGAAACTTGCCGATATTTCGATTCGTTTCGTCTCGGCAGTAGAAGGCGGTCACGAGTTTCCATCCTCGTTCTTCGGCTATTGTCACGATCAGCCTAGAGAGAGACTTCTCGGATCCAGCTGCTGAGAGCAGGACGCTGCTGTCGAGAAAGAGCCTCACCGGATATTATCTGGATGCTGTACGCTTCTTAGAGACTCGCGAAACCTTCTTTTTGGTAGAATTCTTCCAGAAGCGTTCCGCATCTTCCTCGTCTGCACTGATCCATTCCTGCATCTGCTTGAGGGGGATATCCCGTACCGGCATAGCCGTTGCGGGGTGCATGAAGACACCCCCTTCACGAAGCTCCATGAGCATCATGGGATGGTGGGCGCTCTCCAGTCCCAACCCCTTGCGAATCTCAGGAGGAAGGGTGATTGTCCACCGCTTGGAAACGGGTATTGCAGTCATGCAGCAATACTGCAATACAGCAGATCATTTGTCAAATTCTCGGAAGAGCCGATCATCGAGCTCGGGAGCGAGACTGCTTCATGGGAAGAGGTTCCAGATCCCTTCCCTGATTACCATAGCGAGCCGGTCTTTTCCTGGAACTGATCACCGGCAGGGTAGGGGTGTGCACTGGTGCAATGTTCACGGCGGTAGCGCGTCGGTTTTCAGACTCTAAAATGCCCAAGGCCTCCCCACGTGAATCTCAGATCCACCCATCTCGGCCTTCTCGTTGACTTTGGAGAGGGTCAGCGGTATCACCCAAGCATGAGGGAGGCATCTTTTAACGAAGCCCGCCGACTTCACTCCTCAGGCGACGAAAAGCGATTTCCTATCAGACCTATCAGATCAGAATCAGATTATGACAGGCCGTACCATGTGGACCTTCCTCCACCGTGGCGCACCAAGAGCCTCTTCTCGACAAGATTGCTGAATGTTGCCTTGAGGGTATTCGGGCTGGCACCCGTCTCCCTGACCATGTCACGTGACGTCACCCGTCCATGATTGCGGACATAGTCGAGAATCTTGATTGCCAGCTCTGAGAGTGAGGTCAGTGCGTTCTTCTCGCGCTCGACTTTGATCGCCAAATGCCGCTTCTGCTGCTGGAGAGAACGCATAAAAAACATCAGCCATGGTTGCCAGTTTGGAGATGCGTCATGAATGGTTGATTGCGTCTGTCGCAGGGCGAGATAGTACCCATCCTTGCTATTCTCGATGACGCTCTCGAGAGAACTGTACGGCACATAGACGTACCCGGCCTGTAGCAGCAAAACGGTCGTCAGAATCCGGCTCAAGCGACCGTTTCCATCTTGGAAGGGGTGGATTTCTAGGAAGTTCACGATGAAGACCGCGACGATCAGCAGCGGATGCATTCGTCCAATCTCCCTTGTATCCTTGAGCCAGGTCAGCAGCTCGGCCATCCGACTAGGGGTGTCAAACGGCGAGGCCGTTTCAAACACGATACCGATCATCTTCCCGTCTTCATCAAAGGCACCGACGTTATTGGGTAGAGTCTTGTATTCCCCGCGATGCCGTTCGTCTTTGATGCTGTAGCGAAGAAGGTCGCGGTGAAGCTGCTTGATGTGATTTTCCGTGATCGGAATCTCAGCGTAGGCATGGAAGACGGTTTCCATGACTTCGGCGTATCCAGCGACTTCCTGTTCATCGCGGCTGTCGAACGACTTGATCTCCAGTTTGGCGAGTAACTGTTCCACCTCACGATCGGTCAATTTGCTCCCCTCAATGCGCGTGGAAGACCCTATACTCTCAATCGTTGCTACACGCCTGAGCGCGTTAAGCCGTTCTGGGGCAAGTGTTCCCAGCAATTGCCAAGCCCCCTTGAATTCGTCGATCTCCGAGAGGAGGGCCAGCAGTTCGGGGGTGATCTGGATGGAATCCGTATTCACGATACCCGATTATATACCTGATTATACCAGATTGACCACCTGAATAGTTACCAGATTATACCAGTTTAGAGGCTTTATTTCAAACGATGACCGGAAACAAAACCGGCCTATGCATAATACTACTGTTTTATAAAAGCCGGCTCATTTTTCGGATGATCCGGCTTTTTATAAGCCAACCTACAGCTACTTAGAACTTTACCCCTGCGGACCAGAAGATGTTCTGGCTCTCGAGGTTCTGATTGCCAGCCGCGGCATTGTAGAAGAACGCCGTGTTCCAAGTCTTCTTGTACTCCATGGTCACGCCAACACCCGTGTAGAGCGTGTCGCGGTTGGGAACTGCACTCCAGTTGCTGTAAGGCGTGCCTCCCATGGTCGAGTTGATGGCGTAGGGGTTCTGTAGGAACTCGTGTTGCCAGGCCAGGTTGATCTGCGGAACCACCATCAGGTTTCGGTTGGCCTCCCAGCTGTAAGCACAGTTGGCACCCACGCTCGAAAGCATGCTCGAGGCGTTCCATCCCTGGTTATTGAGATTGAGGCTCTGCGCTCCGGTTTCATTGAAGGAGTTCACCCCGAAGTAGGTGTACTGCAAGCTGCCCACAGGTCCGAAGCTCCAGTTCCCCTTCCTCCAGTTGTATCCGGCCGCCAGCATGCTATCGAGTTCACCAGCGCCGGGTGAGCTATTGGCCGTCCGGTTGATTGATCCGAACTGGATGGATCGGCTGTTCTGGTAGTTGTTGTATCCACCACCGATGAGTCCATCGGCATAGAGTCCCTTTCCATCAGGCGTTCCGTACGCTCCGAAGAGCCCGAACTTCACCGCGTTGTCGATCAAGGTTCCGAGGCCGTTGTTCTTGGAGTAGGCTCCCTGGTAACCTGCATAGATACCGGTTCCGACGCTATCGTTCCACTTGTAGGTCAGACCGGTGGTGATGCCTCCGCTCTCGAAGTTGTAGCCCGGCAGCATGTTGGCACTGTTGGCGTTAGCGAAGATGCCATTGCCGTCGACAAACATACCCCAGCGATTATCGAGCCCCGGACGCAGGATGTCCTTCTTTGGATCAACCACGCTCTTGCCCGGGTTTTCCTGAGGCATTGCGGTATTCTCGTCAAAGCCAGTCATTGAGAAGCCGGTTCCCGCCACACGGAGACCGTAGAGTCTCTGAACGAGTTCGTTGTACTGCGCATTGGCCAGGTTGAAGGAGATCGTCGCCATCTGCTGGTAGAAGCGCGGGCTCATCTGATCATAGGCAGCCGCCCACTGGTTCGTCGGGATGTTGGTGAGCGCACTGAGCACGCTCGTCTTGTCCCCAGTCGGATTGTTCGATGCCCAGACATTCAGGGCCTGAGCCACCTGAGTCTGGTTATAGGTCAATCCGGGGATTACGAAGTTGGGGTAAGTGGGCGCTGGAGGCACCGGATTGCCCAGAAGATCAATCCAGAGGATATCATTGCTGATCGTCAGCGCGTAACGCGACACACCCTCCACGCTGAACTCGTTGGTCGAGAAGTTACCATAGGTCATGTTGGTCGCCCCGAGCAGCGGGGTTGCCGTACCGATCGTGAGGCTAGCTCCGGTGAGGTCAAAGACATGAGCGCTGTTGTTTAGTGTCAGTCCACCGGTCGAGACTACATAGATGCCGTTGAGGGAAGTGAGAGTCGGCAGCGCCACCTTGCCTCCCGACCATGTCATCGCACCGATATTAAGCAGGGAGCGTACCTCAAGGGTGCCGCCATTCAGAGCCATGGTGCCAGTACCCAGCGACCTGCTGGCTGTGGTGACGATCTTGCCAGAGTTGATGGTCGTTCCACCCGCGTAGGTATTGTTCTGCGTCAGGGTGATTGCACCAGTGCCGGAACGCGTTAGGGCTACGGCTCCTGTAATGGAGCCACTGTAGGTCGTACTCTGGGCCCCATTGAGCGTCAGGTTTGCAGTAGACTCACTTGAGATAATGTTGGAAGCCGATCCAGCCGAGGCGAGTGCCGCGATAGTCTGGTTCCTCCCCGCCATTTCATAGCGGTTCGTCACAGCCCCGTCGGAGATCGCTCCCATCGTGAGCACCGTGTTGGTCGGAAGCGCGTTGGCGATACCGTTGGTAAGGCTCGATCCCGCCTGGACTGTGGTGGGGCCCGAGTAGTTGTTGTTCCCGTTGTTGAGCGTCACGGTGGCGTTGCTAATCACCAGATCGGAGTCGAATGAACCCGGCGCACCGCTACCGGTGACCTGGCCGTTCACATCGAACGCACCTCCTGCAAGAACAAGCACAGTTCCGCTCTTGGTGAGCTTCCCATTGAGGGCAAGAATGCCTCCATTGGAGTTCTCCACGATACCTGTTCCATTGGTCACCTGGATCGTGTTGGTGATGGTGGTCACACCAGTCGTGGCTTGAAGGGTACCATTCGACGAGAGGTAGTAGTTGGTGGCGCTACCCAGAGCCGAGTTGGTCGTGATCGCGAGGGTTCCGTTAGCCGAGGCGAAGGAGCCGGTGAAGTTGGTGTCCACTCCCACGCTTCCTACCGTCAGGGTTCCGGTTCCCACTTGACCGATGACACCACTTCCGATGACTAGGTTGGTCGGAGTCGTCGAGCTTCCGTTATAGCCGTAGTTCAAGAATCCATTATTGGTGATCGTGCCCTGCACTATTACCGGTCCGCTGCTGTTGCTGCTACCTAGTTGGAGGATACCGCCAGTGATCACCGTGCCGCCGTCATAGCTCATGCTGTTCTGGAAGACCACGGGGGCGACAGGGGCTCCGTTCGCATTCGTCGTCACGATCGCCGTTGAGTGATAGTTGGTGATAGTTCCCAGATTTGCGAGGTTGGCGTCGACCGATGCCAGATTGGTTGCCGCGAAATAGTAATTGGCGGCCCAGAAAGTCGCGTTCGTTCCTCCCGTGATCGCGCCGCCGAAGTTGGTGAAGGTATTGACTGAGACCGTCGCATTACTACCTGTGGCCACAGTTCCGGAAGTGATCAGGAGATTGGATATTGTCGTGGTGCCTGATCCCTGGATGGCAAGCGTTCCACCGTTGACCGCGACATTCCCATTGTTTGTGGGGAGAGAGTTGGTTCCGCTATTATTGGTGTATCCGGGGATTGCATAGTAATTCAGGACGAGTTGGTTCGCATTGGTGGTCCAGTAGAAGTCACTCAGAATGAACCCGCTGCTTATCGATCCGGGGGCGAATCCGATGACAAAGTTCGTTCCGGCACTCACGTTGGATCCGGTCATGACCACCCAGGAATTGGTCACCCCGGGGGTCCAGAAGGAGTTCGTCGAGGAAACGCTGTTTGTGAAAAGCATGTTGAAGACCGATCCGGTCGTGACGCTTAGCGAACCATTGAGAGTCAACGGTTCCGTATAATTCACTCCGGGATTGCTGGTTGAATTGTTGAAAAGGGTCCACTGGTAGATTGCGCTGTTGCTGAAGGAAAGATTGCCATTGATCGCCAGGGTGTTGGATCCCGTGGGGGTCACAGTACCGCCGTTAACGGTCACTGGTGCCGTGATCGTTCCATTGCCCTCAAGGGTAGAATTTGCAGCAACCGTCAGATTGGTTGCGTAGACATGGGCTCCGTTATTGAGCGAGAGAGTTCCACTTCCCCCATCACCCACCTTAAGGAAGCCGGTGTTGGTGAGCGTGCCCCCATCAATGGCAAGCAGGTTATTGCTTGAGGTGGCCCCGTAGCCGATGTGAGTGTTCGGAGCCGTGACCGTCGCCCCGTTATTGATTGCCAAGGTCGCGTTAGGGCCGTTCGATCCTACAAAGAGATCTCCACCACAAGTGAGGGCCGATCCCAAACCGGCCACCGTTAACAGGGCATTGGAAGAATTCGCCCCCCCTCCGATCACCGTGTTGCTTGCCACTGAGAGCGATCCCCCGTTGCTGATCATCAGCGAGTTCCCCGAGGTATTGCTACCGATGATCAGACTACCGACTGAGAGGCCGGAGTTTGTTAGCAGGGCCCGGGCGTTGCCATAGTCGAGTGTCGCCGTGTTACTCACGCCCGGCACTGCATTGCTGCTCCAAGAGTTCGTGTTGGTCCAGTTGCCCGAATTTGTCGCCCAATTATAGGTCAGGAGCGAAGGCAAGGAGTAGAGCAGATCGAGTTGTCCTGCGTTGGTGATGAGAGAGAAGTTGGCAAGATTCAACCCATTGGTATTGCCCGTGAAGATGAGACTGAAGTTCGTTCCCGAACCGACATTTGTTCCGGTCATGATCGTCCACTGCTCGTTCTGGTTCCAAAACGCACCGCCCGAGGCGACATTCGTACCGAAATTGACCGAGAATGTTGAACCCGTAACAGTGAGACTGCCATTATTCAGAATCGATGTGACCGTGAAGTTCGTTCCACCCGTGGCGTTCGTGCTGTTATTGTAGAGATTCCAGAGATAGACGGCGCTGTTGGTGAACGTCAGGTTTCCATTGACCGTAAGGGCGTTGGTTCCCGTCGGCGCGAAGATTCCCCCGTTGATCGTTGTCCCTACTGCCGCCGTGACCGTACCATTACCGGTGAGGACCCCGTTCGTCGTCACCGTGAGTGATGCGGCCGAGACAGAGGCCCCATCGTTCAGCGAGAGCGTGTTTGAGTCCACATTGTCACCGACAACCATGTTGCTCGCAACAGCAAGACGTGATCCCTGACCCGTCACCGCTACCAGGTTGTTGGAATCTCCGGCAGATGAGGCTAGGAAAAGTGATCCAGTCACCGTCACCGAGCCACCGTTGGTGATGAGCAGTGTGTTGTTGGATGCATAATAGCCAGCTCCTGCCCCCCCTCCCACAAGGACATCGCCGTTATTCGTCCAGACAGCTCCCGTTCCATTGACGCGAAGCATCGTGTTCGGCGCATAAAACCCCACATAGCTGCTACCCGCACTGATGAGCGTACTCCCCGCCTCAATATAGACGTTGTTACTGTAGGTCGTATAGGAGTCGTAATAGCCGAGCTGGATTCCCCCCGAGGAGATCACCTTTCCACCGTTGGAAATCGTCAGAGTGTTGCTGGATCCGAAGCCATTTGTGGCAGAATATCCATCCCCGATCTCGATCCGCCCGGCATTACTCCAAAGGGCATTCGCCCCCGTGACCAAAACGCCGTTGTTGTTCCCTCCATTCTGTCCGATCCAAGCTTGAGCATAGGATGAGTTTCCACTCAAAAGCGTGCTGTTGCTCGAAACAACAATGCTGTTGCCGTTGTCTCCGACATTGTAACCGACTGAGAGAGGCGCGGAAGAATTTGTAATGGTGACAGTTCCCCCGTTGGTGATCAGCAGAGTATTTCCACTGGATGGCGCGTTTGAAGCCGTCCCATCACCCACGAGAAGGCCTCCTGAAATTTTCCAGAGAGCACCGCCGCCGGTCACCGTCACCATATTGCTGGAGGAACCACCGGATCCGATCGAGGCGTTTCCTCCTGCCGAAAGGGTGCTGTTCCCATAGACTGTGACGGAGTTGCTATAGGAATTAGTCATCATGCCGAGGTACGTGTTACCCCCGACCGTGACCGTGGCGCCGTTCGAGACCACCAGACTGTTATTGGGTCCATTGGAACCCACGATCAGATTCCCGCTGTTACTCCAACGGGAACCGGGATCGGTCACTATCGCCATGTCGTTCGACGATCCTACGGCGCTATCGATATTTCCATTCACATCGATGACGGTGCCGCCATTGGAGATCAGGAGGAGGTCACGCTGTCCGGAGACTCCGATGGTGAGATCGGCACTATTGCTCCAGAGAGAACCAGGACCAGTAACCGAGACCCAGTTGTTGGATGCGTTATAGGATTGTCCGATGATGCCGTTGGAACTGTAGACAGCCCCACCTGCGGCTATCACCAGGCTGTTTGTCGGCCCGGCCTGTCCGATGATGAGATTGCCAGAGTTGGTCCAAATCGATCCGGTTCCCGTCACCAGAACGACATTGTCCGTATCTCCCTGATTCACAGCCAGAATACCGGTGGCATCGGAAACGACAGCTCCGTTCGAAATCGTCATGCTGTTCCAGTCACCGCCGTCGCCAACCCACAAGTAGGAAGACGCTGCGAGGCGGGAGCCCGTATTCGCGATAAGGACGGAGTTGTTGCTGGATGTCGAGGAGTTGCCCAAGGAGACACTGGAGGCGAATACCTGACCTCCATTGGTGATAACCACAGTATTTCCAGAGCCGCCCTGATTCCCCACAAACACGCCTCCTCCATTAGTCCAGATGGCGTTCGTTCCACTCACCGTGACAGTATTGCTCGAAGCACCATTGTTGCCGACGGAGAGACTTCCGCTATTACTCAAGGTGGAATTGGTTCCAGTCACCGTGATACTGTTGCCGATGTCGCCGTTCGTATAGCCAATGTAAGTGTTGCCGCTGAGAGTCGCCGTGCCGCCACCCGAGACGGTCAGCGCATTAGAGATGCTGGGAAGACAGTCATTATAGCCGATGATCGTTTGTCCTGTGACCGTGAGTACGGCATTGCTGGTGACGAGGACCGAGTTCCGACTGCCAGATTCGCCTATTTCAAGACCTCCCTGTAGATTGGCTGCAGCACCATTGCGAATAATTAGGGAGTCGTTGCTCGCGTAAGTGCCTACCCAACTGGACACAAAGGCATACTGAGATGGTTTCCCCAAGACGTTCAGCATTGAACCGGGGTCGGAGATGATCAATGTGTTGGAGGCTATGCCCGTTCCTTCAATAGCGAGTACGTGCGATTCATTGAAAACACCACCACCGGAAATATTTAGGGAATTACTATTTCCTGAGTACCCAACGTAGATCCCACCTCCATTGGTTAGTATCGAGCCGGCACCTGTAACCACGATAGAGTTGCCATTGTCTCCTGCGGTGTAGCCCATGTAGATTCCACCACCGAGGTTTGCTGTAGCACCACCTGATACCGTAAGGGAGTTGGAAAGAGCATTATTGCTAACGACGCCATATCCAACGTAGGTGTCTCCTCCTGAGAGAGTAAGAACAGCATTGCTATCGACCAGAACGGCATTGCCGCTGTAGCCAACCAGAACGGCATTGCCGCTGTAGCCAATATCGAGAGCTTGTATGGTGGAATTGGTATTCAGGACCGCAGTTCCACCGTTCGTGATGAGCACTGTTGATAGCGATGACGGCAACAAAACAGGACTCCAATTGTAAGCATTGGTCCAGAAGCCCGTGGATGGATTCGTCCAGCTATTAGTGGGAGCTGGAACTGCTGTTGCTTTATCTACTGAGGCGCTGGCAAGAATGACAGCTAGCAGAGGGAAAAAGCGGGAGAAAACAGGAGAAAGACTTTTTATGGTAATGGATAGATTCATCGGATGGCAGGATTTGATTCGAGAGAGCGGAAGAAAGAGAGGTTCAAAGGTAAAAATTGACGTTCACACTACAAATTCCATCTCTTGACGTGCAACCTAAAAAACATAACAAATCCGACAAAATAACGGGGGGTAAATCGTGTTTATTTCTTTGATAATAAACATCTTAAATAAAAAGTTTATCCAGATCCTAAAACTCAGTTCTAGCAACCCATCACTCACAGTAATCTTCCACTTCCCAACTCCTCCGGTATCCATCACCACAAGAGGCAATAACCCATCAAGGCAGACTTTCCCTCCGTTCCCAAAACCGCCCCGAAACCGATTCCTTGGATGAGTGCCGCCATCTCATCAACAATGACGAGCACGGCTATCAACTGGCGATAGGCATGGGAGAAATATTCAAGCAAGATCTAAACTGATCTGATAAAGCAGGGAGGAGGAGTAATGAATTCATCAACGCGGAATTTTCTAAAAATCCGCGTTGGTTTATCGAAACCGTCTGACGCGCCTCAGTCATAAAGTGTATTTCACTGGTAAGGGGAATTTTCACTGGCCGGTAAAAACCCCCTCCTCCGGTAAAAAATCAAGCGGAGAGGCCAGGGGCGTTGTCGAGGAGCAGATTTTCGGATCTCCAGCCCCCATTGGTGGGACGAGGATGGCCGTTGGAGTCCTCCAGAATGGTAACAAAAGGTAACAAAAAGTTTGCGGGACCTGCGGGAATCCGCGAGAGCAGCAGGAGATGGGCAATCGCTCGTAGAGCCTTTATTTATAAGGCTCAAAGAGTAAACGAGGCCGATTTTGAAGTGGTGCGCGATACAGGGTTCGAACCTGTGACTTCTTGCGTGTGAAGCAAGCGCTCTACCGCTGAGCTAACCGCGCAAATCCCGATGACGGATGTGGATTACAAATCTCGGCAAGCCTCACGGCAAGGAGATAAGCAGGGCGCAAAACCCATTTTGCAATTCTCCGGCAAGAAGGCAGTGTCATGTGATGCGTAAGAAAGCGTTTCTGCCCCCCACCTCCTCGCAGGTCAGCGAGTCGCGTTACTGCTTCCTCTCGTACTCGACACGTTCCGGAAAGCGACTCCGCTTGCTGATGGCGGGTCGCGAGGTCTGCAGCGACGACTACGTGATGCGTCGCAATGGCTATCCGACCTTGGCACTGGAGATTGTGGAGGAGGGAGAGGGGACGCTTAGGCTGCGTGGAAAAACAATACCGCTACGACCCGGCATGTTGTTCACCTACGGTCCCGGCATCACCCATACGATCAAAGCGAAGCCGGGATATCGTCTGGTTAAGTCCTTTGTCGATTTCAGCGGCGATGAGGGGAAAAAGCTGCTTGGGGCGGCGGGACTCCTTCCGGGCAAGGTCGGGATGGCGAGGGATCCTGACTCGATGCTCCGACTCATCGAGTTGATGCTCGCCCGCAGTGGCTCGGTGACGGAGTCGTCAGCGGCTCTCTGCGCCGATTATCTCAACGCCCTGCTCAGGCTGAGCGCAGAAACCGTTCCACTACGGGTGCGCAGCCGGAATCCCGCGGATTGCTACCGCAGGGCTGTTGCGATGATTGAGTCAGATTATTCCTCGATCCGGTCCGTCTCCGATCTTGCACGGAGATTGGAGGTTACTCCGGAGCATCTCACCCGTACGTTCCAAGCCATGGGTGATGAATCTCCATTAAAGCGGATCACGGTCCGCAAACTCAAGCTAGCCTCGGATCTGCTGATTTCCGGCGGAAGCAAAGTGAAGGCTGTTGCATCCGAGTTGGGATATGCCAATCCGTTCCATTTTTCGGCGGTCTTCAAAAGGCACTTCGGATATTCGCCCAGAACTCTTCAACGCAGGAAACGTGGCAGTGTGCTGACCGCCCGTCGGGCAGTTGATATCAGACGTGAACATCAGGTCCCCCGGAAGATCAAGAATCGATAGGTTTTATCAAGAATCGATATGTAATAAGTGATGCAAGCCCCTGGTGACTGGGTCATTCTTCAATCTCTTATCAATAACCTCCCCATGACTTATTCCATCCCCTCCAAAATCTTCCCGTTTCTTGTGCTGGCAGTCCTAACGCTAACGGCACTGAATGCGGCTGAAGAAACCACCACTCTTGGTGCCGATGCCGCAAAAGAGCTCCCTCCAATCGCCCCGGGGTCTTTCAAGCCCACCGACGAATCGCTGAAGCAGTACCACTATCCCGAGTGGTTCCGCGATGCCAAGCTCGGTTTCTGGTCGCACTGGGGACCGCAGGCGGTGCCTCGTCACGGCGACTGGTATGCCCGGAAGCTTTACATTGGGGCGGGCTATGTTGACCAGAGGAAGGGAACCGAAGCAAAGAAAGATGAAGCCGATTACACCGATCATCTTGCCCGCTACGGGCATCCCTCCGAGACCGGATACAAGGATATCATTCCGCTCTGGAAAGCGGAGAAATGGGATCCCGATACCTTGATGGCCCTCTACAAGAAGGCGGGCGCGAAATACTTCGTCAGCATGGGGACCCACCATGACAACTTCTTTCTCTGGGATTCGAAGCTCCACCGCTGGAATGCCACGAAGATGGGACCACGCAAGGATGTGGTGGGTCTCTGGCAAAAAGCTGCCAAGGCGAACGGGCTTCCCTTCGGGGTCTCCGAGCATCTTGCCGCCAGCTACACTTGGTATCAGACTGCACATGGAGCCGATGCCCAAGGCACGAAGAAGGGGGTTCCTTATGACGGAAATGACCCGAAATATCAGGACCTCTACCACAAGAAATTACCTGCCTCCGATCATGACTGGCTGACCAAGGATCCCGAGAACCAAAAAGAGTGGAATGCCATGATCAGGGAGCTCGTCGACACTTATCACCCTGACCTCCTCTATTCCGACAGCAAATTGCCTTTCGGTGACGTGGGTCGCAACCTGATCGCCAATTTCTACAACGGGAACGAGACCTTCAATAATGGAAAGCTCACGGCCGTCTACAACTGCAAGGAACCCTCGGAGGGCCGTTTCGTTCAGGATCTGGAGCGGGGTGTGAAGGATGATATAAGCCCTTATCCCTGGCAGACTGACACCTCGATCGGCGACTGGTTTTACAGCACCGGCCAGAAATACAAGAGTGCGGCCGAGGTGACCGCGATGCTCTGCGACATCGTCAGCAAGAACGGCAATCTGCTCATCAACATCGTGCAGACCCCGGAGGGAGACCTGGAACCCGACGTGCTGGCCATTGTCGACGGAATCGGCAAATGGACTGCAATAAACGGGGAGGGCATCTACGCCTCCCGACCTTGGAAGATCTCTGGCGAGAATCCCCCGCTGGCATCACCAACGCCGACTCCCGATCCCAAGAAGGGCGAGATGTTCAACGAGGGAAAGCAGAAACTGACTGCCCAGAACATCCGCTTCACGACAAGCAAGGATGGGAAGACGCTTTACGCTTTCGTGCTGGGCGAGCCGCAGAAGGACATTGAGATCAAGGCACT
>Ga0164297_10004039_pt1 | contig 13352 bp, 14 predicted proteins | sample GEODES058metaG_FD_113539 | JGI IMG/M metagenome (GOLD analysis project Ga0164297, IMG submission 113539) | Dystrophic lake water microbial communities from Trout Bog Lake, Wisconsin, USA - GEODES058 metaG | ecosystem: Environmental > Aquatic > Freshwater > Lake | place: USA: Trout Bog Lake... | reverse complement strand
TGCCCTTTTGCGGAAAATAAAGATATCATGATTAAAGAGGTAATCACAACACCTTTTTTAAAGATTGTTGTCATAACAAATACGTTTGAGAGATTAACGAATGATTTGCTGATGACAAAAGTAATTAACTACCAATTAACAACCAAATATTTTATCAATATTTATTAATACAATATTTAAACGTCAAATTAACACGCGGTTTAACGTATAGTATTTAAGTAAAAAAGGATAGTCTGACAAAAACTATTCTCACCGACCTATATAATTGAAGAAAATAAAACCTAAATGCTGCTTAATGGCATTGGCTGTAGTTTCACTACGCCCACTTTCTCTTCTTTAGGCTCGTCTTTTTTAATGATCTGTTGTTGCATCATTATAAAAATCACAATTGCCGCAATAATGCGGTAGACACCAAATACTTTGAGACCATGTTTTTGCAGAAATCCAATAAAGGTCTTAACGGCGATAAATGCTACAACAAATGCTATCAAATTACCTACTCCTATCACCATCAAATTGTGTTTATCCTTCAGCATTTCGGGATGCTGCTTATAAGCGTCCCACATTTTTTTTCCGGTTGCCGCAAACATAGTAGGCACAGCCAAAAAGAAAGAAAACTCAGCGGCAAATCGGCGGGAAAGTTTTTGCTGCATACCACCAACAATGGTAGCCGCACTGCGGCTGGTGCCGGGTATCATTGCCAAAACCTGCCAGCACCCCACTATGAAAGCTCTTTTATAACTCAGATCCTTTTCATGATCTACTTCCTTTGCAGGCAAAATATTTTCGATGAACAACAATATGATACCGCCAAAGAACATTGAAAGCATCACGGTCACAGGGCTTTCAAGGAACTTATCAATGAGATGGGAACACAATGCGCCGATAATTAATGCCGGCATTACTGCAACGATCAGCTTATAGTAAAAATCTAAACGGCTAAAATCAAAAAACTTCTTCCAGTACAAAGCCACTACCGCCAGTATTGCCCCTAACTGCACAACGATCTCGAACAACTTGGTGAATTCGTCGCTACTGATGCCTAAAATGGAACTGGCAATGATCATGTGCCCGGTAGACGAGATGGGCAAAAATTCTGTAATGCCTTCTACAATACTAAGAATAACGGTGTTGAGCCAAGTCATAACTAAGGAATGTTGATATACTTATGAGTTTGTAAAGATAATTGCCACTTTGGATGTTTCATGATATATTTTATTAACAATGGCAGCATTTCATCTATCTTGCTCCACTCCGGTTGCAGGTATAATTTACACTGTGCACTTACCCGCTCCACAAATTGTTCAGCCCATGCCAAGTCAGACTTATGATAGATCACGACCTTTAACTCGCAGGCTTGCTGTAATGTTTCATCCAGTGCAGGTTTAAATTTCTTTGGTGCAACAGTGATCCAATCAAAGTCGCCGTTAATAGGATAAGTACCAGAGGTTTCTATGTGCACTCTGAACCCTTGTTCATGAAGTGCATCGCACAGCGGTGTTAATGGAAACATTGCCGGTTCTCCACCGGTTACTACCGCTATGCGGCTGTTGTGCTGCGCACCTTCTGCAGCTATGTCCATTGCTTTCATTTTGGGATGCGCAGCGGCATTCCAACTCTCTTTTACGTCGCACCAAACACAGCCAACATCACAGCCCCCTAATCGAATAAAGTAAGCGGCCTGCCCGCTATACGCCCCCTCTCCCTGAAGGGTGTAGAACTGTTCCATCAGTGGATATATACCAGATGGTAAGGTCGAAATAATCTTTTCGTTCGCAGTCATAGTGTTTATTTTGCGGCCGCTTTTCTGTATACAGCATCCAGGGTATTTTTCATCAAGCCGCAAATGGTCATTGGGCCTACTCCCTTAGGAACAGGTGTGATATAGCTGCATTTAGGTGCAACCGCATCAAAGTCCACATCACCCACCAATCTGTGCCCTGATTTTTTGGTTGCATCTACCACCCTATTGATGCCCACGTCGATCACTATTGCGCCGTCCTTTACCATGTCGGCTGTAACAAATTTGGGCTTGCCAATAGCTGCTACGATCATATCTGCTGTCCGGCAAATTTCCGCAAGGTTTTTAGTTCGGGAATGGCAAAGCGTTACTGTAGCATTACCCGGTTTTGCATTCCTGCTGAGCAAAATGGTCATGGGTGTGCCCACTATATTACTTCTGCCGATCACCACGCAATGCAGCCCTGCCGCGTCAATGTTGTAATGATCCAGCATCAGCAAAATACCATAGGGAGTGGCCGGCAGAAATGTGGGCTGTCCCAACAACATTTTCCCCTGAGATACAGGGTGAAAGCCATCCACGTCTTTAGAAGGATCGATACTATTGATCACCTCGTCTGCATTGATATGAGCCGGCAAAGGAAGTTGTACCAGAATTCCATCTATATCGGCATTGTTGTTCATCCTGTGTATTTCGGCCAACAGTTGCCCGGATGTAATTGTTGTTTCCAGTCGCAAAAGGGTGCTTTCGAATCCCAGAGCCTCACAAAACTTTACTTTGTTAGCAACATACGCTTCACTGGCCGGATCGTTTCCAACCAGAATCGCCGCCAAATGCGGTTTTTTCCCGCCCTTTGACTGCCAATCCAAAACCTCCTGCCTTATTTGCTCTTTGAAATGTGCAGATACCAACGTACCGTCCAAAATTTCCATGCCGCAAAGGTAAAGATATAGGCTTGCATGAAAAGTGCTTTTTTACAGATCGGTCGAAATATCGCCTATGCAGTGCAACCCCCAAAAAAAACCGGCCACTTTTTTGTAGCCGGCTCTATTTGAAAACTTGCGATCAAATGTGTTTTAAAAAATATTCCAATGTCAACTTCAGGCCGGTGTGTCTATCAACTTTAGGTTCCCAACCTAAGATACTTTTAGCCTTTGTAATATCCGGTTGACGTTGTTTAGGGTCGTCCTGAGGAAGCGGTTCAAAAACAATTTTTGATTTTTCAGATCCTGTCAATGCCAGTACTTCTTCGGCAAACTGCAGCAATGTGATCTCTGAAGGATTACCAATATTTACCGGTCTGTGATAATCAGACAACAACAACCTGTATATCCCCTCTACCAGATCGTCGACATAGCAAAACGACCGGGTCTGCGATCCGTCGCCGTATACGGTAATATCTTCGCCACGCAAGGCCTGACTCATGAAGGTAGGCAATGCACGTCCGTCATCGAGCCTCATTCTTGGACCATAAGTGTTAAATATCCTGATAATTCTCGTTTCCACCTGATGGTAATTATGATAGGCCATCGTAATGCTTTCCAAAAAACGTTTAGCCTCATCGTATACACCGCGAGGACCCACTGGATTTACATTGCCCCAATATTCTTCCTTCTGCGGATGTACCAGCGGATCTCCATACACTTCGGAGGTAGAAGCGACCAGAATACGAGCATTTTTTGCTTTGGCCAAACCCAAAAGATTGTGCGTACCCAATGCACCCACTTTCAGCGTTTGGATCGGCATTTTAAGATAGTCTATCGGACTTGCCGGTGAAGCAAAATTTAATATATAATCGAGTTCGCCGGGAACATGTATGTATTTTGTAACATCGTGATGATAAAACTCAAAGTTTTTTAGCGGAAAAAGATGTTCGATGTTTTTAATATTGCCGGTAAGCAAATTATCCATACCTATTACATCATAACCTTCGCCAATAAACCGATCGCACAGGTGCGAGCCTAAAAAACCCGCTGCGCCTGCTATTAATATCCTTTTTGCCATTTTACTGATTTTTAAACGCTGATTAATTCAGAACTACATTACGAACCATTAAACACCCTTCAACATAGAGGTACGAACCTCTGCATGCACTACTTTCCTGCCTATACTTTCGTAGTAGAAACCTTCACCCTCCATTTTCTCTAACGAGAAAACATTACGACCATCAAAGATCACAGGCATTTTCATTGCAGCAGCTATAGCTTCAAAATCAGGGTTCCTGAATTCACTCCACTCTGTTACAATGGCCAGTGCGTGTGTGCCTTCAGCCGCATCATACTGGCTGGTAGCATAGTACAATTTGTCTCCGAAAATTCTCTTGACATTTTCCATCGCTTCCGGATCAAATACCCTTACTGTAGCCCCGCACATAAGCAACTCCTGAATCAGATCTATTGCAGGTGCATCCCTTATGTCATCGGTCTCAGGCTTAAAAGCAAGACCCCATAAAGCAATGGTGTAACCCGAAAGGTCGCTGCCAAAAAAATTCTTTACTTTTCTTCCCAGTATTTTTTTCTGATTGTCGTTCACTTCCATCACTGTGTTCACGAGCCTGAAGTCATAATCCGACTCAAGTGCCGTAAATCCAAGCGCTTTTACATCTTTCGGGAAACAGCTACCGCCATAACCAATACCGGGGAATAAAAACCGCTTACCTATGCGGCTATCGCTACCCATGCCTATCCTTACCCAGTCCACATTCGCTCCGGTGCGTTCACACAAATTGGCCATCTCATTCATAAATGAGATACGCATTGCCAAATAAGAATTAGCAGCATACTTCGTCATTTCTGATGAACGTTCATCCATGTAGTAGATCGGGTTGCCCTGCCGCAAGAACGGCTGATATAGTTCATCCATGATCTTTTTGGCCTTGTCTGAAGAAGTTCCTATGACTACTCTGTCCGGTTTCAAAAAGTCATCCACAGCTACACCTTCCCTTAAAAATTCCGGATTGGAAACCACATCAAATAATTCAGGATTAAGGTTTTGTAACAACACATCGCGCACCTTTTCAGCAGTACCAACCGGTACCGTGCTTTTATTGACGATTACCACGTAATTAGCTACAATTGTACTCAGGTCTTTGGCTACATTCAACACATAATTCAAATCGGCTGAGCCATCCTTACCCGGTGGAGTGGGCAGCGCTAAAAAAATGACCTTGGCGTTCTTTATGCCGTCAACCAATGAAGTGGTAAACTGCAAGCGATTTTCTTTAATGTTCCGCTCTAACAACATATCCAAACCCGGTTCATAAATGGGAGATATACCTTGTTTTAGCTTACCAACCTTATTTTCGTCGATATCAATACAAGTAACTTTATTGCCTGTTTCTGCAAAACAAGTGCCTGTCACTAACCCAACATATCCTGTACCTATAATTGCGATCTGCATGTAACAAAATGTTAATCCGCTTCAAAAGTAGAAATTATTTGTACAATTTCAACTTCATTTTTAATTAAATTTCATTGCACCTTTAAACCAAAAAATATTTACTAAGTCTCAAATACAACACGAAAAATAAAACCAAAAAAAACAAGCCATGCGTAAATTAAAATTAGCACTAAGTATAAGTGCTGTAACATTAGCAATCTCTGCAATAGTATTTATTGCATCATGTAAGAAAAGCGATAATACAACCGCTGCCGATACCGCAAGCACTAATTATGCCGGCGATCAGGCCGTAGCTGAAAAATCGTATGACGACGTACAGACCATTGCAGAAAATGCAAATGGAACAGGCGGCAGTTCAGTGTCCTATCGTACCATGGGTCTTTCGGGATATTGTAATGCCACAGTTACCCGGGACACATCCGGCGGCGTAGTTACTATGACCATCAATTTTGGCTCTACTGATTGCACCGGCCATGATAACAGGGCGCGCAGGGGTGAGATCATTGTTACTTATCCTGCTACAGGATGGTTTACCGTGAACGGTACCCGTACTATTACGTTCAACAACTATTATCAAAACGACAATGCTATTACGGGCACTAAAACCGTTACTTATCTGGGATTGAATAGCGCAAACGAGCCTGTAGATTCAGTAACTATCAATGGTACTATTACTTACACATCGGGAAAAACAGTTACAGTTAACTGGACCCGCCACCGTACCTGGATGAGCGGATTTAGATTGACTGGTACTACACCGGTTTGGACTTCAGGTATCTCTTATGCAATCTATGGCGCAGGTACTATGACCAGCTCTACAGGACAGCAAGTAGATATTAACATTTCATCCGATACTCCGTTGATCTTTGCTTTTGACTGCCAGTGGATAGAAGCCGGAACAATATCTTACACATTAGTTTCTGATAATAAGATCCGTTCTCTGAACTACGGAACAACAGCCAACTGCGATGATCAGGCGGTACTTACCCTTGCCAACGGAACGACCGTCAATATCACATTACCGTAATATTTAAGCATTCTGGTTGCAAAGGCGGAAAAATTTCCGCCTTTTTTTATTTTTGAAACCAAATATGCACAGAATTTAAAATCAGGATTTGTATATTAGCGGAAATTTTTAAAATTTAGTACTTTAGCGTTTTAACAAACCATTCCATCTATGTATTGCATTTCAAGCTTTAAGAAAGCCACATTGTTTTTCGCTCTGACAGTATTTTTGTTTGCAGGATGTAAAAAAGGCACTTCAAATCTACTGACCGATTCTGACGATAATGGTGGCTATGCTTCAGACCTGTCACGAATAGAACTCTATACAGATGATGCAATATCACTATGCGATGTAGCAGGCACCTATTTCAATGGGCAGTACATGCGTACCACTACCGATTCAGCAAATCCGTTTGGCTCCTGCGCTACCGTCTCTTATGATACCACATCCGGCCCTAACAATGTACTTATCATTCGCTTTGGCTCTACGCCATGTGTTTGCCTCGACGGGCGTACACGCAGCGGCGATATCGTGGTGACTTATAGCGGTGAATATTCTGATTCACTACAAACGCATACGATCACGTTCAACAATTATTTTATTAACGGAATCCAGTTGACCGGAACGATCCTTACAACCCGCATAGATACTACTGTTGTAGGCAATTGGTATTATCAGGTGAACGTGCTGGATACTTTGGTTAGCCCAACCAGCAGCAGTACGCCTAATGGTTATACTATCTGGAACGCAACATTGGTTCGTCAGTGGATCACAGGTTTCACTACAGCCAGCCGTGCCGATGATATCTTCTCTATCTCAGGTTGGGGCATGTTGTATCGTGCTGATTTCCATAATTATGAAATGGCCATTGCTACGCCACTACAGGTTGCTATGGGTTGTAACTTCATTGAATCCGGTGTTGTAAATGTTTCGGGTTATGATGGTAACCGCATCCTTAACTACGGGAATGGCACATGTGATAATCAGGCACAGCTTAATATAACAGATACTACCAACGGTACTGTACACGTATACCAACTTACTCTGACACCATAGTGTGAGCATACCAAACAAAAACGGCCAAAAATCAGAGAGTGCCGAAATGAGTTTCCTTGATCATATTGAGGCGCTCAGATGGCATATCATTCGTTCATTTGCCGTAATTATTATTGCCGCTGTCTTTGTTTTTGCCAAGGTTGAGTGGGTATTTGACCACATCATACTCGGCCCGGCGCACGATGACTTTATTGCGTATAAATGGTTTTGCGAATTGGGCAAACTGCTCCATTATCAGTCATTTTGCCTCGATAAGATAAAAATGGAGTTTCAGAACACCGCCCTTGCAGGTCAGTTCATGATGAGCCTCTCTGTTTCGCTCATGGGCGGTTTTATCCTTTCATTCCCTTATATCATTTGGGAACTGTGGCGGTTCATAAAGCCGGCGCTTATGCCCAATGAGATCCGTTCGGCAAGAGGCGTTATCTTTTGGTGTTCTTTATTATTCTTTACAGGTGTAATTTTTGCCTATTATATTGTCGTGCCATACACCATCAACTTCTTTGGCAACTATCAACTCAGTCCGCTGTTTAAGAACATCATTACTATTGACAACTATTATGATACAGTGGTTAACCTGATACTGGCTATGGGCATAGTTTTCGAGTTACCTGTGTTTGTATTTTTCCTCACCAAGATCGGCATTATAACGCCAAAAATGTTACGCTCTCAACGCAGGTATGCAGTATTGATCCTATTCATTATTGCCGAGATCATTACCCCACCCGACATGTTCAGTTGCTTGTTTGTTTTCATACCTTTGTACATACTGTTCGAGATATCGGTAGTTTTGAGTGCACGCGTAACCAGTGATAAACTTAAAAAACAACAATAATATACAATGAGCACCTCTGTATTTGATAAAAGCTTACCGCTGGCCATAGGCAGCGACCATGCGGGATTTGAATATAAAGAATTGGTAAAAAAACATTTGGAAATGGAAGGTTGGACCATATCCGACAAGGGCACATTTTCTACTGCCAGTGTCGATTATCCCGATTTTGCACATCCGGTTGCTACAATGGTGGAATCAGGCGCAGCATCTGTAGGCATATTATTGTGCGGCAGTGGTAACGGTGTATGTATCACCGCTAATAAGCATCAGGGCATCAGAGCGGCTCTTTGTTTCAACGAAGAACTGGCATCACTGGCGCGACAACACAATAATGCCAATATTCTGTGCATACCGGCACGTTTTATTAGTACCGAAACGGCGCTCGGTATGGTTGATGTTTTTTTGGAAACTGCATTTGAAGGAGGCCGTCATGCGGCCAGGATCGCTAAGATCTGATCTGCAACTAAGCCTCTTGCTTTAAGAAACTATTGCTGAAATAAAGCGGCAACAAATGCGCCGCATCGTCTACTACAATTACTTCATCATTGGGGCTTGTCATATACACAGCTATGGGCATACCTTGTTGCTGTTGCACCTCCAGAATAAACTGCCTGCATACCCCACATGGCGACAATGGCATCGCTACACCGTTTTCGCTGTTATAAGCAATGGCTATAGCCAGTACCCTATGCCCGTGATCGCCGAAGCAAATATTTGACAATGCAGCCCGCTCGGCACAAATTCCTGCCGAAAAGGCCGCACTCTCCTTATTGGCGCCACTGATCATTGAGCCATCTTCCATTAACACTGCCGCACCCACTTTAAAACCGGAATATGGTGCATAGGCTAATGTAGTGGCATTGCGAGCAGTACCTATAAGCGCAGCAATACGCTCAGATAGTTTACCTACCGATGTTTTTGTATAACTGAATGAAAATTGTTCCATATCACTTAAATAACCGCATAGCCGCAAAGCAACAAACAAACCCCACAACGATACTTAAAGATGTGTAAAGCAAAGGTGTCAACCATTGTCCACGCATCATCAACGAAACATTTTCGTAGGCAAAAGATGAAAAAGTGGTAAACCCTCCGCAAAAACCGGTTGCCAACAACAGCCAGCCGGCGTGTTGACCCTGAAGCCAACTATAGCGCATTCCTAAGCCGGCCAATGCGCCAATCAGGAACGAGCCTAAAACATTGATCGTGAAGGTGCCGAAAGGAAACATTGCCGTGATGTATCGGCTGATGGCATATCCTACCAAGTAGCGTACCATACTTCCTATGGCTCCTCCTGCGCCAACAAATATCAACGACCGAAACATGCTTTAAAGATAATGAATAATGGCAAAGATCGAATTTTCTTCGAACGTATGTTACTAATGCTTCTTCAGCTTACTTTTAAATACTTTTTCAAATTTCTCTACTTTGGGTCGTATCACAAAGGTACAGTACGGCTGCTCGCCATTCTCGTTAAAGTAGTTTTGATGATAGTTTTCGGCAATATAGAAATTATGGAAGGGCGAAATCTCCGTCACTACTTGCTTGTCAAACACCTTTTCATCGTTCAGCTTCTTTTTATATTGTTCCGACTTTTGGCGTTGTTCCTCATTATGATAAAAGATCACGGACCGGTATTGCGTTCCCACATCATTGCCCTGCCTGTTAAGTTGTGTAGGATCGTGGCACATCCAAAATGCCGCCAATAATTCATCAAAACTGATCTTAGCGGGATCATAATAAATATTGCACACCTCAGCATGGCCTGTAGTGCCGGTGCACACATCATGGTATGAAGGATTGGCAACAGTACCGCCACTAAACCCCGACTCCACCTTTAGTACACCATCCAATTGCTGAAACTGAGCTTCGGTACACCAAAAACAACCCGCGCCAAAAGTCGCCGTATCTGTCTTGTGTTTTGTAGTTGTAGTAGGAGCGTTGTTCATGGCCTGAAAAGTTTTTGAAGTGGAATAATGGTTGTCCTGTGCGCAGGACGAGAACACCCCTGCGAGGAATAATGTTGCTGTTTGAATGATTCTGTTGAGCATCTGATATCAAATTTAGGGTATTAACGTACAAATCGCCAAATTTCATTGTTAAGGCTATGATAATCAATACTGATTTAACATCATCTTGCAATTATGCAATAATATTGAACATGGTTAGTAGGTTTTGATCTATCTTAGCAACTCATAAAACTACTTGCCAACGGCTATGGCGATACCTGCAATTAACATGAATGCAGATTGCATAAAATGGATGAAAAGAACGGGAATAACGCTGATATTTTCTCTTTCAATGATTACCAAATGTCCGGCCCAATTAGAGCTGTCGAACAGCATTGAATTCGGTTGCCCCGAACTGATCAACAGTAACAACACTAAAGTGCTGTATAGCCAGATCACAGCAGGGTTACGTTTTGGACTCAGCTACAAACCAACAGGCACACAATTTTTCCCAACACTCAACTATTCATTTGGATTCACAAGATTACCGATACAGCAGTTTGAACAAAATGTGGCCATATGCAATTTCAATTATAGCGATCTGATGCTGTATGGCAATTTTGTATTCCCCTTGCTCGACAACAACTCATTGTATTTAATGGGCGGCATCGGTTTAAGTCATTTATCGCACAAAGGCTTGGGTGTAAGTGGCCCTAATAACGGCTCCATGCATACCCAGCTCGACTCTGTAAAAAATGTTACGGCCACTTTTCCGGCGATCGGCTTAGGTTTTGAATATGTATATGGCGATGCAGTCAATAAAAACATTTACATCAGCATGGGCTTTATGCTGTTATATACTTATCTCTACCCCGAACGCAACCTTTATATAGGCTCGGTAACAGACAACAACAATAATGTGATCCCTTTCCGGTCTTACCTTTCAGGGCAGATCGTAACGCCCTCGGTGAACATGACATTGCATGTATTGCTCGGCAAAAATGTTATTTTCTGGAAAAAGAAAAACAGCATGTATTTATAGCCCACGTTTGTATTTAATAAAATCAGGCACATGTATTCTGTATTATTATCCACCCACTCTCTCTTGCGCTGGTTGGTGCTGGCATCGCTTACTGCATCAATTTTCAAGGCTTTCCGTGGCCGTTTCAAACGATTGCCATTTACACCTGCAGATAACAAGCTACGGACTACAACAACGTCTATTGCGCACCTGCAATTGATATTCGGTATCACCCTCTATTTCGTAAGCCCGCTTACCGATTATTTTCTTAAAAACTACAGTACTGCCGTGCATCAGCGACAGATCCGCTTTTTTAGTATGGAGCACAGTGTTATGATGATTGTAGCGATTGTTGTGCTCACGATTGGCTCTATAAAAACAAAATACCAAACAGAAGACCGGAAAAAATTCACGACAATGGCCATTTGGTTTTCTGTATCGCTCCTTATTATTTTGGCCAACATACCCTGGTCGTTCTCGCCATTGGTAGCAAGGCCGCTGCTACGACTTCCATAAAAAAAACCGGAACGTTGTTACATTCCGGCTTCTGTATTTATTTCATGGTATTTTATTAATGCTCTTCCTCGCCTTCCCTTAAAGGAACTGTCTGAGGGATGAAGTCGTTTCCATGTCCATCGTCACGATAATCGTATGGCCAACGATACACTGTCGGAATCTCACCCACCCAATTACCATGTGCCGGCATCAACGTTGGCGTAGTCCACTCTAATGTTGGAGAACCCCATGGATTAAGGTTGGTTACCTTGCGGCCTTTAAAAATACTGAGGAAGAAATTGAATACAAAGATCAACTGGGCAAAGAATACGATGATAGCTGCTACACTGATGAACTGATTCAGGCTGTCGAAATGCTTAAACGATTCCCAGGCACTGTAGTCATAATAACGACGCGGCATACCCGCGATACCTTCATAGTGCATAGGCCAGAAGATCAGATACGCTCCGATAAATGTAAGCGCGAAGTGTATATAACCCAATGTGTTGTTCATAAATCTGCCAAACATCTTAGGGAACCAGTGATAAATTCCGGCGAACATACCAAAGAAGGCCGACACACCCATTACAATATGGAAGTGCGCAACAACGAAGTAGGTATCATGAAGATGTATATCCAGCGCCGAATTTCCCAGGAAGATACCGGTAAGACCACCGGAAATGAACAATGATACGAAACCTATAGCAAACACCATTGGCACCGTAAGGCGAACATTTCCACGCCATAACGTAGTAAGCCAGTTAAATACTTTAACCGCAGATGGAACAGCGATCAACAAAGTCAATAACACAAATATTGACCCGAGGAACGGACTCATACCTGTTACGAACATATGGTGTGCCCATACTACGAATGCCAATACAGTGATACCGATAAGCGAAATGATCATTGCGAAATAACCAAAGATCGGCTTACGGCTGTGGCAGGAAAGTACCTCTGATGCCATACCCATACCCGGCAGCATGATGATATATACTTCGGGGTGACCCAAGAACCAGAACAAGTGCTGATAAAGGATCGCAGATCCACCAATGTGCGGTAATGCTTTTCCACCAATAAATATTTCAGATAGATAGAAACTGGTACCAAAATTACGATCGAAGATCAGCAACACAACACCTGAAAACAACACCGGGAAAGAAAGTACACCTAACACGGCGGTAAAGAACAGCGCCCAGCAGGTCAGTGGCATACGTGTCATGGTCATACCCTTTGTACGCATGTTCAAAATAGTACTGATGTAGTTAAGACCACCCAATAATGATGATACTACAAACAACGCCATACTCAGCAACCAAAGATCCATACCTATGCCCGATCCTATCGACGCTTCTTTTAACGCACTCAACGGCGGGTAAGTAGTCCAACCACCGCTCGCAGGACCTGTTTCTACAAACAATGAAACAAACATGATGATGCTGGACACAAAGAAGAACCAATAGGAAAGCATATTCATAAATGGAGATGCCATATCGCGTGCACCGATCTGCAGAGGTATCAACAGATTCGCAAAAGTACCGCTCAAACCTGCGGTCAATACAAAGAATACAAGAATGGTACCGTGCATAGTTATCAATGCGTAGTAGAATTCAGGAGTCAATTTTCCACCCTTAGCCCAGCTACCCAAAAATTTCTCCATGATAGGAAATGTAGAGTCCGGAAATCCGAGTTGCAATCTGAAAAATACGCTGAACAATGCTCCAATAACCGCCCATACTATACCTGTGATCAAAAATTGCCTTGAGATGATCTTATGGTCCATGCTGAACACATACTTCCATATAAAATGTTGCTCATGGTGCTCATGATCATGACCTGAATGGTCTGCA
>Ga0164297_10004036_pt1 | contig 13354 bp, 10 predicted proteins | sample GEODES058metaG_FD_113539 | JGI IMG/M metagenome (GOLD analysis project Ga0164297, IMG submission 113539) | Dystrophic lake water microbial communities from Trout Bog Lake, Wisconsin, USA - GEODES058 metaG | ecosystem: Environmental > Aquatic > Freshwater > Lake | place: USA: Trout Bog Lake... | reverse complement strand
GGTGAGTTTGAAAATCGTAACATTGAGTCGGTGAACCCTGGTGGGGTGATTCAGTCCTTGATTCCACAAAAACATTGGGTTGGTGCCGTTGTTCATGCAAGTTGTAGCTCAATTCAATCAGGTTCTGCGACACACCATTTTGGTCAAGAACTGATAGTTGGAGAGCCCAATCGAAGTCTTTCCAATAGGGTTCAAGCGCTCCAGCAGCTCCTTTGTGAAGTGGGATTCAACGCCAAAGCCTCTGAGCACATTCACTATGACATTTGGTTCAAGCTTTGGGGCAACATGACTGTTAATCCGGTGAGTGTTTTGACGGGAGCAACCACAGACAAAATTTTGGGCGATGATTTGGTGCTTCAATTCATCAGCTCCATCATGATGGAGGCCAAGGAGATTGGACGAATCTTGGGTATTGAAATTGATCAATCTCCCAATGACCGCCATGCCATCACAGCGAAGTTAGGTGCATTCAAAACATCCATGCTTCAAGACCTAGAGGCGGGTAGGCCAATTGAGTTGAACGCACTTGTGGCAGCGGTCAAGGAGTTAGGGGTTGGGGTTGGCGTTAAAACCCCTTTTACTGACGTGCTTCTTGGATTGACACGACTCAAAGCCAAAACCATTGGCTTGCTGAACTAAGACGCTTCTTGATAGATCTTTTTCAACAAGGAAATCAATTGCTCTCTTTCTGATGAAGAGATGTGTTGGGTGGTTAACTTGTCAGACTGTGTGGCCATTTTCTCGGCCTTTTTGATCAGTAGCTTACCCTGATTGGTCAAAGAGAGCGCAATCTGTCTCTTATCTTTGTCGTCAATTTGCCTTGAGATCAACCCCCTTGATTCTAAAGACTTCAATAGACTCACGATGTTGGGCGGCAAAATGAACAATGCACTACAAATTTCTTTGGCGGAAATGTTTGGATTTCTCGATATCAAAGATAGAACTGAGAATTCAACTGGCTTTAACTGAATCTCAACCATTCGCAAGTTGAAGTCCTCAATGATGGCCAGAGCTGCTCGACGGGCGTTGTATCCCATTAAGGATTCGAGATAGCTTAGATCTAGACTTTTAGTAAGACTTTTTTTGACCATGATGCACTTGGCAGTTCAATCTTTGCAGTTGCTGCCTGAATCAGCTCAATTCTTCGTGAATAATTTGCAGATACTTTTCAAAGTCAGGACGCATCCATTTTTGAAATATCCGCCAAGGGTTTGAATCCCCCATTGAATTTGAATCCGTTGAGTTGCCCCTCTCATTGAGCAATGCGCAAGACCAACCCAATAGAGCAATCGTCAAAAGCCTCAAGTACTCTTGCATGATCCAGTTCAAACGGTAAAGACCATCAGGCTCTGTACTCATTTGGATACAAATTTGTGTTGTTTCCTTGATTTGCGAATACATCTTTTGAAGTACTACTGATGATTGAGTTCCTTGTATATCTTTGAGTAAGTCATCCAAAATCCCTTTCAGCGCCAATCCCTGATCGGGTAAGACTTTACGGGTCATCAAGTCAATGGCTTGAATTTCATTAGTACCCTCATAGATCATTGCTATTCTGCTGTCGCGAAGGTGTTGCTCAATTCCCCATTCGCTAACATACCCATGTCCACCGAAGACTTGCAAGCACTCGCTGATTCCATCAAACGCATTTTGTGTGCAACTGGCTTTCAATATGGGCGTTACTACATTTGACCATTGTTGCGCTTTGATTCGAGTTGTCTCATCAGGGTGATGTTTTGCCGTATCAAGCATCAGGGCAGTTTGATAAGCCAACAATCGAAAGGCTTTGACTTGACAGGCATTTTTGTCAATGATCTTTTTGATCTGCGGATGTTCAATGATTGAAGATGTATTTTGATTGGGCTCTTTAGAGATCAGAGATTGTGGTTTGGGTGCTCTAAATTGTTTTCGCTCTTGAGCGTATGAAGTGCTCTTTTGTACGGCAGCATCAAGCAATCCAATGCCTTGAAGAGCCACATGCAATCGGGCTGCGTTCATCATCAAAAACATGGCGTTTAGGCCTTTGTTTTCCTCACCAATCAACCATCCCTTGGCATCTTCGAACCTCATCACGCAGGTTGGACTGCCGTGTATGCCCATTTTTTCTTCAATGCGTTCGCAATGCACGGCACTTCTGGTGCCGTCCTCGTAAAACTTGGGAACCAAAAACAAAGAAAGTCCTTTGGTACCTTTTGGGGCATCGTTCAATCTGGCCAAGACCAAGTGCACGATGTTTTCGCTCAGATCGTGTTCTCCACCAGAGATGAAGATTTTGGTGCCAGAGATAGAGTAGGTCTGTCCGTCTTCCTCTTTATGGGCTTTGGTTTGAAGCAATCCCAGATCGCTACCTGCATGAGCTTCGGTGATGCACATTGTGGCAAGCCATTCACCGGTTGCAATTTTTTCAAGGTATTGATCGATCAAGTTCTGCGAGCCGTGATGTTTCAGGGTCTCGTAAGCACCATGCAAGAGTCCAGGTGCCATGGTCCACCCATGGTTGGCACCTGAAAGCCACTCATAAACAATGAATTCAAGCGCTAAAGGTAGACCCTGGCCGCCGTGTTCAGTATCCGCACTTAAGGATGCCCAGCCAGATTGCCAAAACTCCTTATAGGCTGAGGCAAAGCCAGGAGGTGTTTTTACCTCTCCACTTTGATAGCTGCATCCAAGGCTGTCGCCAATGGCGTTCAGAGGAGAGATGACGTTTGCGATGAATTTGGCAGCTTCTTCGAGAATTTGAGAACCCAATTCTTCATCGAAATCGGCAAAATGAGGCAGTTCTTTGATTCGGGCAGGACCATTCAGTACCTGGTTGAATAATGTCAATACCTCTTGGCTGTCAGGTGTGTAGATACTCATGTGATTTCTTTAGACTTTGCCAAACCCAAGGTAGGTTTCAATCACCCTTTGATCAGTTGCCAAATTCTGGGCTTGACCCTGTAGACTGAAATGCCCCATCTCTAAAACATAACCATAGTCAGCAACCGACAAGGCGGCTCTTGCGTTTTGTTCAACGAGCAAAATGGTGACACCTGAATTCTTGAGTACTTCAATGATTTCAAAAATTTCTTTAACGATCAGCGGAGCCAGTCCCAAGCTCGGTTCATCCAACATCAATAACTTGGGCTTTGACATCAGCGCTCTTGCGATTGCAAGCATTTGTCGCTCACCACCAGAGAGTGTGCCCGCAATTTGGAGTCTTCGCTCTTTGAGTTTTGGAAAGAGTTGATAGACATAGTCATAACTCGCAGCCACTTCACCTTTGTTAAAAAGCACCTGTCTGTAGCTGCCCAATTCAATGTTGTCTTGAACAGTCATGGCGTTGAAGAGTTCTCTTTTTTCTGGTACCAAAGATAACCCTAGCAATACTCGCTCTTCAAGTGGTGTTGTTGAGATGTCTTGACCATCAAACTCAATGCTTGATGTACTTTTGATGAGTCCCATGAGTGAATTTAACAGAGTGGACTTTCCCCCTCCGTTGGGCCCAACGATTGTGATCACTTCGCTTGGTTGGAGTTGAAAACTCAAATCGTGCAATATCTGAGCTTTCCCGTAGCTCGTGTTCAAACTCGAAACGCTTAAGAGTGCTTTATTGTTCATGTTCAATGCTCGGTGCCCAAGTAAGCGGCCCTGACTTGTGGGTTATTTTGAATTTCCACTGGGGAGCCTTCAACCAAAACGTTTCCAAACTCCATTACAACGAGTGAATCACAAATTTTCATGACCAAGTCCATGTCGTGCTCCACGAGAAGGACACTCACACCCTCGGCCTTGAGATTTTTAATGACTTGTGCCAATTCATTTTTTTCTTGGAATCTGAGTCCAGCTGCGGGCTCATCTAAGAGCAAAAGGCTGGGATCGGCACAGAGTGCTCTTGCAATTTCCATGAGTCTTTGTGGTCCCATGGGGAGATTGCCTGCCGGCTCATTGATATAGTTGCCTAGACCAACACGGAGTAACTGTTTGTGTGCTTCTTTGAAAATTCGGCTCTCTTCATGCTTGTCTTGTCCTGTCAAAGCCGCAGTGATGCCTGCATGCCCACGAGTGTGTGCGCCAATCGCAATATTTTCCAAAACACTCATCTCAGGAATCATTTTGACGTGTTGAAACGTCCTCGATATTCCTAGATGTGCAATTTCTCTCATCGATAATTGCTCCACACGTTCGCCCCTAAAACTAACCTCGCCGGAGGTAACGGGCAAGAGGCCCGTGATCAAATTGAAAGTTGTGGATTTGCCAGCTCCATTGGGTCCAATCAGACCTTTGATTTCCCCACTTTTGATCGAAAAGCTGACCTCGTTGACAGCCAAAAGTCCACCAAAACGTTTTGAGATTTTGTTCACTTCCAAAATCACTTGACCAGGATTGCTTTGTGCCTTAGTGGGGAGAGGATCAGCGTCGGCCCAAAGCTCTTGCTGGTGCTTGATATTCTGCACACTGCCAAAAAGTGACCATATTCCGTCTGGCAGGTATTTAAGGATCAACACCATGGCTATGCCAAAGACGATGACCTCATAACTGCCACTGGTACCTATCAGCATGGGCAATAGAACTTGGAGTTGATCATCCAAAATTTTGTAAATGCCGGCACCGATGACGGCTCCCCAAAGGTAGCCTGCACCACCTACAACAGTCATAAAGAGGTATTCAATGCCCATCTTCAAGCCAAAATCTGAAGGCGTTACAGAATGTTGAAAATGAGCCAGTAACCAACCCGAGAAAGATGAAAGCAATGCTGCTAGACAAAATATCAATACTTTGAAATGAAAGGTGTTGATGCCCATTGCTTGTGGCATCTGTGTTCCACTTTTGATGGCTCTCACAGCACGCCCTAGTCTTGAGTCCAAAAATTTACTCAAGGACTTGATGAGCAAGATCAAGCACAACCAAGTGAATACAAAGAATATTCTTCCTTGTCCCAGATTCAGACTTGCAATGGACAAGCTCTTTATATTTTGAAGTCCGTCGTATTTTCCCAATGCATCAATATTGCCCATCAAGTAATACAAGGATAGTCCCCAAGCAATGGTGGCCAAGGGCAGATAGTGTCCAGACATCCTCAGTGTAATGAGTCCAATGATCAAGGCGCTCAGTGTGGTAATACTCAGGCCAATGAAAAGAGATAACCAAGGGGATAGGTCAAAGTTAAGTGTGAGATATGCCGTTGAATAGGCACCTATGCCCACAAATGCTGCTTGGCCAAATGAAGTTAAACCCAAAATGCCAGTTAGTAAAACCAGTCCAAGGCAGGTAATTGAGTAAATTCCAATGTAATTGGCTTGATATATCCAAAAATCAGGTACCGGCAAAACAGAGACAACCAGTACCAAAACAAGCAGCAAAGGCCATTGAAAATGCTTCAAATTTGTCAATTCAAGATTCCTCATGAGACCCCGCTTTGATAGAGCGCCACAGGAGCACGGGAATGATCAGTGTAAAAACAATGACCTCTTTAAAGTTACTTGCCCAAAACGATCCAAAGGATTCGATGATGCCCACCACGATCGCACTCAGCATGGCGCCAGGGTAGCTGGTAAGGCCAGCAATGATGGCGGCAACAAATCCTTTGAGACCGATTAAAAATCCTGAGTCGTAGAAAATAGTGGTCGTAGGTCCAATCAATAGACCCGACACCGCGCAAATGAGTGCGGCCAATGTGAAACATATATTGCCGCTTTTGCGACTTGATATACCCATCAATCGAACACCTGTTCGGTTGATGGCTGTGGCTCTAAGAGCTTTGCCAGTTAATGTTTTTTCAAAGTAAATCCAAAGGGCAAAAATAAGGCCCAAAGAAAGTGTAAAAATCAAAATGGTTTGTCCGCTAAAGCGCAAGGGACTCAATTCAAAAGAATCGCTCCAAAAGGGTGGATTTCGATAACCCTCTGCACCAAAGAACAAAAGTCCCAATCCGGTCATTGCCAAATGAACGGCAACGGAGACAATCAACAAAACCAAAGATGAAGCATCCTCTAGAGATTGAAAGGCAACACGATAAACCAAGGGGCCAAAACAAGTCACGATAAGGACACAAATGAGAGCTTGTATCAATAGTGGCAAGTGAAGAGGGCTTGCCCAAATGGTCAAAGCCGATACAAGCAAGGATGGAGCAATCGTCTTTAAGAAAGTCTTGAGAGTTTGACTTGCATTTTGACCATGCCTTTGCGCCTCAATTGCATTCATCAATGAGGCAACCACTGCCAAGATTAAAAGTAGCCAAATCGTGCCCGGTACTTTACCCATTTGCATGACCGCTAATGAAAGGGCAGCGTAGGCCACGAATTCGCCTTGAGGAATAAAAATAATTCGAGTGACTGAAAATACCAACACAATGACCAAGCCCAAGAGGCCATAGACGGCACCATTGGTGGTGCCATCTAGCATCAATATGCTTGCGATTGAAAAGTCCATGGGTTCTGGGTGTGAGTGAAAGGCGCGCGTGGTGCACGCCTTGGTTTATGAAAATTAATCGAACTTGAATTGACCATCAACCACTTTGAGAATCACACCAGTCTCCATGGTGTAACCCCAGTGGTCTGTCGCTGTCCAATTCATGACGCCGTGGGAGAAGATGGTCCTGCCCATGGTCTCAAAGCTCATTCTGAGGGCATTCCTAAATTCAGGAGTCCCTGGCTTGGCTTTTTTGAGTGCCATGGGTATGGCTTTTTCGAGCGCGATTTGCGCGTCGTATGCATGACCAGCAAATTGATTGCGTGTCGACGGACCCATGGCTTTTTCATATTGTTGAACAAATGCCACAGCAACCTTTTTCGAGGGGTGTGAGTCAGGGAGTTGTTCAGCGATCACAGCAGGTCCTGAAACCACAAAAGTACCTTCAACCGCTTTACCACCCACTCTCATCAAGTCTTGGGTTGCAGCAGCGTGAGTTTGATAAATTTTTCCCTTGTATCCTCGCTCACTCAAAGCCAACTGAGGCATTGCAGCGCCACTGCCAGAGGCTACGACCAAAATAGCATCTGGATTGGCCATGTTGAGCTTCAAAGCTTGAGGTGTCACACTGGTGTCCGTTCTCGCAAAACGCTCAACATCGACCAATTTGATGCCTGCTTTTTCAAGCATTGGGCTGATTTCATTGAGCCACTGTTCTCCATAAGCATCTGAATAACCTAAGAATCCAATGGTTTTAACGTTTTGTTTTTTAAGATGCTCAACAACAGCGTATCCCATCACCGTATTTGACTGAGGAAGTCTGAAAAGCCATTTGTCTTTTCCAGGGGGAAGTCCGACTGGTGAAGCTGCCAATTGAACGGTTTCTGCTTCAGCTGCTACATCAGCCATGGCTGCTGCAACGGTGGTGATGCATGAACCAATCATGACATCTACTTTGTCATCGGTCACAAATCGTCTAGCATTTGCCGCACCTTTGCCAGGATCTGTGGCGTCGTCCATGACGATCAAATTGACTTTTTCACCCGCGATGGTTTTGGGGAATAATTTAAATTGATTTTGCATTGGAATGCCAAGCCCAGATCCAGGACCTGTGAGGGCAAGGCTTACACCAATGTTGATGTCTGCAAACGCATGTGAGGCAATCAAAGTTGATACCAATGCTGTAACCAGTTTGAGTTTGAATTTCATGTTCATGTCTCCTAAGTGTTGTTGAATAAAATTATCTGGGTGCCATGCGTAGCGCACCATCTAAACGAATGACTTCGCCATTGAGATGGCGATTACTGACAATGTGGCAAGCAAGGCTTGCAAACTCTTTAGGCTCTCCCAGTCTTTTTGGGAAAGGAATGGACTCAGCCAATGAGGTTTGTACTGCTTGGGGCAATTCTTTCATAAGCGGTGTGGCAAATAAGCCCGGTGCTATGGTGCATACTCTTATTCCATGCTGAGCAAGATCCCTGGCCATGGGTAATGTCATGCTCACAATTCCACCTTTGCTCGCACTATAGGCTTGTTGACCGACTTGTCCCTCAAAGGCTGCAGCTGATGCGGTCATGACGATGACGCCTCGCTCAAGATCGTCGTGTGGATCGAGTTTCGCGCACTCTGCAGCGAAAAGCCGAATGATGTTGTAAGTACCCACCAAATTGATCTGAATGACTCGACTAAAGTCCTCAAGTGGTGCCGCTTGACCGTCCTTTGAGACAACGCGCTTGGCGCTACCAATTCCAGCAATGTTCATCAAAATGCGAGCGGCTCCAAAGGTTTGAGTAACTTGTCGCAATGCTGTCTCAACGCTTTCGGTGTTGGTGATATCGCAAGCAAAAGCTTGAGAGATATTTTTACCAAGTTCTCCATTGATTCTTTCACTTACACTCTGAGCCAATTTGTGATTGACGTCTAAGAGTGCCACTTTGGCTCCAAAATGAGCCAACATGACCGCTGTAGCCTCGCCGAGACCTGATGCGGCTCCGGTCACAATTGCAGTGGTTTGATCAAATTGCATGCTTTATTGTCCTGAGGGTTTAAAGATACTGGGGAAAGCATCTGAGTGCAGGGCTTTAACCAGTGAATCACGATGTTTTAACACGGCTCTTTGGTTGATGGAGCCTTTATCTGTGATTTCACCTTTATCAATGGAAGCAGGCTCCTGCAAAAGAATTGCTCTAGCAACTTTGGTGGCACTCCCCGTTGCTTGTTTCGCCAATTGGTCCATGACTTTTTGGAAAAAAGAAATGACCTCGGGTTGGCTGAAGACATCGCTCAAAGGAGCGGAGGCATCCAAACTCACAAGTTGTCGGATTTTGTTGTTTGTAAAAATCATGGCTCCGACCTCTTTTTGATTCAAGCCAGTGATAACTGCGTCTTGAACGTAGGGTGCTCCAAGATTGATGATCTTTGCTTTGAGTGGACCGACACTCACGAATGTACCCGTCGAGAGTTTGAAATCCTCTGCAGTTCTTCCATCAAATTTGAGGCCCAGGTGTGGATTATTCTCATCAATCCATTTGACAGCATCTCCCGTACAGAAAAATCCTTCTTCGTCAAATGCATCTCGTGTCTCCTCAGGAGACCTCCAATAACCCTCTGTGATATTGGGTCCTTTGTATCTGACTTCGGTTTTATCTCCGCTTGGTACTAGCTTGAGCGTCATGCCCGCTGTGGGTACTCCTAGATCTCCCTCACGCACATCTGGATTTGTAACAAAAATGGCGAATGGGCCTGATTCGGTCATTCCAAGTCCCGTACCCATAACAATTCTTTCTCCAACCTCTTTTTCTGCGGATTCAAAAAGACTGTCCCAAATGGGTTGAGCGAGAGATGCACCGGCAAAGAAAAACATTTTGACCTTGGCCAGTAATGTTTTTCTCAAAATATCGTCCGTTTTCATATTGTTGGCAATGGATTCAAAGCCAGATGGAACGTTGAAGTAGACGGTAGGAGAGATTTCTCTCAGATTTCTGAGGGTTTCATGAATCAATGCTGGAGTAGGTTTTCCATCATCAATGTACAAGGTGCCACCGTTGTACAAAATCATTCCGAAATTGTGATTCCCACCGAAAGTGTGATTCCAAGGCAACCAATCCACTAGTGTCAAAGGCTCATTGGCAAGAACCGGCATTGACTGGGCCATTTGCTGTTGGTTTGAACACCACATTTTTTGAGTGTTGATGACTGCTTTGGGTTGTTTTGTGGATCCAGAGGTGAACAAAAATTTAACAATGCTTTGAGGACCAGTTTTTTGTTGTGCTTGCTCAACCTCAGAGCTCGCAGGTGTTTCTAGGAGTTGGGTGAATTTGGTGTAGGACCTATTGATTGACCCTTTGCTGATCACAACTTCAGTTTCTGGGTTCACTGCTTTTAGAATTGCTTTTTCATATTTTTCACCATCAAAGGCAAAAACCAAGCCTGGTGTTAAGGTCTTGATGATGTGGTGCAACTTTTCAAAATCTTGGCTGACTGTTGAGTAAGCAGGGGAGGCGGGACAGTAAGGAATGCCAACATAAATACAGGCTAAAGCCATGAGTGCGTGATCGATGCTATTTTCTGAAAGGATCAAGACTGGTCTCTCGGCGTTCAAACCTCTTTTTAGAAGGGCTTGTCCAATTTGCCTTGCGCTTTGGAGGGCTTTGGCATAAGTAATCTTATTCCAATCCCCCAGTTGCCCGCCTTCCAAGACTTCTCGTTGAGCAAAAAGGGTCTCATTGGGCTTGAGTTTCGCCCAATGCAAGAATCGCTCAGTGATGGTTTTAGCGTATGGCTCTAGCGCTTGATCGGCTTCTAAGTAAGTAACCCCTTGATCATTCACATGGAATTTGACCCTATCAATGCCAAATTTAAGGGGTCTGTATTTAATTTCACTCACACTAGTCTCCAAAAAGGCTTGCTGATTACGCTTGAACCTTAGCCGCGTGACCTTCTAAAAAATCACGCACTCTCTTTTTTGCTTCAGGGGCGGATTGTGTGATGGAAGACATCAATGCCTCCATCAAGAAGCCGTGATCTGAGGCTTGTTCTGCAATTCGTGGTAGCGCATGCATCAATGCATAGTTTGTGAGTGGTGCATTACCGGCAATTTTTTTCGCCAACTCCATGGCTTTTTCCAATGAATTGCCAGTTGGAACCATGTATTGCGATAGTCCGACACGTTCGGCTTCAAGCGCTTTGTAGACCCGGCCTGTCATCATCATGTCCATCATTCTTGAGACACCAATGAGTTTTGGAATTCGCACGGAACCACCTCCGCCCACAAAGATTCCACGGGTACCCTCCGGAAGAGCAAAAAATGCTGTTTCGTCTGCTACCCTGATGTGACATGCACTTGCCAGTTCTAGTCCACCACCGACTACTGCTCCATGAAGCGCAGCAATAACTGGCACTGGGCCGTATTGCAACCTATCCAGCGCTGTGTGCCAAGACCTTGAGTGAAACATGCCTTCGGGCGCATCGCGTTCTTTGATTTCACTCAGATCAAGACCCGCACAAAAATGATCTCCCGAACCGTGCACAATGGCTACTTTGGCTTGCTTGGGAAGATTTTCAAATATTTTCTTGATCGAATCAACCAGTTCGTCGTTCAAAGCATTGCGCTTACTGGGTCTGTTGAGTTTGATCAATGCAATTTCGCCTTGCATTTGGAGATCGATGTCTGAGGATAAGTTCATGAAAATAAAGAATTTGGTTTGTAATGTTTATAGTTATAAAATATAATCGATTTAAACAAACTCGTTATATCTAAAAACTAAGTATTTACCCTTAAGAAGGAGACAAATATGGACTATAAAAATCTTGTTGCAATTGACATTCAAACCCATGCCGAAGTGAGTTGTCGCAATCCCTTTGACAATTATGCGGAGGAATATGAGCGTGCTGCCGATAAGTATTTTGGAAGCAGTGGGCGCCCAACGATAGCCGAAACCATTGCCCACTATAGAAGCATTAAGATGGGTTTGGTCATGTTTACAGTTGACAGTGAGGCTCAAATTGGAAAACTTAGAATTCCAAACGAAGAGATTGCACAAGCCGCTAAAGACAACAGTGACATGATGATTGCTTTTGCAAGTATTGATCCTCACAAAGGCAAAATGGGAGCGCGCGAGGCTGAGCGTTTGATCAAAGAGGAGGGGATCAAAGGGTTTAAATTTCACCCGACTGTTCAAGGATTTCACCCCTATAACAAAATGGCTTGGCCAATTTATGAGGTGATCAATCACTATAAATTGCCAGCTATTTTCCACACAGGTCACAGCGGAATTGGAAGTGGCATGCGATGCGGAGGAGGATTGCGGTTAGAGTACAGTAACCCCATGCATTTAGATGATGTTGCGATCGATTTCCCAGACATGCAAATCGTAATGGCTCATCCAAGTTTTCCTTGGCAAGATGAAGCACTAAGTGTAGCAACCCATAAGCCCAATGTCTGGATTGATTTGTCGGGATGGAGTCCAAAATACTTTCCCAAGCAATTGATTCAGTACGCAAATACATTGCTTAAAGATCGGGTTTTATTCGGAAGCGATTACCCCCTCATTACCCCAGAGCGTTGGATGAAAGATTTTGAAGTTGCTGGCTTTAAACCTGAGGTAATGCCTGGAATATTGAAAGACAATGCAGTTAGATTGCTGAAATTGGCTTGATGATTGTCTTGAATTGGTCATAATTTAATATTGCTGACTCAATTCAAGCATAAGATCATTGCCGATTTCAATGAAAAACATCAGGCATCGCAATGCGTCGAACAATCAAAAATTCAATTCAACTCACTCTTTCGTCAATTATTTTTGGCGTTTTCCTTCAATTCACCCACTTTATTGCAATTGCAAAGGAACAAGTTGATCAAAAGCCGTTGCTGATCTTAATCAGCATTGACGGATTCAAGCCAAGCTATCTCAACCGCGGCATCACACCAAATTTAAAGGAGTTTGCATCGCAAGGGGTGATTTCTGAAGGAATGATCTCTGTTTTTCCATCCATCACTTTTCCCAACCATGTGAGTTTGATTTCCGGCCAGTTTCCTGAGCACCATGGAATTGTCAACAATGTGATGGTTGACGACTCCATTCCAGACCAAATTTTTACTCTCTCTTCAAGAGAAGCGGTACAAAATCCAGCATGGTGGTCTAAAGTAAATCCCATTTGGAATACATTAGCTCGTCAAGGCAAAATATCTTCAACACTATTTTGGCCTGGAAGTGAGACCTTGATCCAAGGCAGTCAGCCCAGAGATTGGTTGGATTTTGATGGATCAATGACTTCATCCAAGAGAGTTGAGAAGTTACTCACTTGGCTATCTGATTCATCAAAGGAAAGAGCAGACTTTGCAACACTTTATTTCAATGAAGTCGATTCACAAGGACATCATTACGGACCTGAGAGCAAAGAGGTAAATTTAGCCATAGCTTCTGTTGATCAAGCAATTGGGGAGTTGCGCAGTGGATTGCAAAAAATAGGTATATTGGAGCATGTGACTTTCGTGATTACATCTGATCACGGAATGGCAACTGTTGCCGATGACCATGCAATTGATGTTTTACCCATCCTTAAAAATTTTCCTAATTCCAAAATGACTTGGTATGGTCCGATTGCTGGATTTGATAAAGTGAATAAATCCAATGAATTTGATTTTTTGAGTCAATTATCAACAGTTGAGCACATGTCTTGTTGGCCCAAAAGCAATCCACCAATAGGGAATCACTTTACCAACAATAAAAGAATTCCAGATATTCTTTGTTTGGCCGAAACAGGTTGGACCATCACGAATGATTCCGCAAGAAGTGTATTGCGTGGTCAGCATGGGTTTGATCCAAACAACAAAGAAATGCATGCATTGTTCATTGCCTCTGGTTTTCAAGTACCCAATAAAAAAGTCGGATTGGTAAAGAACATAGATGTCTACAACTTCCTTTGCAGGTTGATGCACATCACACCCGATGCCAATGACGGC
>Ga0164297_10004030_pt1 | contig 13365 bp, 14 predicted proteins | sample GEODES058metaG_FD_113539 | JGI IMG/M metagenome (GOLD analysis project Ga0164297, IMG submission 113539) | Dystrophic lake water microbial communities from Trout Bog Lake, Wisconsin, USA - GEODES058 metaG | ecosystem: Environmental > Aquatic > Freshwater > Lake | place: USA: Trout Bog Lake... | reverse complement strand
GGGCGCGTGCCATCCCGTGGCTGCCGCTGCTGCTGCCGCTGCGGCCGCGGCTTGTGCTGCGGGCGAGTGTGGCCAGGACATGCCTGGAGGACTCACACCAAACATGGCTGCTGCCGCCGCCTGCTGCTGCGCAGCTGCGTGCGCCATCCAGTGCATATGATGTGTCGCTGCATGCTGCTGTGCTGAGCCCAGCAGATGCGCGTGAGGACTGTGATGGAATCCCCCCGGCGGCGTGCCATAAAGCGATGTCATTTGATGTTGCTTCCCCGCCATCATCATGCCCGAGAACGACTGCGGCGAGTGAGGCACGCCCACAGGCAAGCTTCCAAACGGCCAGGCTATGGCCATGGTGCCCACACTGCGCGGACTAGGCACTGGGCTGCCAACGTGATGGAATGCAGAGACCAACTGCTGAGGCGATTGCGGTGCCGTGACGGGCACCGGCGGGGTCGGCGGCGTCCATCGCTGGCTAGGGTCGAATGGCGCGCCGGTGATGAATGGATGTGCAGCCGCCTGTGTGGGTGTCCATCTGTGAACAGGGTCCAATGCTAGGACGCCTTGCAGCCAGTCCACGAACGCGTCTCGCGACAGCCGCTCGCGGGCGAGCTCCGCGTCGGAGAGCCCTTTGCGTAGAGGAGCGCCGTGGATGATGTCATGCAGAGTGGTGCCCGCGAAATAGCGCTTGCCCAATGCAGCTGCTTTTCCCGTCTTTGCCTCGTGCTCCGCCTGCGTCAGCATCTGCCAGCTGCGCAGCCCGTCCGCCCCCTCGGATGGTGCGCCAGAGCGGAAGAACTTGGAAGTGTTCTTGCCGGCAGCGAGCACGCTATCCGGCAGGGGTCCCAAGGCATCGCCAATGCGCTGCAGCAAGTTGAACTCCGATGCGCCAGGGAAGATGGGCAGGCCGAGGAACAGCTCCGCCGCCACCGCACCGAGAGACCACATGTCTATTGCGGGTCCGTACGAGCAGCCGAGCACAACTTCAGGGGCGCGGTAGAATCTGCTCTGGATGTAGGAGTACACCGTCCTGCCATCCGCGCAGGCGGATCCAAAGTCGATGAGCTTCACCTGGCCGCTGTGCAAGGAGACGAGCAGCACGTTTTCGGGCTTGATGTCGCAGTGGATGATGCCCGCGCGGCGCAGCGCCTGCAGAGATTGCAGCAGCTGGCCCAGGAACAAGCGCAGGAGGCTGGTGCTCAGCCCTCGGAACTGGTTCTGCTTCAGCAACTCGTACAGGTTCATGTGCAACAGCTCGAACACGAGGCACAGGTGGCGGCAGTGGCTGAACGAGTCGCTCAGCTTCACGATGTGGGACTCCTCATCTGCGGAGGCAGTGCCATTCAACAGATGCAGGATGCTAATCTCGATGCGCGCCTGGTCAGCGAAGGTGCGCGGCATCGTCAGTGTGAATGTGTGCCTCCATTTGGAAGCGCGACCGTGATCATAAAAAGTAGCTTCTCGCGTTTGCAACGGCACGCACCTGGTGGTGATATGCCGGATGATTCTTGATCACCTTGACGGCAACCACCTCGCCTGTGTCCATGGCTTTGCACTTGACCACCTGGCCGAAGGTGCCGGCGCCCAGCTGGTCGAGAACAAGGAATCTGCCCGGGAAGCGCATTGCGTTTTTTGTGAGTCACAGGCCGAACTTGGCCGGCCATTCACTGCGCCGCCAGTCGCTCGGCACACGGGAATCCACAACTGCAAGGGCAGCGCGCACCTTCGACCGGGAGGCTGGCCCAAGATGTCGTTGACGCCAAGTATCAGGTCGTTCTGCTTGTTGTCAAGTCCCGCATTGCCGGCTGGCGTGCTGGGCTGCGTCAACAGGCGCCTCGGCGTCACTGTCGCTGCCCTGAACTCTGGGTTGCAACGCCCGTATGTGGCCGACAGCGTGCTGGAGAGGCGCAAGACGAGCTGCAAAAGAGACAAGGCAGGACAGTGTTCCGTCAGCAAACACCGCGTTCGCCCGGGGCCAGCTGCTTGTTCCGACACCCGCGCAAAGACAGAGTGGAGACAGGTCAGAGATAGAGTACGCACCGAGTCGCTTGGAGGGTCGCGTCTGCGCCCTTCGTACTTTGGCGCACCCCTTACGGCGAAGGCCCCGAACGCTCCCCCTTGGCCAGCGCCGGGGCCAAGACTCCCCCCAGCCAGCTTGTCTCCGGGAGAAGCGCCTGGACCGCGTGTCGTGTCGCCAACGGACGCGCTGGTTGCCATACGTGGTGCTCTACCAACTACTACTTCGCTCCAAGGCGCGTACTTATACTGCGAGTCCGCATTGCGTCGCACGCACACTCCACACACATGCACGCAGCTCACCAAGCCCACGTGCTCAAGAAGCGCGGGAAGTAAGCGGCAGCGGCGCCACGTAGGCAGCTGAAAGTGTGGGGTGTGTTCTCTGCCGAGCGCGGTCCTCTTGCTGAAGTCTCCCCGTCGCGGGCCTCTCAGTGCACGGAGCTTCACTGCTGTGCATTAAGCTCGGGGCTATTTGGCCGCGCCTGTGGCCGCAGCATGGCTTCTTTCCTGCTTGCGCACTTATGGAGGACGACCAGCGACGCGGCACAGCCGGGCAACTCGTCAGGTGCGTCAATGCCGACCGGAGCTGCATGCGAAGATACACTCGCGTCGCGCTGCTTTCGGCGGACGCCCTCTGCTGTATTGCTCACTCACTACGTCGGCTCCTGACTGCGCGGCCACGCAGACGACGACTTGCGACAGGCGCTGCCACCTAGCTGGAGCGACGTGGACGTGGACGTCCTCGTTGTGGGCGCGGGGCCGACGGGCTTGGCGTGTGCACACGGTGTCACACAGGCAAGTACCTTCTGTCGTTTGCCGCGAAAGAAGGGCTCATATTGTCTCACTGCGCAGAATGGAGCCACCTGCTTGGTTGTGGACGCGCGACCTGACATCTCGGAGAAGGTGCGCGAGCACAGTCGCACGTGTTTATTGGACACCTTCCTGACAGCGTGCTGGTGCCTTGGACCTCTTTCACTCGCGACGCAGGACTCCAAATGTACAGGCATCCGGCCACGAAGCATCCAGATCTTAGAGCAGTGCGGTGCGTTGCAGCGCCTAGGCGGCACGGCGGGTCTGCAGCCGGTGGTGGACCTCCCGGTGTACGGGTGCACAGCATATGGTGGACCCAAATCGCTGCTGTACTCGCTCCGTGCAGCTGCGCCCACACACGGCGTCTTCGGGGCGCCACCAGCGCGACCGTGCGTCGCGTACTCGTGCGAGCAATGGCGCGTCGAACGGGCGCTGCTGCAAGCGTTGACGGAAGACTATGGGAAAGTGGGGGCAGCGACGGTGGAAAGAGGCACTCGACTGGCATCATTCCGTGTCGAGGCAGGCGGAGTGGTTGCAACGCTAGAGCCTTGCACTGCGGAGCAGGCATACGCGCGAACCGTCGCTGATGCGAATGCTGCTGCAGCAGGAGGACAGGGCATTGGCGAGGACGATTGGGAGCATGTGGGTCGCGGTGATGCTCCTCCACGATCAGCTAGCAAGAGCTTGGGGCGACTCACGCGACGGTCATCCGCCCAGGCGGCGCGAACAGTGCGATGCAAATACCTGGTTGCAGCTGACGGCGTCAACAGCGGCTGTCGCCACCAGCTGGGCATCGGCCGTGACGGCAGCCCCTATGCGGAGCTGTTCCTCATTGCGGATGTCATACTGCACGGCTACAACATGGACACTTTTAGTCGGCCGACGTTTGTGCATAGCGAGCCTGTTGCTGAATGCCGCTCACGCTTCGTGACCAAGGACCTGCATGTGGCCATGCTGGATAGCGCTTCCGGCAAGGCGCGTCTCTTCTTCGTGGTGGACCCACACGCACCGCGCGCAGACTTGGTGGACAAGTTTTCTCGCTTGTATGTTGGCCCCCTGGACGAGGCCGCCCAGGAGAGTGTCGCTGGCGTGGCTATCACTCAGGCGTGGATGCAAGCCACTCTGGGGGAGTACGGTCTGACTGGATGGACCATCGCGCGCGTGCTCCGGCTGAGCAAATACACTGTGTTCCTGGGCACCGCTGCCGCTGCCAGTTGCGATGGACCCGATGGCCATCCTCGCGCCTTCCTGGCCGGTGACGCGGCGCACAGTCACAGTCCGCACGGCGGACAGGGCGCCAACGCGGGGCTGCAGGATGGTTGGAACCTGGGCTGGAAGCTTGCCGTTGGCAGCCGTAGGGGGGTGGGCACCACACGCGGCGTGCTCGCCAGCTACTCCATCGAGCGCATGCCTGTTTGGCGGAACGTAGTAAAGCTCGCAGATTCGCTGAAGCGGATCACAGAGACGCCCCACGCGGGGTCGTTCGTGGAGGCTGCCTGTCGCTTAGCATGGCGCATCATGCCGGACGCACTCCAGCGCCGACTGCTCCTTGAGCGCATGGCCCACCTGCGCTTTTCATACCCCACTCCGCTGGGCAGGGAGCTGCGCACGCAGGCAGCCGCGTCACGCAGACGGTCACAGAGGTTTGCCAGCGCTGGTGCACCGGGCACTCTGCCTGACATTTCGTGGGTGGTGCTTCATCTGCATCGCAGCCTGCTCGGCAAAGATGGCTCCGGGCAGCAGCGGCAGTGCAGCTTACACACAGCGCTGTGGGTTGCGCCGTCTCTCCAGGGCGCATGCCGCGCTGGGGGCTTCCGGCTGGTGCTATTTGCCCCGGGCGCATCCGCCCGAACGGCAGGCATCTCTTGGGGTGCATCTGCCCGTGCGCATGCGGCATCACTCATGATGTTACCCCTGTCGCTGATGACAATGGGCCCAGCTGCATTTGGTGCAGCGAGTTGTTTGTGGGCAGCCTCTGCATTGACTCTGCGAGCGGGCCCTATCACCCGGCATGTGCCTTTCGCGCCAGACTGGGACGCCTACGGTGAGGTCGCCAGCCGCGCCGCAGCCGTGCCTGGCCTTGCACCACATCTGCGCACACTGGTGGTTGTCCCGGAAGGCACGCCGCTGCCTGCCGACTGGCCGGCATCGCTGTGCGGCATCCTTGTCGATGTGGAGGGCGCCACCGCAGCCGCGTGCGGCACTGGCGGCCGCGAAGCGATGCTGCTGCTCCGCCCCGATGGCCATGTGTCGCTTAGAGCCAATGGGGTGTCCGTCTCACTTCTGCTTGAGTACCTGCCCCTGCTCTTCGCACAGTGATAAAGAGCGAACTGAGCTCCATCCAAAAATGTCATCCAAAATCCGTGCAGTGCTAGAGACTGATAGCCTTCGCCAGAGCGCGATGGCCTCCCCTCTCTCTGCTCGCCTGTCCCTCGGTCTGCACGCGTATGCGCAGCACGCGCAGTCGTCTGCACGCCGCGCAGCTGTGCCGCAGCCGCTTGTGTGGAGGAGACCTGTTGTGTTGCGCAGCGCCCTGCTGTCACGGCGCCGCCCTTCTCCCGTCCAGGCTGTGGCTGCTGCCGCGTCCGTATCGTCACAGTCGCCGCTGGGTGGTGCTGGCGACACGCTGACTGCGGAGGAGAAGGCGCACCTGGCGACAGTTGCAGCCAAGGTCGCAAGCTGTGGCACCCGCTTGCAGCGCGCAGCCTGGATAGGCTTCTGGACGCAGCTCGTCCTGTCCGTCGTGTCTGCCGTCATCATCGTCTTCTCCATCGTCTTCAAGGGCGTCACCAAGGTGCGCGAAAGGCAGACTGCATCCCCTCGCCCCTCCCGGCCCGTAGCCTCGGGCGTGTGTCCCAGGGGCCGCACCCTCCTCTCGTGACTGGAGCAGCACTTGCTGCCGACACGCCGCGCCCGGACTGACGCGGCCTTTGGACAGGGAACGGACGCTGGGCTGTATTTCATCCTGTTTGGTATCGTCACAGCCTTCCTGAGCGTCTTCTGGACCATGGGCTACCGCCGCCTGGGCGACCGTCTGCGCCGAGGCGTCGACCAGCCGGAACTGGCGCCCCCGAGGTCGCAGGTGCGGGCCGTGTAGCACACAAGGTGCCTCGCCTGCCTGTCTAAGGAGCTCACTCCCACTCCCCAGGTGGTGCACGCCCTCACCAGCGGAGTGACTATCAACATGCTGGGCATGGGCTCCACGGTGGTGGGCCTGCAGGCGACCACAGGCTTGCTGTTTGCAAAGACACTCAGCGTTGCTGCCCAGAACCCCTACTTGAACGGCGCCGCGTTCAACCCGGTCCTCGCGCTCGACATCTTCCTCGTGCAGGCTGCCGCAAACGCGCTGCTGGCGCACTTCATCGGCAGCGCTCTGAGCCTCTGGCTTCTGCGCTCCGTCACTCAATGAGACAACAGGCGAGGGTGGGTTCACTTCCTCACCCCCCTCTCGTCCGCTGCGGGGAGACTGTGAGACTGCGAGGGCGCACGCGTGTGTACAAACAAAATGTGTGAATGTAACAAAGGAATCAAACCTAGAAACAACAAAGCTGGGTGGCCCGTTCAACGTAAGCGAATCAAAGCGAGAGAGTGTGCGTCACCAACGCCACCGAAAAGAATCCCATATGCGTATATGCCCGCAGAGCGTGTGTACAGTTTGCGTGCGTCGTGGAGGTGCTGTCAGACGCCGTGCTGAACCCCTCCAGCAGTCTCCGGCCTGTTGTTGTCTCCACCACCGCACGCGAAGCCGACTTGCACCACTGCTGGCGACGCTCGCGCATGGTGCGAGGCAGCAGGCGCAAAGGTGGCTGCCTGCGGCCTGGCAGCAAAGGCGACGTCGCGCACTTGGGCGTTGGAAGGCCTTGCCGGTGGCGAGCCTGCCAGCGCGCACAAGTCGCTCCCGCTCGCCGCAAGGTACTCTAACATTTCGCGGGCAGCGGCGTCATTCGTCACGGTGGGCGGGCTGCGTGTGCGCGGCCAAGTGGGTGAGCCTTCCGAAGGTCAAGGAGCACAGTCCTCGTCATGTGAGAGAGCGCGCCGCGCCAGCTCTCTCACGCACCTTCGACTCCGCTGAGCGCCAGCGGTAGAAACCGTGCTTGTTGCGACGCGGGTCACCACAGGGAGCGGCGCCGTGGACCGGCCTGATGAAGGTGATTGGCTCGATAGAAGCCCACTTCCGGTGAAGCGCCCCGCGCTGGTAGACAACAAATTGCGCGCCGTCATGCGCTCAACAACCCCCACCCCCAACAGACCCCACGGGTCAACCCAGCAACGTGGAGGCTCCTAAATGTGTGCACCGGAGATGACGTCAACGCGTACTGTAGTGACTAGCCCGTGCTCGTGTGTGTTCAAATCACGTGCGTCGGTGACATTATTCAAGCTGCGCGCATGGATGCCTCCAGCGCCTGCTGTCGAGCCGTGCTGAGCGACCTGCCGTGTGCAATGATTGCCGCACCGCGGACAGGATCGCCAGCCGCATGGCGCAGCTGCGCTCCGATGAATTGCGCAACCGCGCCTGGAGCGCACAGCGGCTCGTTGTGTGACTCATCAGAAGGGTCACGAGGCCCGAAGCTGCTCTCCCACGCAGCCTCCCCAGCCTCCGCCAGCGCGTCCAGCTTCTGGTCCACAATGTCCAGCAAACCATTGCGATCGCCACCATCGCCGTCGTCATCGCCGTCGTCGTCATCCTCATCCGTGCTCCACTCGTCCTCCTCGTCCGCTCCCCTCATTGCGCGCGCCTCCTGCTCTTCGAGCAGCGCATCCGCGCAGAGTGCGAGCAGCACGCGGGGCGCAGGCACAAGAGTGTAGCGCTCAGGACCAGTAGCGCGGGCGCGCGAACGCGTCCGGATGAGAGGTGCCCCTGCTGCAGGAGTGTCATCCACCCGGTCGCCCCGCAGAAGCACCCCCTCCAGTGCCGGGTGGCCGCAACACGCCAGCGCTGCCAAGCCAGCGGTGCTCTGTGCAATGGCTGCCGCACCCTGGATCTCAGGCTGGATTGATGTCCAGGCACGGAGAACTGCACCCAGGGCGGAGCCACCATCGCCCCACATCGCCGGGTCATTGTGGGCGGCCAGCATGTCGACAAGACGCCCAGCATCAAGCAGTGCGAGCATGGCGAAAACACGCACTAGGGGACCGGCACCTGGCGGTGGCAGCGCGGCCACATCGCCACCACTCTCCTGTGTGCTGGCTGCTAACCGCTGCGCTACGGCAGAGGTGATGCCTGGCAGTAGCGGTCCGCACGCGACGGGCTGGGACCGCAGCAGTGCCACCAGTAAGGGTCCCGCGTGCGGCGCGCAGTCCGCGTCTGCACCACCCCGTGATAGCACTGATGCCGCGACGTCCAGCAGCGCCTGGGTGGCATCGCCTCCGCCACCCGCGCCATCGATACCCCACACGGGTAAGCGCTCGCCTGCGGCACGCAGTAGCGCGCAGAGGACGTTGACACCGCCTGAGACGATGGCCGAGTCAGAGGACTGCTTTGTGAGCGTCATTACTGGGCCGAGCAGCGCTCCATGTGCAGATCGGCACACATTCTCCCCGCCTGCATGGTGGCGCACAGCCGCAAGCGTCAAGTCCAGCGCCGCCGCAAGCAGGCCTGGTGGTGGGCTAGATGATTGAGCCTCGAGGAACACAGCCCTCAGTTGCGGCAGCGCCGCGCTGTGGATAGCCTCGCACGATGCAAGCGAGGCTGCCACCAGGGCAGCCACGAGGCAGGTGACGCTGTCGGACAGCTGTGGGTCGTTGAACACAGACGCCCACGCGTTCAAAAGCGGCGGCCCCAGCAACGCAGCTCCAGCTGCTGCACACGCCGGCTGCGCAGCTGCCAGCTGAGCAAGTGCATCCAAGGCGCCATCCAGCGCGTCTTCTGACTCCGACTGCGCGGCCACGAGGCCCGTGAGGAGCGACATGAGGGCGGGAGCCCGGGGACCGATCACCTGCGCAGCTGCGTCAACCCTTCCGCGACCGAACACGGACGCGCAGCACCGCGCAGCGGTGACACGGAGCAGTGGATGAGCGCCGGGTGCCAGGGCGGACGCAAGGGCGTCAAGCAACGGCCCCAGCTGTGTGGAGGCATCAACGGCAGGCGCGAGGCGCCCGCATGTCCACAGCGCACGCGCGATGAGCAGTGGCGGCAGACCCGCGGCTGCCGCGGCAGCTGGGTTCAGTTCTGTGTGTAGAATGCTGTCGATGATGTGCCTGTAGGGCGGCGGACTGCTGAGCTCTGTGCCAGGCTCCAGAAACACCTCGGCTGTGCTGCCCACTGCCAGCAGCGCCGCCTCGCGTGCCTTCCACCATCCGCCGAGACGGCCATGCTGCTGCTGCAGGGGCATCTGTGGCAGTGCGAGACAGGCCTGCACAGCGGCGCTGAGCCCAGGGGCGGCAGCCACAGGCATGGCGGACAGCAGCTCGTCGAGGAGCATTTCGCACACTGCGCGCACGCTTGCGAAATCCTCTTCCTGATCCGCCACAAACTCGCGCGCGTCGGCTGACCAGCGAGCAGCTTGCGAGCCGGTGCAGCGCAGAAAGCCGAGCAGGAGAAGCATGAGTTGTTGCACGCCCGGCTCAAGGACTTTGCCGTAACGCGCGGAGCCTGTCATCATGAGCATCGTCTCCAGAAGCTGCGTGACTAGCATCTGGAAGGACAGCTCGTCGCCATCGCTGTCGACAGCCGGGCCGTCTTCATCGCCTTGGTCATCGGCGTCCACGCAGTGCGGAATGTAAGCTTCATGTGCCCGCGTCAATAGACCCCACACGGCGGCAAGCGTGCGTTGTGTCTCCCCACTCAGCGGCGCGTCCTTGCCTAACACCGGGAAGTTGGCCAGCAACTGCGATGGCACAGAGCAGGCGTGAGATTTTGCGAGGTGCGCGAGGGGAAGGCACTCGAGATGGGAGACGCACCCGCTGCGCCACCTTGAGTGCTTCCATCTGTACGCCGCACTGCTGCGCGTCTGCCGGCGCGAGTGGCCTCTCCAGAAGCGCTGCGCAGATTATGAGCCAGGTGGGCACATGCGGCAGCACCAGTGGCCTCATCCGCCCCGCTGCAGCTGCAGGCATGTAGGCAATGGACAGCAAGCAGGCGTGCAGCACTTGCAGGGCGCGTCTGAGGATGCTCGGACCCGCAGTGGTGTCTTGCACAACCGACAGGAGAGCTGGGAAGAGAACTGGCACCACCGCGGGCAACGACGCCTCGTCCAGGTCATCCGCGATGAGTGACAGACACCGCATGGCGCCGCTCACTGCGCGTTTCGACGGGAGGTAGACACGCGGTTTTGTGAGGCCAGGCGAAGCAGAAGATACAACTCCAAGTCAGTGTGAGCAGCGCACCCGCTTCGCGACTCCTCCGCTCCATCACTGCAGTCACAAGTGTGCCCGTCAGCTCTGGCCACTGCTCTGGCCAGTCGAGGGCGGCGACGGCGGCGATGGCGAGAGCACAGGCCGTCCGAATCTTGCCCTGAGCGTCCGCTAGGCCGACGGGCAGCGTGCGCCGGATGGCTGCTTTTTCCTCGTCGCTGGTCTGTGGCGCCACGAACGTCTTGTCTCCAGCTTGCCAGTGCTCCTGAGGCGACGAGGAGGTGCGCGAGGGGTGTCGTCTGTCAGTCACAGGAACCAGGAGCGGCGGGAAGCGGACTGCCTGCGACGCGTCCCACCCGACGACGCACCTTCACATACTTGCGCAGCACCAGACCAGCGAGCTGTCGAATGCCGTACGCGTACTCAGGCGACGTGCACACCTGCGCGAGTGCCAAGCCAAAGCCAGGCTGCATTGCACCCGAAGCCAGGCCAGCTTCGCCCTGGGCCCGTACGCTGGGGTTTGCGTCCAGCGTCGCATATAGCAGCTGTGCAAGATGCGCCATCGCGGGCCCCCGCGAGGGGAATGGTCTGTGATGCGCACAAAATCGATCTCTCCTCACAAAACTGGCCTCAGTCCCCTCCTTCCCGGGGCTCATGCCCACTCCGATGTCACTCCTCGAGGCGCTGTACGCGGACAGACGAGCGGTGCGTCGCGTCTACGAACAATCACTCTTCCTGTCTGTTGACTCTGGTTATCTTCTTAGCCGCCCTTGTGGCGCTTTCCCGACGAAGCTGCTTCTTCGGAGGAGCACACAACCAACCCGCTATTTGAAGAGATGGGCCCCGTACCAGTGTCTGCGAGGCAGGGGCCCCAAGCGCTTCCAGGCCTCGCCCTCTGGCGACACGGCTTGATTCACCCAAAGTCGCGCTTTAAGCGGCGCTGGGACGCGCTCATGCGGCTACTGGTCATTTACAGCATCCTCATCATCCCGTGCGTTACCGACTTGCTTTTGTACTCCCCTGTATGCCGGCTGAGCCACCGCCCGGAGCAGGTGGAACGTCGGCTACACCTTTGACTTGATGGAGTCCGTCTGCCGGTCAGCCACGCCCTTGGACAACTGCTTCCCGCTGTTTATGGGCAAGCTAGACACACTAGTGGCCGTCCTCTTCTGGTATGCCGCACGCACTGTGTGTGCCCCTGCCTCTTTGCCTGTTGGCGTCTCGAAGCCCGACCTGAGCTCAATCTCCCCGCGTTCATGACAGGCTGGATGTCGGCATCTCCACGCGCACAGGTCTGCTCACTGCTCACGGGACGCCCATCGTGGACTGGCGACACACGTTCGATGAAGCAGCACGCTCATGGCTGCTGTACGACCTGTTCTCAATCACCCCCTGGGACGCGCTGTCAGTGGCGCTGTACGCGTCACGGGGCGGCTTGCAGGCAAATGCACTCATCCTGAAAGCTGCAAAGGTGCCGCGCCTCCTGCGCGTGCGTCTCCTGAGTCCACTTCTTCGGGCGGCGTCAGCAGCGCCCCTCGGTCGCTTGGCGAAGCTCCTCTGCGGCTTCCTCATCCTCGCGCACTGGGGCGCCTGTGGCATGTGGGCACTGTCCAGATGGCAGGTGGAGCACACGGCGGCGTGTGGCGTGAATACCGAGACGGGGCTGATGCCCATGGCGCTGGTTGACCATCGCCGAGGTGTGACCTACTCGGCTGCCCTAAACACACAGCAGGCTGCGGTGCGTATTCTCTCCCATGCGTGTGATGTGCGTCATGCCCAACTGACGCATGCATCGCATGATGGCAGTTGTGTGCCAGTCGAACACTCCCCGGCCTGGTTCTCCCGCAGGGCAGCGAGTGGACGATGTATTGCGCTGACCTGCGCACCAAGTACATGACGATGGCGTACTACGCGCTGACAACCGTCGTCACTGTCGGCTACGGAGACGTCACGCCAGGGACGAACATGGAGAGACTGGGAGCTATCGCTCTGGAATTGGTGGGATGCGTCGCGTATGCAGTTGTGTTTGGCAACATGGCTGTCCTGCTGCAAACTTTTGACCACGGCGGCCAGCTGCTGGCGGCGCGTTTGGCGGCCCTACGTAGGCTGTGCGCGCACTACAAAGTGCCGTTTGGCATGGCGCAGCGCGCAGCCGCCCACATCTCCCAGTTATGGCTGTTCAACCGCGGTCTGGACATGCACTACGTGATGGGAGCACTGCCGGAGTCGCTTCACGCAGATGTTATGACGCATGTTCGGGGGCAGTGCATCGAGACTTGCCCACTCCTCCAAGACTGCCCGGCTGCTATGATGCGCGAACTGACGCAGTGCCTGCAGCCTCAAGCATGCTCGGCAGGCGACGATGTCATGCGCTGCGGTGCGACCACTCATCCAGCGGCTCTGGTTTTCATCATCCACGGCTCAGTGAGCATCGCAAGCGTCGGCGATGTCTCCACCGCTGCTGCGATGGTAGTTGTCACCGAAGGTGGATTCATCGGTGCCCCAGGCTTGTTCGACGCAGATTTCATGCAGCGATTCAGCGTGCGGGCGCGGACCGCGTGTCAGGTGCATGTCTTATCCAGGGCTGCATTTACCCACATCGTGGCACGTTTTCCGGAGGCAGCTGCCGTGCTCCTAAAACGCGCAGCAGACGCCAAGCACAGCCTGCTTGAGATGACACGAAATACATGCGATGCCGACACCGATGAGGGCGTTTTTGATCAGCTGACTGCCGCGGCTGTGCTTGGCAGCGAGCCTGATCCTTCAATCGCGCAAAAACTGTGTGCATTACACGCCGCGGCGACACGGCGCAGCAGGATACTGTGTGCGAGAGTGGATGGTGCAGCACTTGCGTACCAGCGACTGGATGAGCGACTCGCAGCGGCGATAGGACGAGTGCAGACGCTGGATGGCAAGCAAGTTACAGTCGAATAATGAATTGATAAGAATATGAATGTGTACATCGCGTGCTCAGAAGATGTGCACTCTATCGTCGTCGTATCCAACAGCCGCGAGCAGTGCCTGGCAGCTGTCCTGGAGACCGGTCGGTCCGCACATGAAAGCGATGGGCTTCTTGCTGCCGTCGATGGCTGGTGGCAGGTGCTTTGCCACAAGATCTGCGTTGATGCGTCCGACGCTGCCTTTCCATGCGGCCGCGTCCTTGGGCCGGCTCAGCGTGTGTGTCACCGTCAGACGCTCTGGGTGCGCAGCCGCCAGCGCGTCCAGCTCAGCGTGGAGGAGGATGTCGTCTTC
>Ga0164297_10004029_pt1 | contig 13368 bp, 11 predicted proteins | sample GEODES058metaG_FD_113539 | JGI IMG/M metagenome (GOLD analysis project Ga0164297, IMG submission 113539) | Dystrophic lake water microbial communities from Trout Bog Lake, Wisconsin, USA - GEODES058 metaG | ecosystem: Environmental > Aquatic > Freshwater > Lake | place: USA: Trout Bog Lake... | reverse complement strand
GTTCAACACCGAACGGATCAAAGTAAAGTTAAAGGGACTGAGTCCAGTTGATTACCGAACTCAATCCCTTGCTAACATATCCCCGACTCCGACTTAGAACTCCAACTTTCGGGGTTCAGTTCAATTATTCACCGGGGTTTTTTGTATTAAGTCTTATGCCAGCTTCTTTTGCAGGTTCTCATCGATCGCTGCAAGGAAGTCCTGGGTGTTAAGCCAAGGAGCATCTGGAGCAATCAGCAACGCAAGATCCTTTGTCATCTTGCCGGACTCAACGGTTTCAATACAGACCGCTTCCAAATTCTTTGCGAAAGCAGCGAGTTCTGCATTGTTATCCAACTTCGCGCGATGTGACAGACCTTGGGTCCAAGCGAAGATAGATGCGATTGGGTTAGTTGAAGTCTGCTTTCCGGCTTGGTGATCGCGATAGTGGCGAGTCACCGTTCCGTGGGCAGCCTCTGACTCAACCGTCTTTCCATCTGGAGTCATCAGCACTGAAGTCATCAGGCCAAGTGAACCGTAACCTTGTGCAACGGTATCTGATTGAACGTCACCGTCGTAGTTCTTGCATGCCCAGACATAACCACCAGGCATGCGTAGTGACATTGCAACCATGTCGTCGATCAAACGGTGCTCATACCAAATACCAAGTGCATCAAATTGGCTCTTAAACTCTGCTTGGTAGATCTCTTCAAAGATGTCCTTAAAGCGACCGTCGTAGGCCTTCAAGATTGTGTTCTTTGTTGAGAGATAGACCGGGTACTTGCGGATCAGTCCGTAGTTCAAGGAAGCACGAGCAAAGTCGCGGATTGAATCATCCAAGTTATACATCGCAAGGGTGACGCCAGAGCCTGGGAAATTGAATACTTCGTGCTCAATTTTCTCGCCGCCATCTTCGGGAACGAAGGTAATTGTGAGCTTTCCTTTGCCAGGTACGCGGAAATCTGTAGCGCGGTATTGATCACCGAATGCGTGACGACCAATGACGATTGGTTGGGTCCAGTGTGGTACCAGGCGCGGAACGTTAGAGATGATGATTGGTTCGCGGAAGATAACCCCACCCAAGATATTGCGGACAGTTCCGTTAGGTGACTTCCACATCTTCTTGAGACCGAACTCTTCAACGCGAGCCTCGTCAGGAGTAATGGTTGCGCACTTAACACCAACTCCATGCTTCAAGATCGCGTGGGCCGAATCAATCGTGACCTGATCATCTGTGGCATCGCGATTTTCAATGCTGAGATCGTAATATTCCAAGTTCACATCGAGATAAGGCAAGATCAGCTTATCCTTGATGAACTGCCAAATGATTCGTGTCATTTCATCGCCGTCGAGTTCGACGACTGTACCGGTTACCTTAATCTTCGACATTACTTCCTTCTCCCCTATCTTTGGATAATAACGGGCTTGCTTATGAATACTTCTTTAAAGTGTTATTAGTTTGAACTGCTGTTAGAGGTCTTTCACATCCGCTTGCTTAGTGCGGACCGCCTCTGCTGCAACTTTGAGTGCGGCAAGTTCGTCATCCGTAAGGGCGGTTTCAACAACTTCGATGACACCAGCGCGACCAATCTTCGCTTCAACGCCAAGATAGACGCCACTGATTCCATATTGACCATCGACCCACGCGCAGACCGGCATAATCGCGCCTGAATCTTCTATGACTGCCTTTGCCATGCGAGCAGCGGCTGCTGAAGGTGCGTAGTAAGCGGAACCTGTCTTCAGTAGGGCTACGACTTCTGCGCCACCATTACGAGTGCGGTCAACAAGTTCATCAATGTCAGCTTGTGCAAGTAAAGAAGTAAGCTGTTGTCCATTGACAGTGCAGCGGCTTGGAACTGGCACCATCGTGTCACCGTGTGAGCCCAGCGTAAGTGTCTTTACGGAACCAACTGGAACCGCAAGTTTCTCTGCAACAAAGTTTGTGAAGCGCGCAGTATCGAGCATTCCTGCTTGACCCATTACTTGGTGATGAGGGAAGTTGGTTGCAATCTGTGCGAGCGCAGTCATTTCATCAAGCGGATTAGAGACAACAATGATCACTGCGTTTGGTGAATGCTTTGCGACATTCTCTGCAACACCACGCACAATTCCAGCGTTAACACCGATCAAATCCATACGAGACATACCCGGCTTGCGAGGTAGACCTGCAGTAATGACAACAACATCAGAGTTAGCGGTGGCTTCATACCCAGCGCCTTCAGGAGTTGTTGTAGCGCCGATGATCTTTGTTTCAAAACCCTCGATTGAGCGAGATTGATTCATATCGAGCGCGAGGCCTTCTGGCTTACCTTCGACAATATCGGTGAGGACAACTGTTTCAAAAATGTCATATTCTGCTAAACGAAGTGCGGTTGTTGATCCATAAAATCCGCTACCTACTACTGTAACTTTGCCAGATCTGGCCATTTAATCCTCCTGAGAGAGACTGCGTAGGACAATCCTACTTCGCGTGCGGAAGAGTGAAAGACACCGCGAATAACAGCACGGTGAATAGCAAGGGAATTAATAGTTCAATCGTTCGCTTGGTGGCACTCGTCGTATATGCGACATATGCATAAATAGCACATCCAACCGCTACCAAGATGGAGCAGGTTCGAACCGCACTAAATATGCCTAATGTGACCCCGATTACAACAAGGCAGATCGCAATCGCACGCCATATCGCCTGGTTCCCAGGGAGGGAAGGCAACCTTTTACAGAGCGCGGCTAGCACGTTCTGCCGACTCCACGACGTTTGTCAGCAGCATTGCTCGGGTCATCGGACCGACCCCGCCCGGCATTGGAGCTATGAAAGAAGCTACTTCGGCCACACCCGGATGAACATCACCGAGTAGCCCTGCCTCTGTCCTGGTAACTCCCACATCTAAAACAACTACTCCAGGTTTAACCATGTCAGCCGTGAGTAAATGGGCACGACCAATTGCGGCAACGACGATATCGGCACGTTTGGTATGGCTTGCAACATCTTTGGTACCAGTGTGCGTGACGGTAACGGTTGCGTCGTCCCCTTTGCGGGATAACAAAAGCGAAAGTGGGCGACCAACAGTGATACCGCGACCCATGACCACGATTTCGGCGCCGCTGGTACTGATGTTGTAGCGGTGCAGCAACTCCACGATTCCACGTGGGGTGCAAGGAAGTGGGGCTTCTTCCCCGAGCACCAACTTGCCAAGGTTTAATGGGTGAAGACCATCAGCGTCTTTTGCTGGATCGATAGCTTCCAAAACCGAGTTGGCCGAAATCCCGCGCGGGAGAGGAAGTTGCACGATGTAGCCCGTACATTCTTTTGCGTTGTTTAAATCGTTAATTGCGGCCATCACATCTGCCTCGGTTGCAGATGCAGGAAGATCAATACGAATTGACGCGATTCCAACTTCAGCGCAATCGCGGTGCTTGCCACCTACATAAGAGTGCGAACCAGGATCATCTCCGACAAGTACCGTTCCAAGACCGGGCTTTATATCCAGGGTGGAAACCCGCTCTTTAAGTTCGGCTTTGATTGCGGAAGCAACCGCCTTGCCATCGAGAATCTGTGCAGTCATGTGCAAATCCTAACTACGCGTGTGAAAAGTGACGAACGCCGGTAAAGAACATTGCGATTCCGGCAGCCTTAGCGGTGGCGATGACTTCCTCATCGCGCACGCTTCCTCCAGGTTGCACTACTGCGCTTACGCCAGCATCAATCAAAATCTGCAGACCATCCGCGAATGGAAAGAATGCATCACTAGCGGCCACTGATCCTGATGCGCGATCACCAGCTCTGGTAACGGCGAGTCGAGCCGAGTCAACGCGATTTACTTGCCCCATTCCAACGCCCACCGAGGCACCATCATGGGCGAGGAGAATTGCATTGCTCTTGACGGCGCGGATCGCCCGCCATGCAAATTGCAAGTCAGCCATAACTTCAGCAGTTACTTCATCACCCGTGACTTGAGTCCATCCAGAAATTAGATCGCCTGGCGCATCTACCAAATCAGTCTCCTGAATCAACAAACCGCCAGAGATCGGACGACGTTCAACAGGGGGATTCACATAGTGATCCAACGTAAGGATTCTGATAGAAGGTTTCTTGGAGAGAACTTCTACCGCACCCGCTTCATAACTAGGGGCGACAACTACTTCGGTGAAGATTTCTGACAATGCTTGCGCCATAGCTAATGAGACAGGTCGATTGGTAGCTACAACTCCGCCAAATGCCGACGCTGGATCACAAGCGTGTGCCTTCGCATAAGCATCTTCGATGCGCGCGCCAATCGCAATTCCACAAGGGTTTGCATGCTTAATGATCGCAACACACGGCTCACTATGGTCATAAGCACTTCGAACCGCTGCATCTGCATCTGTGTAATTATTGAACGACATCTCTTTGCCGTGAAGTTGTATGGCCTGGGCGATGCCTGGCTGGATCCACGAAGAAGAATTCCCATAAACGCTCGCCTTTTGATGTGGGTTCTCGCCGTAACGGAGTGGAGCAATACGGTGAAAAATCGCGGCCTTCCACTCATCAGCTGCATCCAACTGCTCTCCAAGCCAGGTAGCGATCGCTGCGTCATATTCTGCAGTCACGCGGAATGTTTCCATCGCCAAGCGAGTGCGCTCTGCAAGGGTGAACCCCCCTGTTGCAATTGCTGACTTTACGAGCCCATATTGAGCTGGATCTGAAATGACGGCAACGCTACCGTGGTTCTTTGCGGCGCCTCGAAGCATTGACGGGCCACCAATATCAATTTGTTCAATGCATTCTGAAAATGTTGCAGCTGAAGCCACGGTCTTGGAAAATGGATAGAGGTTAATAATGATGAGATCAAATGGGGCGATCTCATGTTCGGCAATCGCGGCTAAGTGTTCAGGGTTATTTTGATCGGCCAAAATGCCGGCATGGATTCTGGGGTGAAGGGTCTTCACGCGTCCGCCCATCATCTCCGGGAAACCGGTGTATTGCTCTACTGGAGTCACGGGGATATCGGCCGCGGCGATCATCTTTGCGGTCGATCCCGTGGAGAGAAGCTCAACACCTGCCGCTGCCAGTTCTTTGGCTAGATCTATAAGCCCGGTCTTGTCGTACACGCTAATGAGAGCTCTTTTAATTGCCTTCTTCTCGCCTTGCTCCACTTGATTCACAGATTCCCCGTCTCTCCATATTTTGCAAGTGTCTCCACGATGAGTGCTCGTTCGGCAATCTTAATCCGTTCATGCAATGTGGATTCGTCGTCCGTCGGCGCCACAGGTACTTCTACCTGGGAAATGATCGGTCCAGTGTCCAAGCCCGCATCGACACGGTGGACAGTTGTACCAGTTACTTTAGCTCCGGCGAGTAGCGCATCCCTCACGGCATGAGCACCCGGAAACGATGGAAGTAAGGATGGATGGGTATTTATTACCTGAAAGCGCGCAACATAGTTCGGCGAAAGGATTCTCATAAATCCGACACTGACGACCAGGTCGGGATTTAACTCTGATGTCGTTTTAAATATTTGATCATCCCAGTGTGAGCGAAGAATCGGTGGTTTAGACATCGGAATATGAAATGTAGGTACCCCATAATTTTGCGCGACCTGTAGCGCGGGGCATTCTTTATCGCTGATTAGTCCAACAAATTTTGCTGCTACCTGTCCCGATTCGTGTGCGGCCAATATCGCTGCAGCGAGCGATCCTGTACCAGAGGCGAGAAGCAAAATCTTTTTAGCCACGGATTCCCCGTGATTCTCTATGGGTAATCCGGCGCATCGCTAGATGGGTGAGGATTGCAAGTAATCCGGCGCTTAAATACGCTATTGCAAGTGTCGCCGAGAATTTCCACCAGATGACGCCAACTGGATTCATGGACGGGGTCAGCAATTCACCTGCAGCAAAATATGAAATTGCGACAATAAAGACCATGACTTTAGCGCCTGATAGCGCCCATTCCCTTATGAGCTGGGAAAAGTTTAGGGAGCGTCGCACAATGAATACAGAAGTTATCAAAAATATGACACACCAGGTACCCACTGCATATTTCAAGATCGGATGGGCTGCTGTAGGCAAGGCCGGAACAAACGGCAGTGCCGGGACTGAAAGTAATTTAATCTTCGAGGCACCGATAAGAGTCTGCGCACCGAATGAAATATTGATACCCGTTATATAAGAAAGACTAGCGAGCGCGAGATTTGGAAGGTAGAGAAATTGCAAGAGAATCATCAGAACACTGCCATACACTCCCGGTGAAAAAACCACCAAAATACTTTCGACTTGCTTGAGGTGCACTGCAAGTGAGTATCCAAAGGCAATAGCCCCGACACCTAAAGAGATGAGAAATAGATAGAGAGCCAAGTAAAAGGCGCGGCTCTTTGCTATCTGAAAAGGGTGTGTGGCAATAATTGCAATAAGAAAAGTCAGAATAGGGGTGAGATAGAGATTGGGAGCTATTCCGTGATAACGCGAGAGTGCGGCGATAACTTCGCTGAGTGCAGCATACCAAAACGCGTACATAGCTCGCGCCCCATTAATCTTGGTAAATGCCTCAGTTACCTTTGGAAGTCCACGTCTAATCGCCCACATCGGAAATACGACAGCAAGCAAAGGCAGGAAAGTGAGGCGACCCGTTGGAACATGGAACGGAACCAAATGGACAGCCAAATACAGCCAAGCCGAAGCTCGAACAGGGTCAGAAGTATTGCCGGTAACACTTCCTGCAGTTGCCCACGCAAAAAGTGAGATGAAGGCAAGCGGAAAGAGCGTTAGAACTACGCTTCGCAGGGCCTGTCGAAATGAGACCCCTAGAGCGCCAGCGATCATTGATTAGCCGTTGAGTATTGCGCGCATAATTGCGGCGGTCTCACTCGGTGTCTTGCCGACCTTTACACCAGCCGCTTCAAGCGCAACTTTTTTCGCTTCAGCTGTTCCAGATGAGCCAGAAACAATCGCACCTGCGTGACCCATTGTTTTGCCCTCTGGGGCGGTGAATCCCGCAACATAGCCAACAACTGGCTTTGTCACATAAGAAGCAATAAATGCTGCTGCGCGCTCTTCGGCATCTCCACCAATTTCGCCAATCATGACAATTGCGTCGGTATCAGGATCGTCTTGGAATGCCTTGAGGCAATCGATATGCGTTGTTCCAATAATTGGATCGCCACCGATTCCAACAGCAGTACTAAATCCGAAATCACGAAGCTCGTACATCATTTGATATGTGAGAGTTCCAGACTTTGATACCAAACCAATACGTCCAGGGCCTGTAATATCACCAGGAATGATTCCAATATTTGAAAGTCCGGGGCTAATCAAACCTGGGCAGTTTGGTCCAACCAAACGGGTCGTTCCAGATGCTTCAGCATGTGCGTAGAAAGATGCTGAATCATGAACTGGGATTCCCTCGGTGATAACGACTACGAGTGGAAGCGCAGCATCAATCGCATCCATTACAGCTGCCTTAGCAAACTTTGGTGGAACGAATACGACCGAAGCATTTGCACCTGTCGCGGCGACTGCTTCGGCTACGTTGTTAAAGACTGGAAGTGACTTACCTTCGATCTCCACGGTCTGGCCACCTTTGCCTGGTGTAACGCCACCGACAATATTGGTTCCGTACTTCAGCATGCGTCCCGTGTGCTTTGTGCCTTCGGATCCGGTCATTCCTTGGACCAGCACCTTTGTATCCTTATTAATAAAGATCGCCATTTATTTTGCCGCCAATTCTGCAGCCTTCGCAGCTGCGCCATCCATGGTGTCTAGCTGTTGCACTAATGGGTGAGCAGCTTCATTAAGAATTCTGCGACCTTCAAGAACATTGTTGCCATCGAGTCGAACGACGATTGGTTTCGTTGCCTTATCTCCTAAAATTGCAAGGGCTTGGACAATTCCATTTGCAACAGCGTCGCATGCGGTAATTCCGCCGAATACGTTAACGAATACGCTCTTTACATCACTATCCCCCAAGATAATTGAGAGACCATTGGCCATAACTTCGGCTGATGCACCACCTCCGATATCCAGGAAGTTAGCGGGCTTTACACCGTATTTTTCGCCGGCGTATGCAACGACGTCCAAAGTACTCATAACTAAGCCGGCACCGTTTCCGATAATTCCGACTTCACCATTGAGTTTTACGTAGTTAAGGTTCTTCTCTTTAGCAGCTGCTTCAAGCGGGTTAGCAGCAGCCTTATCGACCAACTGCTCATGCTGAGGATGACGAAATTCTGCATTGTCATCCAGCGTGACTTTGCCATCAAGTGCGATGATGCGACCGTCTTCAGTCTTTACCAATGGATTGATCTCCATCAACGTTGCATCTTCGGCGACAAATGCTGCCCAAAGTTTTACAAGAACATCAGCGACTGCGCTTTCAACCTCTGCAGGGAATTGCCCAGCTTTAACAATTTCAAGGGCCTTAGCTTGTGAAATGCCTTCGTTTGGATTGATACCAACACGGGCTAATTTTTCGGGTTGGGTATGAGCGACTTCTTCAATTTCCATACCGCCAGCTACCGATGCCATCACCAAGAAATTTCGTGCGGCGCGATCGAGCAAAATTGCCATGTAATATTCTTCGGAGATCGGCGCAGCTTGTGCGATCATCACTTGGTGAACGGTGTGGCCTTTGATGTCCATTCCAAGGATCGCCTCGGCCTTTACTTCCGCATCATTGGCATCCACTGCAAGCTTTACACCGCCTGCTTTTCCGCGACCACCGACTTTTACTTGAGCCTTAACAACTACTTTTCCACCCATGGATTGCGCTGCGGCTTTAGCTTCTGCAGCGGTCGATGCAACAGCTCCAGCTAATACTGGAATGTTGTGAGCTTCAAAGAGATCTCGAGCTTGATACTCAAAGAGATCCACGCGCTACCCCGATCTTTAGAATGTTTAAAATATGAGAGAGTGCCGAACATGGGAAATCTTACTTGGCTTGGATGCTAAAGCCGCTCGACGGGGGCGTAGCGCAATAACAACCGCTTCTCGCCTAGCGATCCAAAATCAATAATTGCTTGTGCGCGGTCACCGCTTCCGGAAACCTCAACAACTTTTCCAAGACCAAATGTGTCATGTGACACACGGTCGCCCACTGCAAGCTCCAGTGTCGTCTCGACTTTTTTCCCGGTGGCCTTCGGTGGCGGGCCAAATTTACGGCCTGCAAAAGATCTACCGCTGGTGTAACCGTCTCCCCCTCCGCCCAATGATGGGGTGGGGGATTTCCACGTGATGACTTCACTTGGAATTTCAGAGAGAAAGCGCGAGGGCGGGTTGGTGGTTGGCGTGCCCCACGACGATCGGTACTCGGAACGGGTGACATACAACCGCTGGCGGGCGCGGGTCAGGCCAACGTAAGCCAATCGCCGTTCTTCTTCAATCTCTGCGCGCTCCCCGAGGGTTCTAGAGTGCGGGAATATTCCCTCTTCCATTCCCGCAATAAAAACTGTCGGGAACTCCAATCCCTTGGCGGTGTGAAGGGTCATCATGGTCACAACCCCGCCATGATCCGTCCCGTCAGGAATTTGGTCGGAGTCTGCAACGAGTGAAACCCCTTCTAGGAATCCGGAGAGTGAAACCTCATCTCCTGCAGCAAGGCCAAGCTCCTCATATTCACCAGCTACCGACACAAGCTCTTCAAGATTCTCTACCCGCCCCTCATCTTGCGGGTCGTGGCTCTGGGCTAATTCAGATAAGAGACCGCTCTGTTCCAGAACTGCCTGGGCGATGATGGAGGGTTTTACATTGGCATCTACCAAAGTGCGAAGGGAATCAAGTAGTCCCACAAATTCGTTTATTGAAAGGAGCGAGCGATTGGGGATTCCATCTGCATTTTTCGCATCTGTGAGCGATTGCCAGAAACTGATCCCGAGATTCCTCGCGTGAGTCTCGATAACTTCTATTGCTCGATCGCCGATGCCGCGCTTGGGGGTATTGATAATTCGACGGAGCGAAACTTCATCTTCTGGATTTACTAGTACCCGCAGATACCCGAGAAAATCCTTAACCTCTTTGCGCTCATAAAATCGAACTCCACCAACAACTTTATAGGGAATGGATGATCGCAAGAATGCTTCTTCAATTAGACGTGACTGTGCATTGGTTCGATAGAAAATCGCAGTATCGCCCGGATTGCTAATGTCCATGTCCCGTAAACGTTTGATTTCAGAGACGATGTACTCCGCCTCGTCGTGTTCGTTTTCAGCGATATAGCCGGAGATCGTTTCGCCAGTTCCTTGCTCTGACCACAAATTCTTTGCTTTGCGTCCCTCGTTATTTGCAATCACCGCATTTGCTGCGGTCAAGATAGTCTGGGTCGATCGATAATTTTGCTCAAGCAATATGGTGGATGCGTTTGGGTAATCCCCTTCGAAATCCAAAATATTTCGAATATTTGCGCCGCGAAAAGCGTAGATGGATTGGTCAGCATCGCCCACGACGCAAAGTTCTGCGATGGGAAAGTTTTCATGCAGCAGTCCGACTAGTTCACGGATGAGGATGTACTGGGCATGATTAGTGTCCTGGTACTCATCGACCAAGATATGGCGAAACCTAGAGCGATATCGGGCCCTGGCCTCAGGAAAGCGTTGAAGAACTTCTACGGTGCGGCCAATCAGGTCATCGAAATCCATGGCATTCGCGGATGCGAGACGGCGTTGATAAATAGTAAAGATCTCTGCCACTCGCTCTTCAAAGAAATTAGTGGTTTTATTCGCGAAATCAGCGGGCCCCATGAGCTCATTTTTTGCAGCAGAGATGCTGGCATGAACCGCCCTAGCCGAGTACTGCTTCGGATCAAGGTTCAACTCTTTGATGACTTGCGTCAACATTCGGACGCTATCACTCGAGTCATAGATCGTGAACGAATTGGTGTACCCCAACCGGACCGCTTCTTGGCGAAGAATTCGAACACATGCTGAGTGGAAGGTCGATACCCACATGGATTTAGCGCGCTCACCTACTAACTCGGCAACGCGTTCCTTCATTTCAGCCGCCGCCTTATTGGTGAAGGTAATAGCCAATACTTCATACGGGGCTACGCCACGTTCGGCAAGCAAATAAGCGATACGACGTGTCAAAACTCTGGTCTTGCCCGATCCAGCACCTGCGACCACAAGTAACGGGCTGCCGCTATGAATTACCGCAGCTCGCTGTTGTGGGTTAAGCCCAGCGAGGAGAGGGTCATTTTGATCGGACTCACGAGAAGCGGAGTCAATTGGAGGCCACACGGGGCGAGTCTAGTCATGATGCGCTGCTCCCACCCGAGCAAGTACTATTCAAGAATGGAACCAATGCTCGATAAAGATGTCGAACGAATTCTCGTAGTAACTGCCCATCCAGATGATCTTGATTTTGGAGCAGGCGGCACCATTGCACAATGGACCGCAAAAGGAATCCACGTCTCATATTGCATCTGCACCAACGGCGATCAAGGTGGTGTCGACCCAACGATCACTCGTGAGCAAATGAAAGAGATTCGCCGCCGCGAGCAGACCGACGCCGGCAAAGTCCTCGGTGTCACCGATATTCATTTCCTTAATTATCGAGACGGCTGGTTAACACCAACTATTGAACTTCGCAAAGATATTGTTCGCGTGATTCGTAAAGTGCGCCCGGATCGCATGTTGATTCAGAGCCCTGAACGAAACTGGAATCGTCTCGGCGCTAGCCATCCAGATCATCTTGCAGCTGGTGAAGCGGCTATCCAGGCGATTTATCCTGACTCTGGAAATCCCTTCGCTTTTGAGGACCTCCTTCATGAAGAGGGCCTTGCGCCTTGGGAGATCAAAGAGGCGTGGGTCATGATGTCAGAAGGAAACGATCACCACGTTGATATTACCGAGACCTTTGAGACCAAGATGAAAGCGCTTGCGGCGCACGCTAGCCAGACCGCGCACGTCGAAGGGTTTGAGGAGCGCATCCGCGAATGGGGTGTCCGCAACGGTGCAGCGGTGGGATTAACTGATGGTCGCCTCGCGGAGACTTTTAAGATCGTCTCGCTTCGCTAACTTAATTACTTAACAACGACAGTTTCGATCGCAATCGGTTGCTTTGGCTTGCCGTCAGTACCTCCGCCAACAACACCCGCTGATGCAACGCGCTTTACAACATCTAGACCTTTGATGACTTGACCCCAAACCGTGTAGCTAGGTGGCAAGACACCAGAATCTTTATAGACGATAAAGAACTGACTTCCGTTAGTGCCACGGCCCTGATTTAAGCCGGAGTTGGCCATTGCGATTGTTCCAGCAGGGTAGGTGACTGATGCACCTGTTGGAAGGTTCTCGTCGTTGTAATTAAAAGGAGGTCCACCGGCGCCACTTGCAGTGGGGTCTCCACACTGCAGAACATAGAACTGAGCAGTGGTCACTCGGTGACAGAGCGAATGATCAAAGAATCCTGCCTTAGCAAGGTAAGTCATTGCGATGACCGTCATAGGAGCTTTAGTTCCAAATGCTTTAAATACGATCTGACCACAGTTTGTGTTGAGGGTAAAAGTTCGATCAACTTGCGGAGATTTGATATCAGGTGTGCCCACGGTTATTGGATTATGAGCGACAGCATTTGTCTTAACACAACCATATGCATTACGAGCGGTAGTTGATCCTTTGTTGGCGGCCTTCGCATCCGTTGTAATCGACAGTGCAATTAAGAGCGCACCGACCACGGTTAACGACATAGTGCGTCTGGCGATCGTCTGACCAGTTAACATTGAACTTACTCCCACTCAATAGTTCCCGGCGGCTTACTAGTGATATCTAGCGTCACTCGGTTAACTTCACGAACTTCGTTTGTAATGCGAGTCGAAATCTTTTCTAATACATCGTAAGGCAAACGACTCCAGTCTGCCGTCATAGCGTCTTCGCTTGATACTGGCCTGAGCACAATCGGGTGGCCATATGTACGACCATCTCCTTGAACACCGACACTTCGTACATCAGCAAGAAGCACTACTGGGCATTGCCAGATCTCACGATCTAAGCCCGCTAATTTTAACTCGGCTCTGGCAATCATGTCGGCCTTACGAAGAATATTAAGTCGATTCTCAGTAACTTCACCGATGATTCGAATAGCTAGGCCTGGACCTGGGAATGGTTGGCGCCAAACGATCTCGGCGGGAAGCCCAAGTTCAATGCCTACTTCACGAACCTCATCTTTGAATAGCGTGCGAAGTGGTTCGATGAGTGTGAACTGAAGGTCATCGGGCAATCCCCCGACATTGTGATGAGATTTAATATTTGCAGTGCCGGTTCCGCCGCCAGACTCAACAACATCTGGATATAAAGTTCCTTGTACTAAGAATTCCACTTCGTCGTGCTCTGAAATTTCTCGGGCAGCCGCTTCAAAAGCTCGGATAAATTCTGCGCCAATAATCTTGCGTTTTGTCTCTGGGTCGGTAACGCCAGCAAGTGCGTTGAG
>Ga0164297_10004023_pt1 | contig 13384 bp, 12 predicted proteins | sample GEODES058metaG_FD_113539 | JGI IMG/M metagenome (GOLD analysis project Ga0164297, IMG submission 113539) | Dystrophic lake water microbial communities from Trout Bog Lake, Wisconsin, USA - GEODES058 metaG | ecosystem: Environmental > Aquatic > Freshwater > Lake | place: USA: Trout Bog Lake... | reverse complement strand
CCAGCGGGCGACTCGCTGCCGTCACACGCAGACGAGCTGAGGCTCACAGGCATCACTCTTGCTGCCGCTGCGTTGGAGGCTGGCGCACCAGCATGCGTGGCAGAGCCTCAGCTGTGTGCTCTCGTCCGAGATGACCTCTGCCGCGCGCTCGTGGCGCTCTGCTGCTTGCCGGGATGCCCGTCCACTCTGCTTGCCGGCGCCATGGGCGTGATGTTGACGCTCCTGCTCCGCATGCGCGCGGTGTTGAAGCACCAGGTGGCCGCATGTCTGCAATGGGCGCTGCTACCCCTGGCGGAGGGCCCGCCAGGCGAGGCGCAGCGTCTGGCGCTGGATGTGCTCACGCAGGTTGTGGCACATGCGCCCTGTCTCCCGGGTGAACTCTTCCTCAACTTTGACTGCGACATGCGCCGCCCGCCGCTGTTCGAGCGCACAGCGGCTATACTCGCAAAGGCGGCGTTCCCGTCAGGTGCGGCGCCGCCGAGTGGAAGCACTGCAGTTGCTTTGGAGGCCCTGAACTCCATGCTGGATGCCATGGCTGACCGGTCCGCGGCACTGGACGCATCTCTCGTCCGGATCGCGGCTTCGACTCCCAGCGGCACAGCTGGTGCAGCGGCCAACGGCAACGGCGCACAGCATCCACATGGGCCACTGGCGCCGCCAGTGTTCACCACCGACGTGTGGCGCCATCCGGGCGCATTCCTAGGTACAGTCGCGCAGCGCGCTGCCGCGGGCGACACAGCCAGTGCATTCACTGCTGTGTGTGATGCACAGGCGCTGCGCGCCCGCGTCGCAGACGGGGCTGAGCACTTCAATAGAGACGCAGGCAAAGGCCTCTTCCTCCTTCGCGCAGCCGGCTTGCTGCCTGCAGAGCCACTCACCGGGGCCGAGTCCGCGGAGGTGCATGCGCTGGGTGTGGCGTCTTTCCTGCGCCACGCATCAGGGCTCGATAAAGCTGCAGTGGGTGAATACTTGGGTGCTCCTGGCGACGACATCGCTGCTGTCCTCAGATGCTATGCCGGCACCTTTGATTTCGGCGGCTTGCCACTGGATGCTGCGCTGCGTCTCTTCCTCGACGGCTTCCTGCTGCCAGGCGAGGCGCAGAAGATCAGCAGATGTCTGGAGGCATTTGCACACCGTTACTACACCTGCAACCTCGGCGGCGTGGCGGCGGACTCGGACAGCGCGTATGTGCTGTCATACAGCCTCATTATGCTCAATACAGACCTGCATAACCCGCAGGTGAAGACCAAAATGACTCGGGACCAGTTTGTTCGCAACAATCGCGGCACCAACGGCGGGCAAGACTGGCCGCGGGACGTGCTTGTGGCCATGTACGAAGCCATCGCGGCTGATGCGATCCGCATGTCTGCGCAGAGCGCGGTAGGCGGCGCCTCAGGGGCCGCATGGCTGGCTGCGAGCCGCGCTGCCGATGCCGGTGATGGTGACCTTGTCACGCTGGACGGCCTTCCAGGCCTGGCTGCCGCATTGGATTGTCACTTATTCGAGCGTCTCTGGGGCCCTGCTGCCGGGGCGCTGGCCGCGGCGCTGGAGCACTACTCTGCTGGAGGCAGCTCGAACGCAATGCAGGATGCCGCCTCGGGTCTAGCTAGTCTCGCGAAGGTTGCTGCTGCGCATGGACAGGCGCATGTGGTCGACCATGTGCTCGTTCAGCTGTGCCGCATGACTGCTGCGCATCCTGCGCCCGGAGCACCCAGTGCCGAGGCTGCCGCCGCGCTCTTCGGAGCTGACATGCGTGCACGGCTCGCAGCAGCGGCAGCGTGTGGTGTGGCTGCGCGGCACGGGGACTGCGTGCAGTCTGGTTGGAAGCCCCTGGTCGAGTTGCTATTGCGCCTGCATGCCATGGGGCTCATTCAGCTTCCTGGCACGGACGATGAGCAGCAAACCGCCGCCGGTGATGCCGCCGGGGTGTCGTCGAATCAGCAAGCGGGAGGCAGTGACGCAGACGGAGGCGCGCTGCCGCCGCTGCCGTCGGTGCTTGCAGCACCCACCATGACGCGCCCAGCTTCGGGGGGCCTGCTCCGCGGATTCAGCACTCTTCTGTCGCTGGATGTCGACCCACTGCCGCCGCCACCGCTGACACCGTCAGAGATAGAGGCGGTGGCGCGCGCAAAGCGCTGCGGTGAGCAATGCCGCGTGCACGAGTTGGTGGCCGACACCAAGTTCCTGGAGGCGCCCGCACTGCTTGCGTTCGCGCAAGCCTGTGTCGATGTCGGATCACCCACTGGAAGCAGCGGCAGTGGTTATACTTCCGCGACGCAACAGGTGGCTTGCTTGGACTTGCTGGCGGCATTGGCAGTTCGGAACCGAGACCGAATCACGCTCCTCTGGCCACTGCTTGTTGCCCACATGCGGGGTTGTGTGACCAAGCAGTCGCCCGGCAGTCCCGTGGGTGGCCGCGCACTGCTGACACTCATGCGTATCTGCCAGCGGCTGTTGCCCTATAAGCACGAGCTGGCCGACGACCTGCTGTCTGCACTCCGCCTCGCGCTGTCCTTGGATGACGCCACTGCAGATGCGCTGATGCCGCGACTGGCGGAGGAGGTGCGCACGCTGCTGCGGGTCGCGGGATGGACACACCTACACGCCCCTCAGGCGTGGGACACGCTCGCACGCCTCCTGGCGGCGGCATCGAGCCACCAACAAGCTGGCGCAGCTGCCTTCGAGGCTCTGACCAGCGTGATGGCGGATAGCCGCTTCGGGGCGCTTGTGTCTGACCAGGCTGTTGCACCTGGACCTGCATTCGGCCCGTGCTGCGGTGCCGCCTCCGCCTTCGCGTCGGGCCACGCCAGCGATGACCGCAGCTGCGCCGCGATAGCACTCCTGGCAGCAGCAGGCACGGGATTGGCGAACCGCGGCGCAGAGGCATGCGTTGCCTCTGGCGCCGGGGCCATGCAGCAGGTGCACTCCGCCTGGACTGATGTTGCGCTCCTCCTAGCCTCGCACTGCACCGACGCCCGACCCGTTGTGCGTGACGACGCCATGGCAGGCCTGCTTCGTGTGCTCCTTGCCGGCGCCGATGGCATGCAACCGCCTGCTTCATTGCTGCGGCGCATCTACGAGGACGCCCTCCTTCCGCTTGCCTCGCAGCTGGTGGACACTGCACGGAGACGGGGACGCGACGCGGCTGCTGCAGAGCGCTCACTCGTGTCCGCTCTGCCCCTGCTGTGCAAGCCACTGTTGGGGCATCTGAATGAACTCCGGAATTGGTTGCAGCCGGGAGAGTGGCACGCACTGTGGGCGTCTATCCTGGACCGCCTGGTGGCAGCTTCGCGCGTCGCCTCCAGTGACGAGCTGGCGGATGCGGTGCCTGAGGCGCTCAAGAATGCAATCCTCGTGCTTGCAACCTGCTGCCCTGATGGTGAGAGCGGACCCAGCGACGACCCATTCTGGGAGATGACCTGGCGCCGCGCAGCCGCCGTCGACGCGGGACTCACACCCAAGATGCTGCAGCTTGCAACAACAAGGCCTGCGGCCACGGAGCCAGCGGTAGCGCCACCAGTGGCAGTCGAGACCGCTGACGATTGAGTGCCCTATACTGTGGACTGTGGATGCATCATACACGCAGTCACACGTCCGCCTAAAGCCCGCCAGTGCGCTGCTCCTTCCTCCACTCCCAAGGCTGTGTGAGTGTACCGCTCCACACGCCCGCACCCGCTCTCTTTGCCTTCGCCTCCTTGTCTGCGAATTGAGCGCCGCCATATTGTTTGTACGCCAGCGCCCAGCCGTTCTCAACGAGCCACGAATTCAGCGGCCTTTCTGTTCCCGTGTCGCAAAGACCGACGTCTCTTCCATATCTGTCTGTGTCGACGACTGTGCAATGCACGCTGTGACTGCCTATGTGTTCACGAAGAGCTTCCCCTGCACGTATGCCACACGGCCAGGACGTGCCGTCTTGCAACGTGCAAGACTGCTTTGTTTCCGGAGCGTCAACGCCATACAGTCTGACGCGGTGAGCGCCTCCTGAACCATCTGTCACAACCAGCGTGTCGCCATCAACAACGCGCGCAGGGCCCTGGTAATCAATGACTCTTGTGGCCGCGGCCGAAGGCTGCGACAGGAGAAGCAACGATAGAGCTGCTGCACAGAACGGTGGCTGCGCCTGTCGGTTGTGTGAGCGTGTGACCATTGGTGGCGACGGCGCCCAGAAATGGGTGAACATGATGAGTTTGGCGAAGCGGCGCACTAAATCTATCACATCCCTCCTCTATCGCAGCTCAACGCTCAACTGGCTGACCATGCGCGAGCGGACCTCCGTCTGCAGGGCATTGATCTCTTCGTCTGTGAGGCTGCGCTCCATGGAGCGGTAGACGATGCGGTAGCAGCCGCTTGTCTTGCCTGTCTTTGGGCTGGTGAACTTGTCCATTAGCTTCACCTCTTCTACCAGATCGCCCGCCACGCTGCGCACCACCTCGCACATGTTGTTCTCTGTGAACTGGTCGCCGGGAGGCATCCAGAAGGAGACGTCCTTCAGGCACGGCGGGTACTTGCTGAACGACGAAAACTTGGTGCCCGCGCCGCCGGGTTTGAAGGTGCCAGCCTTGAACTGACGCGTGAACCGCTCGTCGGAGGTCCAGAACAGACGAATGTCCGGGATGCCGAACAGAACCATGGCCAGGCGCTCGAGGCCGAGGCCGAAGGCCCATGCGCGGTGCTCACCCGGGTTGCCCCCCAGTGCGCCGTCCAAGATGCGCTGCTGCATGACACCGCAGCCGAGGACCTCCATCCAGGCGCCATTGAAGAAGATCTCCATCTCGAAGCTAGGCTCCGTGAATGGGAAGTAGGCATCAATCCACCGCACCTCCGTCTCCGCGCCGAACAAATGCCGCGCAAGCCCCTCCAGCGTGCTCTTCAGCTCAGCGGCCGCGAACGCGGTGCCGTCCTGCCCGCTGGCAGCCCAGTCAGCGGGGGCGAAGACACGCACGCCCTCCATCTGGTGGAACACCGGGTAGTGCGTCGCGTCGATGGCATCGCGGCGGTACACGTCGCCCGTGATGAGAAATGCGCGCTTGCCAGAGCGCAGCGTGTCAACTTGGTGCGCGCTGGTGTGGCAGCGCAGCACGGTGTGTGCATTCACGTAGTACGTGTCGTTTGGCGACCGACTCACGTGGTCTGGCGGCACAAGCACCTGGTCGAAGTTCTGTTCCGTACTCACCAGCGGGTGCAGGTCATCCAGCTGCGCGAACACGCCGGCGCCGAAGCGGGAGTCGAAATACTGGTGGATGGCGTCCTTCAGGATGCAAATCGGGTGGTCGCGTCGAGTGTGCAGCTTCGCGCCCAGCTTGCTGAAGATTGCGTCCGTCACATTATTCGCCGGGTCACCGGTGATGACCTCTGCACAGAAAAGAGAGGGAGTGACACCAAAGTGAAGAGTGAGTCTCACGGCGCAAGAGCGCCCCGGCAGTTGTAGCGACACACCATCTCGAGATACACTAGGGCTCAACGTTGCAGCCTGCGCGCGCGTGGACGCACGGCGTCGAAGGAGCGGCTGGCGGAGTGTCGTGTAAACACAGGGAGGGAGTCAGTCCCTCTCTGCTGGCCACCGCTTCCGGGAAGCACCCAGTCGCCGCAGACAGTCGCTGCGTCTGCACTCGCGTCCCGGCTACACGTGCGCAGGCCGTGGCAGCAGAGCTGGCTGAGGGGGTTGCTGCCGTGTGTGGTTGCGGAGTTCCTCCCTCAGGCGAGAGGCTCCCAAAACACTGGGCATCTGCTCGAGCGTGGAGGCTGGGAGGAGCGACGCACCGACGGATGTGGCTCTGCGCAGGACACCCTGGAGCCGGCAACACGTGACGCGCAGCGCGCCGGCTTGGCGCCGTGCGGAGCTACGCAGGAAGGAAGTGGTGCAGCACTGAAGCCTGCACGTAGCGCCCTCTGCGACGCCCGGCTGGCATGCCTCAACATCAGCTGGCGAAGACCGACAACCTGCATCGTGCCGGCGAAGGCGCGGCCAGGGAGTGCGCGCGCAATTTTTTGCACAAAACTTGCAGGTCCCTGCCCTGCCGCCCTTCGCCTTCACCATGGCGTTCAACATGTCGCCTGAGATGATACGCATGGCTCAGGAGCAGATGAGGAACATGACGCCCGAGCAGCTCGCGTCAATGCAGCGCATGGCAGCAAACATGGACCCCAGTCTGCTCGCCCAACAGGGCATCAACCCGGACATGGCTCGCCAAGCGAGCGAGCAGATGTCGCGCATGAGCCCCGAGGAGATTGCGAGCCAGATGGAGAAGGTGCGCGCCACGCAGCGACGCGGGGATCTGCGCACACTCACAGTGGCCTGACACACTTGCGCACCTGCCCCACGCAGGCGAGAAACATGTCGCCGGAGGAGATGCAGCGGCAGATGAAGGGCGCGCAGGCTCAAGCGGCGGGGCAGCATGACTATTTCTTCAAGGTGAGGAGGCGGCGACCTGCACCGTGAGCGTTGCGGAAGGACACTCGTTCAGCGTCTGAGCCCGCCTGCACTGCCGCCTGTACTTCCACCACCAGGCGTCTGAGATACTGAAGAACGACGGCAACAAGCTCGTCGGGTGCGTCGCCGCCGGGCTGAGCCTCTCCTTAAGACTCAGTACAGGCTTGCACGTGACTTGACGGCCTTGCTCGCGTTGACACCACGCAGGCTTAAGAAATACGCGGAGGCAGAGGAGAAGTACCGTCGCGCGAAGGACAATTTGGCCACGAACACGACTGCAGCAGGTGTGGGAGCAACGAAAGGGCGTGTCCTGTCAGAACGCCCTGCGTATGACGCCCGGTCTCGCTTGTCAGGCAAGGAGCTCCGCAAGAGCTGCATGCTGAATTTGTCGCTGTGCCTGCTCAAGCTCGGCCAGCCGGACGCTGCGGAGGCTGAGGCGACAGAAGTGCTGCAGTTGGACAAGCGTTCGCTCAAGGGCTACTACAGACGGTGCGTGGCCGTGTGCATGTAGCATTCATCGGCGCTGTCATTGACTCTGGAAACGCGCACTCTGTTGCGCAGAGGCCTGGCTCGCCAAGAGAAGGGGGCCTGGCAAGAGGCTGTGTCCGACCTCAAGCGCGCTCTCAGTCTCTCTCCACAGGACGAGGTGGTTGCGAAGGCCCTCGCCGATGCTAATGCGGCTGCAGAGGCGGCTGGCGTGACGGTGGAGGACGCGCCGCTGGAGCCGCTGCCACCTGCAGTGGAGCAGATAGTCACGCCTGGAGCTGCTGCCGCTGCGTCACGTGCTGGCGCGCCGATGATCAACGAAGACGCGATTGCACAGATGCGGCAAGCGATGCGCAACGACCCGGAGATCATGAAGACGATGGCTGATGTGCGTTTGTGCCTCTACCTTGTCCCGGTGGTTTGCGTGCACGTATTGACATGCCAGTGCTTCCACTCCCAGTCAATGTCCAACCTGTCGGAGGAGCAAATCGCCGCCATGCAGCAGATGGCTCCGCCGGGCATGGTGCGTGGCCGTGCTCACCCAGCCCGTTCAATGTCCAACCCATCCTTGTGACTCACTGCCACGCTCTGCAGACGATGACTCCGGACATGATTCGCCAAGCGAGCGAGATGATGAAGAACATGCGGCCAGAGGACATGGAGCGGATGATGGAGATGTCAAATAGCCTGCGCATGCCGAGCTCCTCTGCCGGCGGACAATCTGGCGGCGCCATGCCCAGTGCACAGGACATGCAGGGGCTGCTGAACAACCCCGAGGCCATGAAAATGGCGACGAACATGATGCGCACCATGAAGCCTGAGGATCTGGCCCGTATGTCCCAGAGCGCCGGCATGAACATGACGCCTGAGCAGGCGGAGGCGGTGACGCGGCAAATGCAGAACTTGACGCCAGAGCAAATGGCCAAGATCATAGCCGCCGCTGGCGCCCTGCAATCCGCTCTCGGCCGGGCAAAGAAGGCTCGGGATTGGGTTCTGCGCAACAAGGCGGTCGCTCTTGCGTTGTTGGTGCTGATTTTAGCCTTGCTGGTGCGCAGATGGATGTCGCGTCGCGTGGGGGTCGCCGTTCCGGTGAAACAAGCAGACTTGGTCACAGACTTGGTCGAAGACGAGGATTCATCACACATGGCAGCCACATGGTCATGATTGTGACATGATTGCACACGTGGCCCACCTTCGTATTGTCTTGAACGGCCGCGTGGCAGCCCCGCAGTGAGATGAGGACCTCATCATGACTCATGACCTCGGAGGTGATGTTTACACGGGCCCTCCTCGCAGAATCTATACAAAGCCATTCGTGAACGCCAGACCTGCATCATAGAGGTACTGGGCGCACGCAAATGATTACACGGTGATTGCGCGACGCGCGAGGACAGCTGTGCGCATTATATTGAGTTCATGGTGCACCTGCTGTCGCACGCTCCTGCTGGCGGTGCCATCTTATACCCAGGCTGGTCGTGTCCGCGCACTCTTCCCGTGGCGGTGCGTCCCTCCCTTCGTTCCTTGGCCGCCCTTCAACTGTGCTCACCCGCTCTCTCTTCTCGCGCAGGCCCCGCAGTCGGTGGCGTATGCACGGCAGCAGCCAGCGCGTATGCTTCCCTGTTGTCAAGCAGGGAACGCAGAGCGGGATAAAAGCAGGGACTCTCAGGCTGACGTTGCGCGTGAGTTGGGCCTGGAGCCAGCTGAGTTGGAGCCTGAGACGGAGCTCGACGCCGACGACGAGGCGCTCCTGGACGGAGGCAGAAGCGCTTCCCAGATCCTGTCCGCAGTGACGGAGGAGCTTGCGTTTCGGTGGCGTGCAGCCTCTGCAGGCCAGTTCTCGCCCACCAACACGCGGCGGTCGCAATCCGCCAGCGAGCCGGTGACGCAGTACGCATACCTTGAAAAGCGTCTCCGGAAAGTCGACGCGGACGGCTACGCAGCTGCTGGCCTCCTGCCGTTTGTCACTCTGGACGATACAGAAGCCACCGCCGATGCCATCATAGCGGCGCTGTCGCGTGCAAGCGCCAGATCGCCGCCCCAGCAGTCGGAGCGGGTGTTGGAGCTGCTCACGCCGCTGAAGCCACACTCTTCGAGTGGACCTGCACCTGTCATGCCGCCACTGCCTCAGCTGGCCGAGGCAGCCAAGGCGGAGAGCGACGCGGGGCCGGAACGGCGCCGGCCGCTGGAGAATGTGCACGTGTTGTTGGCTCGTCAGGGGTCGTTGAAGAAGAATCGCGGCCTGGCAAGCACTCTCTCATTTCTGGGCGGCAAGCGCGAGCGCTCTGACTCCGGGCCGCTGGCCACCGCGCTGCGTGAAGCAAGGGAGGAGACGAGCGGGCTGCTGGGCAAGACGCGCCTGAAGAGCGAGTTGCTGGGCCCTGTCCTCTGGTTCCCTCAGGGCCGCTTTGCGCTGTTCCTGTACAGCATGCCGCGCAGCGCCTACGGTCGCATGCGAGTGCCTTCATCGCCGGCGACGCTGCGCGACACTGCCGGCCTCGCACGCGCCTCGAAGAAGGTGTCTGGCACAGAGGTTGTGGAGCTGCAGTGGCTCACAATCACTGATGTGCTCGCCATCTCGCGTGCAAAGCAGCTGGGCGTCGCGCGCTTCTGCAGGGCGGTGGTGACTACGCCCCCGCTGGCACGCTTCTTCATAAATATTTCCCGTGACGCGGAGGCGCAGAGGGAAGCCACTGCGCAGATGGCTGCAGACAATGTTCAGGCTGTACGAGAAGAACGACAGCAAAAAGCAGCGAATGGACAGCAATAATCATGATGCCGTGAAATGAATCTTGGTCTAGCTAGCTGGCGTCTGCCTGCAGTCTTACCCCTGGCGTTCAACAAGGCAACTCCCTCCGGGGGAAGCCCTGCCTCTGCAACATCACCGCGGGGGACGCGTGTCAAACGATGGAGTGCTAGTGTGCCTCCACCGCAAAGTGCTGAAGGGCAACAGGGAGGTGCCGGAGTCGGCGAACCAACTCCTTCAGCGCGCGGGCAACCCTGTCGCTCAGCACCCGCAACCGTGACACCATGTTCAGCCTGACTCAGCAGAACGGGCGTGACGAGTCCACGTGGAGGTGCGTGCTCGCTCTCAGTTGGTGCCTGTTCTGCATGCTTGGTCCCTTTTTGCCCGGCTGCTCCCGGCGACTGTTCTAAAAAGCTCGCGACTCGCACTGCTCGGCCTATCAAGTTGTAACTGAGCGCCGTATGTCGACTGCGCAGGCAATATGAGGCCGGCCGTCTCGGGGCGACTGACGACTCCAGGCACTCCTCGCTGGGCCGGGCGTCTGCGCCACCGCATTTAGAGGAATTGAGTCGGGCATACGGAGCCGGCGGTGATCTGGTGCGTGCACCCCTACTCGCCGAGCGCTCGCTGCCTGGGGGCGGCCACAGACGACGCCCCGGCAACAGCAGCCACAAGAGGACCGCTTTTCGCAGCACTGCGCCGCCCCCGCACCCTCTTCGGCGGGAGAGCACGTCTTCGTCTCGTAAATATCGCGGTCTATCGTAAAGACGAGCTACGCCGCTCTCAGGGGCACGCCTGCAGCGGCGGCGGAGTCACACTGTTCTCGCTGGCATGTGGAGACACTTTATGCTGCTCCCGCTCCCGCGACTGCACTCCCACTGACGCGACTGCACTCAGGGCTACGGACTCGCGACCACGGACGAAGGCGCTGATGACGGCCTGTTCAGCGGCCCGTTCTACTCCTCCGGTGCCTCCAATGTCAGCCGCCTGGGTTTCCTGGCGTCGTCGACGGCCGCTCAGGAGGAGGAGCCACAGCGTGGCGGATTTCGCAGACTGGGCAGTAGTAATGGCCTCAGCGGCCCCGGCGCAGCGCCGTCGCGACTGCTTCAGCACCTCCCCCGTGCAGGCAGTGTGGACCACCTGTCTGGCGGCGGCTTCGGCGCCAGCAGCGCCTTCGGCAGCAGCAGCTTGGCAGCGGATCACGTTCTGGATGGCGCCGCCAACGGTGGAAGCACCACGCAGATGCTGAACACCGCATTTGGCGGCCTCACCCTGGAGGTGCCCTCCTCTGGAGTCCGGCAGTTCGGCAGCGCCGCTGCGTCTGTTGGCGGCATGGTGGACGACTCGCTGTACAACGGCCTGTCATCCCGTGGAGGAAACGACCTTGGAAGCCTGGTGCACAGGGAGCCAACACCGCCGCTGCCCCTGAGTGTGGGGCAACTCAACAAAAGCCACGGATCAGCTGACTTGCTGCTGGGCGCAGTGCCGCCCGGGATGCCCGGCCCAGGCTCTGCCGCTGCCGCAGCCGCCGCCGCCGCCGCCGCCGCCGCTGCTGCCGCCGCGGCTGCGGCTCCTCTGGGTCAGTCGTCTATGCAGGCCCAGGGCATGTCTTCCCAGAGCGGTGCCTCTGGCGGCGCCCAGAGCGGGGTGATGAATGAGGTGTACCAGGCTGCCTACATGGCGGCCTTCTACGCGCAGCAGCAGCAGATGCAGCAGCACTACGCAAGACAGGCGGCCATGGTGGGACTGGCCGGCATGCCCGTGCCCATACCTTTGCATGGCATGTCTCCTCTCATGGGCCAGCCGCAGTTTGGCGGCGCGGGCGTCTACGGAGGTGGCGCGTCAGTGGAGCAGCAACTCCAGCAGCTCCAGCAGTTGCAGCTACTCCAACACCACCTGCAACTGGCGAGCGCGCTCCAAGGCTACAATGCGCACGGCATGGGCATGCAGCCGGGCATGGCCATGCAGATGCCTGGCGGCCCGTATGGAGCCATGCTGCCCCCCCACGGCGGCGGCATGCACGCAGGCAGCGTCATGGGCGGCCGTGGCCAAGACATGGGCCGCGGAATGCCCGGCGGCGGCGGCGCCAATCGTGGAAAGGTGGCCAGCGCTGCCCGCACGCGTCGCGTCGAGCAGGTTGATCCTGCAGAGTTGGACGCCCGCTTTGGGACGTTAGAGGAGTGCGCCGGCCAGATCTGTGCGCTTGCCCGTGACCAGCACGGCTGTCGGTACCTGCAGCGCAAGTTCGACGAGTCTGGCGCCGAGGCGGTGGAGCAGTGCTTCGAGGAGCTGCTGAGTGAGATGGCGGACCTGATGATGGACCCGTTCGCAAACTACCTCATCCAGAAACTCCTGGACGTGTGCTCCGACGAGCAGCGCAGCCACGTGCTGCGTGCCGTCAGCGCAACTGCATCAACACCCACCACTGCCTCCTCTGCGGCACATGACACCAGCGCTGCGGACGAAAGCGTCCAAGTCGGCGATGCCACAAGCGCCGCGGAGCCCCAAGGCGACTCTCAAGCGGGTGCAACGGTGGCCAACGAGAACGTTGCGTCATCGAAGGCATCTTCACCGCCTTCTACCACAGCCGATGACGCTGCGCCCGTGGAGGTGGGTGACAACATGCCGCAGCTCGTTGCCGCAGCCCTCAACACGCACGGCACGCGCGCCGTTCAGAAGCTTGTAGAGACGCTGTCTACAGCGGAGCAGGTGGACCTTGCAGTCACCGCTCTCGCGCCAGGCGTGGTTGTGCTTATCAAGGACTTGAACGGGAACCATGTGGTCCAGCGCTGCCTGCAGCGTCTCAGCAGCGAGCAGGCGCAGTTCATCTATGACGCGGCCGTACAGCACTGCGTCGACATCGCCACGCACCGCCACGGGTGCTGCGTCCTGCAGCGGTGCATTGACCACGCATCTGATGAGCAGCGCCGGATGCTAGTAATGCAGGTGGCCGCCCAGTCGCTGGTGCTGTCACAGGACCCATTTGGTGCGTCGCTCATTTTGCGCTCTTCTCGATGTCGCGCTGACGGCTGACTTCCCTCTGTGCTGCAGGCAACTACGTTGTGCGTTATCATCATGCTCGACCAAACATCGCTGCCCTGCCCTTCTCTGACTCCCCTCCCGGCTCGCTCATGCATGCAGGTTCAGTACGTGCTCAACCTCGGACTTCCTTGGGCCAGCGCTTTGGTGATGACCCGTCTGGGAGGCTCCATCGCGGAGCTGAGCATGCAGAAGTTCAGCAGCAACGTGGTGGAGAAGTGCCTCAAGCTGGGCGAAGGGCCGGAGCTGGAGGAGTGTCTGGCCGCAATCGTGCGAGAGCTGACCAACTCGCCGACGCTGGAGAAGCTGCTGCAAGATCCCTACGGCAATTACGTGGTGCAGTCGGCGCTCACCGTCACAAGCGGTCAGCTGCACGCAGACTTGGTGGACCGCATCCGGCCGCACGTGCCGGCTATCCGGAGCAGTCCGTTCGGAAAGCGCATCCTGGCGCGAAGCAACCTGCTCGGTGGCGTCAGCAAGATGCAGCCACCGGCGACAGCGGTGATGCGAGCAAACCATGGATGATGGCGGACCCAAGGAAAGGGGAAGTATTGGGGAGTAGGGATTGTTGTTGGATTTGACTGCCGGCGCGATGCGCCGTGGGGCGGCTGTATAAATGCTGTTGTGCCCGCTCGCTGTGTACAGGGAGACGCGCTGCCCCCTCGGCCTCTCACCGGCAGAACCTT
>Ga0164297_10004018_pt1 | contig 13399 bp, 8 predicted proteins | sample GEODES058metaG_FD_113539 | JGI IMG/M metagenome (GOLD analysis project Ga0164297, IMG submission 113539) | Dystrophic lake water microbial communities from Trout Bog Lake, Wisconsin, USA - GEODES058 metaG | ecosystem: Environmental > Aquatic > Freshwater > Lake | place: USA: Trout Bog Lake... | reverse complement strand
GTTGCCAGTCGCGCCGGTGCCGATAGGCTACTGCGGACGGAACCGCAGGTTCGGCTTATGTTTTCACTTTTCATATCGAACCATCATAGCAACCACTTCATCTCGCGCGTGTATGTGATACACAAAATGAAACGAGCTTTCTGCTAGATAAAAGGCCCATGAATACTGTCTCAAATGAAAACAAGCTCACGCAACTGAACGAACTGGACTCGCTGCTGCCGCGAGAAATTCGCGGCCAGCCGCAAGTTTTACCCCGCATCATCGCGACGGTGAAACGCGGCGAATTAAACCTCACCAAGCCCGGTCGTCCGCGCGGAAGTTTTCTGCTGCTCGGCCCGACGGGCGTGGGAAAAACGGAAACCGTGATCGTGCTGACCAACCAGATTTTCGGTGCAAAAAAATTATTTCGCTTCGACATGTCGGAATTTCAAACGCAGGAATCGCTGGGTCTGCTGCTGGGCGCGAAGCTGGGCGAGACGGGTTATCTGGGGGCGATGCGTGAACGCGCAGCCGAAGGCTCGCTGCTGTTTGACGAGGCGGAAAAGGCGCACCCGCGCGTGCTGGACATTTTATTGCAATTGCTGGATGCCGCGCGCATCACCGTGGCGACCGGGCAAACTTTGGACTTCAGCGGCTTCTATGTTTGGATGACGTCGAACATCGGCTCGGCGGAGTTGATGGGCCTGCAACATTCCAACGACGCGACGTTGGAACGCCATGTTTTATCGCGCGCCCAACAAGCCTTGCGCCCGGAAATTTTTGCGCGCATCAACGAGAAGCTCGTGTTCAACCGCTTGAGCTACGAACACCAGTTGGAGATCGCTGAAAAGTTTTTGTCACGCGAGATCGAGTTCCTTGCGTCACGCGGCCATCAACTCGAACTGGATAAATCTGTTTTGCCTTTCCTCGTGCGAAAAGGTTTTCATCCAAAACTCGGCGCACGGCCGATGCGGGATGCGGTGGAAAAATTGGCGGGCGATGCGGTCACGGAACGGTTGCTGGCCGGCCAGGCGGCCGGCGGCACGCTGACGGTGGATGCAACGCGCGATTGTCTGATCATCCGTTAGCTCACGCCAGTGAAACGTAAAGGTGGTTTTCACCCCAATCTGAATCCGGCTGAATTGCCCCTAGACCGCCTTTCAGGAAACGGACACAGACCGCGCGAATGGCCTTTCGTTGACTGGCTTTTTTGGAGAGCTGCACGAGCAGGCAGTCGGCAAATTCATCACCGCGTTTGTTGTGATAAATTTCCGGCGCGATGACTTGGACGGCTCCGGCCTGATATAGTTCCTCCACAAATTTTGTGGCTGCGCTGGCACGTTTGAACCGACCGAGTGTGCGCTTCTTTTTATCAGCCGCTTTCAACCAGCTTTGCGCCTCAACGCGATTGCGTTTCTTCAACATCCAGCCAACGAAGACGCGATAGCTGTGCTGTTCCATTGCCGGACTATCAACCGGCGGTTTTCCAATGCGACCGTGCAGCCTGGGCAGGCGCGCATCGGTGGCCGCCGCCCGGCGATACTGCGCGGGCGTGACCTTCCGGTTGAACACGGTAAAGTCCTCGACAATCAGGGTTCCGTCCCGCAGCCACGTCCGTCCCCGCCCGCAAAACTGACCCTCGACCGTGGAAAATTCCATGTGCAACCGCCCATTATCATGCCAGCTTTTTTGCACGCCAGTCCCGTTCACCATTTGAAATGAGCCGAGCAGTTTGCCGGCTTCGTTCCACTGCCGGCAAAGGCCGTGAACCAGTCCGTGCCGGTAAATTCGTTCTTCGGCGAGCTGGCCATTGCGATACCACCGGCGCCAGAAACCATGCGGCTGGCCGCCGGAAAAGTGTTCTTCCAGCATCAGGATTTCCGGACGATAATACGTCCGCTGCACCTCGGATTTCAGTTTGGAACTCATCAGATTTTTGGATTCTGGCTACTCTATTACCCTAAAAGCTGCTTCCCGCAAGCGTTTAGCACCGGAAAATTTCCGGCTCATCGGTTGCCCCGATTGCAGGGCGATCATCCTGACGCATGGCATTTGGATCCCCCAGCCGCATATTTATGCGGTGAAAGCGGGCTGACGGGGCCGAGAATTTGCGGGCGGTGAAAATCGTTTTCATTTTCACCTTCATTCCCGGCCGGAACCGCCAACCTTTTCGTATTGTTATGCTGGCATAACAATAAAGACGGGCATTGTCGGTAGCGTCAAGTTCGATTTTCGACCATGCCCCGCAAACACTATCCCGCGAATGTCGTCGGCTCCCAGATCCGCAAGCTGCGCGGGAAACTGGACTTGACGCAGGAAGAACTGGCGGCCAACTGCCAGTTGGCCGGTTTGGACATCAGCCGTTCCACGCTGGGGCAGATTGAAGCCCGACTGCGGTATGTGACGGACGAAGAATTGATGGTCGTGGCCGCACTGCTGGGCGTGGCGATGGAATCGCTTTACCCGGACGAATTGCTCAAGCGGTATCGCGGCAAAAAACTAAAACCCAAAGCTCGCAAATCCCCTTGAGTCCTCGGTCGTGGCGTGTGGATGACAAATGGCAGGCAGGAAAACGGCGAGCGTTCTTACAAAACGGAAGCGCGGAAGGACGGCTTGATGGCTGACCACGCCGATGACTATCTCAGAATTGAATAACCAATTACTCCCACTGGTCAGAAGCCCCGGCGCGAATTCCTAACCAGCCGTTCTTGCCTGGCGCAACGAGCATTGTCAACGCAGGAACGGAAGCGGCGAGCATGGTGTTCGAGCCGACCCGTAGCATCGTTGACAAGCGCAGTTGCGCCATATCCTCGAACGGCAATTCGCGCCAGTGCCTTTTATTCGTGGCAATTTTGGCAGATGAAGGAAACTTTCCGGGCGGTCTTTTCCCAGAGCGGAGAATCAATTTCCGTTGCGTGCAGTTGCCGGATAACCGGCAAATTTTTCAAAATGTTATTTATTCCACATGTAGCCAGAGATACTGAAGTTTTTCAGAAATGCGGGCGTGCAACCGGCCGCCCGAAACTGATGCCTCTCCCTCGCCCGCCAGTTTGGTGATATGCTTGCCGCCACCTGAAACCATTTTCAAGTCCAGCCACCACTCGGTGCTAGGATTCTGCTCACGAAAAATCAGCACATAGCCCGACTTTGTATCTTTGGAAACGGAAGCGAAGCCGGTCCAGTTTTGGCCGTCAGGCACTTCGCCGATTGGCAGGATGTGACCGGCGAAAATTCGCTCGCGTTCCCGTTTCCAAACCGACACTAATTGCGTCACCGTTTTTTGGTAATCTACCGGCAGATTTGAAACCTCGAACCAACCGAGCGGACTGGAAAACATGACCGTTGCAAAGAGTGCATCGGGCGCATAACGAGCGGGCGCGAGCGGGTCACCACCATACAACCGGCTGTTACGGGTGTTGTTTAGAAATTCCATCCGCAGGCGCACTGGATCAATGTAGTGCGACAGTTTCCAAAGATTTCGCAAGGTCAGGTGCGGCCAGTAGTTCTGCCAGTCGGTGTAGCGGTTTTCGACAAAAATTGGGCCGCATTCGGGCACACCAAATATCCGGCACGCGTGCCAGCCGTCACGTCCAAATCCAAGGTGATGTCGCCACCGGATTCAGTCAGCAATCGATCAACCAGACTCCGAAAGTTTTTCAACGCCGTCGTGCTGGTTAACTTCACCGAGTCCAGCTTGAAATAGTTCACGCCTTCATTGCGGTGCAATTCCAGCAGACGATCTGCATCGCGATTCCAATTGGTGCAACCACCAGTTGAGTCCGGGCCGAACCACAATCCTAATTTCATACCGTGAGCGCGAACCGCCTCGGCCACCGGTATCAAACCATGCGGAAAGCGCTGGGCATTCGGTTGCCAGAAATCAGCGTTGTCGGACCAGAACGATTCCCACGCGCCGTTCGTAGGGTTGGCAGAATTGGCCGTCCGTCCATTCTGCCAGCCGTCGTCAATTTGGATCACATCCACGCCGAGGCGCGCACCGGCCTCGATTTCTTTAAGCAAGAATTGCTCGGTCACACGCGAATCGCGCGAGCGGTCGCCCCAGGTGTTACTCAAGAATAGTCCGTCGCGATCTGGCTGATACCGCCGCAACTGTCGTTGAAAATCCTGCAAGACGGCGGTGCAACCGGCACTCCCACCAGAGTAAGCAAGCAGAACAAAGGGGTAGCCCTGTCCCGCGAAACGAACCTGACGCTCACGCGCGTTGACTTGGCAATCGAAAGCGGATTTGATCGGACGCGAATGTGGCAGCGGTGCAAATTTTACAAACACCAAGCCTTCGCCGGTAGTGGGATTTTCCAGGATAAATAAATTGCCCGGCAATTCCAGATTGCGTTCGTTGAGCAGCATCCACTCGTTTTCCTGAACCAGTTCGTTGTGGATGTCGGTCTGATCCATCAGGTTCACCTGCGTCAGGCGCAAATGCCGGGGTGCCAGCAAAAGATTTTCCAGCGAGTCGTCCGCTGAATCGCCGACCTTGCCGTCACCCGTCTCAATTCCCGCTGCCACAGGATCTGCCGATTGGCTATGGTTTGAAAAGTCAGGTGAAACTGTGTTTCCGTTGGCATCAAAAAAGGTTTCCACTCCGCTCGCTTCCGGAAATACGCGAAAAAGACAGACGAGATTCGTGTTGGCCTGGGCCGTCACCAGAATCTGCAATGACGCTTCTTCCGTGACGCATGACCGACCGCTGCTAGCGGCGATGGTCACGCCGCGAGCCCCTTCTTGCCACACTGGTGTCGTCGGCGCGGGACTGGTGGATGGCTCGCGAATCCATTCCGCGCCGGTTTGCAGATTGCGAAAAGACGTCGCCGTGAGCAGTCCGCCCTTGATGCGCCACTTGCGTTCGAAATGAGAATTGCCCACGACCAGTTCGCTATTGCTCCAGCGGGCATAGCAATCTTTGAACTGAACCGTGTCCGCGTAGGAAAAGCTGCCAACAGCGCAAGCAACGACTGCAAATATAAACTTGATTCGCTGAAGCCATGCAGGGCGAAGCAAACGAGTTATTTCAGAATTCATGAGCTTTAATTCAAAAGTTAAATGGTTGTGATCTTTGGTAAATTGGTGACTGTCTCTGCAGATTTGCGGCAGGTTTAGGCGCAAGGGCATTGATACCTTTGATCATCAGATTGTCGTAATATGGTGTGGTGAACTTCTCACCAACAGCGCCTGCCATCAGGCCGGCCATTCCGCTCGCATAAAGAATGTTGGTCGCGATTAAAACCAGATCGCCATCCACCAATCCGGTAATGACGGGGCCTTGGCATCGAAGGTTCAATTTATGCCACTGGTTGGGACCGATGTTGGCAAGTTGCACAACACCGAGCACGGCTTCTCCGCCCGCGCTGTCGTCGTTTTGCGCCTTGATAATCGCCTGTTGTTCGGCATCACCAACGGTCTTCTTCTTGTCCTGCTTGCCACGAACGACGATCAACTGGCATTGGCCATCGTGCGTTAGTTGTAAATAATAGCCCTTGGGAATGCATCCATAACCAGTGCCCACATGGTTAACACGGGTCATCACCCCGGCCGAATCGCCAGCGTTCAAATAGACATCAGCACTGATTTCGTAGTCTTCCCACTGGTCATCGCCAAGAATTGTGTAAGGCTGCCAGTCTGGAGCCCATGAAATTGGACGCACGGGAACGACCTGACGAAGACACTGCCCCTTTCCGTCCGGACGTTTGACGAGTTCGAAGCTGCCATCAATGTCCGCTGTATAATGCGGCAAGTAACCATATTGACTGGGTTCGGAATACTCATCAAAAGTCTCGTGGTATGGAAATGGAAAAGGCGTCACTTTTGGAATATCGTCAAACGCCCCTTTCTGCTGGCCACGAGTGGTTGAGAGCGAGTAAATGGAATCCGGTTGCAGCGTGATGGCGAACTCGCCGTTCGCCGGCAGAATATCCGCCCGCCGGACGAATTGCTCCTTGGCGTCACTAAACCAGACACACAAGGCCTTATCCTGTAAATCGCTGCTGACTTGGAATCGGACTTGTTGCACAGTCTTTGCGCCTTTCGTCTCCAAGATGACGCTATAATCAGCGTCAGGTGATTTCATCGTCACGAAACTGCCGCCGCCCAATAATTTTCCACAGCCATGGTTGAGATAGCGCCAACCGACTTGCGTGAATTGCCCGTAGTGCGCATAGCCCCACAAGGCTTCGCGAACAACGTAATGCCCGCTCCACGGCGAACAAGCCAGCAGCATGGAAGGGGTTTTCGAGTATGGTTGCATCGGATAAAGTCCGGCAATGCCATACCAATTCACGATCTTGGTCGCGCCACGCTCGATGAAATTTTCATTGAAGGCCTTGACAATGCCGATTTCGCAGTCAAAACCTTCTTTGTAAACATGCTCTTCCGTATTCCAGTAAGGTTTCCCCTTTTGCGCAAGCACGGCTTTTTGTTCCGGCGAAGTAGAAATCATGTGAGCACTGACGATATTAACCGCCTTGCACAGTTGGCTGTCGGTGGTCATGTCTTTGACAAAGACTAATCCCCATTCGTGAGGCCAGTTATCGAAAGCGTGCAACTTGACCTTTTCAAATCCGTTTCGATCCAGCATCGCCCGCATTTGCTCTGCAAATTCATAACTTACGCCTTTTTCATTGCGACAGCCGATGGCGTCCATCTCCAACCCATAGACTTTTCTCAATCCCTGCAGCCACTTGAGATAGTAGTCAATCGTGTCTGGCGACCAAAACGCTGCGTCGCCATGACTGCCGTTGAAGCGTGTCGCCGTGTTTCCACCGATCCAGCCCGGCGCGCTCCACGCCGTGCCATCGAGCGTGAGATTCGCATTCCGCTTTTTGGCCTCCTGCGCAACCCACCACATATAACCGCGCTGATAGTTCAGGTCGTCGCGCGTGTGCATGTGGCTGGGCATCGAGCCTTGAGTCGAATTGCCGTCGCCAGGAATTTCCAGATACAATGCGCTGACCGACGCGCCAAACTTGGGTTTGTAAACCAAATCGAGAATCTGGCTGCGTTGTGGCTCAGGGTAATCCTTCAGCAGCACTGAGGTTGCGCCACCGCCATCCACGACCCCGATTCCGTCAAAGCGGCTGCCCCCGGCCTGACCATCCAAGCTGATAGTTTGCTCGGTCATTGCAGAACTATCCGCAACGGCAACGCCCGTGCCAACAGCTACAGTCAGCACGGCAGCCACTGCAATTTTCCGAAGCGCAAGCATATCAATGAATTTGGCGTTGGGCGCAGCAGTTTATTTTAAAAGGCGGAAATACGGCAGACGATTCAGCGGCACTTGGATGTCGTAAGTTGCGCCGCCTTCATAATTCTTACCATCGTCACTAACCCACTTGCCTTTCGGTAATATCACCTGACGATGCTCACCTTTGGCAGTCATCGGTGCTACCAAAATTGAATCGCCGAGCATGAACTCGTCTTTGATTTCCTCGAAGCCTTGATGTGGGAAAACATATTCCAACGAACGCACAATCGGTTCGCCGGTCTTGGCGGATTGCCGGGCCAGATCAAGGATGGTGGGCGTGAATTGCTCGCGGATTTTCACCGCCTGCTTCACCGCGTCCAAATGTTCCGCATCCAAAACTCGCCACGGCGCGACGGAGAATTGCATCATTGGCATCAGCGCGTGGATCTGTGCGGAACGAACCACCAGCTCCTGATCCACCGACTTCAAGTTCAGGAAGCTCACATAATTTCCGCCGCCGATCAGGTCTGGGCATGAATAGGTATAACCAGCCAAGCCTTCCGTGAGCATCTGCGGGATGAGCTTCTGCACATCATCCCAACTGTGACTTTTGTCGTGCAGTCGTTGCGCCAGCGGCTGTCCGGCCATTTTCCAGCAGGCGCGATATTCGTTGAGCGGAAAGCGGAGACCAAACTGCGCATACAATTCACATTGGCGGTTGGGCGATCCCGGCTGCATGCTCAACGCATCGGAAGGATAGAATTGCATGTCTCCGGCGTCGAATTTGAAGCCGTCCACGCCATAATTTTTTACCAACCAATCCAGTTGTGCATTGAACCAGCGGTTCGCTGCCGGATTGCTGAAATCCAGCAGCGCGGAATAGCCGTTCCACCAGCGGATGATGTCGGGATCAGTCGCGGTTTCCCAAGTGGTTTGCGCGGCTGCTTTTCTCATCAAAAAACATTTGTCCCGCAAAAGTTGGCGCACCAATTGGGCTTGATCAGCACTCACGAAGGGGCATATCCAAAGCATTACTTTGAACCCCATGCGATGCAATTCGTCTATCATCTGCTTGGGGTGGGGAAAGCGTCCGGGATGAAAATTCCAAACGCCATAATCTTCCTGCCATGTATCGTCAATCATCAGAACGCCCGGTGAAAATCCGTGGTCAAGAATCGCGTGAGCATATTTCAGAACGTCGTTTTGGTTTTGGTTGTAGGTAAGTTCAATCCAAGTGTTGTATTGGGGCTTTGCCAGCAATAGTTCATCTGGCGTCCGACCCGCCGGCGGAAAATATTTAGCCGAGACAAACTGGCGCGCATCCGCCAGTGCAGTGCCGGCTCGCCCGTGCTTCACCTCGCCCTTGGCGTTGGTGATAATAATTTTATCTGCCGCCACTTCAAACGCGTAGGGTTCTTCACTCCAAACCCACAGTCCATCGCTGCCCAGCAGTAGCGGTTGAATCTGGTTGTCACGATTGTTGGCGTAAAAATCAAAATGGCTGCCGACGGCATAAGGCAGGTTTTCACCATCCTTGATGACACCAGACCAGATTTTTTCGCCGGGTTGTAGGGGGATTGTCAAATCGCCTGACAAAGAATTCACGGCCAGTGAATTATCGGGAAGCGCCTGAGCTTTGATTGGGAGATAGTGAAGCAGCAGCAAGAGGACGCCAGCGCAAATCATTGGTTTGTTCGCATTCATACTTATTTCAAAAAAGGTGGAGCCAATGGGGCTCTCGGCGTCCCGCCGCCGCCAACGGACGACGGTGAATTATTATCCACAATGCAAAGGGCGGCGTATATCTTGGCGATGTCCCGCGCCCAAGGATTGTCCGTCTTCATGCTGATGAATTCAAAACTCCAGTTCTTTTTGAAGTTGCTCGTGAATCTTCCGGCGGGAGACCATTCGGTTTCGATGGCGAAGACGTTCCAACCGGTGCCATCCACATAATAAGCGCCATAGTCTTGAAACGCCTTGGCCAGCATTTTTCCGGGGACGGTCTCAAACTTAAAATCATCAAGGTTCGTGGTTGCCGGAATGGCAAACAATGCCCCGACCCGGCACCCCTTTGGAATTGGAACCGATTTTGTCCTCTCCCTACCGTAACGGCTGGGGCCATCTTTATCTTCAGTAATGGCCGGCCAGCGAAAGCCTTTGACCTCATCATCGTAATAGCAATTTCTGCGGCCCGCCAAATTGATTTTCAAGGCGTGACGGATAGGACCTGAAGTGGGGGATAGCTCGTCCAGTCTTAAAGTTCCGCCGATGGCTGAAAGTCCCTAACCACCATGTGCCCCATAGTAGCCATCCCCATAAATATCCGTTTCAGGAAACAAGTCCCTGGAAGTTGCATACGGCGAATTTTTTCGGTGGGCAAAGGGTTGCGTTTGAACAATCGTCCTCCGGTCAGGCATCAGGATGGCTGCACCCAAGTTCGGCGTAAGGCCATCCCAATTGTCCGGCGAAACTTCAAAGCTACGGGGAATCGGATAACGGCCAATCAGCCCGCCGGTGATTTCCAAGCGGTCCCGGTTTATTTTCCAACCAACGTCATTATAGTAAACATCCATCAACGGTTCTGTAGGCGTCAGGATGATAAGCTCTTCATCAACGGTCAGTGTGCCTTCGATAGGCGTTTCCAATTCCGCCGGAACATATTTGGCTTTGCTGCCGATAGGCATATTCCAGATGGACTTTTTGGAAAACGGCCAAAGCAACGGATCACGCGCAGTCATAGCTGTGTCATACGTGAACGGATCGCGCATCTTTGGCGAGTCGATTGCGGCCGGAGAAGCGAGATCAGCGGCGTATGCAACCGACAACAGGGCCAAGATCAAACCTGCGATGCCGGGCTGCCTTGTTTGCTGCCACATTTTTCCAACCTGCCTCATAAAGCGGTGAATTTTCCAACCAAATCGCCGACAATAATTTCAAATTCGCCCGGTTCAACAACGCGTTTCATCTCCGCATTGAACAAGGCCAATTGATCGTAGGCGATGGTGAGTTCCACCGTTTTTTTCTCTCCAGGCGCGAGCGAGATACGCTTGAAGGCCTGCAACGATTTCACCGGCGTCGTGGTGCTACTGACCTCTTGATGCACAAATGCCATCACCACTTCATCACCGGCGCGCTTGCCTGTATTCGTCACATCCACCGTCACAGCGACATTCTCGCCCGCCTTGATTTTGTCAGGGAGCCGCAAGTCATCATATTTGAAAGTCGTGTAACTCAAGCCGTGGCCGAACCAGAACAGCGGCTCGGTTTGGCCCAAAACATATTTGCGATAATTCTGCGACGGCATGTGATTGTAAATCGTCTGAATATGACCCGCGCTGCGCGGAATGGTGATGGGCAATTTGCCGCTGGGATTGACCAAGCCAAATAGAATTTCTGCGACGGCTAGACCGCCTTTGCAGCCTGGCTCCCAGGCCTCGACCACGGCCGGAACATGGTCCATGGTCCATTCCGATCCGATGGGTCGACTGTTGACCAGCACCACGACCACTGGTTTGCCGCTTGCCACCACCGCCTGCACCAATGCCAGTTGATTCCCCGGAAGTTCGATGTCGCTGCGATCCACTTCCTCGCCGCTGGTCTTGTCGGCGTAGTCAAAGCGCATGGTGTTCTCACCGACCACCAGCACGGTTAAATCGGCAGCGGCAGCCTGCTTGGCCGCCTCTTGAATTGCCTCGGGTTTTGTCGCCCGCGCCTTCGAACCGCAATCGTAGTAGCTGACTTCGCAACCTGCCGGGGCAATCTGTTTCAAGCCTTCCTGCACGGTGATGATGTTCTTGTTCGGCTGCGGTGTGACCCAGTCGCCGAGTGTGGCCTGAGTGCCAGCCAGCGGGCCGGTCACGAGGATGTGTTTGAATCGCTTCGCATCCAGCGGCAGCAAAGACTGTTCATTCTTCAGCAGCACGATGCCTTTGCGCGCAGCGTCCAGCGCGGTTTGTTGGTGTGCAGCGCAGTAGGTAACTTCCGCCGCCGAATTAAGTGGCGTTTGCGCTTGCTCAAACAAACCTAGCTTGAATTTTACGCGTAGAATCCGGCGCACGGATTCGTCAATACGCGATTCAGGAATGCGTCCTTCTTTCACCAACTCAACCAACGGCTCAAAGAATCCCGGCCCATGCATGTGCATATCCAGGCCCGCCATGACTGCCTGATAAACCGCTTCCTTCTGATTGGCGGCCACATGATGAATAGTCACTAAGCCTTCGATATCCATCCAGTCGCTGACGGCAAAGCCGTTGAAGCCGCATTCGCGCCGAAATACGTCTTCGACCAGCCAACGGTTGGCGTGACACGGCACACCGTTTAATTCATGGTGCGCCGTCATCAGAGAACCAACCCCTGCCTTAAAGGCCGCGAGATAGGGCGGCAAAAAAACGCCGCGCAGCGTGTGTTCGGAAACATCCGTCGGCGCAAAATTAAGTCCATTGACGGGCTGGCTACCGGCGATGGCGTGCTTCACGCAAGCGAGAATATGATTGGCGTCCGGACCATCGTGTCCTTGTAGCCCACGCACCGCCGCCACACCCAACCGGCTGACGAGAAACGGATCTTCTCCAAAAGTCTCCCCGGTTCGCCCCCAGCGCGCATCACGCGCGACATCCACGTTTGGCGCAAACGTCCATTGCGATCCGTTGGCTCGCGTTTCCTGCGCGGTCTCAGAGGCAACTTGCTCCTCCAATGATTCGTCGAAGCAACTTGCCAAGCCTAGCGACGCGGGATAAATAGTCGCACCGCTTACCAGTCCGTCGCCGTGAATCGCATCAATGCCGATGATCAGCGGAATCTTCAGCCGGCTTTGCGCCGCGAGCGCTTGTAAACGGTTGGCTTCCTCTACCGTGGTAACGTGAAGAAAGGAGCCGATTTTGCCCTGCCGCACCATATCTTCCAAAGTGCCAAACGTCAGATCCGGATACATCGGGATACGGTCATTCCTGGTCGGCGGCTTTGCTTCCTTCCAATCCTCTTTCAAACGCTCAATGCCAACGTATTGGCACATCTGGCCCACTTTTTCCTCCAGCGTCATCCGCGCCAGCAAAGCGTCCACACGCGAGTTCAGATTGGTGGTGGCGAGCGGTTCTCCGGCAAATGAAGCATTGGCTAGACCGGCAAAACACGCGGTAGCAATTAAGTTTTTTACAGTCTTGTGAAGTGTGTGTTTCATATTGTTTCGTCTGACTAAATTGTCATGATAAAGTAGTTATTGGTTTTGCATTGGCTGGAATAAATCTAACTGCAAGCCATCATTCGCTTCTAATAGTTAGTCTTGGATGTGCCATCAAGCGCAGCATCACCGGCTTTCTAAAATCTGCCGACTCCTGCCACCGATTGCGGTAAAACGAACTATGGGTTTGACGATGGCTTTCAATTCGCGCCGCATGCCAGCCCAGTGAAATTCCCACCGCCCGCCGCGCAACAGACAACCGAAATGCAACACCATTCGGCCGGGCGCAATCCGCGTCAATTGTATTTTGAAGGTGGTCTTCATATTTTGGTTCCGTCTCGGCTGTTTCATTTTTATCGCGAAGTGGGCGGTATCGTCTTGGTAATTTTTGGTGCTGCCGTTGTTGATGGTTGCGGGTGGCGGTGCCAACCCAATAGCGCCGCCACCCAACCCCAAACCGGAACCCCAAGAACCGGCCTCCGTGACGGTAACCCAAACCCGTCACGAAGTTCTGTCGCCACTTCACGCGATAAATTGAGCCGAACGCAGGGTCGATTTCCGCAAATTACGAAAGTAGCGAATGATTCCGAATCCAACCAAGCCCGCGCCAAAAATTATCATCGTCAGATTGACCGGCTCCGGCACGGCGGTAATGCCCAGACTCCAACCATTCAAAGTCGCTGGGCTTCCCCCCGCAACTTCATCCGCAAAAAAAAGCGTCCAGGTCCCGTCGGCCGCCGAACCGCTGACCGCTCCCAGAGTCCCAGCTGCCTGAAAGGTTCCTGAAAATACCGACCCCGGTGTTTCCGGCGTAGTCTGGATGCTCCCCGCCGCCGAGTCCGACAGTGTGACGTTCAAACCCGATCCGGCATAGCCGAAGGGATTGCTGATCGTCGTGCCGGGCTGGTTCAACAGCATCACCAGCGTCCCGTTCGGGGCCACCAGATATGCGTAGAGATTTCCGTTGTAACCGCCGCTCACGGACAAGTCCACCGTCAAGCCACTCACAGTGCTGGCTCCGGGGATGTCACTGACCGTTTCAC
>Ga0164297_10004017_pt1 | contig 13404 bp, 13 predicted proteins | sample GEODES058metaG_FD_113539 | JGI IMG/M metagenome (GOLD analysis project Ga0164297, IMG submission 113539) | Dystrophic lake water microbial communities from Trout Bog Lake, Wisconsin, USA - GEODES058 metaG | ecosystem: Environmental > Aquatic > Freshwater > Lake | place: USA: Trout Bog Lake... | reverse complement strand
CATGTACGAAAGTTTCTTTGTTAGAATCATCATGCTTGATAAAACCAAACCCTTTTTCTTCATTGAAGAACTTTACAGTTCCTGTAATTTTTGTGTCCATTGTAAATTTAAATATTAATTGAAACGCAAAAGTAGGGGAATTAAACTAAACAGAAGGTTTTATTAATTTAATTGCTGAATTTATTAGTCAATAACTACCCTAAGCTAAACTTAAACTAGTTTTTATATTAATGAGCATCCTACTTATCTTGCGCCCCTTATGTTTGACGACAAAAAAGAACAGCCAATAATATTGGTCACAAATGATGATAGTATTTCAGCACCCGGTATCAAAGCATTGGTTGAGGCAGTAAAAGATTTGGGAAGAGTGGTAGTAGTGGCACCAGATAAGCCTCAAAGCGGAATGGGACACGCTATTACAATAGGTCATCCGTTACGCTTGCAGAAAAGCTTTATTTTGGAAGGAATTGAAGCCTACACTTGTAGCGGTACGCCTGTTGATTGTGTAAAAATTGCTGTTGATAAAATACTTCATAGGAAACCAGACATCTGCCTTAGCGGTATCAATCACGGAGCGAACCATAGTATCAATGTAATATATAGTGGTACGATGAGTGCCGCCATGGAAGCAGCTATTGAGAGCATCCCTTCGGCAGGATTTTCTATTTTGGATTATAGCATGGAGGCCGATTTCTCGGCAGCTAAAATATATGTCCGGAAGATTGCCGAAGCAATGCTCGAAAAGAACTTCGACAAGCACTTATTACTCAATGTAAATTTCCCCGCAGTGCCTGAAGACTTGATTCAAGGCATAAAAATATGCCGTCAGGCTTATGCGAAGTACGAAGAACGTTTCTTGGAGAGAAAAGATCCCCACGACAAGACTTATTATTGGCTTACTGGCGAATTTATTAACTTCGATCAAGGGGAAGACACCGATGTTTGGGCATTGGCAAACAACTATGTAAGCCTTGTTCCCGTTCAGTTTGACCTTACCAATTACACATTAAAAAAAGAATTAGAAACCACTTGGAACTTATAGTAATATGTTTTTAAAGAAAGATAATTTTATACTCGGTCTTATACTAGGATTTCTCGCTCCTCTTTTAGGGATCGTCCTTTTCTATCTAATTAAATTCAGTGCCTTTTCCTTCAAAGAGTTTTTGGAGGTATTGGTTGCGTGGAAGAGTTTTTTCACGGCGGTTATCACTGTTTCATTGATTGCGGATGGGGCCATATTCACCATTTACATCAATACAGAAAGGGATCAGACTGCAAGGGGAATCTTTGTAGCTACCATGGTTTATACCATCATTTGTTTGATACTGAAATATGCCCTTTAGCAAGCCATAAGGAGTAAGTCGTAAGGCATAAGTATTAAAAAGTGAATGAATCTGTTCACCTGTTTTCTTATTTCTTACGACTTATGCCTTAATCCTTATCCACTTACGACTAATCTCTCCAACACATAGTACACTGCGGGGCAAAAAGTGGCGTTTTTCAATGTTATTGCTGGTCTTTTGAGTAATACATCCTCGTCTGTGTATGGAAAACGGTGGCAATCGCTGGGTCTTTGCTCGTATATGCTACAATAATTATCGCTTCCAAGGAAAGGACAGGGTGCAGTCTTGGCAACATAGTCCCCATCGGAGTCTAAGTTCAAATAAGTATCAATAAAAACACTCTCTTTGAGTTTTAAATGCTTGCTTATGCGCTTTATATCGGGCGTTTTGAAGCGTGGGGAGTAGTTTTTGCAGCAAGCGGCGCAGGTTAGGCAATCTATCTTGCTGAATGCCTCCTCATGCAGGTCGGGTAGTTGTTTCAGCACCTTTTTTTTGTCGGCTCTTTGCAAAAAATGCTTATACTTTTTAGTGTTTTCAGCACTTTTTTGCTCCCAATTATCCAAGTTTATTCCAGACATGGGTGTAAAAGTAGGCAAACCATTTTTATCACCAGTCAAAGATGTTCATTTTATCCAATCCTCACTAAATAAGTGGCATCGTTATGGTCTTTCGTGTTCAAAATGTTCAATATAGTCAGCCCTCCTGCTTTGTTGTAGCCTAGTTTAGCGGCTGTAGTGGTGGTAAATAGGTTTTTATTGTACAAAACCGTTATGGCCGACTCTGGGGGAAGGCTTCTTTTGGTGAGTGCAAAGTAGTATTGCAGTTCATTTCCACTTGTCGTTTTAATATTAAACTTCGTAGTTGCTTTGATGCCTTTTGTTTTGGGGCTGCTGGTTTTTCCCGCCTTCACTTTGCCCTTTCTTACGATTGGTTTGCCTACATTTCCGTACATTGTATAGTTTGCCGCCTTCAATTTATTGATTCTTTTAAAGAATCCATTCGCCGTTTGGCACATCCAGTTCATGCTGTCGTACAGTCCATCTGCTGTTGACCTCCTATCGCCTGTTACCAGTTTAGAATCGCCCTCTGCAACCGCCGTATTGGATGTTAAACCGACTAAATTGGTGGTTAAAGTGGTGATATTGGTAAGCATGGCCCCCGTCAATCCATAATCTTCCATCTCAACGAGGTATTTGTTGCCGGATATGACTATGTTGGGGGCTTGGGTGTACAATTCACTTGGCGATAGCTTGGATAATGCCTTTATCCAGAATGCTTTGTACTCGGTTGCCTTGTCCCCGAAGGTCGATTTTGCTATTAAAATCACCTCTCTCACCGCTTCTGTTAGTAACCCGATGGCTTCGTCCCTGTCTGCAAATACCAATGTGACGGCAGTATTGTTGGTTTCCTCGGTTGGCATTCCTTGTAGCGCCACCCTGAGTGCTACCATGTCGTTTATCTTTGCCAAAGTGATTCCTCTGGGTGTTAAAGCAACCAAATCGCGCCTTAAATAGGCTTCTTTTGTAATACTTTTACTAATTAATTCTTTATAGCTAAAGGTAAAATGTGCTGTGTATTCGCTTTTCTTACGCATAATATCCGTAATTGACAAATAGACATCAATTATTCGTGCAATTTAGACTTATTCTAACCATAATCGGCTTATTATTATTTTTATTTCGCATGGGTTTATCTTATTCTTATAAAATTGGGACTGTATTGTTAAATAAGTAGGTCTATTTTTCCTTGTACTATGACTTATCCGAATAAAAAAATCAACACATAGTAACATAGGCACATAGAAAACATAGAATGACTATCCGCTATTTGGCAATTCAAATTAATCTCGTGCATAATCTAGCCGTCATTTCGACGATAGGAGAAAACTAATCAAATTTTTAACAACATTTGATAGTTATAGTATTCCTAAAAAGCACATTTAGATTTCTCCTATCGTCGAAATGACGTTCACGTGGTTCGAGATACCCCTATTACCAAATAGCGGATAGTCATTAAAAATAGTTTATGTGTAATAAGAAGACATAAAGTCACCTATAAATCATAGCAACTACTCTCCTTTCCAGTTTAGGTGGCCTTATGTTTTCTAATTTATAATCCTACTGTGCCTATTGTGCATATATGGCAAGAAAAAAGAAGCCTTTTACTAAATTAAGAACCTATGCGAAGGGAGTATTTTTCTTCTATTTCCCAAAACTTTACCTCTTGAATATAAAATCTTACTTCTTGGATTCGATTTCCATATTCTTGAACTTCAAATCCAACATCTTGAACATAAATTCTTGCTCCTTGAACATGATTTCTTTATTCTTGAACATAAATCTTACTTCTTGAACATAAAATTTTACTTCTTGAACACGATTTCTAGTCATTATTGCGTAAAAAGAAACTTTTAAGGGGGAGTTTTTAATTGAAAATGGAAAATGGAAAATGGAGAATGTGAAGAATGTGATTTGTTGTAGGAACAATGCAATGCGTTGTTTTTACCGAAAGATTAAAAATGATATATTTGAAACAGTTTTTGTGCAATGAGAGAACAAGATTAAGGCATTATAGATGGAAAATTAGATAGAAAAGAACGAGAATTAACCACTATGACCCTTAAATAAGTAGAAATAATAGTAATTCGCAATTACATTTCAAGTAAATTTCAAACCTTGTGAACGTCATTTCGACGATAGGAGAAATCTCATATTGAATTAGGACTGGATTTATCGATGAAAGGTCCAAAAAAACTCGATTAGATTTCTCCTAAGGTTACAATGACGTGGTTTTGTACTTCCCTGATTTGCCAACTTTTCAGAAGTTGGTAAATCTACATGTTGTGAGCCTCTGTCCGTTAGATTTGGCAACTTCAAAAAAGTTACCAAATCATGGTTCCACACGTCATTCCGATTTTTTTCTGGTGCGCCAGATTAACCATTCGAAATGACGGCTAGATGATGCACAAGATTCAAAGAACCTACAAAATAGTATGAAGTATAAATAAAATATGAATATAATAACATGATAATGAATAATTTACAACCATTTATTTCCAAATAAGATGAATAATATGATTCAAAATATCAGGATATTTTTCATAAAAATTACGCTAAATCCCCTATTTATTATCAAGGTTCATCGGGGGGATGTAACTACGGCTTTAGGAACGGTGAAACATAGTTTTATGCACCAATGTATGGACATAATTGATAGGAATAAGATACAAACTGCCATCATATATGGCATAAATAGTGACTTTGGAAGCACCACCATTAAAACATCCAGTGAAATTTCGGGCGATATTCTCCAACAATTGAGGAATGTGTACAGCTTTAGTGCATGAATAACCACAATAATGGGTAGGGATAACTACGTATGTCACAAACAATAAAAAAGGATTATTTAAATAACCTCAGTTCCCCTATAAAAGGCATACCTTTGAATGAATTAAACAGTGAATTATGGAAAATCTTTTATTGCAAGGCAACTCTAAAGAGGAAATAAAGCTTATTTCTGCCTTGGCAAAGAAGTTAGGAATGAAATCGAAGGTAATAGACAACGAATTCATGGAAGATATTGGCTTGGCAAACGCAATGAAACAAGGAAGAACCAATGAATACGTTGACACACAGGAATATTTGGCTAAATTAAAAGCCCAATGAGGCTAAAAATTGATAAAAGCTTTGTCAAAGACACAGATAAACTTAACGACCCAAAAATAAAACAAAAGATTGCGCTTTGTATAGACCAAATACTTGTCGCTAAAACAATGGATGAGATACTGAACCTTAAAAAGCTAAAAGGATTCAAACAACATTACAGAATAAGGATTGGTGATTATCGGATTGGTGCCCTAATAATAGAAGATGAAGTGTTTTTTGAACGATTTATTCACAGAAAAGACATTTATAAACATTATCCCTAACAGGAATTATCCCATAAGTTGCTTTTAATGTGCATTAATAAGCATCAATCTTTCCTAAAATAATGTTTTAAACACAGCCTTCCAGCCATTGTTCCCACCATTAGTAGTTGAAGAACACAAACCGTAAAGATAAGTGCCGTTAGGCACAACATATTGGTAGAAAATTCATTCATAAAGATGGGTAAAGTCCCTTTGGGAACGATATATTGATCAAGAAAATGGATAATTAAATCACATAATCCCACAAAAAGGATTTTATGTCGTGCCTACGGCACTGAAATACATATTTACACTTGATTTCTACCAATATTTAGTACCTAACGGTACATGTTTACCCAATAATGAACCCTTAAATTGTATTAATAACCTTCTTTAAACCACTAATTACCAATAACTAACAATTAATAATCCATCTTAAACAGCTAATTATCCATTAATCACAATTCATAACTCATCGCTCATAATTCATATCTCATAACCACCAACTAATTACCCATAATTCATAATTAATGACTATCCGCTATTTGGTAATGAGTGTATCTCGAACCAAGTGAACGTCATTTCGAATAGTTTATCTGGCGCACCAGAAAAAAATGGGAATGACGTTGCTGTTCATTCCAAAAATCAAGTTGATTGTCACGCTGAGCTTGTCGAAGCGAAAACAGGCTAAACATATTATCCCGACTTCGACAGGCTCAGTCTGACAGGCTTATTTTCGATGTGTACTTTACAAAGTTTAAAGGCACGTCATTGTAACGATAGGAGAAATCTAAATGTGCGTTTTAGGAATACTATAACTATCATGTTGTTCAAAATTCGATTAGTTTTCTCCTATCGTCGAAATGACGGCTAGATTATGCACGAGATTAATTTGAATTGCCAAATAGCGGATAGTCATTTCATAATTCATATCTCATAACCACCAACTAATTACTCATAACTAACAATTAATAATCCATCACTCACCACTAATTACCCATAACTCATAATTCATATCTCATAACTAACCATTAATTACCCATAACTAACAATTAATAATCCATCTCAAACAGCTAATAACCCATAACTCATAATTCATATCTCATCTCAAACAGCTAATAACCCATCACTCACCACTAACAACTCACCACTCACACCTAATTACCCATCACTAACAACTAATAACTAACCACTAACAACTAAAGCCTTACCTTGCAGGTTAAATTATGCGTGCGAAAAATACTAGTAGTCTATTTCCCCACACACCTACTGCCGATGGTCTATATGCCGAAGTAATCATTCCGTTATGGTTGCCGGTTACCTACACATGGGCCATTCCTACGCACCTAAGGGAGGCTGCCAAGGTGGGATTGAGGGTGGAAGTGGACTTGAGAAACAAGAAATATGCTGGTATAATCAAACATATTACCAAAGAAAAGCCTCCTGCCTTTGAGCCGAAAGAACTCCTAAACATATTGGACGACGAACCCGTACTATATGAAAATCAATTGAAACTATGGAACTGGATGAGCCGATATTATATGTGTTGCGAGGGCGAAGTGATGCAAGCGGCGGTGCCAGCGAACCTAAAGCTTTCGAGTGAAAGTATATTGATTTGGAATGAGGAAACAAATTATGACCTAAATGACGGATCTGCCTTCACTGACAACGAATATTTGGTGGCACAGGCACTAGAAATGAAGAAAGAGCTACGGTTGAGTGAGGTTCATCAGTTGTTGGATACGCAAAATGTGTATCCTGTTATCAAAAAGCTCATTGACAAGCAGGTTTGTTTTGTTTGGGAGGAGCTAAAGGAGAAATTCAAGACCAAAACGGAGACATATATTCTACTAAATCCCATTTATAAGGACGAAGAGAAGCTGTCGCAACTGTTTAATGAGGCAAAGAACCCCGCATCGAAACAAATGGAGCTGCTCCTCTCCTATTTGCACCTGTCCAAAACAGAAGGCGAGGTGACACAATCCACACTTTTGAAGAAGGCAAACGCAAGCGCGGCACAGTTGAGGGGATTGATTGAAAAGAAGATTTTGCAAGCAGAAAAGAGGGCCACAGACCGGATAAAAGCACTGCCAAAAGACATGAATATGGACTTTATCCTGTCGGAAGCGCAGCAAATTGCCTTCGATGCAATCAATAAATCGTTCGAAGAAAAGAATGTTTGCCTGCTACATGGCGTAACTGCCAGCGGAAAGACGCAGGTGTATATGAAATTGATCGAACAGTTCATGCAAGAGGGCAAACAGGTGCTGTATATGCTGCCGGAGATTGCCCTAACGGCCCAAATGATACGCCGATTGCAGCTACATTTTGGTGGGAATATTGCGATTTATCACTCAAAGTTCAATCCTAATGAGCGAGTGGAGATATGGAACAAGGTTAAGGACGGGCAGATTAAGGTAGTGCTAGGGGCGAGGAGTTCATTGTTCCTTCCTTTTAAGGATTTGGGGCTGATTGTGGTGGATGAGGAGCATGATGGCAGCTATAAACAGCAAGACCCGGCACCACGCTACCATGCAAGGGATTCGGCGATATATTATGCCTCGTTATTCAACGCAAAAGTGCTGCTAGGAAGCGCAACGCCATCTATAGAAAGCTATTTTAACTGCCTACAGAACAAATATGGCTTGGTAACGCTCTCAGAACGCTTTGGCAACGTCGATTTGCCCACGATAGAGCTGATAGATTTGAAACTAATAGCCACAAAAGATAAGAATAAAATTGCTTTATCGCCCCAAATGTTGGCGGCAATAGAGGTATCGTTGACCCAAAAGAAACAAGTGATATTGTTTCAAAACAGGCGTGGGTATAGTCCCTACATGATATGCAATAATTGTGGCTGGATACCCCAATGTCAGCACTGTAACGTGAGTTTGACCTATCATAAAGCCAAAAACAAGCTGAGTTGCCACTATTGCGGCACTACATATCCCGTATTGCACACCTGTGCGGCTTGTGGCAGCCACAATTTTATCCAAAAGAACTTTGGGACAGAGAAACTGGAGGAACTAGTGGCAGAACAGTTTCCGAATGCGAGGGTTTCTAGGATGGATTACGACACCGTGAAGGGCAAAAACGACCACGACAACCTGATAAAACTCTTTGAACAACAGCGAATAGACATATTGGTTGGCACCCAGATGGTGGTGAAGGGACTAGACTTTGAACACGTGAATTTAGTGGGCATAATAGACGGCGATGGGATACTACATTTTGCAGATTTTAGGGTAAATGAGCGGGCATTTCAACTGATGGAACAAGTAAGTGGCAGGGCAGGGCGAAAAGATGGCAAAGGGAACGTACTGATACAAGTAAGCAACGTGCAACACCCTGTTTTGGGGTTTGTACAATCCCATAATTATGTAGATTTATACAATTTTGAGACTGAAGGACGGATGGCATATCAATACCCACCTTTTTTTAGGATAATACAACTCACTTTTAAGCACAAAGACAGCTACGTGGCCGAAGAAGCAGCCAATATAATGCTAGTAGGACTCCAGGTAAACTTCAGATCGTACTTAAACGGCCCTGCACAACCACCCGTGGATAGAATTAGAAATCAATACCTTTGGGAAATATTGATAAAGTTGCCCAAAGATGCTAATACAATCAATCAATGTAAGCGCGAGATACAACAACAGATAGCAATTATTCAAAGTGACAAGCGATGGAGGAGTGTGAGTATTGTAGTGGATGTGGACCCGGTTTAGATAGTTAGATATTAGATGATAGATATTAGATATTAGATTATTTGTTGTGATTGTTTTCCAACTAATATCTAATAACTAATATCTAATAACTCAAAAAGAACATGTGGGAACCATATAAAAAAGGATTTAAGGCGTATTTACAGCTAGAGAAGTCGCTAAGCGACAATTCTGTAGAGGCATACCTGCGTGATGTGGAGAAGTTGACCGAATATTTGCTGGCTACGAACACAATGAAGACCCCTTCGGAGATAGAGCTGAAGGATTTGCAGACATTTGTGAAGTGGGTAGCGGAATTAGGCATGACAGCAACCTCTCAGGCACGCATTATTTCGGGGATAAGGGGCTTTTATAAGTATTGTTTGCTGGAAGATATATCAAAAACGGACCCTTCTACCCTATTGGACGCTCCAAAGACCATAAGATTACTCCCAGATACCCTAAGCTTCGAGGAAATAGAGCAAATGATTGCCGCAATTGACCTAAGTAAACCGGAAGGACACCGTAACAAGGCCATATTGGAGACAATGTATAGCTGTGGGTTGCGGGTAAGCGAAACAGTGAACCTACAATTGAGCTGTTTGTTTTTTAATGAGGGATATGTGAGGGTAATTGGCAAGGGAGACAAGGAAAGACTGGTGCCAATAGGCAGGGATGCGATAAAATATATCAATATTTATAGGGAAACAGACCGTAATAAGATAAATATTAAGAAAGGTTTTGAGGATATTGTGTTTCTTAACAGAAGAGGAACGTCATTATCGAGGGTAATGGTGTTTTATATCATCAAAGATTTAGCGTTTAAAGCCAAAATTACCAAGGTTATCTCGCCACATACCTTCCGCCATTCGTTTGCCACTCATTTAGTGGAAGGAGGAGCCGATTTAAGGGCGGTACAAGAGATGTTAGGACACGAAAGCATCACAACTACAGAGATATATACCCATCTTGATAAAGAATTTTTGAGAAGTACGCTGCAAAAGTTCCATCCGGCGTATAAGTACAGTTAACAGTTATCAGTAAACAGTGAATAGTAAGCAATTTTTAGATTATAGTATCTCACTCTTAACTATTTACTGCTCACTGTTAACTGTTTACTGCTCACTATTAACTGTTTACTGCTCACTGTTCACTGAAAATCACACTATCTGCATCACTAAAAACATGGGAGGATTTTCTTTTGCCTTAGTTTGAATCACATGAAAAGAATATTGGGGAATCCTTACTGGCCTATGAGGATCAACGAAGATAAATGAAGCGGGATCCTTGTATTTGTAAGTACACATCTTCATGATATACCCCTTAACCCCAGACTTTTTATCTTTAGCAACCACTTTTGTATATACAGTTGGGCTATTTAAGTTGCCACACACCCAAACTTGGTCGCCAGGGGCAGATAAATTAATCATTTTGTGCAAATCGGAGGAGGCATTAGCCCATGAAGAACCATCTTGCTTGCCACTTCCTTCGGTACAAACGTAACGTACACGTTGAGCATCTGAAGAAAAGGTTATTCCGATAAAAAATAAAAGAAAAAGAGAAATTGTAGCATTGGTTTTAAACCGAATGTTTCGATTCCAATTTAATATTTTAGTAAAAGTTGTATACATTTAAAGTTAGTTTGCTTGCTAATAAATTTTTATACTTGGATTTTTTTGATTGACAAAGCAATATTAACTAATAAAGACGTAATAACATCAAAAATATACCCATTTTTAGGTATTTTTTTATCAACAATGTTGAAAACACAAATAATACTAAATTATTTTAGCAACAATATATATTTGTCATCGATAGTTATTCACATAATTACTGATTTAAAATGATTTTTGCCATGAAATATATCCCAATTAAGTCCATCACTTTTTCAATTCTTGCCCTATTGTTGTCAATTGGTTGCAGTATTGCCCAAGAGACTGTAAATATTACCAATGATCCAGTTGGTAGTGCCGCAAATTGCCAGGGAAAGAACCTAATCATCAATTGTTTTATCTCAGAAAAGGGCGAATCATGGACTCCTGAGGAGAAAGATGCCATCATTACCAAAGAAAACACAGGTTTTGAATGGATAAAGAAGCAAGCCCGCAATTGGAACGTCCCTCCTATCACATTTCAGCAGGTAAGTATTGGGTATGACAAAGATATTACGGTAGAAAAGATCGTTAGGGGGCACGAAATACCCCAACTTAAGCGGTTAAAGGTCCATTGGGCAACGTATGCTTTGAATGCTGCCGGCTATAACAACGTTTATCACTTCTATGATTCCCTAAAAAAACTGTATCAGGTGGATAATGTGGCGATATTGGTTTTTGCCAACAAAGAAGGGCGCAGTTATGCCCAACCAACAACCATAACCGAGATAGGATACAACAAAGATTGGTTCCTTGAAGGCGCGGTTCTTTACAAACACTTCTTCGATAGCGAGGCAGCCTTGTCTCCCGCAACGATGATGCACAATCTTTTGGTACTTTATGGCGCATGGGAAATAGATAGGGACGAAAACCGGAGCAATGAGGCCGAAAACCTAATAAGTGGAGGCCTACGGCACAGCATTGTGTTGGAAGATAGGTATGGAGCAATCAATGTTTATTCAATAGATCAGCTAACTGCCTGGAGAATAGGTTGGATTAAATCATATTTCCCTTGGTATGAGATGTTTAGGAATAAAATCCCTTAAAGATGATATAAATACATCAACAAATCTGCTCAATATCATTCACAATCAATCCAATAGCTTACAGATGATATAAGTTTTACTACTGTTATACCCTTACCTTCTGAGTAACCATTTATTTTTATGTCATATAACCATATTCAATAAATTATAAAATCCCTAATCCCTTATTTTTGCACCCTTCTAAACAAGTAAATAATTTATTATGGCACAAAAGATTAAAGTAGCTAACCCAGTTGTGGAATTGGATGGCGATGAGATGACCCGGATTATCTGGAAGTTCATAAAAGACAAGTTGATCCTTCCTTATCTTGACCTAGACATTAAGTATTATGACTTGGGCATTGAATATCGTGACGAAACCAACGATCAGGTTACTATCGATTCTGCAAATGCCATCAAACAATACGGTGTTGGTATCAAATGTGCCACTATTACCCCCGATGAACAACGTGTTGAGGAGTTTAAGTTGAAACAAATGTGGAAAAGCCCCAACGGAACTATCCGTAACATCTTGGATGGTACCGTTTTCCGCGAACCTATCGTGTGCAGCAACGTTCCTCGCCTCGTTCCTAACTGGACTGCCCCAATATGCATCGGCCGTCATGCGTTTGGCGATCAATATCGTGCAACAGATTTCGTAACTAAGGGTAAAGGAAAGCTAACTATCACTTTCGAAGGCGAAGATGGCACGAAACAATCCTTCGAAGTGTTCAATTTCAAGGGGGATGGCGTTGCTTTGGCGATGTATAATACTGATGAGAGCATTTTTGGCTTCGCTCGTGCTTGTTTTAATCAGGCATTGGCTAAAAAATGGCCGTTATACCTTTCTACTAAGAATACAATCCTTAAAAAATATGATGGTCGCTTCAAAGACATCTTCGAAGAGGTTTATCAAAATGAGTTTAAGGCCAAATATGCAGAAGCCGGCATCACATACGAACACCGTTTGATTGATGATATGGTGGCTAGTGCCTTGAAATGGAACGGAAACTTCGTTTGGGCTTGCAAAAACTATGATGGCGACGTACAAAGCGATACTGTTGCGCAAGGATTTGGCAGTCTTGGTTTGATGACTTCCGTTTTGATTACGCCAGATGGTAAAGTTATGGAAGCAGAAGCTGCACATGGCACGGTGACCCGTCACTACCGCGAGCATCAAAAAGGAAAGCCTACATCTACCAACCCAATTGCCTCAATATTTGCTTGGACAAGGGGCTTAGAGTTCCGTGGAAAGCTGGATGGCAACCAAGAGTTGATTAATTTTACCCATGCACTTGAAGAAGTTTGCGTAGCAACCGTAGAAAGTGGCAAAATGACCAAAGATTTGGCTGTTTGTATCTACGGTAACAAGGTAAACCACGGCGAACACTACCTTTATACAGAAGAATTCCTCGATGCTTTGGATGCAAATCTTAAAGCAAAGCTAGGATAATAGATAATTAACAAGTTTTAATTGATAATTGACAATTTATAATTGATACTGAAGCCCCAAGTAACTTACTTGGGGCTTTTTTTATGCCTAAACTTAGGGTAATCAATCAAAATGCTATTGCTTCCCTTCTAAATGTTTTTACTTACAGCCTTTTAGGGTATAAAAGAAAGGGATTTAGTTGAAGATAATAGGCTAATTAACGTGAGTTTTGGATGTTTCGATTGGTTTTTAATATGAATAATCAACAATTACAAGCCTCCTTTATCCGTTATAAGGGAAATACTTTTCCCATGTTGTTGAATCCATTAAGGTTGATT
>Ga0164297_10004016_pt1 | contig 13405 bp, 9 predicted proteins | sample GEODES058metaG_FD_113539 | JGI IMG/M metagenome (GOLD analysis project Ga0164297, IMG submission 113539) | Dystrophic lake water microbial communities from Trout Bog Lake, Wisconsin, USA - GEODES058 metaG | ecosystem: Environmental > Aquatic > Freshwater > Lake | place: USA: Trout Bog Lake... | reverse complement strand
GGGTTACCCCGATATGGGTGGCGACTCGTTGATTGGGTTTGTGCAGAACGCCGATAATCCGGTGATGTTGCGTGGCGGTGAGGGTATTTTGACGCCTGAGGCTGTTGCGGCTTTGGGTGGGGCTTCGGTTGTTGATAAGATCAATTCGGGTAAGACTGATAATCCTTGGGATGCTTCTAATCATCCTGCTACGAAGATGTTGTCGAGTTTCGCTGAGGGTGTGCAGAAGTATTCGCCGTGGGGTAAGTATTTGACTGCGGCTACGTCTGGTCTTGAGGCGCGGGATAAGGCTTCTGATGAGGCTGCTAAGGAGAATTTGAAGGGCCAGAAGGAGGAGTTGCGGGAGGAGAAGGGCGAGGCCCGGGGCGAGAAAGCTATGGATCGGGCTTTGAAGTCTGAGTATGATGAGGCTTTGGGGTTGAAGAAGCCGCGTGGTTCTGCGGGTACGATGGCTGCGATTGAGCGGGCTTATTTGGAGTCTGGTTTCCCTGCTTCTCAGTTTGGGGATTTGCGTTACATTTTGTCGCATGAGTCGGGTTTTAATCCGAATGCGAGGAATCCTTCGTCGGGTGCTTATGGCCTGGGCCAGTTTTTGGGGCATGAGCATGATAAGTATGGGGCGATGGGTGCGTATTCTGGTGATCCGTATGCTGAGTCTCAGGCGATGTTGGCGTATATTCGGGATCGGTATGGTTCGCCGGCGAATGCTGCCGCGTTTTGGAAGGGCCATAATTGGTATTCTAAGGGCGGGGTAATTAAAGGGTATAATACGGGTGGGACGCTTCCCGGTAAAGGTGTTTCAAATCCTTTCACTGATGAAGGGGAACAGTATTACAAGAGGGCGTATCGCCAGTACAGTCAGTATGCCACTTCTGGGCCTTATGCTACGTCTTTGACGGGGCAGGAGGAATCGCAGTTTAGGAATTGGGTCAAAGCAAACAACATTAATTTTGATCCTAATGAAAAAATTAGCGATTATGATATGCGTGGTTATTGGCGGGATGATCCAGGCGCGTCGAGTTATCAAGGCGGGCATTTCCCTGATACTTATAAAACTCCGTATGATACTAGTTTTTCTGGCGAGTCAAAGTATGCGTTGCCGAATAGTCCTTTGAAGTGGCATGGCAACAATTTGGTTAATGAGTCGTCGGGTAAGTTGATGTTCGCTCCGCCTGAGCATTATTCTAAAGGCGGTGTGATTGCTGGTTATTCTGGGGGAACGGGTGGTTTGTTTCCGCAGGCTCCGTTTGTTGGCCCGGGCGCTCCTGGGCCTTCTGTTCCTGGGGCGCCGGGTGGGCCTGGTGGCGCGGCTCCCGTGGTTCCGCATGGTCAGGCTCCCGCTAAATCACCGGGTCCGCAGCATGACTCGACCTTTGCCCCTCCCCCGGCGCCGGCAGAGCACAAACCGGACGCCTCAAAATCTTCGTCTGGTGTTTCGCCTAGCATGGCGAAAAGCCTGCTGAACCTGAATGCTGGTTTGTCTGGCGGTCAGCCGTTCCCTAAAGCCGATGAGGATCATACTGGGACGTTTGAGAATCCTTCTCGTCAGGAGGGGATGAATAACACGTCTAAAGGTTTTCAGGCTGGCGGCGGTTTGTTGGGTATGGCTGAGCAGGCTATTACTGCTGCTGCTGCTGCTACGCCGGCTGGGCCGGCGGGTTCGATGGCAGCCCAGTCCGCATTCCAGCTAGTGAACCGCGCCATCGGGTTCGGTGGCCAGCTTGTCGGTATCGGCCTTGAAGGGTTGTTGGGTACATTTCTGCCTAACAACTCTGCGCTTGCGGACCCGTCGAACAGCTTGTTCGGTAAGGTGGCTTTGGGTATTGCTGGGGCGCATCCTTCGCCTGCTAACTCTGCCGGTAAATCCGCGATGCAGTTGACGCCTAAAGAGGATGGGAAGTCTGAGAAGGGCGGCAGCAGCGGCGGCGTGACCATTAACGGTGACGTTCATAACCACGGGCAGCAACAGATGGACGGGTTTGAGAAGGAGTTGGCTAAGGCTAACTTCGGTGGCGTTCCTGTTGCTGGTCAACCTTAAGTAGCGTCGGGGCAGTAGTAGTCCCTGGCGAGTACGAGGAATTGCGTTGCTTGTTCTCTTGTTAGTCCTGGGTCGGCTTCAACGATGAGGTCGATTTGGTCTTTCCACGCTAAATGGTATTCGGCTAGGTTTTCGCATTGGATGTGACCGTCTTGTATGGCTGCGCTTTTGCTGGCTAGCGGTATGCCGTGTCGTTGTATGGCGGCGAGGAAGGCTTCGTCTTTGCCTTCTGGGGGTTGAGGGGTGACGGTGACTGTTGTGGTGGTTGCCGTCACCGCCTTGTCTGGTTGTCTCATTTGGCCGGCGGCGAGGATGATGCCGGCTACGGCGAGTGCCGGGAGTAGGCACCAGGCCACCATGCGTGCTGTTTCCCGCCATCTAGAGGGCCACGCCACGGCGTGATCGTCGGTCGCCCATGCGAGGAGCATGTCGGTTTCGGGCATGTAACCCAGCATCGTTTCGTCCATACCTTTATTGTATCTGAGGGAAGGGTCTGTTGACTACACCTATCATGTATCCCCCTGATGAGATTAGTTTGTGGGGTATCAATCAGGCGCTTCTGAACCAATCGACGTGGATCAGTTATATCGGTATTGACGGTAGTATCTGGTATTTGACTGGCCCGTTGGCTCCGATTGCTGGGGCGCAGAACGGCATGGTTGTTAATAAGTTCATGGGTTTGATGGCGTCGGCTGACATGTTGGATCAGAAGGGCGCCCGCCAGGATGGTGCGACGTGGCAGGCTGCTGTGTTCGACCCGGGCGAGATTATGTTGGCGTTGGAGTTGTCGGGTACTGATCCTCAGTCCACGCGGGACACGATGCGGGCGTGGATCAGTGCGTGGGATTTCCGCACTGCTGGGACGTTGAGTGTGTTCACGCCGGATATGGGTGAGTGGTGGTGTCCGGTTCGTCAGGCTAAGAATGTTACTGACGAGTTCGATAAGGATTACACTTGGTCGGGTAAGCAGAAGTTCACTTGGTCGTGTAAGAATTATGATGCGTTTTGGTATGGGGTGGATTCTACTTCGACGTTTTCTGCGGCGTTTAATTTTGTGCAGGAGTTGTTTTTCAATGAGGGTGCGGCTTCGACGTTGAGTTCGTCGGCCTGGACGCAGCTTGTGTCTCCTACGGGGCATGGGACGTTTGGTGTGCAGAACGGTGCGGCGACGTTTTTACCTTCGGGTACGGCGACTCCGGTGTCTGTGGTGAATGTGAGTAAGACGCCGACGAACACGTCTAATCAGGTGGTGTCGGTGAAGTTGGCGCCGCCGTCGTTGTTGAATTTGTTTAATTTTGTTGACCCGGGCGCGTCGTTTAATGTGTATGCGCGGATGAATTCGTCGGGCACTCAGTATGCGGTGTTGAATGTGACGCTTACGACATTCTCTGTGAAGATCGTTAATGCGTCTGGTTCGCACACGTTGTTCACGTTGCCGATCCTTGTTCCGCCGGCGACGAATGATTTGTGGACGTTGATTGCTGGGACGAGTGTCAGCCCGTATCAGTATGTTGTGCAACGTAACGGTTTTACGGTTGCTGATTTCACTGATAATGCGGGTTTGTCTGGGACGTTGTCGTCGGGCTTGTTGTCGTATAAGTACACGGGGTTTGGTGTGCAGACGAATGCGATTGCGGGGAATGCGATTGTTCCTCCCCCGGTTCAGGCGTTTTCGGCGGCGGATAATCAGGCGGTGACGCAGTCTGGGTGGGTTGCGTTGACGAATTTTGGTGATCAGCCGGCGTGGCCGCGTTATTTGTGTTATGGCCCTGGCACGTTTCATTTCAATAATGGGCCGGGGTCGGGGAATTTGATTTCGTTTGGCCCGTTGTTGCCGGGGCAGGTTGTGTTGGTGACGACGCATCCGCAGTATCGGTCGGTGGTGGATTTGACTCCTGGTCAGCCGCCGCAGCAGTTGAATGTGTTTCAGTCGTTGTTGTCTCAGCTTATTTCGTTTGCGACGAACAATAATGTTCCTCCGTTGTTGCAGCAGTTTGAGTCGTTGTTGGGAATTAAGCCGCCGCAGGGTAATTTGTATTCTTTGTTGAGTGGGAGGTTCACGGTGCCGTTGCCGCCAGCTTCGTATGGTGTTCAGCCTACGACGCAGGAGATTTATGTGCAGGTTTCTGGTGGTGACGCTCAGTCGAGGATTGTTGCGTCTATTACTCCGATGCGGAAATGGCCTCTTTAGGGCTTGGGGGAGATTTCACTGATCCGGCTAATTTGTTGCCGGCTTTGAACTCTTACCCTGAGATGGCGTCGGCGGCGGCGTGGCAGGCGGCGCGGGCTGCCCAGTTGCCAAATGATGAAATTGTTGTCACGTTTTATGACAAGTTTTATAACCCTATTGGTGAGTCGTCGGATTACATCAGCGTTGAGGCTGAGTGGAAACGCAACGATATGGGGTCGGCGCAGATTGTTTTGAAGTCTATTGACCCGCTGGTTCCTTATGTGATGCAGTGTACGACTGAGGTTGTGCCGGTGACGATTCAGGTGGGCGATAATCTTCGCTGGTCTGGGCGCGTCAATTCGTATGCTTACGCTTTGGAAAACAAGGTCACTCAGGTCACGTTGTCGTGTGTGGATGATTTTGCGTGGTTTTCGCGTATCCTTGTGTGGCCTAACGCTTTCTTGCCTATTGAAATTCAGTTCCCGAAGAACGCTATTTTTGTGGGTCCTGCTGTCACTTGTGTTCTCACGATGATCGCGGAGCAGACTTTTCGTTTGCAATCTGGTATTTGGGAAATGATTGACGATTTGGGGTCGTTGGATTTTCATTGGCAGGCGTGGTTTGGCACTATTTTGGAGTCGAACGGCAATCTTCTTGAGATGTTGATGACGCCGATGATGGTGCAGTTTGTTGATCCGTTGTTTGATGCTTCGCCGTGGGTTGCGTATACGGCTCGTATGGACAAAGTGTTTGATGTCATTAAAGACATTTTGTTGTATTACGGGTTGTCGTTGACGGCGAATTTGTGGTTGCCGGGTGATCCGCAGCCGGCAACGGAGAGCATGGGTGCTTCGTTTGTGCCTTTCCCTGTGCCGTTGTCGGTTCCGACTATTTTGGTGAATTGTGTGGACCGGAGTGGTGTGACTGGTCCGACTGGGACTTTCATTGATGGTTTGATTAAGTCTACGGTGGATTTGACTGATAGTATTATGGGGTTGAGTATTTCCCCGTTTTTGCAGTCGAATGAGTATTTTCCGGCGAATCTTGGTGTGAACATTGCGCCGGCGTTGGGAATTAATTTTGTGGCGCCGTGGGTGTTGTTTGATGGTGACAACATCAATAACGGTACTGGGTTGAAAGAATTTAAGCTGACGGGTTATCACCCTATCGCCTATACCTGCATCGGGGGCGGTAAAAGTCCTCAGTGGTTGGATGATTTGATCAATGCTACGTTGGAATTTTTGATTGATTCTATCGAAATTATTGTGGGTTTCACGGGCATTCCTGACACTTTGCTGAACGGAACATTTTCGGACATTATAGCCGCTTTTCAGATGGTGCAGAATGAGCAGCGTCGGGTGGATTTGGGTCCGTATGGTTTTCCTGAGTATTTTACTCGTACTGGGGCTTCTGCGTATACGTTGGATGAGTGGTTTGCTTTGATGCAGGCTATGTTTGATACGCAGGGCTATAATTGTATTGAGTTGACGTGGGAAAATGGTATGCCTTACACGATTGGTAAGGATGTGTTTTTGGGTGGTTTGGTTTCTTTCGCTCTTAGCGGAAAGCTATATACGGATTATGTGTATAGCATCAAACTTAAGGATGATCGGAAAACCCGGGCGCAGGTAGATTGTATTGTCGGTAATGGTAAGCGGAATGTTAATCCGATTCTTCGTGTGGTTCGGATGATTACCGGCCTAGAAGAAGTTATTAACGTGTTGACGATGAGCAACTAGGATGTTTTGTGTCTATTACTGTTGACGGCAATAACCTTGTGTTTACTGGGACTGTGACGGTCACTAATTTCACTAACCCGACTAATGGTGTGTGTACGTTGGTGTTGACGCCGTCTGGTGGTGTTGGTTCTTTGCCGGCGTTGGCTGCGGGTACTCCTGGGTTGCCGCCTACGGTGACGTTGGGTTCGGTGACTACGTTGTCGCCGGGGGCTGCTGCGACGGCGTCGTTGACGTTGACTGGTGGTTCTGGTACTACCACTAATTCTAGTGGCCAGTTGATTGGTAACGGCAATCAGCCGTCGTATACGTTGGCGTTGGGTATTCCGCAGGGGGCTGCTGGGGCGACTTCTACGTTCGCGTTGGGTAACGCTACGGATGTGTCGGGTACGGCGGCGAAGGGGCTTGTGCCGGTTGTTACTGGTACGTCTCCAACTGCGTTCACGTTGGAGTCTTTGTATAACAATGCGGTGTATAACCCTTCTTCGACGTTTTCTAATGTTTCGCAGTCTGGTTATGCGTCGTCGTATCCGATGACTTCTGTGCCGATCCCGGCGGGTCTGCCGTTCAGTTATGTTCCGTTGGTGTTCGCTGGTTGCACTGCGGTGGGTACGGCGAATACGGTGATTAATTTGACGGCTACGCTTGGTTCTGGTGGTTCGGTGATTGCGGCGGATTATGGTTTGGCTTCTACGCCGACGCAGAAGTTGCGGCTGGCCCCAAGTTTCGCCGGCGTGGTGGGGGTTTCGCCGTTTTTCGGTAGGGTTTCCACGGTGAATGGTTCGACTCCGCAGACCACGATTTATATTAATTTGAGCCAGTCGGTGTCGGGTATTTCTGATGCGTGGACTGTTGCGGCTTCTTCGATGTTCGCTACGGTTGTGTGTTTGCCGGTTGGCCCCTGATGTCGTCTCCTGCTAATTATGTGACTCCGAATCCTGCGATTCATCGTGATCCGTTTGCCCGCCAGGAAGCGCAGATGCAGTTGCAGGCTGCGTATGAGACGTTGCAGAATACTTTGGGTACGTTGCCGGGTATTTTGATTAATGGTGTTGTAAACGCGATTTTGAATGCGTTTAATTTACCGGGCATTGAGGGGAATTTGAAGTTTCTGTTGTCGTCTTTGGAGACGGCGATGCAGAACATTCCTGCTGATGTGATTAACGGTGTTACTGCTATTGAGCAGGGCACGATTAATGCGGTGTGTATTGCGTTGGGTGCGCCGGCTGGCGTGAATTATTCGTTGGGTTTGACGTTTGATTCGTATGGTTTGCCGTCTGGGTTGAACACGACTAATACGGGTGACATCGGTTATTGGTTGGTGAACATTCCGGCGCAGCTTATCAAGGGCGTTACTGTCATTGAGCAGGCTGTCATTAACGCGATTTGTAATGCTTTGGGCGCCCCGGTGTATTCTAATGGCACGAATGTTTACACTAGTGGTGCTACGGTTGTGAATTATTCTTCTTCAAATGTTTTGTATTATTTGGAGAACATTCCGAACACTGTTATTAAAGGTGTTCTTGGTGGCGCCAACATTGGGCAGGATTTGTCCAGTTTGTCGTCTTTGTTGTACGGTGTGACGACTTTGACGGCGGGGCTTCAGGTTGAGTCGTCTGCTCTACAGAACATTCTTGGCGGCACCAGTCTGGGTAATGATGTGCAGCGGCACGCGAACGCTGTGATCGCCGGCATCACCGACCAGGCTACCGGCACCATCGGCTACCTTGAGCAGCAGTGGGCGGCGTGGACGAAGAATGTGTTCGGTTATCACTATTCGGGCACTGGGGTTGTTGCTCCTCCGCAGCCGCAGTCGGTTAATGCGAATGCTTTGACTCAGGCCGGGTTCAACAAGAACCAGGGGACGAATAAGCCAATTGCCAACAATGTTGATCCTACGTTGGACCCGGTTTTTCATTTGTCAACTGTTGCTACGACGATGCCGACGATTTCGGTGACTCAGTCGTCGTCGGTGATTGGTTTTATTTCTATTCCCGACGTGTCATCGACGAAAGATGAGATAGCGATCATCGGCTATCCGACTGGGTCGATGGCAAATTTTACTGGTTTTTATTTGAACTTGTATTCTGTTTCGACGCAGACTGGGGCGATGACGTGGATTTACACGACTGAGAATCTGCAAGGCGTGGTTCCTGGTCCGACGACGGGCACGTTTAAGGGTGTGTGGTACTACTACAACCTTCCAAAGAATACGACGACTGTTGGTGGCGTTACCACTGTCACTGCTTGTGTCATGCAGACCATCAGCCTGGGTTTTCAGAAGTATAACGTGACAACCTACGGATCGACGTTTGGCGGCACCTACACGTTGGGTTTCGGGTCCGCGACGACGACGACATTGAATTGGAATGATTCGGCGGCGACGGTGCAGGCCGCTCTGGCGGCGCTGTCTGGTATTGGCTCGGGCAATGTTAGTGTGGCTAACGTCAATCCGACTTCGCAGACTTACGGTGGACCGTTCGTCGTGACTTTCTGCGGTTCACTGGCGAACACCGCGCAGCCTATGTTGACGATCAATTCGTCGTTGACTGGGAACACTGATTCGCCTAGCGTGTCGCCGTATTTGGGTGTTTTTCAGGGCGATGTGTACGCCGTGGAGTTGGTGGTCGTGGGTGCCGGCACTTACAACCTTGTTGGGCAAACGTCGTTGGTGCCGGCGATTACGGCGTCGGGCATGTACCCGCAGCAGTTGGGTGCTTCCCGCACGCCATCGGCTACGGCCAGTCCGACACCGCCGACGCGGAACTCGGTGGGCGTTGGCGCTACGGGAGTTGTGAATCCCGGCACGACGAAAACAATTACTTGGACGCATAACATTTCGTCATCAGCGGCTAACGGTGGCGCCGTGATCGTCATGGCGTCTTTTTCTGCAACGTCCGGTCCCGCCAGTAGCGTGTCGGCCAAAGTCGGAACAACGGCGATGACGCAAATATCTCTGACGCAGATTAATTCCACCATTTACATGGCGACGTTCATTCTGCAAAACCCACCGACCGGAACAACTCAAAGCGTTAGTTTCACTGTCAACACGTCATCCAGCACTACCATTGTCATGGCGGCGAACAGTGTTTCGTATCTGAACGTCGGCGGCTACAGCACGGCGCAGACCACGACTGGCAACTCTGCCGCCCCGTCGCAATCGGTGACCGCTGGACCGGGCGCCACTGTTGTTCAGGGATTCTTTTCCGCCGGCGCAGGAAACTTCGCCAACTACACGTCGCCGGTATCGACTGCTTGGAATCAGGTTGGCCAGGTAAACATCAACTACGCGATGGAGATTGGCGACGAGTCCGGTTTGAGTACCGCGACGTTCGCAACGACTTGCACTTCCGGCTCTTGGGGCGCCACCGCGATTCAACTTTATGGCGCTTTGTATCTTCCTGGCGCTTCCATAGCTAGTCCTGTTTACGGTGCGACGACGCCGTGGTTCGGCCTGTCGGGCGCCCAGGCGCAGACCGCTTACCCTCCGGTGTTGACGAGCTACACCACATATCAGGCGACTCCGTACACCTACCCCGTTCCTGTGTGGGCTAACCACATTGACGTGGTTTTAGTGGGCGGGGGCGGCGGCGGTAATTACAACGGCAACGGATACGGCGGTCTCGGCGGCTCATGGAACGCAAAAACCTATCCCACGTCCGCGATTGGCACCACGTTGTCGGTCACTGTCGGCAACGGGGGCACTGGAGGCGGTACATCCGGTTCGGGTGTCGGCTACGGCGGCAACGGCGGCGGCAGCATAGTCAGTGGAACGGGAGTATCGCTGACGGCGTCTGGCGGCACGGGCGGCAGCGTCAGCGGCGGTTTAGGTGCAGCAACGACCGGCAATGCGGGAGCGAACGAAAACTTCGGCGGGAACATCTATTACGGCGGTGCTGCAAGCACTGCATTATCGCCCGCCAATTCCCCCGGTGGTGGCGGCAACGGCGGCTCTTACAGCACCATTCTCAACACAGCATTTCCCGCCTACGCCGGCGCTCCTGGCGCAGTGTTTATTTTAGCCTACGCATAGAGAGATGTAATGACTAATTTGTTGACCCCTAAAGCAGCCGATCCGGTTACTGGGCTGACGATTCCTTTTCTTGGTTGGCATTTCACTGGTTCCACGGTGCAGGATGTGTTTGAGGGGTGCAACCTGCTGGCGACGGGCGGCTGGACGTGGAACATCATGCCCGATCCGACCAGTGAAACGACGCCACCTTTGTGGCAAATTCACATTCAAAATGGCGGTTTCCCGCCGGTCATCGTGCGTGACACTGACTGGATTTGTTACGACAGCCGGTTTGTTGTTGCGTTGACCCAAGATGAGGTCGCGGCTGATTTCACCGTGTCCTCGTATACGCTTCCGGCGCCACCCGCCGGCGGCTAACTTTTCTGGAAAAATACATCATTTCTCTTGAGAAAGCACAATTTAATATATGTACCGTCTCGGTAAACTTCCTGCCCAAGATACGGTCAAGATCGCGCTGGGCGACTATCTTCTTCCCAGTTTACTTCCCCCTCTGCCTGAGGGGGATTTTGGTCATCAGAGTCTTGTGACTCAGTGGGGGATGTTGGGTAACGGGTTTGATCCTGCTAATCCTCCGTATGCGCCGAATGGTGTTGGTGATTGTGCTATTGCTGGCCCTTATCATGGTTTGCAGTTGTGGAACGCGGAGGGCGGCAATGATTTCTCTGTTACCACTGATTGTGTGTTGAAAACGTATGCTGCGGTGACTGGGTATGATCCGGCGCAGTACGATGCGGCTACGGATAATAATCCTACTGATCAGGGTTCTAATTGTCAGGATGTTGCCCAGTATTGGAAAATTACTGGGTTCACTGATGCCGCCGGCAGGGTTCACAAGATTGATTCTTATGTGGCTTTGCAGCCGGGTGACTGGCAGGAGCTTCTGTACGGTTTGTATTTGTTTGACGGTGTGGGTATTGGTGTGAATCTTCCTAGCGAGTGGATGGCGCAGACTGCTGCTGGTTTGCCGTGGGACGCTGTTGATGATCCCGATATTGAGGGCGGTCATTACATTTTGGGCGTGGGGATCACGTCGGGTTGTTTGAATGTGGTGACGTGGGGGAAGCAGCAGTTGATCACCCGGGCTGGTTATGAGCAGTTCAATGATGAGACGTGGATTTATTTGAGCGAGGAGAAACTTCGCAACGGTAAAACTTTGGACGGTTTCAACCTTGAGCAGTTGATTGCTGACATGAAGGCGTTGGCGGCGTGACTGGTTTTAGTGGCTATCGGGGAGGTTGTTGATGATTCTTGAGTCGAGTGTTGACTGGGTGTTGTCTGAGTTCAAAAACCGGGTGGGTGACCCGTATGTGTATGGGGGTGTTTATTCGCCGGATGATGACGATCAGGGTTGCGACTGTTCGGGTCTTGTGGGTTGGGTTTTAGAGGCACTTGTTAACACGCCGCAGAAGATGAATTGGGCGCACAATGTTTCTACGGAAAGTTGGCCTTATGACTACCAAAATGATTGTCCTGCGGCTCCTGGGACTGTTGGCCCTTACGGAACTATTGCTGTTGATGATTACACCGACATCCCTGCTGATGCAGCTTTGACGATTAATATCATGCACGGCGGCGGCGGGGAGGATTCGCACACTAATTGCATTCTTGACGGGGTGATCATGGAGTCGAACGGTGATGCCGGCTCTTGCACTAATGGCACTGGTGGTGTTGGTTGCGATAACAGGGAGTGGACTGATCACTGGTATCTTCCCGGGCCGGTGGTTTCCGATGACGCGGAGCCGCATTTTTATGTGGATGTGTCGAACAACAATTGGCGTTCTGTTGATGAGTTGACGGGGTTCCTGTCGCAGCTTAACGGCCTGGGTGTGTCGGGTGTGTGTCACAAGGTGTCTGAGGGTAATTACTATGTGGACCCTTATTGGCAGGCGTGCCGGTCGTGGTGCGAGAAGAATGATATGTCGTGGCTTGGGTATCACTATGTGACGACGAATGATGCGGCGTCTCAGGTGGCGGCGTTTGTTGGGAACAACGGCGGCGGCAATGTGATGCTGGATTTTGAGAACAACAGCGGCGATATCGGTAATTTTTGGAATGTGGTTGAGGCGTTTAACGCGGCGAACATTAATGTGTCGATGGCGTATATTCCGCAGTGGTATTGGAATCAGATCGGCTGCCCTGATTTGTCGTATTTGACGAGGAATGGTATCGCGTTGGTTTCTTCTAATTATCCTGGCGGTTTGGGTGATGGTAATACGCCGCAGGATTTGTACGCTATTGGCGGGGGCAATGGTGGCGCCGGCTGGGCATCCTACGGCGGCTGCACTCCTTCGGTGTGGCAGTTCACTGATCAGGCGAATGTGGCGGGTTTTTCCGTTGATTGCAATGCCTATCATGGATCAAATTTAGATCAGCTTTTCACTTCTTAGGAGAATTATGACATCACCGAATGCTAATGCCGACGCAACAACTGTTGCCAATAAATTGGATGGCCTCGACGGGAACGGTAATAATGAGCCGTTTCGCGAGGTTGCGATGCTTTATGATGCAACTCTGTTGGGGTTGGGTGTGGATTACCGTTGGGCTGAGAATGGGAATGTGTCGAGCAGCAGCCTTGATGTGATTACTACGTTGGGTAAGGTTTTGACCCGTAAGCATGTTCATGCGGATGGTAATTCGTATGATATTTGGGATGCGGTTCATACTATTTTGAAATGGATCATTGCCCAGAATCCGGCGATTAATAACAATGAACCCAACTCTGTCAATCATGGTAAAACATGATCCAACCTTTACTTTTGACCGTTAACGGTACGGGTGTTCCTGATCCTTTCGGGTATGGGTTTAGCGCGGATTTGGGGCGTGCTTTGGGTTTGGTTAACCCTTGGGAAGTTGTTTGCAATAAGTTGGATGGCTTGGCGCCCCCTCAGGCGCCTTTGATGTGGCAGCCTATTGGTTATCCTGCTGCGGTTTTTCCGATGGGTCCTTCTGTTGAGGCTGGGCGTGCGGAATTGGTGCGGCAGATTCAGTTGAGGCCGGCGGGTACGCCATTGTTTATTAGTGGTTATTCGCAGGGCGCTATTGTGACTGGCCGTACTTGGGCTTTGGATATTTTGGCAACGAATGGTGTTTTGCATGACCGGGTGAACGATGTGCGGGGGATCATTAATTTTGGTGATCCTTTGCGGTGTCCTGGGATTGCGAATGGTAATGTTGTTGCGAATGTTCCGATTCCTGGGAATGTTGATGGTTTGGTCACTGGTGGTATTGCTGGGCCGGCGGATTTGACTCCCGCGCAGACACCGGATTTTCTGTTGTCGTGTGTGATGCCTAACGATTTATACGCGAATTGTCCGGTTGGCCAGAATCCTTTCAGTTCGGAATCCCGCGTGGGCCAGGTGGAGACAAATATTTATGATATTGTTTTGCAGCCCACGTTTCGGGATGTTCTTTCGATTGCGAAAGATTTT
>Ga0164297_10004014_pt1 | contig 13409 bp, 8 predicted proteins | sample GEODES058metaG_FD_113539 | JGI IMG/M metagenome (GOLD analysis project Ga0164297, IMG submission 113539) | Dystrophic lake water microbial communities from Trout Bog Lake, Wisconsin, USA - GEODES058 metaG | ecosystem: Environmental > Aquatic > Freshwater > Lake | place: USA: Trout Bog Lake... | reverse complement strand
CTTTAAAAAGACTCTAGAAACAATATCAAAGCCCGGGAGAATAAATACATTGATCGCATAGGGCGCTGAATCGATCCCCTGCTCTACTTGAGCCTGAACTGCTTTATCGTTTTGACGAATCTCAGTACCGGGCTCAATGTTGATGACGCGATAGTCAATGCCGGCAGCCTTGCAACATGCCACTGCCATCCGTAAATCTTCACCAATTCCCAGCTCGCCATAGGCAAAACCAAAGAGGTTGACACCAAAAGGTTTCTTGGTAGCAGCGGGCAATACCCCTGAACTATCACTTAGTAAATTGATCGCAGGCTTTAGAGGAACGGCAGGTTTAGGTAATTGGGTTGGTTTTTTTAGCCAAGCCCATTTGCCACCATCACCAGTAGCCTGAGCACTACTAGACCATGTCCGTAACTTTTCCACACCAGCAGGTTTGGTGATGTCTGGACGTTTTTTGGCTGGTAACAAGGAATACTCTAGTAATGCAAATCTGGGTAATTCGCCTAAGTCAGAGCCGAGTGGAATTGGTTGCAATAACCACGAGCGCCAGCGATTGGCAATCAGATCATGACATCTAAAGATACCTAATCCTACAGTAAAGAACCAACCTAAATAGCGGTTGCGTGAGGCAGAATCTGACAGACTCATCGCCTTTTGCAGATCAGGCCCTAATAAGCGCCATGCTAAAGCCATCAATACGGTAGCTGCAGGGGTTTCATCGCCTGGCTGGGCATTGGGGTTGATAATGGAGCGATCTAGATCGCGAATCATCTCTAGTGAGACCGCATCAAAGAGGCGATGCTCATGCATGCCCAGCAAATAGAACCAGGCCATTAATGAAACAGAGTCAGCTTTTTCATTAACGGTGAACTTTTGAATCACATCGGGTCGCCAAGAGAGCACCAAGCGCATCATCTTGGGAATGGTCAGCTCAACCCCTTCAAACATCGCCTTACCAACCGATTCTTGTAGCCACGCAATTTCAGCGGGGCTTAAGTAATCCCAATAGGCATATTCAGAGCGGCCATTAACCAACCACCACTGTGCAAAGCGTTCCGAATATTGATCAGAAGGCTTAAAGTCTTGACGTACATCGGAGCGCAAAACCCAAGCAAAATGCTTGGCTAAAGATAGATCAAGCATTTGGGGAGCACATCAATTAAGGATTACGCTGAATCAAGAAAGTGTTTGAAAGCATCTGACTCTCATCACCCACCATGCCATCTTCCCGAATCTCTAAACACGTACAATCAGAATCAGAGATGATTCTAAAGACTTCATGCTGAGGCAGAAAATGCATCTCCAGCGTATTAGGCTGAGCTGTTTGTAAGTAGCGCTCAGCCTCAAATAGATAGCCATTACGATAGGTCGTAATCTGAATGTATGCCACACCACCTGGGTTAAGGCATGCCAGCAAGTTTTTCAGGATCCACACCATCACTGGCGGAGGATTGTGCTGTAGCGTAATTACCGAAAGGATGGCATCAACACTGGGCAGTTGATATAAAGCCCGCGGATCATCCCAGTGGATAAATTGCACATTATTGGAGTTTTGCAATTGCACATGAGATTTAGCAACACTGATGTGCGGCTTAGAAATATCGGTAGCAATGACTTTAGGAAACGACTTTGCCAAAAAGTCTGTCACGCGTCCTACACCACAACCGACCTCTAAGACCGTTTGAATGAAATTAGGGTTAACGTTATTGCGACGCATAGCCGCCATAAAGATATCGACCACATATTTTCCAGAGTCATAAAACTGCTTGCGATGCCCTTCGAACTGATCGCGGTGGTACTGTGGCTGCGTAATGGTCGACCAATAAGGCTCGGTTTCCCCTAAATAAGTCCACTCATACTTAATACGATCAAACATTTCATGGAGCAACTCATCTGAGATTTGCGCTTCTACAGGAATGTGCGGCAGGTGAAAGGGATGACGCAATTGCACATTTTGCTGCTTATCTAAAGCTTCGCCCATGCGCTGACGAAACTCTGCTGAGCGCATAAACGTCTCACGTAGCGCAGAGACGCTATGCACGGTTTGACAAAGATTATTAACAATCTCCGGACTCTCTGGATCGCGACCCAAAAAGAGTTGGTAAGCAAGAGTAACTTGTTCAGAAGTGATCAAGGAGATACCCATTTATTTTGTAATGGTTTATTTTACCGACCTTTAGGACTGACCAATCGATAGTGATCCACGCCTTAAAACTAGCCATGCCAGTTGGGCAGAAAGTGAAAAAATCAGTCAAGATATTGCCTGAAAAGGCTTCTAGAAAGGCTAAGGAAAGTGTAAATAATACCGAGAGTATCCCCTTATTAGGGTGAGATTACTGTACTGACAGAGCATCTACCCTAAATGAGAGCCTACGAGTATCTTTTGAACGCTTTTGCAACTTAGCCGGAACAAAAGATTGCTTGGTCTCAATAACCCATGCCGTAAATGCCTCTGTATTTGTTTCAGGAGCTTCAAGCGTTAATAAAAATTCATCTTGAGAACCAAGGGTAATTTTCTCGACCTCACCAGTAGCCGAGCGAATAGTCAGATGAATATTAGATACTGTAGGCCAACCCCCTTGGCATTTCAGAATGAGGGTACGTTTATCGCCCTTCTTATAACGCAGCTTGGCAATCAATTTTTTACTTACCCAGCCATCAGGCTGAACATCGACAAATGCTTGGGCATTTGCCAGCTTAAGACGAGAGTCGTTTTGTAAAGTTTTGACTAATTGAGTAAATTCTGCGGGCTTCATGAAAGCCTTTGCTTTTTGTAATACCCCTTTAATAATTTCAATAAGCGATTCTTTTTCTTCAATAAATGGATAACGCTCACATAGCTCATTAAAGTAGGTCAAAATCCAATGGCCCGGGGCAGAACCTAGGTGCTTTGCAATCACCTGCATACTCTCAAGGGCGACTGTTTGACGTAAACGCTTAGTTAAGCACTGATCATGCAAACGAGAATAGGCTTGGACTCTATTGATAAAGCCAATCTGATTCTTGCGATAACGTTTAAAGATACGCAACCAAAGATCAAGATCAAAAGCAGTCTTTAAGGATTCATCAAGAAGTCCGACTTCATCGAACACCTCGCGACGAAAGAAAACGGTTGGTTGACAAATAAAACTGCCATCAGCGAATTTCTTGATTGATGCTGATGGAGGCAAGGTTGGATAAGCACCCAAATCTTTACCACTAGCATCAATATGGCGACCCAGGCCATAGACTATTTTTAACTTAGGATTAGATTCAAATAACTTGAGGGCGCGATCAATGGCGTCGGGGGCGTAGACATCGTCGGAATTAAGCCAGCCAATGAATTTAACACTAGATGGAACTAAATTAATTCCCGAATTTATTGCATTAGACGCGCCGGAATCAATTTGTGACCTAAAAATTAAAGGAAATTTCTTAAAGAAATCATTCTTACAAAAAAAACTAAGGCTTCCATCAAGCGAGAAATTGTCAATAATTAGATGAATATAATTTTGACAATCAATGTTAAAAGCACTTGATACTGAGTCGGTCAAAAAAAAATTTGAATTAAATGATGGGGTAATTATCAAAAAATTAGGTGGGATTGAATCCATATTGTGCCGAACTGAAAAGATCAATGTTTGGATCTAATCTGATCAGCAACAAAAAAGGCTGATTCTATACACTTATCCATGTTGAAATACTCCCACTCGGCAAAACGACCTAATAAATAAATATTATGTTTTTGCAATAACGCTTTGATTTTTTTTATCTTAAACCTAGTTTCTGAGTCTTGTATTATGTAGGAATTCGGTTCATGGTTAAACGATATGGGGGATAAGTTTCCAGGCAAAAATACTAGATCATTCATCACTTCTGCAGGGCTATATTTGCCAGAAAACTCAACTACACAGCTTGATCTTTTGTCGAAAGGATCATTTGTGTCGCTAAAGTTACCAGTATAGATAATTCTATGGGCACGTACATTGTTTTCTGGAAAATACAGCCAGGAAATATCCATTTTGTCTGTTGAGCATAAAATGTTTGTAGTGCCATTCGACTGCAAGGCTTTTACTTCATGAAGAGCAATATTTAATTCGTGATCTTCGATATTTATGATTTCATGTAATTTACGTACATCACCTGTATAAACGACTACATCCGCATACGATGAACCCTGGTTAAGAATTAAACGCCTTGAGCCCTGATGATCGGCCTCTTCTATGGAATTGATTGCGGTATTTAGCAAAAGATTGGAACCACACAATAATTTATCAATGATAAATTGAGATCCGCCTTTCTTTGGGTAAAAGAATTTTGCATGAACCATTTCTGACTCTTCTTCCCTCAATAGATTGCTCATAATAATATCTTTATGGTTTGGCATCGGCAATTTACCATCCAGCCATGCCAATGGGATATTAGATAAATCTACATTCCATATTTTTTCGTTATATGGTTTGAAATATAGATTAAACAAACTCAAACCAAATGATTTAATTAAGTGATCTTTGAAATTTTGTACTTCCTGATGAGCATTATTTGGAGATGAATTAAGTGCTAGTAATAACTCGCTAAAAATAGGCATTGAAATATTTTTAGGAAGTTGATACAGGTAATTCTCGATAGGGTAGCCAATTAAATTTCCCCCAATAGAAACTTTAGCATTACGCTTAGCCGCAATAAATTCAGCATCTCTATCAAAGATACGCCAGAACCATGCTAATACTTTTTCATTTTTTGAATTGAAAATATGTCCCCCTACCTTATGAAACAGGATATCGTCAACTCTTTGGCATTTAATTAATCCACCGGAGTAATTAGAGCTCTCATAAATATGTACTTTGTAATCAGGTGCAAGCATTTTGGCGATGCTAGCTCCAGAAATTCCTGAACCTATAACCGCGATATTATTAATTATCATAATAGCTAAGAGTCATTAGGGATATGAACAGAAATAATATTTTCATTATCATAATTTGCTAAATATGTAAAAGTCGAACCTTGAGGGGTATAAATTTTTCTAGTTTGATTGATGGTAAGAATATCTACAAATGCATCAACAACTCCAGATTCATTCTTAGTATCCCAATAGGTGGTAATTTCATTTGAGAAACAAGTTCCTGGATATTTTTTCAAAAGATATGTTTTATCCTCCAGGTTATCAGTTGTTATAAAAAACTTTGTTGATTGGTCTTCAGATAGCTCTTTCAGAATAATATTTTCATAACTGTTCATGGAAATATTGATATTTCCATGATGTCTTCTTAAGTGCAATGTAATTGAATTTTTATCAATCTTAGGAACCATATTTAATATATTAGGTTTGATATCTAGACTCTTCCAGATATTAACCATCTCTTGTCTATAAAGATCTGCAGGAATAAATTTAGGACGAATTTCTAAGTAATACTCTCTTAGTACAATATCTTTCATGCCATCCAAAATATCAAAACTCTCAATTTCTTCGAATTCATGCCTTGAATAGATAAATTTTGCGTCGCTCTGATAATTATCATATTCAGTCGCGGTTATTGAAGTAGTGTGGCTGTCATTAAATAGTATAAAAATATTTTCACATAAACCACCCAAATGTGGAGTCCAGTGCACGTGAAGGCTTTTGTTCAGAAATTTTGCTATAACCTTAGCACTCATATATGCCAACATTTTATTTACTAATCCACCATCAATACGTGCAATTAATTTTGGTTCATTCATTGGGTATGCCGATACGATATTAAACAAATTGGTAAAATATAATTTATATTAGATAATATAACATCAAGAAATAAAGGAGCATTTGTGAATAATAGTGTGGAAAAAAGCAAAGAGCGGCATCGTACACATGAATCCCGAGAAGGCTACTGGTCAGGGGCCTTTGATTCAGCTCATGACGATACAAAGCGCCACTTCGAAATGCTCAAAACAGCCCTGCCTGTACTTAAAAATATAAACCCCAAAAGCATTCTAACCATTGGAGATAACCGCGGAAGGGATGCTCATTTCTTTAAATCTACTTTAGGCTGTCACAGTACAGCCTCTGATCTAGATATTTCGAAGCTTTTGCCAGCAAAAAATGATGGCTACATATCTGATTGTCTCGTGGTTGATGTTGAAAATATACCCCTTGAAGACAATTCAGTTGATGTTGTAATTGCAAAGGAATCGTTCCATCATTGGCCAAGGCCGATGATGGGTTTTTATGAAATGCTTCGGGTAGCAAAATTTGGGATTATTCTAATTGAGCCCAACGACTGCTTTAATGGTCAAGTTAGCCCTCAACTTACTACGGATGGTTATGCTGATCATTATGAGGATGTGGGAAACTACAAATATCAAATCTCCGTAAGGGAAATCCTAAAATCATGCTGGTCACTTTACATTGATAGAGCATTTGTAAAGGGGTTTAATGACCCTTATACGAATAATTTCAACTTTAGCGAATGGATGCTTGAAAAGCAAAAGCTCGATGAACTGGGCGATAATGGAAAAAGGCAATTTAATCTTGTTACTATATATGTCGAAAAAAATGACATAGGCATTGATACTAGTGAACTAGAAAATTACTACACGATATACACACGACCCAAAAATCCATTTATTGAGTAATTAATCGAATGCATGCTCCGCGTCATCACTTGCTTATCACTAGATTTAGCTGGCCTCATCCAAGCTGGGATGGAAAGCCCAAAGAAGAATATGAAAATTGGCTTCTGGAGCGTCTATCTCTTTTTTCTGAATATACTCTCAAGAGTTTACAAAACTGTTATGTCAAACCTACTCACTGGCTAATTCTTGTAAATGAAAATCATAGTAGTGATTTTCTTGCCTCACTAACTGAAATGCTTAATACCTATACAGGACATTGGCATATTATTCCATTTCCAAATCTTAATCTTGCTGATACAACTAAAGAATTTGCAAAGCAATTCAAGTACCCAAGCGAAATATTAACAACCAATTTAGATGCTGATGATTTAATTTCATCCGACTTTTTTGCGCACTTTGCAAGCTTAAAATTTGATCAAGTCAAAGTTAAAGAGGGTATAGGAATTAGCTACCCAGGCGGCTCAAACTATGTTCCGGAAAGCAAAAAATTTTATCTATCTACCTACCCAGACAACCCGTTCTTAACCTATGCAGAGCTTGTAAATGATCCTAGCGAACTTAAAACAGTTTTTTTTAAGATGCATACAGAACTCCTTAGCTTTTCACCAAATGAACTCTACTTACGGTCCTACTACCCCATGTGGTCTTCAGTAATTCATGGCGGGAATCTAGCAAATAATTCTCTACTCGAGACAAATCGTATTGAACTTGGCAACGAAGATGAGATTAGAAAAAAGTTTGGCATTTTCCAGTATTAACTTACAAATAGTATCGCTTCGTTTAACTCTTTTAAAGTACCATCATGCAAATAATGGACTCTTATACGTTGATGCCTACACCCCTCGTATTCCCATAGCTTAAATAAGCGCCATATTTCATTATTTTTTGGCAGGGCTCCCAAACTTGACACAGCTTCACTAACCTCCTTCGTAAGATCGAAGATAATTTGAGTGCCCGAGACTTCTGAATATAAAGTGGCTGCCTGAATACTGATTGATGGAAATTTAACTGGGGAAGTGCCAGTCATTGCTATATGTTTGTATTTTTGCGCAGTTCTTCTCATAAAATCATGATCTAGCTCTAAATTAAATGAAATGCCTTTCTCGTTGATATCGAGCACTCCTTGGTGATCTATAAATCTTGATGGGCAAATTGACTCTCCCTCACTTTCCAAGAAAATTTGGAAATTACTTAACCGCCACTTCAACAGAATTGCAAGATTTTTATTTTTAATTAAATTTGATTTAAGGACTTGAGTCCTAAGGGCTTTCAATTTTTCAATAGATTGGCAATACTCATAATGCACATTATTGCTGATATATGGCAATTCATTGATTACGACATCTCCAGCCTTAAGCATTACTCCAGAAATATTCTCTTCTTTAGTTTTGACAATCTGGATGTTTGGATTAAAGATCTTGCATGAATCATGGGTGAGTTGGTAATACTCATGGTCTAAGGGCTCAATGTATACAGTGCTAGGCTTTTGCAGGTTCAGGTCTAGCGTCTCTATTTTTTCCTTGAGGTGATTAAACATTGCCTCGGTAGTGAAATTCTCCTCGTACCATTTTCTGACGGCTTTAGACATTTTTTCCCATGTCTTTGCATCGGTATCTTTAACGTACTTTTCGATATCTTCTTTATTTTTTGCAAAGAAGTAGTGCGTGCCCTCGACTAGCGGTACTGGATAGTTGGTATCCACACCTTCTGTAATGATGAGTGGCGTCCCAAAGGCGGCATACTCCACTTCACGATAGCACTTAGGACCGTTACCCCTCATGCAGACACCAAACTTAGCATGGCTAATTTTTTCTAGATATTCTTCAAAACTATACTTGGCACTCTCTTTTTTATTCAGCTTATCGGCAATATAAAACTCGTCTATAGATGTTTCCCAGCCCTGGAATTTATTCCTAAAATACTCTTGGGTCTCGTTTTCGATAGAAGCTAAAAATATCGAATCAATAGATCTCTCTGGATAGGGTCTTACTCCCTTTTCTTTAGACTTTTGCTCTAACTCAACCGGATGATACGACCAGTACTCAAACTTAAAGTTTCGATCATTTTCTAGGTTGTACTCATTCGTAAAGAAAGCGTACTTGTAGGGAACTTCGCCCTCCCATCGCGGATTAACCCGTTTCTTATCAATCAGATCAGCAACCTGGTCTCTATCGAAAAAGAGAATAGATCCAATCTTATTGATCCAATAGTAAGGTCCATTGTGTTGCTTAATGTCGCACCAACCACGTCTATTCCACTCCATGACGAGGTCATAAAATCCATGCTTACTATTTCTCCAAAAATACCGATCATTCTCCCCAATATAAGGGACAAAAATCGTCATCTTTCGGGCTGCAATTGAATCAACCGTCTTTACCTCTAAATCCTTATCGATCTTGCCAAAGCAGGTTTTTCTGACGATGCATTTGTAGATACGCTTGCATTCTTCGGCCATCAACTCGAGAGTTTTATTGTCGATAGAGCGCAGAATCTTATCTAGATTGGGTAACTGCGCTTCTGGAATTTGTAAAACAGCTTTGGTCCAATCAAAAATCTTACCGTTCTCATCCTCGACATCTGGCAATTGATAGCCGTCTGACAAAATCACAGGAATACTACCAATAGCTAAAGACTCCCAAAGACGTAGCGTGTTATATCCCGCACCAATAGGACATAGAGAAAATTTTGAGTTAGATAATGTTTGGTTATATTCAAAAACAGAGTCGTCTTCCTGCCGATGAAAATCTTCAACCTCTAACTTGAGCTGTTCGTTATAGACCAGATCATTGAAGTGCCACATATCGTTGAGCTTGATACGGTAGTCAGTATTGGCTCCAAATAGTTCAGCCATCCTTAGGCGCGCTTTGGAGATATAGTGCTCCATGTAGGCACCAATAAAAGAGGCTAAGTAGGGCCTATCCTGAATAGGGACAATTTTCAGGCCATGCTGACGAGTGGGGTCAACGATATTAACGGCATACAGTGGCCATGCATGCAGACGAATGTTTTCTATTGAGTCTATAGAAGTGGTCTTATGAGATATCCATAAGTCTGTTACTCCCACCCACTTAAAGCACTCTAAGATTTCTTGCCAATAAATCTGCTGACAAACGGTGTGTACCCGCAACTCTTTACCTCTTGCAGACAGAAGCAGTCTTGCCGATGAGATGCGTATTCCCAAAACCCCAAGGACTCCCCAGGGAATTGCCTTATGTTGCAAGCTTGAGTGGAATTTGTAGAGATCAATGAACGTTGCCCAAGGGATAGGCACATAAATATCTACATATTTTTCACTTATCTGCGGAGAATCTAAAAGCTGATGATGCTCATAGGCACTCTCTTCCGTTTTACAAGGTCTTTGCCAGAATAAATTATCAGATTCAAAGCGCCTTGCATTACTAAAATTGAGGCCATCCAACTCTAGAACCGTTGGTAAAAAACCTGCACAGAATAATTGATCTAGATTAGGAAGTCCTGTAGATTCAATAACAAAATTTTCACGCTTAATTCTGCGGACAGTAGGCCAATATTTATCAACAAAATAAAAATAGGCTTGATCCTCGTATACCTGATATTGCTCGCTATATTGATGGGTTAAAAAATAGCCTTTGGCAATAAAACCTTTGCTATCGATATAGTCATATTTTTCACAAGATGTGTACTGGTACTGCGATATTGAGTCTGCCAACTGAAACTCAGGCTGGTATACCTGAACTTCACGCCGAATTTCAGACTGAACTTGCTGCAATTCCTGAGGATCCCCACTTAATTGGTAGTCTTTGCCATAGTTAATCCAATTGTTCACCCTCAAATTGGGTATGGGCTCGCTATTACGAATAAGTAAATCGAACTCTAGTTTTGAGTCATCCTCTACGGAGAGAGTAGGATGAACAAACGCATGGATACCAAGCAACTTGTTGCCTCGAGCATCATACGAGCGCCGCATATCAGCTTGCAAATGAATGGTTTTGACAAAATCACAAGGGTTGGTAACTCGATAGCCGTAGCTATGCATGACATAGGCAATTTTGTTATCGCAGCCTGGCTGACCTAACTCAAATGACGCCTCCTGTATAAGGGCGCTAGGAATATCTTCATTCGATCTGACAATGGCCCAAAAGTCTTGCGTCCAATGCGGATCTTCGTTAAGACGGAATCCATCTCCATCGGGGTTATACCGACTTAGAGCGATGAATTTCTTATGCTCTTGTATATACGGCGTCTTCACAATCAAATACTGAGCCGTCTCATTAAGATAGATATCTGAATTAATCAGAATAGACAGCGTTCCTGGAGGCAGCTTATTAGTCTCTCGCAACCAAAAGCCATAAGTCATCCGCTCAGATTGAAGTCTTTTGATGATCTTGCGATTATCTGGAAGCAGCTTCATATCCGCTTCTTTTTCAAAATAAATAATAAATTTTGCGACTAGCGGATTTTCAATATTTTTATGAAAGCACTCATCAATCTCAGCCCTTCTCTTGGAATTCTTGGGCACAAAATATTGGGCAAAAAGCGTGAGCATAAAGTAAGTCTGCAGGTTTATTTTGCCGATCTACTAGCTGTCTTCTTTTTTGACGCTATAGGCTTTTTCGTACCTGATGTTGTGTTCTCAGCTGGTGGGTTGCCAGCACCTTTTTTGGTTACTCTAACAACAGATATCGGTTTATTTAATTTTTCATCTACAGGGGCATTCTCCCCCGCTTTAGAGGCTTGACTTTGTTCTGCTGAATCCTTTAAAGCTCTGGCTTGCGTCAATTGAGCTTGCATGACTTGTGCAGTAGTTCTAGCAAACTCATACCAATCCTGCCACTGGCGATGAATGGAGACCTTATTTTTTGCCAAGCGATTTAATATGGCGGGGAGGCGATAAATAAATGACTGCACCAGACGTTGATCTAAGGGGCTTAACTTTGCAAACACTCCCAAATCAAATGCTTGTTTATCTAAAGCAAAACGGAGTTCTAACTTTGTCCCTTGATCATCATGAGATTCTGGATACCAACTTTCAAACGGCTTTTCCTTGCCATCTACAAGCGGGATTTCAATCTTGGGAAAACGAGAAAATCCATCAGCCTGTACAAGGGCTGCAGCTAAGCGCATCTCTAGCTTAGGCTGTCGGTAAGTATCTAGCTGCACATCATAGAACTCTAACCAAAGATGTTCATAATTTGGGTTTACTAATTCACGCTTTAGACGCACCCGCTCAAAACGCAAAATCTTGGGTAACTTTTGAATGCTTTGAACCAAAGTGGAAAGAGAGCTTTTCCAGAAACTTAAATCGAATCCCTCAGCCTGACCAAGTCCAAGACCGTTATTAATGATGAGTTGCTCTAGTACATCGCATGCAGCTGAAATCTTATTCCACTCACTCAAGTCATACTCAATAAAGATCTCTCTTTGAGCCTGAGACTGTGTGAGCAAAGCCGGAATGAGAACTTCACTCAATTGACCATCACCACCGCCATGAATAATCGAGATTCCAGCCTGTCCATTTTGCAAAGTAGTCTGGAAATAGAACTCTGGTAAGGCAAATCCAGATTTAGAGTAATCGGTAATTTTCCAAATGATTTTAGGTACTGCTGCAACACCATCAACAGAAACAACCTCTAAGCCACCATAATCGATGTAGTTTGGAAAGCGACGTTCCAAGCGATGCCATTTTGCATTCAGGGAGTGATTAAGATCTTTGATTGCCTTATTTTCCAAAGTAAATTTCTCAATCTCATCCTGGTTTTGGCGAATTTGAATTAGGAGGAAATTATTTTCTTGGTCTAGGCTCTCAATTTGAATCTTAAGACGACGACTCTCTTCTAAGATTTGCTCAATATCAACAATTTCACCATCAACAGTTGCGCCAGAGCTTACTAATGCAGAGAGCCCTTTGGCCCTGAGATCAGCAACCTCCTGTTCAATCTGATGAAAACGTGCTTGCCATTCGTTTCTCGAAACCTCTAACTTCTGATACTCCTCCCAAAGAAATTGACGATTCTCAACAATCTCAGAACGATCTTTTTCTAATACATTGAAGCGCTCTTGAAGCTCATCTTTTTCCGCTTGTAGTTGATTGGCACGATCACTTAAATTAGGGTCAAAATTATTGCGCAGCGCATCAAGCTTTTGGTACTCTTCCCACAGTAATTGGCGATTTTCTACGATCTCAAGCCGATCTTTCTCTAGAGCATTGAAACGCTCCTGAAGCACTTCTTTTTCCAATAGCGTCTGTTGCAAACGATGCTCTAGATCCTTGAGCCCCGATTCATCGGAATGATGATCCTGAACGCGCTTCTTATCGAGCTCAGTATTTAGTATTTGATTCTGCACCAACAGTTCTTTAATTTGAATTTTGAGTGTCTCAAGCTCTCGAACTCCTTGTTCGGCTGACTCTTGGCCCTGCTGAATCTCTTTTTTTAAATCGGCAATCTCATCAGTCAGCACTCTCAGCTCACGGGGCACCTGCTCTGCAGCAGGCAGTGCAGGAGCATCATTTTTCTTAAAAAAACCAAACATGACTGATTATCTTTTTGCTTAAAGAGATGCTTTGAAAGGAGATAGCTTATTTTCTAAACAAGAAAGCTTGAGTCTGCTGCACAGCCTGCACAGGATCTTCAGCGCTAACGAGCAGAAGATTCAAAAGATTCGCTCCCTGCTGAGTGACTGACTGGACGTAATCGACTCTAGCCTGAAACTGTGTGCCAATTGCAATTAAGACATCGGTTGTAGACTTCACGCCGCCCTCATAGCTTTTTTGATTAGCAACCACACTTTGTTTAGCAATATCACTAGCCTGCGCTTTAATGCGGACCGTTTCTTGCCCTGCTTCG